>Ga0153916_10004829_pt1 | contig 10220 bp, 8 predicted proteins | sample Opewatmetagenome_FD_109642 | JGI IMG/M metagenome (GOLD analysis project Ga0153916, IMG submission 109642) | Freshwater wetland microbial communities from Ohio, USA - Open water 3 Core 3 Depth 4 metaG | ecosystem: Environmental > Aquatic > Freshwater > Wetlands | place: USA: Ohio, Lake Erie, Old...
AAATATTCTGTTAACTTCGCACACTTTAATTTAAATTATTATAAATGAAAACTGGAAAAGTAAAATTCTTTAATCACTCCAAAGGTTATGGATTTATTAAAGATGTGGAAACAGATACGGATTATTTTGTACATGTTTCCGGATTAATCGATGAAATCAAAGAAAATGATGATGTAACCTTCGACTTAAAAGAAGGCAGAAAAGGCATGAATGCTGTAGAGGTCAAATTGATCCAAAATAATTAATTGATTAATTAATTGATTTCTAAGATAAAAGCCTGGTCCAAGACCGGGCTTTTTTATTTTTCCACATTATAATCAGATAAAAAAATTTGCACAAATAGGCAACCCTGACTAAAATTTAACGTATGAATTTCATAACTTAGCTTTGTAATTATAAGGATAATGAGAAAAGTACTTTATTATTTTCTGATGCTGCTTTTTTTGATGCCTGCATGCAGCAGATCAAAGACTTTATATGATCAAAAAAGAAGCCTCATGATTCTCGATGTCACTGAGCAACCCAGAAATAAAAAAGCACTCAAGAATTCTAAAAAGAGGCATAAGAAAAACAAGAAAAAGGCAAAAAACAAAAGGCGCCGCACAAAAAGTTATAAGAGGAGATAAAAGGTGGCTGTAACAGATTGGAGACTATAGTCTTATCTTTACCCGCACCGAGGAAATATCCATTAAAATCAAAAATCTCATCAAGGAATCCAATTTTAAATAAACCTTCAGAAAGTTGCACAACCGCCCCTGGTCCGGCAGCTTTGGCATCATTAAAAGCCTGCATTAAAGCTTCAGTATCATCGATCCCATTTGGATAAACCTTAAATACAGTATCTTTTGGCATTTTATGCCAGACTTTATCGCAGGACAAGCTCTTTAGATCACCCGTCTGTTCCGGTTGTATCAGTTCATCTTTTGAACAGAAATACAACAGGATCAGAACTAAAGAAATAATGCAAAAAATAGTTTTTTCATAGGCTTACAGTTTAATGGGAGTTTAAATAAAATTACGGCAGGTTTCTGAAATCCTTTAACACAAATCGACCAATCTCTAATACAAATAGACCACTTTTTGCAAAATTCGACCCACTAAGAAGAAAATAGCCAGAATTTAGCAGGAGGGGCATTGTAAAATTTATAGCGGGAAAGGTCATCATCAATCCTGAATGAAAATGACCTGTTGAAAACAATTGCTATTCTCATAATTATTTTCTTACTTTCAAATCTAAAACAATTACACCTATGAAAACTATCATGACTTCTATCTTAATTCTGGTCTGCTCTGTTTGTTTGACTCAAACAGCAGATCTTCCATTTGAAGTGCGAGGATTTTGCATTGCAGCTCCCGGTCCGGAAGGATTGAAGCAATTTCTGACCTTTATGGAAAAAGATCTGGCTGCTAATGGTATTAATACACTGGTACTCAGGGTTGATTTCAATTATGAATACGAATCCTACCCAAATCTCAGTGACGCGGGAACTCTTTCAAAACATGATGTCAAAAAACTGGTAAATACTGCAAGGAAAAATAATATCCGGATTATTCCCCAGATTAACCTTCTTGGCCACCAATCCTGGGCTGGGAGAGTAAAAAGTCTTTTAAGAGAGTATCCCCAGTTTGATGAGACACCTTCTGTCATTATGCCCGAAAAATATGAATGGCCTAACGATGATGGCCTGTATTGCAAAAGCTACTGCCCGCTGCATCCTGATGTACATGAAGTAGTCTTTGCTCTTGTGGATGAGATCATGGAAGCATTTGAGGCGGATGCCTTTCACGCCGGGATGGATGAAGTGTTTTACATAGGAATGGATGACTGTGTAAGATGCAAGGGGAAAAATAAAGCTGAACTTTTTGCCGGTGAAGTTAAAACCATCAGAGATCATCTTGCTGCAAACAATAAAGAGCTGTGGATCTGGGGAGACCGGCTGCTGGATGGAAAAACGACAGGAATGGGAATGTGGGAGGCAAGTGAAAATGATACCTGGGCCGCTATAGATATGATACCAAAAGATGTGGTGATCTGCGACTGGCATTATGACAATGCCGAACCCACAGCACCAATTTTCGCTCTAAAGGGATTACGCGTCATAGCATGTCCATATAATAAAGCGGACGTCACCAAAGCAGAGCTTGAACTGATCCAATCATTCCGTGAAAACAGCAACGAGGTATTAAAGGATCGTTTCCTTGGAGTTATGCAAACAGTATGGAGCGATGCTGGTAATTTTCTTGATTTATATTACGGTGAAGGAACAAATGAACGTGGAATGGGTACAATTAATAGTTTTAAAGACATGATTCAATTCTTAAATAAGCAGGATAAATAACAACTGAACAAAATGAACTTAATGCGTATTAAATCTATTGACATTATCAGGGCGCTCACAATGCTGCTGATGATCTTTGTGAATGATTTATGGACTCTGACGGATATTCCTGCCTGGCTGGAACATAAGGCAGCTGATGAAGATGGGATGGGACTGGCCGATGTCGTATTCCCTGCCTTCCTTTTTATTGTTGGATTGTCAATACCTTTTGCTATTAAATCAAGAATCAGCAAAGGGGAAAACAATGCGCAGATCATATGGCATATTGTTGAACGGTCTGCTGCATTGATAATTATGGGATTATTCATGGTAAACCTTGAAAATACTGACGGGGAACAATTGTTAATCAACAGGTATTTATGGGAGATACTAATGGCATTGGGATTCATTCTGGTCTGGAATAATTATAAGGGCAAAGTATTTGGAATTGTTCCTGAGAATGTGATGAAACTTGCCGGACTTGTTCTTCTTGTATTTCTGGCTGTAATATACAGGGGTGATTCAGGGACTGATTACCAGTGGATGAAGCTTCACTGGTGGGGAATACTTGGACTGATCGGCTGGGGTTACCTCATAAATGCCTTGGTTTATATGGTATTTCGGGATCGTCCGGGCTGGATCGCACTTGTATGTCTTTTATTTTACTTACTGAATATCAATGAGTTTGTATCACCATTTAATTTCCATCTTAGATTATTTGTCAGTGCTTCAAACTATGCAAGTGTCATGAGTGGGATGCTGGTTACGGTTATTCTGATAAAACTACAGGAAAAAGAACGGATGAAATATCTGATCCCAGTATTATTGGGCATATCTATCTTATTGATATTATTTGGATTTATTACCCGGCCTGAATGGGGAATTTCGAAAATCCGTGCTACGCCATCCTGGACAGCTATTTGTGCAGGAATCACTACAATCTCATTTATAATCCTACATATTATTGCCGACAGACTGGAACTCACCAGGTGGGCAGGTATTATATCACCGGCCGGGAAAAGCACACTTACCTGTTATCTTGTACCTTATATTGTTTATCCAATACTCGCATTAACTAATTTTCAACTTCCGGAGGTTTTAGTCACCGGGATAATTGGCCTTTTAAAATCCCTGATATTTTCACTATTAATTATCTGGATAACAGGAGGTTTGAACCGGTTGAAGATAAGTTTGAAGATTTGAATTTACAAATCCTAAATAAAACTTTATAATTAAAACTATGCATGAACAGAACAAACTTAATGGACAGCTGAGTCGTCGTGGATTTATCGGGTGTACTACAGCAGCTGCAGTATATGCAGTCATTCCACCAATACTCACAGGATGTGCTTCAAAATCAGTAAAAGTAAAACCTGATTCCACTTTTGGAGGTGTTCCAATTGGAGCTATTACTTATAGTTTCAGAGACCTTCCGGGTAAAAATGCAGAAGAAACTTTGGATTACCTGCTGAAATGCGGACTTAGCCATTGTGAATTAATGTCAGGTCCGCTCGAGAAATCCGCAGGTGCTCCATCTTTTAATATAAGGGAAATGTTCCCTGAGCGCAGACCAGGGGGACCTCCGGGCGGTGACAGGGATAGTATCCCTCGTGGCAACCAGAGAAGGACAAGGGATAGTATTCCTGGAGGTAGTAGGGAGCGCCCAGAATTTGAAATGCCTCCGGAAATGAGGGAAGCAATGGAAAAAATGGAGAAAGAAGTCAGCGAATGGCGGAAAAACCAGACATCCATGACCAGATTTAAGGAGATACGGGATTTGTATAATAAAGCCGGGGCGAAAATACATATAGTTAAATTTGATAATATCGGTGGAGATGCAGTATCTGATGAGGAACATGCCTATATGTTTAAGGTGGCAAAAACCATGGGTGCCAAAGGCATAACTACAGAGTTAAATGAAAATAAAGCTAAGAAATTAGGGGTATTGGCTAAGGAATATGGAATTGTGATTGGTTTCCATAACCATACACAATTACGGCCAACAACATACTCTGAAGGTCCATACTTTTCATATGGAAAAAATATTATGGCTAACCTTGATATTGGTCATTATGCTGCCGGAAATAGAAAGTCAGCTTTATCATTAGTAGAAGAACTTGCGAAACAAAAACGTATACTGAGTATTCATTTAAAAGATCGCACATTTGGAGGCGACACAGTTCCATTCGGGGAAGGTGATGCTCAGGTTGCTGAAATTTTGCAATTAATTCAAAAAAATAAATGGAATATCAACTGTGATATTGAACTTGAATATCCAGTTCCCGAAGATTCTGATCCATTAATAGAGACCAGGAAATGCGTGGAATTCTGCAGAAATGTTCTTTCTTGATTCAACAAAGTAAGATCTCAGGTGCAATGATCAAAGCAACCTTTTTTCCATTAAAATCATCTAAGTCATAAATAACTAAACAATTAATATGAAAAGATTATTTTTATTTACAATAATACTTATACTAATCTTTTATTCATGCGAGAAAGAAATGGCATATGAAGATTATCAGAGCAATATTTTATTAAGGCAAGTCAGAGGCACCGAAGGTGATATGGAGGTTTTAACATACTATAATACTGGTTATATTTTTGAACATGTCCAACGTTTTTCGTATCGTAAGTTTTTATATAACAAACAAAACCAATTGATAAAAATTCAAATTGCCCTGTCTTTCAATCCACTTAGCTGCGCTATTATACCTGGTACAACTTTCGAAGATGGCGACGATCCTAGGAAGGCTAAAATTGGTCAATATTTAGAATATGAATATTCAGACAATGGAAATCTAAAAATCAAAAATTTCTATTATATAAATGATGATAATAGACAACTAATGAATTATGCAAAATACGAATATGAAAATGATAAAGTAGTTAAAATCAAATTATTCAATCCGCAAGATCAGTTAACACATTATTACACTTATGTGTATGACAGTCCCGGTAATGTTTCGAAAGAAGAATATTATTATATACAGGATGGTGCTGATGCTAAACTTCAAACCCGAATATTATACGAATATGATGATAAGAATAATCCATTTAAAGTATTTGCTGTTGAAGGTACCCCGGGCAGTAATACCAATAAAAACAATATTACCAAACAAACAACAATTAATTATTATGCCGAGGAAGAACAATCTTATACAGTTGAATACTCATATGAATATAATGATTTGGGATATCCGGTTAAGGCAGATAGCCTGGAATACATTTATGGCGAAGGAGAATAAGAGGTATGAATATGAAACAAGAATTTTATTTTTTTGTTTTTTTATTATTCATAATATTAATTGGATGTGAAAAAGAAAAGGATGATGAAAACTGGATAATCAGCAATTATTCAGGATCATTTAAAAACATTGAATTCGGTGAAACATTGATTCAGAATTTTTCTCCGGGTATTTATAGGGAGGAAAACATTCCTGATGACTTAAAACAATTGACTTTAGGAAGGATAGAAATCGATTTTAAATACAACGGCGGTGCTTTAACATCTTTTATGCCAATATTATACTTTGGTTCAATTAATAAAAACAACAATGATAATACTGTTGAAGAAACGCAGTTTCATTTGGTTGTGGAAATAGGACATTACAATGTAATACCTTATCCGGTCGAAAATTTATTTTATACTATTTGTTACCATCGTTATCCTTTATATTGCAGAGATACTTATATTCCAGTTATTTCTGGCGAAAACTATACTTTTATTCTCGATAAAAGGCCTGAAGGGATTATACTTCAACTTAAAAAAGGAACGGAAGTTGTTAATGCATTTCCAAGCGCATTTTTCCCCGATTCCTCACAACTGTTTTTTAAAGATGTTACGCTACAAATTGATAAAAACAAGGGTGACTCACTCAATACTATTCTGATGATTGGAAAAGGTTTTGTAGGCTTTGATAAGGGTTTACATGATTTTAACGGACAGGTTTCAGGTGTAAAAATTTATAAGTACACACTTTCGGAATCGAATACAGGATTTGAAATGATGCATGTTAAAAATCAGCATTTCGAAAAACAGCAGGTTAATTATTCAATAAAGGATAATTTATATGGCGAAGGCAATTATATCAATATGAAATACGATTTTTGGCCTTACATATACGAAAACGGCATTTTAAAACCAAATGGAAATATGCAAAGCTCCGAATCGAAAAAAACACTAAATAATCAATCGTTAATATATCAAATTACATCACAGAATATCGGAATATATAAAATATATCTTGAAACTGTTAATAAGGATAATCAAATACTTAATTCGACCGTTAAACCTTTCGAAATTTGGGTTTACCCGAAAGAATGGGAGTTTGATTATTGATTAATCTGAAATTATGTTAACAAGCAGAGCTGGGTGCAAATTCTCTAATTCGGCAGATTTGTCCTATAATTAATATTATGTTAAATAGAAAATATAAATATTAAGGGGAACTTAATTTATAGCGCTCCCCTTTTACTATTTAACTTCTATATTTAAAATTTCCTTAAGTAAGTAATTCTTGCGATCTGATAATTTTTGAATCTTCTAATCTTCGAATCTTCTAATCGAGTTACATTTCAGATAACTTCTTCTTCATCTCCTCATATTTATCCATCATCTGTAACCTGTAATATATTGTCTGCAATGTTTCAATAGCCGCACGTTCTTCAGGATTAATCTGATATGCTTTTTCCATAGGTTGTATTGCTTTCCTCAATTCATCATCAGCTATTGCCTTAGCAGAATTATATGCCTTAAGATCTTCAAGCTTATTGGCTTGCTCATATAATTCAACAGCATTATTAAAGTAAAGTGCTCCAATATTGAAATATGCATTAAAATATTCCGGATCGATCTCTATTGACTGTTTATAAGCTTCAAGAGCTTTTTCTTTATTACCACTCTTTTCATATAATGTCCCCTTGGCAAAATAAATAGACGGATTAGATGACTCCGATTTTTCTGCAAGCTCGAGGTATACAAGACCTTTCTCGACATCTCCTGATGTCAGATAATAATTCACAATCTCTATCAGAATCAATGAGGTATCAGGATACTTTTTAAAACCTTCTTCCAGTGTCCTGATTGCAGCGTTTGAATCATTAACCAGAATATATTCACTTTTAAGTAGATAATAAGCATCACTTCCGCCATACCCAAGTTCAATAGCTTTCCGGAAATACTGGATTGCTTTATCATGTCTTCCGGCATTCTTAGCCGCCAGAGCAGCATTGTAAATCACAATGGTATCAATATAATCCTCGTAAACACTGGCTTTGCTGACTTCCATTATATTTTCGAAAGCAGTGAGTGAAGCATCGTAATCTCCCTCTGTAAAACCCAGTATAGCTTTAGCTTCAAATTGTTTCTTCATTATTTCAAGATTTTCCTTGATTTTATTTTTCAGACCTCCTTTTACATCAAGTTCAAGTGCTTTGTTGTAAGCTGCAAGGGCTTCAGGCAAAGGATCAGGATGAATTACTTCAGTCTCTTTCCAACTTGTCAGCGCATCATTCTCAAAAGTTAAATTTATTCTTGGATAAACATATACCTGTTTGACAATCCCACCTTCCTCAACTGATTTGACTTCCGTTGGTTCTTTCATAAATAGCTTGGTTTCCATGGTACTCATACCATATCTCAGGAATTCAATGTTTACATTATATATATCCTGAAATAATTCTCCCCTGACTAACCAAGTCTTGGGAAGTGCTGCTTTCTTTGCATTATTAATGTCCAGATTGCTTTTTTCCAGCTTTTTCTGGAGTGTACCATAATTAAGTGTTGGAGTGGCAGGCTGCTGACCTTGTGCATAAATAAAACTGAACAGTAGTAATAGCGAAATAAAAAGATTTTTCATTATAAAAAGATTTTTAATTTGATTGTTTGATTTAGAATTTCTTGTCACAAAAATAATTGATTTTGCAAATTAAGTTTCAAATTTCTTGCCAAAAGTTAAAATTTAATGGAATATTCTATTGTTCTTCATCGCCCTGGACTTTTGTAACTGCAGCAATCGTATCTCCATTTCGCAGATTAATCAGTTTAACTCCCTGAGTTGCGCGGCCCATAACGCGCATATCGCTTACACGCATCCTTATTGTAATTCCTGATTTATTGATGATCATCAGGTCATCTTCTTCAACGACTTCCTTAATAGCGATTAGATTACCGGTTTTTTCAGTTATATTTATTGTCTTAACGCCTTTGCCACCTCTGTTGGTGATCCGGTAATCTTCAACTTTCGATCTTTTTCCATATCCTCTTTCTGATACAACCAGAATATTGTGTCCCTCATCTTTCAGGCACACCATCCCTACTACTGCATCACCAGGTATTTCAGATAATTTAATACCTTTTACTCCTGAAGCAGAGCGTCCCATTGGTCGAACAGTTCGTTCATGGAAACGAATAGCTTTTCCGGAACGTACTGCCAGAAGGATTTCGTTATTGCCATCCGTCAGACGAGCTTCGATCAGATTATCGCCTTCCCTGATATTAATTGCCACAATTCCATTTGCCCTGGGCCTTGAATATGCTTCAAGGAAAGTTTTCTTGATAATACCCCGGGCAGTGCACAGTACAATATAGTTTTTCTCAATATAGTCCTTATCTATCAGGTTTCTTACATTAATAAAAGCTCTCACCGTATCTCCCGGATCAATACTAAGGAGATTTTGTATTGCCCTACCCTTGGATGCTCTAACGCCTTCCGGTATTCCATAAACCTTCATCCACAGGCACTTACCCTTCTCTGTAAAGAAGAGAATGGTATTATGCATTGTAGCAGTAAACATCTGCTCAATAAAATCTTCCTCCCTGGCTGTGGATCCTCTTGCTCCTACTCCTCCCCTTCCCTGAGTCCTGTAGTCAGTAAGCGGCGTACGCTTAATATAACCAAGATGTGAGATGGTGATTACCATTTCATCGTCGGCATAAAAATCTTCGGGATTAAATTCTTCTGCATCCGGGACCATCTCTGTCCGCCTGTCATCACCGTATTTATCCCTTATCTCAATTAATTCATCTTTGATGATCTTCATTCTTAATCCTTCATCAGCAAGTACCTTTTTATAGTATTCTATCTGATTAAGCAATTCCTGGTATTCCTCCTTTATCTTTTCTCTCTCCAGTCCTGTAAGCCGTTGCAACCTCATGTCCAGAATAGCTTTAGCCTGGATTTCAGTAAGTTCAAAATTTGTCATCAATCCATTTTTCGCATCATCAACGGTCCGGGAAGACCTGATCAACTTGATTACCTCATCCAGGTGGTCAAGAGCAATAAGTAGCCCCTCAAGAATATGTGCCTTTTTCTCAGCCTGCTCAAGATCATACTGGGTTCTCCGGACAATAACCTCATGGCGATGACGAACAAAATAGACAATCAGCTGTTTGAGGTTCAGCATTCTTGGCCTGCCATTGACCAGGGCAATATTATTGACATTAAAGCTTGACTGTAACTGAGTATATTTAAGCAACTGATTAAGAACAATATTGGAGTTAGCTTCTTTTTTAAGAATAATAACTATCCTCATGCCATTCCTGTCAGATTCATCGTTGATATATGAAATACCTTCAATTTTCTTTTCATTTATCAGATCAGCAGTTTTCTTTATCATTTCAGCCTTATTGACCATATAAGGTATCTCGGTCACGACTATTTTCTCCCTGCCGGATGAAGTAATTTCAATTTCTGACTTGGCGCGCATCACAATACGTCCACGGCCTGTCCTGTATGCTTCACGTACTCCCTGATAACCGTAAATAATTCCCCCTGTCGGGAAATCAGGAGATTTAATAATATCGATCAGTTCATCAACCTCAATATCTTTATTATCGATATAGGCTGTAATTGCATTAATACTGTCACGCAGATTATGCGGAGCCATATTTGTCGCCATTCC
>Ga0153916_10004830_pt1 | contig 10220 bp, 7 predicted proteins | sample Opewatmetagenome_FD_109642 | JGI IMG/M metagenome (GOLD analysis project Ga0153916, IMG submission 109642) | Freshwater wetland microbial communities from Ohio, USA - Open water 3 Core 3 Depth 4 metaG | ecosystem: Environmental > Aquatic > Freshwater > Wetlands | place: USA: Ohio, Lake Erie, Old...
CGAGACCATTTCGTCGAGACCGTCCGCGCCCACGACAAGGACGCGTCCAAGGCGGAGGCGGCCGAGCGGGCCGTGAAGGTCCTGCGGTCCATGGGCATCCCCGAGAGCCGCCTGGACCACTATCCCCACGAGTTCTCGGGCGGCATGCGCCAGCGGATCATGATCGCAATGGCCCTCGTCCTGCGCCCGAAGCTCCTCGTCGCGGACGAGCCGACAACCGCGCTCGACGTGATCGTCGAGGCGCAGATTCTCGAGATCCTCCAGGACCTCCGCCGCGCTTACCGGATGTCCCTCCTGCTGATCACCCACAACCTCGGGATCGTCGCGGAGGTCTGCGACAGCACCGCGGTCATGTACGCCGGGAAGCTCGTGGAGCTCGGCCCCGTGGACGGCGTGTTCCGCCATCCGATCCACCCGTACACGCAGGGTCTCCTCGCGAGCACGATCTCCCTGACCACGAAGGAGTTGCGGTCGATCGACGGGGCGCCGCCGAGCCTCCTCGATCCTCCGAAAGGATGTCGTTTCCATCCCCGCTGCGCCTTCGCGAAGGAGGTCTGCAAGGAGAAGGAGCCGCCCATGGTCGAGTATCGCCCGGGCCACTCGGCCGCGTGCCATTTCGGAGGGGACTTCCTGTGACGGAGGCCGTGCTCGCGGTCGAGGACCTCCGCGTGCACTTCCCGATCAAGATGAACGTGGTGCAGGTCGCGGGCCGCGCCCTGCTCCGGCGCCTCCGGCGGTCCGCGGATGCCGAGCCCGTTCATCCCTACGTCCACGCCGTCGACGGTGTCTCCTTCTCCCTGGACCGGGGCGAGATCCTCGGCCTGGTCGGCGAAAGCGGCTGTGGGAAGACGACGACCGGGCGTGCCGTCCTCGGGCTCGCCAAGGCGACCTCGGGAAAGGTCCTCTTCGACGGCCAGGACCTCACAGGACTCAAGGAGAAGGATCTGCGGCCTCTCCGGCCGCGGATGCAGTTCATCTTCCAGGACCCGCACGCGGCCCTGAATCCCGCGATGACGATCGGCCAGGCGATCCAAGACCCGCTTCTCATCCAAGGGGGCGTGACCCCGGAGGAGGCGAAGCAGGCGGTCCTCCGCTCCATGGAGGAGGTCGGACTCGTCCCCGCGGAGGAGCTCTTCAACAAGTATCCCGCGGACCTCAGCGGGGGTCAGAAGCAGCGCGCGGTCATCGCGCGCGCCATCCTCCTGCATCCCGCCCTCGTCGTCGCGGACGAGCCCGTCGCGATGCTCGACATGTCCATCCGCGCGCGAATCCTGGAGCTCCTGCTCGATCTCAAGCGGAAGTACGGGCTCACGTACCTCTTCATCACCCACGACCTCGCGACCGCGAAATTCGTGTGCAATCGCATCGCGATCATGTACCTCGGTCGGATCGTCGAGATCGGCCCGGCTCCCGCGATCTTCACGAACCCGAAGCATCCGTACACGAAGGCGCTCATCTCTGCGATCCCCGTCCCGGAGCCCGGCAGGTTGCGGCAGCAGGCTCTGCCGAGGGGCGAAGTCCCCGATGCCATCTTCCCGCCTGCGGGATGCCGTTTCCATCCACGCTGCCCGGTCGCCCTGCCGACCTGCGGGTGGGAGGGCCGCGACCTGGTCGATCTCTTCGAGGAGCGGTGGCTCCAGCCCAGGGTCGCGGAGGCGGAGGCCGAGCTCGGACCGATCTCTGCCTGGACCGCGGAGGGTCTCGTCGCGAAGCGGTCCGTGGAGGGCTCGGGGGAGGCGGCGAGGAAGCTCCTCGACGCCGTCCTGGGAGGCGCCTTCGCATCCCTGCGCGAGGCGGTTGACTCCGTGTCCGTGGCGGACGGCGAGCTGCGGGTACGGTTCCGGCCCCCCGCGGAGCTCCTGCCGAAAGAAGTCGAGGGCCGCACCGTGGAGTGCCTGCTGTACTGACGCGGGCCGGCATGCCGGATCCGCCCGGCATGCCGACGCCGTCGTTGACGACAACCCTTAAGACGCGGCTGCGTGTCGGGGCGTTCATGGAGGACCTCGGGGACTTCCCGTCCGCCTATCCGCAGTTCTGCGACCGCGCCTCCGTGCGCGTGCCCGGACACGGACCGTTGCCGTCCCTCGACGGCGCCCGCCCCTTCGGCATGAGCGCGGAGAGTCTGTCGGCGTTCCGCGTAAACGGGGGGAAGGACCCGGACGCGCTCTCCGGCATGCTGAAGCTCGGGCCGGAAGCCGTCGCCTTCTACATTTCCTTCCGCTTGGAGCCCGAGCGCTGGGGGATCTACCTGCGCGCGGGGGGGATCAAGGCGCTCCAGGAGGAGTACCATCGGATCCTCTGGCGGGACCTTGGCAAGTACGCGGACCGCGAGGTCGGCGACGTGGCCGAGCGGGTCGAGTACAGTCTCGTGCTCGACTACCTCTTGACCCATGCGAAGTTCCATTTCCTGGTCGACCGCACGGCCGCAGCCTGGGAGAAGGAGACGGGGACGCCCCGGTACGGGGCCTACCAGGCCAAGTGGTACGGTCCGCCCGCGAAGCCCGTTGCGCAGCAGCCCGAGGACATCGGCAACTTGGAGGAGGCGCTCGCGAACCTCGATGCCTTCCGCACCTACGTGAACCCGACGTACGGCGAGGGCGTGGCGATGATGGTCGACGGACGCCTCGATCCGCGCAACGTGGACGAGTGGAAGGCCTTCTTCATCGGAGGGCGCTTCGCGGTCGAGATGGCGAACGTGTTCTCGCGACAGCCGCCCGGCTGGAAGGACTTCTCCCGGTTCCTGAACCGCAAGACCGCCGTCGGCTCGACGAACTACGTGCGAATCCAGTACTCGTACAGCCCGGACCTGTTGGAGCGGGGGCAGAAGGAGCTCGCGAAGCGCCTCGCTGGCGGAGGCGTGCCGTCCCCGGAGAATCCCTTCAAGGACGCGAACGTCGAGTTGCCGAACGTGTACCTCCTGTGAGTCGCATTGCCCGCCCTTCGGACGGTTCCCACTTTCGCTCCACCCTCCCGCGGAAGCGCGGGGGCCGAGCGTGGCGTTTCGCGTGATCATCGGAAACGCTTCCACGCGGACGGGCGAAGGCGGGGCCTACCCTTTTATCGCTCAGCCCCGTTGGGCCGGCGTGGACGCGAGCGGCCGGAGCGAGCCGAGGTGGTTGCTCCAGGTCTCCATGGCCGTCCTCGTGCTGTTCTGGGGCCTCGCGTTTGTTGCGATCAAGGCCGCGGACGAGCACATGTCCTGGGTCACCCTGACCTTCCTGCGCTTCGTCTTCGCGGACGTCCTCTTCGTCGGATACTTGGCCGCGCGGAAGACGGAGCGGGTCCTCCCGCGCCGCGAGGACTGGCTGCCCCTCCTGGGCCTCGGATTCCTGGGCTTCACGGGATACCACCTGTTCCTGAACCTGGGCGAATCGAACCCGGACGTCACCGCGGGAACCGCGGCGCTCATCATCGCCTCGGATCCCGCCTTCATCGCCCTCCTGGCCGTCCCCCTGCTCCGCGAGAGGATTCACTCCGTACGGGCTGCGGGGATTGTCCTGGCGTTCGCTGGGCTCGCGGTGATGATCCTCTTCGCCGCTCCGGGGAGCCAGCTGCGGTTCTCCCTCTCCGTCGGCGCGCTCGAGATCGTGCCGTCAGTCGTCTTCACGGCGACCTACTTGGTCCTGGGGAAGAACTACCTCGCCCGGTACCGTCCCTTCGTCTTCGTGGCGTACACAATCTTCCTTGGGACCCTCCTGACCGTTCCCATCGTCGTCGCGGTCTGGCCGACGTTCGTCCATGACCTCGCGACCCTGAGCTGGGCGGGCCTCCTTCCCGTGCTGTTCCTCTCCGTCTGCCCGACCTTCATCGGTTACAGCCTGTGGTTCCGGGCGATGGAGCGCATGCCCGCCGCTGCGGCGGGAGCCTGGCTCTACGTGAGCACCCTCATCGCGGTCGTGGGCGGGATCCTGCTCCTGGGAGAGTCCGTGACCCAGGCCATGCTCCTCGGAGGTGCGATGGTGATCGGCGGTGTCGTCGTGGCCCAGCAGCTCGGGAAACGTTGAACCGCCGAGTTGGCATGCCGGCTGCGAGACCGTCCGTGTGGGCCATCCGCCGAGCGACGAGGGAGGACAAGGACGCCCTGGTGGCGCTCTGTCGGGAGGCCGTGGGACCGGACGACTACGTCCCCGCCCTTGTCGACGACTTCCTGGAGACGGGCGTGGTCTTCCTGGCCGAAGAGCCCAGGCAGGCGGTCGGGATGATGATCTATCACGAGGTGCCCGACGGCAGCGCATGGCTGCACGCCGCGCGCACGCACCCGGACCGGAGGCAGCAGGGCGTGGCCACCGCGCTCATGGCGTCCTGCGAACGTCTTGCGCGGGAACGAGGCCGGACGGCAATCCGCCTCTGGGCGGCCGCGTCCAACCTTGCGAGCGTGACCGCAAACCGGAAGTACGGCCTTGAGGAGCGGGCCCGGTTCACACGGATGCGGGTTCCGGCCCGCGCTGCGGGAGGCTCACCGGCGCTCGAGAGGATCGCGTTGGACCCACGTACGTGGTCCGCGATTGCGGCCTCCCGCATCCTCCGCAGGGCCGCCGGGTACGTTTTCCACGACTTCTACTTCCTGCGATTTGATCGTCCGAATGCGGAGCGGCTGGCCCGTGAGGGCGCGCTCTGGCGGCTCGGGTCGAACGGCCTCTCCCTCTCCGAGGATTACGAGGACGCCTGGGGTAAGGACCTCCAGGTCCAGCCCCTGTTTGGCGATCTCGCTGGAATCCTGCGGTCCTGTCCAGCGATCGCGGCCGCCCGGGGAGCCGACCGTGTCGAGACCTTCCTGCCCCACGACCCCGCGTTCCTGCAGACGGCCCGCGAGGCTGGGTTCGAGCCCATGGAGTGGGGACAGGAGGCGATCCTGTTCGAGAAGATCCCCGCGCCCTAGCGCCCCTTCCCGTTTCCGTCCGCGGCGGGGACCCCCGTCCGGGTGAGGGCTTCCGCCTCCGTCGCCCCCGGGCTCCGCCCTGCCCAGGTGACCAGGGCCGCGGAGATGAACGCCGCCAACAGGACGACGATGGGGACGATCCCAAGGACGAACGAGACGTCGGACGTGGGCAGGATCGCGGCCTGTGCCGCGAACAGGAAGAGCACGACGTCCGTCATCCCGCGGGCCATCGATGCGAAGACGGCCCGGGTGTCGCGGGGGTAGAGGACGAGCCCCCATCCCAAGGCAGCGGAGGTGGGGAGGCGACCCAGGAGGAAGGCACCGACGATCACGAGAGCGGCGAAGAGCGGGCCGGTGCCGCCCCACTCCGAGACGAGGAGGAGGCCGAGGTAGATGAAGAAGAACGTTCGGAGGGCGAACGTGATCTCGGACTGGAAGCTCCTCAGGGTATGAGCGGAGCTCGGCGCGGCCGAGCCGTTCGCGTGCCGGGCGCCATCCGTGGCCTCGACGAACCGAGTGAGCTCGCGGAGCATGTCCTCCGTGGAAGGGGGCGCCGGTGTGCCAGACGCCGCCGCTGAGGCGGACCGGGACTTGCGTTCGGCTCCGATGGCGATTCCCAGGACGAACACCGCGAGGGCGCCGTTCTGTCCCAGGAAGCCCTGGGCCGCCGCGTACACGACGATCGCGATCGCGAGGGTCGCGATGTAGACGAACCGCCGCTGGGCCAGCCGATCCACGACACGTCCCCATCCGACCCCGAAGATCGCTCCGAGGGCGACGGCCTCCCCGACTTGGGCGAGGTAGGGGAGGAAGAAGAAGCTGCCCGGAGCGCCGTACCACTCGAGGACGAGAAGGACCCCGATGACGGCGATGACGTTCGTGAGGACGCCCTCGAGGACGATCGCGCTCTCCGCGCGCAGGTCGAGGTGCATGCGCGGGGCGAAGCTCAGGGCCACGGATGCGCTGGGTCCTGCGAAGGCGATCGCGAAGACGAGAGACGTGGGGTCGCTGAGCCCGAAAAGCCGGGTGAGGGCCAACCAGATGAGTCCTGCGGTCAGGGCCATCGCGCCGATTGAGTGGGCGACAATCGCGGGGACGCTGCGTCCGGATTCCCGGAGGCGTAGGGAGAGTCCCCCTTCGAAGAGGATGAATGCGATCGTGAGCTGGGTGAACAGCGGCAGGACGGGTGCCAGAGAGCCGAGGAGCCCCGGGCCGAAGGGCGCGAAGGGGACCAGGGCGAGCACGACGCCGAGGAACATGAGCAGGATGAAGTCAGGGACCCGGTAGCGCTGGAAGACGAGGGAGGCCGCGAAGCCCACGAGGAGCAAGGTTCCCGCGATGAGGAGCGTTACCCAGGTGTCCGTCATCCCGCGTGCTATTCGTTTAGGTTACTTGAAATCGTCGGTCCGTGTCTCCCGGCGCCGACGGCGGACGTGCCGTCAGCGGATCCGCTCGAGCTGGAACGACCCGATCATGATCGCTTTGTTGGTAAACTTGTAGGGGACCCAGTCGCGGGTCTGGACCTCGCTCAGGCCGGCGACCTGCAGCTGCGTTTTCTGCTTCTCTTGGCGGAAGTGCAGAGCGCCGTCGACCGAGTGCTCGAGGGCCTCGATCGTCTGGTCCGAGTGCATGCCCCGCTCGAGCGCGAACAGGCTGACGACCTTCGTCTGCCGCAGCCGGTTCACGAGGCGCTGGAAGAAGTTCAGGGCGTCCCGCTCGTCCGCCTGGGTGAGGCTCGAGCTGAGCGTCATGAATGCGAGGCGGAAGTACGGGTACTTTCCCTTGAACTCCTCATCGAGCTGACTGATGATCGAGAAGATCGAATCGAAATCCGTCGGGCCGTTGACGCGCCAGACGTTCTTCTCCTTCAACGTCTTGCCGTTCGCCGTGGGCGCGGTGCAGTCGATCCATCGCACGAGACCGAGCTGATCGTATTCGACGAAGGTCGGTAGGATCGGCGCCATGTCCTTCGCGATGTCGATCGGCAGCTTCGTGGTCGTGATGATGATGGCGGGGACGCTCTTCTTGAGCCCCTCCGCGATGAAGTTCAGGACCGCGACCTCCTTCCCGACGAACGCGGGACCGACGACGAGCAGGTTCGAGTTGAACGGGATGCCGCCGTAGAGCAGGTCGTCGAGCCGAGGCGTGCCCGTCTTGACCTTCTCCGCCTTCTTCTCGACCCGTACGGCCTCCTCCGCCTCGGCCTCCGTGGTCGGTGCGGTCAGGTGAGCCTTGAGGGCCGTCTCCCGCATCTCGAATTCCTTGTCCTTCTGGTACATCCGGCGCTTGAACTCCTCTTCGCGCTCCCGGAGCCGACGCTCCCACTCCTCGAGCTGGGCCTCCCGGTCCATGTCCCGCATGCCCGGGGTCGATACGGCCGCGCGGGCTTCCTTGGCGCGGTTCTCGAGCTCCATCTCCTTGAGGCCGAGCTCGGACTCCTTCTCCTCCATCTCCTTGGCCTTTTCGAGGAGCTTCCGGTTCTCCTCATTGAGGCGCTTGATCTCGGCCTGCAGGTTCGTCTGCATGTCGGTGAGCTTCCTCTCTCGGGATTCGAGGACCTCGGACTTCTGCCGGAACTCGTCCTGGCTCGAGCCCGCGGCCGCCTCCTTGAGCTTGGCCTCCTTGAACAGCTCGGCGTACTTCTTCGTCTTCTCTTGGAGCTCGCCTTGAGCCTCCTGGATCGAGCCTGCCATGCGCTCGACCTCGGACGCCCGCTCCTTCAGGTCCGCCTCCCGGTCCGAGATCGACTTCTCGCGGGACACGAGCTCCCGCTCGCGGTCCTCGGAGATCTTCCGCTGGGCCTGGAACTGCTTCTCGATCCGGGTCGCGTTCTCGTAGCGCTCCCGGAGTTGGTTCTCCAAGGTCCGGAGTTCGACGTCCTTCTTGCCGACCTCCTTCTCCTTCGCGAGGATCTTCGATTCCCAGTCCTTGAGCTCGCGGATTCGCGTCGTCTCCCCGGCACTGTGCGTGGCCTGGACCTGCTCCGATTTGAGCTTGAGTTCCGACTCCATGAGCTCGAGGTCCTTCGCCTGCTTGAGGAGGGCGGTGCGCTTCGCGTCGAGCGCCTTCTCCGCCTCCTGGAGACGCGATTCGCGGTCCTCCGCCGCTTTCGTCTTCTGCTCGAGGGTCCTGGATTGCGAGGTGAGTTCGATCTCCTTCCGTTTGATGTCCTGCTCCCGCGATGCGAACGTCGTCTCGCGGGCCGTGACATCGGCTTTGAGCTTCTCCGCCTCTTGCTTCGCCCCGGCCACGTCGGATTCGCGCAGGCGGAGTTCCTCGACCTTCGCCTCGATTTCGGCGCGGGCGGAGGCCACCTTCCGATCGACCTCGCGCAGGTCCTTGGACGCCTTCTCAGCCACGACCTCGCGTTGGGTGACGTCGATGAGCTTCGCTTTCAGCTCGGCCGCTTGCTCGTCCAGCTCCTGCTGGAGCGCCTCGGTGTGGGCCTCGCGGCCCCGGATCGCCCGCTCCTTGTAATCGAGGGCCTCGCGCTTCTTCTGAAGCTCCTGCTGGAGGAGGGCGACCTTCGTGTTGTCGGCCTTCAGGATCTCGCGCTGGTATACGCTCGTCGAGGACGCGATGATGTGAAGCAGAGATCCGGAGAACTCCGTCGTCACGGCCCCCGCCAGGAAGACGACGATGGGCACAATCTGCGCGGTGGACGGGGACGACCCCGGGGTCGGGGCGATTGTGATGTTCGCGACGACCAGGAAGGAGATGAAGATCGGCAGGACGAGGGCCAGGATAATGCTCCCGGCCTTCCGGGCACCGAGGCCCTCCCAGGTCATCGCCATGGAGATGATCGTCAGGGGGACACCGAGCACGGAGAGCGGGTAAACCCAGGGCAGGAGGCCCGCGGGGAATACCTTCCATGTGACCAGGAAGATGAACGCCGCGACGATGAAGAAGAGGACCATGCCGAGCATGCTCATGATGAAGTGCCGCGAGAGGTACTGGCGGCTGTACGGTTCCCGCTTCAGCCGAACCGCATCCACGGACGCGAAAGCGCCCGCCGCAGCGGGGATCAGCCACAGGGTGAAGTCCTGATACCCGCCGGGGAGGGTCGGGAACGTCGTGCTCGTGCTCATCGCGACGAGCAGGAGGGCGTCCACGACGAACGAGACCGCGGCGACGATCCCGTAGCCGTGGGCGTGCCGCCCGAACGTCAGCTGCAGCAGGCCCTGCTGGGCTGCCTGGGCCGCCTGGCTCGGCGATGCGGGCTTGGACGTGCGGGGGTGCTCGTACGTCGGCCGGAAGGCCGGCGCAGGCCGCGGCGCGGACCTCGGCCTCGCGGGCGCCCGAGCCGTCGGCTTCCTGGACTTGGCCATGAGGCTACCCCGTATTCACTCCCGTCGACCAGTTCGGCCGACACACCTGAGACACCCTATTTAAGTTGCGCGGGCCGGATATCTTATCCGATATTCTCGCGCTTGAGAGCACGTCGGCGGGCTTCCCTTTTCGCATCGGCCTGGGAAAACCCGCGTCGTTAAATCGTGCGGGCGCTTCGGGCCCCCGGTGGTCTCGATGGTGGCAGTCGGGGACAAGGCGCCGGATTTCAAGCTGCTTGCGGACGACGGACGCACAATCTCGCTCAAGGACCTGCGGGGGAAGAAGGTCGTCTTGTACTTCTACCCGAAGGACGACACGCCGGGGTGCACAGCGGAGGCCTGCAGCTTCCGCGACAACCTGGCTCGCGTCACATCCAAGGGAGCGGTCATCTTCGGGGTGAGCCGGGACGGGAACGCGAGCCACGGGAAGTTCCGCGACAAGTACCGCCTGAACTTCCCCCTCCTGAGCGACGATGCCGGGACGGTCACCGAGGCGTACGGCGTCTGGAAGAAGAAGAACCTGTACGGGAAGGAGTTCATGGGGATCGAGCGGACCACCTTCCTGATCGACGAGCAGGGCACGGTCGCCAAGGTCTGGTCGCGGGTCAAGGTGGACGGACACACGGACGAGGTCCTTGCCGCACTCTAGCAGGGCGCAAGGTTCATTTCCGACGCGCCCATGGCTGCGGGCGAGGGCCATGATCCCGCCGAACGCGATGCCACCGAAGACCCTGGTCATCCGCTATCCGGGCGCCGAGGCGAAGCTGCGCCAGCAGTACGTGTACCAGACGTACCTCTCGACCAAGGAACGGGACGCCCTGGGGCTCGTCCCGGGGAACCGGCTCGTGATCCGATTCGGCGACGAGGTGGTCGGGGAAGGCCAAGCGATTCTCGTGGAGAAGACGAGCCTCGAGAAGCTCAGCTCGTACGACGCGATTAGCGCGGGGTATGAGTCGGGGGACGCGCAGCGAAAGCATCTCCTCGAGACGGTCCTCCAGGGCGCCCGCAAGGCG
>Ga0153916_10004831_pt1 | contig 10220 bp, 6 predicted proteins | sample Opewatmetagenome_FD_109642 | JGI IMG/M metagenome (GOLD analysis project Ga0153916, IMG submission 109642) | Freshwater wetland microbial communities from Ohio, USA - Open water 3 Core 3 Depth 4 metaG | ecosystem: Environmental > Aquatic > Freshwater > Wetlands | place: USA: Ohio, Lake Erie, Old...
CCCTACACAATGACTCCGGAGATGGTTGCCGATGCGGCGAAGGTATTCAAGCCTAAGATCCTGTACCCATACCACTATGGTGATACGGATACATCAAAGCTGGTTGCGCTGTTGAAGGATACCCCGGAAATAGAGGTGCGTATCCGCAAAATGAAGTAGAATTAATGGGGGTGGCAGATATTAATCAAACATGCCTGTCTTCTCGAACTCATCTATTTCTTCTTTTGAATAGCCGAGTTCGAGGAGAACCTCTTTCGTGTGTATACCGGGAGGCGCACAAGCATTTTTGTATTCAGGGGGTGTTTCGGAAAATTTTATGGGGCTTCCGAGTTGCCGTACTTTGCTTCCATCGGGAAGACCCACTTCCACCACCATACCCCGTTCTCTTTCATGAATATCTTTCAGGGCTTCTGAAAGGGAGAGAACCGGTTCCACACAGGCATCTACTTTGCGGAATTCTTCCACCCACTCATCTCTCGTCTTTGTTTTGATTATTTCACGGACATGCTGCTTGACAGTTGCGATATCCGGCGGTTCGATCCCTCCCGGAATGAGGTCCGGACAGTTGATTGTTTTACAGAACGCAGCAAAGAATTGAGGTTCGATGCTGCCCACGCTTAAATACTCGCCGTCTTTTGTTTCATAGAAGTCATAGAGGGATCCGCCGTTGAGAAGGGTCTTTTCGCGCACCGGATCCTGCCCGTCAACCAGAAAGTTTGCGCCGTACATGGCGTTGAACGCGATCATTCCATCGGTCATGGAAATATCTATGTGCTGTCCCTTGCCCGTTTTGTTGCGGCACACGACGGCAGCAAGGATGCCGATAATCGCATTGTTGGAACCGGATGCGATGTCGGCAATCTGCATGCCCGTCAGGCTAGGCCCCGATTCTCTTTTCCCTGAGTAGGACATGATGCCGGAACGGGCCAGATAGTTGATGTCATGACCTGCCCTGTCGCGAAGGGGGCCGGTCTGGCCATAGCCGGTCAATGAACAGTAGATGAGGGAGGGGTTTACTTTTTTCAGACTCAGATAGTCCAACCCAAACTTTGCCATGACACCGGGACGGAACTGTTCAATGAGGATATCAAAGTCGGCAATCAACTGGTGGACAATCCGCACTGCCCGGCTGTCCTTCAGATTCATGGTCATGCAGCGTTTGCCCCTTCCGAGGTAGGTGAACGCGGCGGACATCTCCGTGCCGGGAACATAGGGAGGGATATAGGCGACCACGTCGGGCCGTGAGCGGGAAACTATTCGAAGAACATCGGCCCCCATATCGGAGAGAGCCATTGTGGCGTAAGGGCCGGGGAGAAGGGTTGTAAAATCCAGTATTTTTAATCCTTGAAGTGGTCCTGACATAGCATGCTCCTTTGCAAAATCAGTATTCATAGTTTCCCTCAATCATAACCGAGCAGACGTTTTAATGCGGGCCCCCCAGAGTATAGGTCAACCCGCAACCTTGGGGTCTTTAAACTGACGATCTCCCGCGCGACCAAAAAGCCGCAGATATGTCTCGTAGACATTCCGAACGCTCATGCCCCGGCGGGGTTAACAAAACAAGTACGTATGATAGCTTAAAATTTAAACAGCTTACTGATGAGTTGCGCCTTCATCAGATCTCCCTCAATTTTAAGCTTTCCCGACATAAAGGCCTGCATGGCAGGCAATTTTCCGCCTATCATGTCAAGAAAATCCGCTGCATCCATCTTTATGGTACTGGTTGGGTTTGCATGAATGCCGGCTTCCACTTTGCAGGTTCCACTTTTGATTTCCGCATACCAGTTATCTCCCCCTTCTCCTGATAAGCTGAACTGAAAGGTGACATCCATACCGGACGCAGCGTCTGCGTTAAACACGCCAGGCATTTTTTCGAAAACAGCCTTTACAGCTGAAAGTCCCTTGCCGGCATCACTGGCAGGCTTTCCCTCTTCCTTCATTTCATTCTTCACAATTACATCCTCCTCTTTCGTCTGGAAGTATGAGAGAATATCTCCCATGAAATCGTTGATATGCGCGTATTCCCGCGCATCTTTAATACTTGAGATTTTCTCCCAATTTTCCGCCACATCTTCCACGGTGGGGACATATTTGCCATTCCCAATCGTGGCGCCCGGTCCTGTGATAACGGCGACACGATTATAAAAACCCATGCCGGTATTATAAATTGTGCCACTGACCGGGCATTCTTCCGCACAGAGATAGAGAACTATAGGAGCGATAAACTCCGGTTTCATTTTTTCCTGCAGCCCGGAAGGCAAAATATCGGATGTAAGGCGTGTGGCAGCCAATGGCGCCACTGTATTGACTTTAATGTTGTACTTTTCCCCCTCCAGCTTGAGAGAATTCATCAAACCGACAAGACCCATCTTGGCAGCGCCGTAATTGGTCTGACCAAAATTCCCATAAAGACCTGCCGCTGACGTGGTCATGACAATCCGTCCGTATCCGTTGTCGCGCATAACTCTGAAAGCGGGCTGGGTGACATGATAGGCGCCATTGAGATGCACATCGATAACACCCCGCCAATTATCCGGTTCCATCTTGATGAAACTCTTGTCTCGCAAAATCCCGGCATTGTTGATTAGAATATCTATTCTGCCGAAAGTATTGAGCGCCGTCCTGACAATATTCTCTCCTCCCTCCGGGGTAGCGACACTGTCGAAATTAGCTGCTGCCTCGCCGCCTATTTTCCTGATTTCCTCAACCACCCTCTCAGCGGGACTTTGTGAACTATGGCCGGATCCATCCCTGGTTCCGCCGAAATCGTTTACGATAACTTTCGCCCCTCGCCGAGCGAGCTCAAGGGCATACACCCTCCCCAATCCGCCGCCGGCGCCCGTCACAATCGCGACCCGCCCATCGAAGCGGACCTCTTTTTTAGGGATTTCACCATATTCGAAAATGCCCCTGTCGATAATAATATCTCCTGTATTTGCATTGACCGTTCGCCATAGAGCCTTACCCTCTTTGGTTTTCCAGATAAGAGTTTTTATCGGCTCACCGGGATAGAGGGGTTGAGCAAAACGGCAGGCAAGCCGACGCACCTTTTCCGGTTCGCCGGGTGTGAGGCTCGCCATTAGAGCGCGGCAGGCAAAGCCATAGGTACAGAGCCCGTGCATAATCGGCTTTTCAAAACCAGCCATCTTTGCAAATTTAGCATCAACGTGAAGCTCAAATATATCACCGGAGAGTCTGTATATGAGAGGCTGATCGGGCAAGGGCAGCGCGTCGACAACAAAATCAGGTTCCCGGCTCGGGAATTCCAATATCTGATGGGGAGCGCTTTTGCCGCCGAAGCCTCCGTCCAGGCGGCTGAAAAGGGTAATAATACTGGTAAAGAGTTTTTTGCCGTTATTGTGAAATGTTTCACTTTCCACAACAATGAGAGCCCCCTTTGCCCCCTTGTCGTAGTAATCCTTGATTCTCCCTTCCGTGGTCATGGTTCCTGAAGGCGGGATGGGGTTATGTAAGATAATGTCATGCTCACCGTGAAGTATGCCGGCAACGTTAATATTGCAAGCAGCCGTTATCTCCCAGAAGAAATCGAATATCATGGCAATCGAAAAGGCAGGGATTACCTTAAGCTTTTTTTCGTACGTATACTCTAGTTCGCTGAATCCGGCTCCCACACCGAGGGCATAGAGAACTGCATCTTTCCAAGTGTAGTTCTTCGTCAACGGGCCTATCTTTTTACCGATCGCCTCCATGTTGAGTGCCATCTTTTGTCTCCCTTAACGTCTTTATTTTTTATTCATTTCATATTTACTATAAAAAGGGTTCGAGGATTCAAGGGTCAAAGTGCTTGAGATTTGTTCTAAGCATTTCACTCGAATCCTGTAAGATGCCAGCAACTTTTTCGAAGATGAACCGAACCTTTCGATTTTCCTGTCATTTTTTTATGTGTCCCAGAGGAATCAAGTATAGTGGTTCATGATTCGCGGGCAGGTTTAAAACCTTCCGGACCTGATCATCATGAAAGGCCCCTACCGGCACAGATCCAAGACCAAGAGAAACCGCCTGAAGGTGGATGCTCTGTGCTGCATGCCCGGCTTCTATTTTTACATAGCGTTCACCACGCCGCCCGTACTTTCGTTCCATCCTCTCATATACCGCCGTTATGACAACAATGGCCGGCGACTCCCTTATGCATTCCTGGCCGAGGGCGGCTGATGCCAAATCGTCGATTAAATTCTGATCTGAGACACGGACTAGCTGGTGATTGCGGGGCATATAGTGAAATAAGCCCTCTCTTAAGGCCAGATACAATTCGAGAGGATACAGTGCTCCGGCGGAAGGTGTGGTTCTCCCCCCCCAGTTACGGGTGATTCCCTGTGCCGCCCATAAAACCTGTGATATTTCGAATGGTGTCAGGGGCTTGGAAGTAAAATTCCGCGTAGACTCACGTTTTGCCAGTGTTTCTTCTAGAGACATCCCACCGTGTAATAAGGGCGCAGGAAGTTGAATAACTTTGTCTGTTACATTACTGAATGACTTCATTTTTTTACCCTCCTTTGCATCGATATCACCTGAGAGACTTATCATAAGAAGTGGGATAACTACTGCAAGTCTCAACAATATACTATAACATTTGCTGCGCATATAATACCTCTTAATACTCTTTTAGAGTTATCAAAGTTCAATATAGACAAATATCATTCGAGTATTCGATGGATTCGCCACTCAGGAGGAGATATGTTTCGAAGGCCTTTGATCATCGATGGATGGTACAATTTATGCTCTGCCGCTATGTAACCTTGATTCTTTGAGCCAACAACGCTGCCCCGATAGCACCATTCTCCTGGGCATATGCGGATACCTCTATCGGTGTATTGAGGAATTTCTCCAAGGCCTTAACAACGCCAATGTTCTTTGCGACACCGCCTGTCATCATGACCGGCGGCATAATTCCTATTCGTTTCATCATGGTTGATATTCTGGCACAGATAGACGTATGTATACCAGCGATAATATTTTCTCTTTTTTCTCCCTGTGAAATGAGTGAAATTACTTCCGACTCCGCGAAAACTGTACAGAGGGAGCTTATTTGGGCGGGATTATCTGCTTTCAGGGAAATTTCACCAAATGTGTCAAGATTGACTTCGAGGGCACCAGCCATAACCTCCAAAAAACGGCCGGTTCCCGCGGAGCACTTATCATTCATGGTGAAATTCACAACGGTCCCTTTTTCATCCACTACTATCGCCTTGCTATCCTGTCCACCAACATCAATGATTGTACGGATTTGGGGGTTTAAATAGTGGGCTCCTGCCGCATGGCACGTGATTTCTGTGATAGCCCTATCGGCTATTGTCATACTTTTTCTACCATAACCTGTTGTAACAATTCGGTCAATGGATTTATGCGTCATATCCAGTTCAGTAAGAATTGCCTCTAACACGTTTCTTCCGGCCAGTTCGGCATTATAACCTGTAAAAATAATTTTGGTACCCAATAATATCCCGTCCTTCATTATTGCTGCTTTAGTGCTAATAGAGCCGATATCAATACCTGCAGTATTCATAAGTCTTCCCACATCAAGATTGACATTTGATTAAAGTCATTGTTAGTTTTGTCGATAAGAATAAAGAGATTCTTATTGATTGACACGAAGCTTCTACTTACATTTCTATTTTTGTCAAGGAGTGAATATGACTTGCATAAATGACGAGGTACGCATCATCAATCTATGGCTCACGTAATAAATAGAACCTTTACCTATCATTATGACACTCTCAGGCCGCTTTCTTTTGAACTACTGGACGCCATTGATGACGGTCTGAGAAAGGGGGGCGTCATAAGGCGGCATTTGAAAAGCAATATTAAATGTTCCTAAAGAATAAATATAGAAAACTCTACACAAATGGCTGTTAATATAGTAAAAAGACAAAACTTTAGAGAGACCTTTTGGAAAACTGAAGGAGGGAGCGAGTGAAACTTGAGCAGAGGAAATGGACGGAAAAAGGAGGATGGGAACCTGCTGCCCCCGGAGAACTGAGTGACACCGCTCAACTGGTGCTTATCTTTGGAAGCACATCCATATTACGAGAGAAAAAATGTCTTGATGAGATTAAAAGCATTTATCCGCATGCCCATCTTTTAGGCTGTTCCACGGCGGGTGAAATTTGCGGAACACAAGTTTTTGACGATTCGCTTGTTACTACTGCGGTATATTTCGAGTATACACAACTGAAAGGTACAAAAATAAAAATTGATAGGATGGAAAATAGCAATCAGGCAGGCGAGCAGCTTGCCAAATCCCTGGATAAAGAAGGGCTGGTGCATGTCTTTGTTCTTTCCGATGGACTGAAAATAAACGGCAGCGAACTGGTGAAGGGATTGATAAAAAATCTCCCCAACCATGTGTCCATTACGGGGGGGTTATCTGGAGACGGAGCTCTCTTCACGGAAACCTATGTGTTATGGGACAGTGAACCCGAGAAAGATACGGTCGCCGTTCTGGGATTATACGGCGAGCGATTAAAGATCGGCTACGCTTCTTTTGGGGGATGGGATCCGTTCGGTCCCGAAAGGTTGATCACCCGTTCCCGGGGGAATGTTCTTTACGAATTAGATGGGAAATCAGCCCTGTCTCTCTATAAAAAGTATTTAGGCGACCACGCAAAAGGCCTGCCTTCCACAGGTCTTCTTTTTCCTTTAAGTGTCCGTATCAAAGAAGGTGAAAGAGGGGTCGTGCGCACAATCCTGTCCGTAAGTGAAGAAGATCAGAGTATGACTTTTGCGGGTGATGTTCCGGAAGGCGCCTATGCACGCTTGATGAAAGCCAATTTTGACCGCTTAATTGACGGGGCAGTAGAAGCAGCGAAAACAAGTATTGACATCGTTGGAACCCCCGTGGAGCTTGCGATTTTGATCAGTTGCGTGGGAAGGAAGTTGATTCTCAAACAGAGGATTGAAGAAGAATTAGAGGGTGTCCGTGATATTTTGGGTGAACAGGCTATTCTCACAGGGTTCTATTCCTATGGAGAGATTTCACCCTTTACCAGGGGTGTGCAATGTGAATTACACAACCAGACGATGACTATTACGACTTTCTCAGAAGGATAATCATGGAAAAAGTGCACAGCCTGTTAAAACGTCAAATAAAACGCCATTTGGGAAACATGGATGCCTTTCCCAAAACATGGGAGGCATTGATTCATGACGTGAGCAACGCGTACCGGCAGATGGATCTGGATCGTGAGATGCTGGAGCGCTCCCTCGATCTCAGTTCCCAGGAATTGCTCCAGGCGAACTCCGAGATGAGAGCGGTTTTGCACGCCTTTCCGGACATTCTCCTCCGGACGGACAGGGAAGGCACCATTCTTGATTATCAGACGTCTAACACAAAGGATCTGCATTTTATACAGGGACGAGTGATTGGAAGGAAAATTAGCAATGTATTCCCCGAAGATATCGGGAATAAGTTCAAGGAAGCCATTGAGAGGGTGCAAACAACGAGAACCCTCGTCAGTATGGAATATTCTGTAGCGGGGCAGGAGAGCGAATACTTTTACGAAGCAAGGTTGCTGCCGCTCCTTGAGAGTCAGATCATTATCATTGTGCGGAACATTACCGAACGCAAGCGTGCAGAGGCGGCAGTAAGAGAAGGGGAACAATATCTCCGCTGGGTTACCGAAAGTATGAATGATATGCTGTTCCATATAGACACGCAGGGGGTGATTAAATATCGTCTTCCTATGCGCGGGGGGATGCTGGGATATCCGGTTGGAGGTGCACTGGGGAGATCAGCGTTTGATTTCATCCATCCTGAGGATTATGGTTTAGCCATGGAGTCCTTCCAGGAGTTGATGAAAACAGGGCAGGCGAGAGTGGAAATTCGTCTTCGGCATAACGACGGCTACTACATATGGATGGAATTGCTCGGCAGTATCCCGGAAGGGGAAGACAAAGAGATATCCGGCGCAGTGGTAGTGTGCCGCGATATCACTGAACGCAGGCATATGGAAGAGGAGTTGCGGAAGAGTGAAGAGAAGTACCGCACCATCCTGGAGACCATAGAAGACAGTTATTTTGAATCTGACCTTACAGGTAACATACTCTTCTTCAATCCGGCAACCTGCCGGGCGCTTGGATATCCCGCGGATGAACTCAAGGGGATGAATTACAGAAAGCTGATGGATGAAACGACAGCGGAAAAAGTAAAAAAAATCTATCAAAACATCTACCAGACCGGTAATGCGGTAAATCTTCTCGAGTATGAAATTATAAGAAAAGATGGGACTAAGGTATATGTTGAATCTTCAGTTTCTTTAATAAGAGGCGCGAAAGGTAAATCCATTGGCTTCCGCAGCGTTAGCCGCGACATCACTGAAAATAAGAAGCTTGAAGCCCAGTTTCTGCAGGCCCAGAAGATGGAAGCCATCGGCACCCTGGCAGGGGGAATTGCTCATGACTTCAACAACCTGTTGATGGGTATCCAGGGACATGCCTCGCTTATGCTTTTCGATCTGAAACCTGATCATCCCTATCATACAAAACTAAAGATCATTGAAGATCAGGTCAGGAGCGGCGCGGAATTAACAAGGCAACTCCTCGGATTTGCCAGGCGAGGAAAATACGAGGTCAAACCAACTAATTTGAACGTGGTCCTCGAAAAGACCTCCGATATGTTTGGCCGCACCAGGAGGGAGATCATCATTCACAGGGAATTTCAGGAAGACCTCTGGAAAACAGATGTAGACCGGGGACAGATCGAGCAGGTGCTCCTCAATATCTATGTCAATGCCTGGCAGGCGATGCCGGGTGGCGGTGAGCTTTTCCTGGAGACCCGCAATGTTTTTATTGATGAAAACTTTGACAAGCATTATGCGGTTAATCCCGGTAAATATATAAAGATGTCCATAACCGACACAGGTGTGGGGATGGATGCGAAGACCAGGGAGCGGATCTTTGAGCCGTTCTTTACCACAAAGGAGATGGGGCGCGGTACCGGACTCGGCCTTGCTTCCGCCTATGGCATTATCAAAAGTCATGGAGGGGCCATCAATGTATACAGTGAAAAAGGCCGCGGCACGACCTTCGGAATCTATCTTCCCGCCTCGGAAAAAGAAGTGCCGGCAGAAAAGCCGCCTGCCAGAGAGGTTCTGAAGGGCCATGAAACAATCCTCCTTGTCGATGATGAAGATATGATCATCAATGTGAGCAAGGATATTCTCGAGACGCTGGGCTACAACGTTATTGTGGCTAAAAATGGAGAAGAGGCGATAGAGATATATAAAAAGAAGAATGATGAAATCGATCTGGTAATCCTGGATATGATCATGCCGGGTATGGGGGGCGGAGAGACTTTCGGCGTCCTCAAGACGATCGATCCCCGGATCAAAGTCATCCTTTCCAGCGGATACAGTGTAAACGGCCGTCCGGCAAAGATGCTGGAACAGGGTTGCAACGCCTTCATCCAGAAACCTTACAGTATGGGTGATCTATCACATAAAATCAGGGCAGTCCTGGATATGTAGAATAACGACCACGCTTAAATGGCGTCATAGTGCGTCAGGACAACGCTTTTTCCATCCGCTCCATTGCTTGTTTAAGCCTCTTATCCGGAACCGTCAGGGAAATCCGTATATACCCTGCACCGTATTGGCCATACGCAGTACCTGCTGCGACGACAATGGCTGCCTTATCAAACAACAGATTTGTAAATTCCAGGGATGTAATACCCTTAGGTACAGGTACCCATAGATAGAATGTACCCTTGGGGGGATCAAAAACTATCCCTCTCCGTCCGAGCGCTTCCAGAACCATTTTCCTCCGGCGTCCGTAAATCTGAAGCATATGATCTATGTACTGTGCTTCATGCTTCAGGGCATGAATTCCGGCATATTGAATCGGGTTAAATATACCCGAATCAGTATTTTCTTTGACCTTGCTCATGGCGGCAATGATATCCGGGTTTCCGACTGCCATTCCGATACGCCACCCCGTCATATTAAAGAGTTTCGATAAGGAGTTTAATTCAACCCCTACCTGTTTGGCTCCTTTGGCCATGAGGAAACTCAAGCGTTCCTGGCCATCGAAGAGGATTTCCCCATATGGGTTGTCATAGCAGACGGCAATATCATGGGCCTTCGCGAAAGCCACCGTCCGGTCGAAGAAGTCCCGCGTGGCGCAGGCGCCTGTGGGGTTGTTCGGATAATTGAGGAACATGGCCTTTGCCTTTGCCAATATGTCCGCAGGAATATCTTCATAAACGG
>Ga0153916_10004832_pt1 | contig 10220 bp, 11 predicted proteins | sample Opewatmetagenome_FD_109642 | JGI IMG/M metagenome (GOLD analysis project Ga0153916, IMG submission 109642) | Freshwater wetland microbial communities from Ohio, USA - Open water 3 Core 3 Depth 4 metaG | ecosystem: Environmental > Aquatic > Freshwater > Wetlands | place: USA: Ohio, Lake Erie...
CCTGCGTCAAGAAGATGGATTGGAAGCCGCATTGCAGGCTGCCCGCCAGCAGGGAGCTATCTTGATCCTCGCTCATCCGCACTGGTGTGGCAACTCCTTAGAAGACGCCCTGCGCTGGGGTTTTGATGGTATTGAAGTGTATAACAATGTCTGTACCTGGCTGAATGGCAAGGGTAATGGAATGGTGCACTGGGATGCAGCCTTGCGTGCGAATCCGAATACGCTCGCCTTTGCAGTGGATGATGCCCATCTCGGGCCAGGGCAGAATATTTGGGATGGCGGCTGGATCGTCGTCAATACGCCAGCTTGCACGGTCCAGGACATTACCCAAGCTATCCGTCGTGGTAATTTCTACTCAAGCTGTGGTCCAGAAATCCACTCCATTACCTTCGATGAAACGCAGGTGCATTTAGAAACCTCCCCCGTCCGCTATGTGAGAATGGTTGGTCCCGGCTGGAATGGCAGCGGGATGGGTTCTCCAAAAGGGCACCTGATCAGGCAGGTCAGCCTTCCGCTGCCTCATGATTGGCGCTATGTGTATATAGAGCTTGAGGACCAAAAGGGACGCCGGGCGTGGACGAACAATCTTTTTGTCGCCGGATGAGCATTTTTCGATCATATAAGGCACAACCGGATGGAAAACAGTCAAGGGATGCTGGCTTATTGCGGTCTTAACTGCCAGACTTGCCCGATCTACCTGGCGACCCGGCAGGAGGATTTAGTTGAGCAATCCCGCATGCGGGCTGAGATTGCCCGCCTGTGCAAAGAGCATTATGGGCTGGACTACGCCATGAAAGACATCACAGACTGTGATGGCTGTCACACCGAGGGGATGCCTTTATTTTCAGCTTGCCAGAACTGCCCGATCCGGAATTGCGCCCGAGAGAAGCAGCTCGAAAATTGCGCCGTGTGCCCTGATTACGCCTGTGAGAAGCTCGAGAGGTTCTTCGTGTCAGAACCCTCTGTCCGGAAGCGCCTGGAGGCAATCAGGAGAGACGCCTTTTAGAAATATCTACTGCTCAGGCAAGTCCCAAATCTAACGAAGCGTCCTGCCTTTTATATTATTCCCGTATGGGAGCTGGTTTGACACCCTCGAGGAATAATGCTGATTCGACCGGTTGGAGATCTACCAGGTTGTTGCTCTTTACCATCTCGATTGCTTCCTCAATCGCATTATGGATGGCAGTCCTTCGGAGGGCGAGAGAAATGTCCATGGGCTGCGCATTGATAAAGCGGATATCGGTGATCCCTACAAAATTGAAAATGGTGCGTAAATACGGTTCCACAAAATCGAGGGAGTGAAGTGGAGAAGCAGCAGAATAATCTCCACCCCGCGAAGTAACGCAGATCATTTTCTTTCCTTTGACCAGACCTTCAGGGATTCCCTGCTCGTTGTATCGATACAGGTAACCTGGCTGGACGATGGCATCGATGTAGTATTTAAGCGCATAGGGAATACCAAAATTCCACATCGGGGTAGAAATCAGATAAATATCTGTGTCCAAAAATTGCTTGATATTGGCTTCAATCTGCTCCCAGGAAGCTTTATGATCGTCTTCGAGCTGCTGGCCCGTCATCAGTTTATATTTGTTCTCTATATTCTTGCCGGCCACAGCAGGTAAATCGGCTTTAAAAAGATCCAGAACTTTCACGGATAAATCGCTATACTTTATATATAGTTCTTCCAATAATGCATTCGAAACGCGGATGGTATTGGATTCGTGGCCACGAGGCGTAGCAACGATGTGTAAGAGTCGCATACCCTTTTCCTTTCTAGATGTTTAGTAAATTATTTTCCAAGCAGGTAAATCGAAATCACTCCCACATATTCTTCGCAAACAATATTAGATATTGTAGATATATTATATCCATTTTATGAGTCTTGATGGTTAGAATAAGCTCATCTTACGCTTTTTGACGCGATTGACAGGCGACTGGTCCTCGATTATGCTGTGGTTGCTGGATATCCAAACCATTCCAGGCGATGAGTCCCTCGTTCTCTTATCGTCATGACGGTTCTATCAAAAGAAGAGGTTGCTGATGAGCAGACGATTGATTTGGATCCTGATCATCCTCCTTGGGCTGGGAGCCTTACTCCTGAAAACCATGCCTCAGCTCAATACACCGGCTGTAACCAGTCTGGTGGTGACCGGCATCGGTATTTTTGTCCTGGCTGCAGGTGTTCAGACGCTCAGGAGCAAAAAGATCGGATTCGAGTCGAAACGCGCCAACTTTGGTCCTACCGAAGTTTACAGAGGATTAGCAGCCCAGCTATATGGCATCCTGTTCATCCTCTTTGCCCTGTTGATCTTTGCCTTGGTCGGAGTGATCTGGCTTTATCCGGGCGGCATCGAGGCCTTCCTGGCCGCCTTCTTCGCCCAACCCTGGGGTTGGGGAGTCGTGATTACTGCCATCGGTCTGGTTGCCATCGTCAGTGGGGTCATCCGGCTTATGGCAGGCAGCGCCGGTTATTACAAGGGCGTGGCAGACAAAGTGGAACGCATCAGCGGCTTGCTCCCGCTCCTGTTCGGATTGCTGCTCGGGCTCATCGGTCTTCTGCTCATCCTCGTTCCAGATTTACTGACCGGCGTTTTCAAACAGCTCTTCAATTCGATCTGGCAGAAATTTTCTCGATAAGCCAAAATGATTTTCGGAGAATGTGAAGTTTCTAATCGTGATGATTAGTGTAGATTAGCGGATTCTTTTTTTCCTCCCTCCCTTTGAGCTAACCATGCACAGGCCTCGTTCTTCTGTCTTGTTCATAATAACTGTTGTCATAACCCTTTTGACAGGTGCTTGTGACCAACCTGTTGAATTGTCGCAAACCCCCACCTCACCCTCCAGGGAATCCAAAATTCCACCCAATGCCATCAAGATGGATCCTGCCACCGATGATCACCCTCCTCAGGTATTGACCCTTGACTTCGAGCAGCCCATCCCGCTGGAGGGTGCAGTCAATACCGCCGGAGCCGAAGACTCACCCTTTATCACGCCCGACGGGGATACCTTGTATTTCTTCTTTACCCCCGATGCGAACATCCCGGTTGAAAAACAGCTCCTCGATGGCGTCACGGGTGTCTATGTTTCCCGAAGAGAAAACGACGGTTGGGGTACTCCCCAGCGGATCATCCTTCAGGATAGGGGTAAGCTGGCGCTGGACGGTTGCGAGTTCATCCAGGCGAACGTGATGTGGTTTTGTTCCACCAGGGAAGGTTATCAGGGCATCCATTGGCTCACGGCACATTACCTGGATGGCAGGTGGCAGAACTGGCAAATTGCCGACTTTGATCCTGCTTTCAAGGTTGGCGAGCTGCATATCACCGGCGACGGAAATCAACTCTACTTCGCATCAGACAGATCCGGTGGTAAGGGGGGACTGGATATCTGGGTGTCCGATCTGGTCAATGGCAGCTGGGGAGAGCCGGTCAACGTAACTTCCGTCAATACAGAAGAGTCTGAAGGCTGGCCAGCCATCAGCCCAGATGGCATGGAATTGTGGTTCACCAGATCTTATGGCATCTGGAGATCAAAGAAACTAGGTGGTGAATGGGCAACACCTGAACAGATCGTTTCGAGCTTAGCCGGCGAGCCATCCCTCGACCAGGACGGCAACCTGTACTTCGTGCATCATTTTTATAAAAACGATAGGATGATCGAGGCAGATATTTATGTTGCTTTTAAAAAGTAAGCAGATTCTTGCACTTCGAGGATCACCTGCGCTGTTGGTTTGGTAAGCTGAACAAAAAAGAATACGCGGAAAAACTTTGAAAAAATGAAAAAGAACGGGTGATTTAAGATGGGAAAGGAAACAGACCATGCTTGAGCTTTCAAACCACGAGATGATCGAAAAAGCCAGGGGTTTTCTTAATCCTCGGCAGTTAGCTCTCGGCAACACCGCCGGGGATGTCGCCTGTGCTTTACTCAGCGCCAGCGGCAAGCTTTACTATGGCGTGTGTATCGATATTGGCAGCGGGATCGGATTCTGCGCCGAGCACGCCGCCATCGCCGCCATGATCACAGCTGGGGAGAGCCGCATTGCCAAAATCGTGGCGGTATGGGGCGAAAACACCGTGCTGCCTCCATGTGGTCGCTGCCGAGAATTTATATATGAGATCGACGAAGCCAATTACGATTCTACGGATGTCATCTTAGGCGAAAATACCGTCGTCAAGCTCAAGGACCTGCTGCCGCACCCTTATCACGAAGTATGGAACAGGTGATAAAGTTTCCGTGTTTATGAGTACTTTCCGTACTCCTTACCTGTCTTGATCAGCGCATGCAGGTTTTCGGGCACGGCGTCATCCAGGACTGCGCCGTTGCACAGGATGTAACCACCATCGCTGGCAACCTCGTCAATCAATTGTTTGACGTGGTCGCAGATCAACCCGGGTGTAGAAACCTTCAACATCGAAGTGGGAACGTTACCGCCAAAGCAAGCCCATCCCGTGAAGCGCTTCTTGACCTCCTTCATATCGGTCTTGTCAAAGATCCAGATTGTAGAAGCTTTCGGGATATCGGGATCGGTAATGAAATCCAGGCGTTGGTTGTAGCCACCTTCGACGAAGATGTACGGTACAGCCCCTTCGTTCACCAGTCCCAAGATGACCGCCTTGAGGGTTGGCCAATAGAAGGTGTTGAAATCCTTGTTCGACATGAAGCCATCCGCGCCTTTGTGCAGGGGGATGAAGACCATTGGGTTCTTACCCATGGTGGCGGTGCGCAAGCCCATGTCGATTGCCAGTGGAGTCATTTTTTCCAGCGCAGCAAGCAGCTTCTTGGGCTGCCGGAACATATCCAGCATGATGGCACGCGTGCCGCGCATGGTGTCACCCAGCGTATCGAAGGGCGCCTTGGTGAAGCCACCCATGATCACTGGGATTCCTTGGGTGCTCATGGTGGCACCATCGATGGCTGAGCAAGCCTGGATCCACTGCATGGCATAGCGACCTGCCTCCAGTAATTTCATATAAGCATCCTGGACAGGTGGAATGCCAATGGGCACAATGTACGGTCCAAAGAAAGGCAGCTCAAGTATATCCGTCAGAGGCGCCAGCATTTTCCAGGCATCCAACGCACCAAAGACACGCGGTAAGTAAAAGCGGTTGAAGAAACCCGATGGATCGTTCAGAAAAAGATCGTACTCGTCCGCTTGCATGTATTCGCCTTCGATGCACTGGTATGGCAGGGTCGGTGCCACGCCTCTGCCAGGCCAGCGGTACAGTTTGTAGTCCAGGATGTCGAAGATCTGCCCCGAGCCATAGATGGCTGCGCCCGCCAGCGAGTCGGGTTGAAAATCGGCGTGGAACTTTTTCAGCGCCATGCCAAGCTTGTCGGTATCATACATGGCTTCCTCAGCGGTGACGCCGGCATAAGCAAAGGGATAAAAGCCGATTATGGGGCAAACGGGTATGCGCACCGGCTTTTTCAATTGCACCACATCTTTGATCATCTGGGTGCGTTCGTCGTAGAGGCGCTTTGCCTCAGGATCGGCGAAAGACATATTTTCGGTTGTCTGCCACTCTTTGAAACGAGCAGCTTGTTTTTCTACGGGTGTCATATGTTGGCTGTCCATTGTTCACACTCCATACCATTGCCTGGCTAACCTGACGGCAGCCATGGCGTCTTTACCATGAGCATCTGCGCCAGTATATTCGCGGATATTGTCATCCACCGGCCCACCTCCGATCATTACTTTTACATTCAACCCGGCCTCTTTAAGGGCTGCCACAGTGGCTTTCATAGGATCGAAGGCCAGGGTGAGAAAGCCACTCAGCCCCACTACTTCTGCGCCGGTTTCCTTGGCTGCCTGTACGAACCCGGCAGGCGATACATTCACACCCAGGTCCATGACTTCGAATCCGTTGGCATCCAGCATGAAAACCACGATATCCTTGCCAATATCGTGGATATCCCCTTCGACGGTGCCAATGATGACCTTGCCGAGCTTCTTCTGGCTGAGGTCCTTTTGCAGGTGTGGCTTAGCAGCTGCGGCGATCTGCGAGAATATCTCTCCGGCCAGGATCAATTCGGGGATGAAAAAATCCCCTACCTCGAAGCGCTTGCCAATCACTTCCATCGCCTCGCGGCAGGCTCCCAAAACCTCCAAGGGGTTCCCGCCGGATTGCAGCATCTGGTTAGCGATCTTCAGCGCATCCTCTTCGCGTAAATCGATAATGGCTTCGATCAGCTCTTTTGACATGTTTACAACTCCTTTCTTAAACTAATTAGGCTCACGGATGGACACGGAGAGCCGGATTTTGATACATATGCCTGAAGAGGCCTGTGTAACAAGGGTTCTTCCCTGCGGTCGGAACGACAAATACGGACAAGCTAAAGTTAATCCAATAGACTATTGGGGTCGGAATGACGTCGTGCAATAGGATCTTGATAAGGTGGAAAACCAGGAAAAAGCAGGTTAATTACATAATATATCAAAAAGGAGGTAAATGCAAATTAAGCCCGAGTCCAGAGGGTGTATCTTTTTCAGGCTGGTATACGTCTATATGTTTAGAGGCGATCAATTTTCCTACCGTCTCAAACTTTATTCAAATAGGAGTTAAAAATGGAAAACACGCAAGTCTTGAACCATCATATCGCCAGCATTGCCGATGGCCTCTTATTAATCTGGTGGGGGACGGTGATTGTGGTGGATCCCCTCACAATTGGCATAGGTGCTATCGGTACGGGATTAATCCTCCTGGGCGTGAATGCGTTCAGGCTGTTGAAAGGCATACCCACCAAACCTTCCACCACCGCGCTGGGCCTGGTATCCCTCATTTGGGGCGCACTCGACCATACATTTTCCCTGGAGCTTTGGCCTTCATTCGCTGTGTTGTTGATCGTTATCGGCCTGATGCAGATTGGATTTTCGCTGGCTTCACCCAAAAATGCATCGTAGTAAATCAACCTATTTGTCGTATACTATGTTTGCCTCAGTAAATCTAAAAATGCTCACGGATTCAGACGATGAGTACATTTCAAGGATCTCTTTTATAAATCTTTTTGTAATCTGTGAGATCTGTGTTCTTCCATGAGCTTTGTATCAGGGTCATTCAATGAATGAATTAAGCTTAGACTTTCTGGAAATCCATACTGAATTTCGCCCCAAAATTCTACGTTATCTCACTCGCATGGTCGGCGAGTATGAAGCAGAAGACCTGACGCAGGAAGTCTTTGTCAAAATCAGCCGGGCTTTAACCACTTTTCGGGGCGAGTCGAAGCTTTCTACCTGGGTTTATCGCATCGCTACCAATGCCGCCATGGACAGGCTGCGCGATCCTTCTTTCAAGCATCAGTTACAAGCTGAATCCTTGAGCCTGCCTCCAAATCCTGAAGTTTCGAATGTCCGCGAAGAAGAAGTAGATCGCAATGTTTGGACTGGGGAAGCGGCTGTCTCCCCCGAACAGGAGCTTTTTCTCAGGGAAAGGTCGGACTGTTATCAGGATTATATCGAGAACCTGCCGTTAAATTACCGCACAGTGGTTGCTCTCAGTGAATTAGAAGAGCTGGCAGTTAGCGAGATCGCCGTAATCCTCGGGTTGAGTCCAGATGTGGTCAAGATCAGGCTGCACCGCGGCAGGGCAAAGCTGCTAAAAGAACTCCGAGCGCATTGCAAACCCGAGGATTGGCTTTAAGCTGGGCTGATCTTATGCTCCCGGTAATGCTCATATACTGAATTTCTACCCCGTTCTGTCAGCAATTACCTCAGGACGTCCATCGCGATAATAGATCTTTACCGCAGATGCCTTGCCATCTTCAGCCAAAATGAACTCGAATTTCATGTCTTCATCCAGCCGGAATCGGGTCTTTGTCATCGGGAGAAGTTTCCAGGATTCCGAAAAGTCTTGATGACCGTAGAATAAATCCCCATTCTCGATCAAAAACCTCCGCCCACCAAATTCTCCCGCGCATCGAGATAGATCGGTTTTATCCAACATCACAGGTGAATAATCACTCTCGATGATTTCTGCTGTCCATGACAGGTAGTATCTCTCGTTTTCATCCTGACATTTCGTCGTAAGACATTCCACGGCATTAAGATGAGCAATTTTGAGCGCCTCTTCCGCCGGGACCGCAATATGAGGTTCCACGCCCGTGCCTTCCCAATTCGATCTAGTGACGGGATTGATCGGTCGCCCGTAAGGCAAGTGGACAACAAAATCCCTCTGGACGATTTCTTTGGTCACCGGATGAGCAGCGCCGAGAGTGGTTTCTCCGATCAGAGTTGCTCGTTCCATATATCTCAAGTTATAGGCAAATTCCTCCGCACCGGAACCTGTGATGCTACTGATGAGCACATAGACGGGAATATCCGGTCGACGCTTTCCAGAGACGTGTGGGAATGTCCAGAATTGCTGGGTATCATCCGTAGGACGGTAGTAAAAGGTGTTGATATGCCGTGGTTTGGAATCGAACAAATAACTGGTGATCAATTGCACCATGCTGGGGTAACCGCCGGAGTTCTGCCGTAAGTCGATAATCAACGCATCGCAATTGGCAATGAAATTCATAGCTGCCACTGCGGTCTCTCCACCATACTCGCTGGGATCAAACCGACGCAGGTCGATATATCCGACATTTCCTTTTAGACGCTCGACGCGCTCAAAACCGTAGTTGGTTTTCCGGGCCTTTTCCAAATAGCGCGCCATGCGGTCCTCATCAATTTCGTTCTCAGGATCGACCTGATCTGCGGCACCCTTGGGATCGTAAGCCACACTCCAATGGTGATCGCTCGAGATTGACCGCAAATCCATTGTTAACCTGAAAGCCAGGTCGCTCTCTTGGGTGATTTCATCGTATTGCCCATCCTCCAATTTGTTCTGAATCAGAGATGCAATTTCCTCGCCGATTTCGGGATCGACATACTTTTCCCTTGCTAATCGGATGATATCCTGAATAACAGCTGTTCGGATTTTTGAGATATTGGGATCAGACATAGTAGTTTACCTTCATTTCCTCGCCAACGGCCCAACTGCTGTTTTATTGGAGCGACTCGGATGTACCCCACTATCAACGAGGGATGCCCATAATAAATCCATTATCGCACTCTCAATTATTGCTGAAAGAATCACAGTAGCCGCCATATAATGACCGCTCTCAAGCAAAGACACTAAGCCAACATCTACGACAATTTTCCTTGCCTAAGTTGTTTTTGACAATCTTATCTTAAGTTTAGCATCATATCCTCCAGTGTGTATCATTTTTGGTGATCCACTTTCACGAATTCGGGCATCTGAAATGATTTTTCCTGGTAGGTTTAAATCGAAATAACGGCTTGAGATATGAAAAACGAGTGTTTTTTCAAGGTAGGCTTTTATCATATATCTCTTGATAAGGATATTTCTCAGAAAGCTTCATCACCACACTTCTCGCCGTTCGGATTTCACTTATTTGGCGACGTAGCATCCGGGTATATAATTAAAAGAACATGAGAATGTCGTGATGGGGTTTATCGTTTTTGGATTTATGCAAAGGAGGAATCGATGGATGCGTTTTCTACTCAGCCAGCCAAGAAGTGGTATGAAATATGGATCGATGTTTTGATCCATCCGGGCTTAGCAACTTTTCAGAACCTTCTAAAAGAGCCGAATATTAGTTCGAACCGCGGCTTCACCTGGGTGGCGGTCACGTCTTTCATATCTTTTCTGATCGGGATACTCGTAAGCATGGTGGAGAGTTCATTAAACCCGAATGTGACTCCATTTCCTATCTGGTACTTGCTGTGCGGCAGTGTGGCGACACCCGTTCTTGCCATCGTCGGATTGGCCATTATGGCATGGATTTACGATGGGATTGCGAAGCGATTTGGCGGAAGCGGCGAATATCACCAGATGGTTTTCTGTCTTGCCGCTATCCAGTCGCCTTTCGCACTGATCGGTATCGTATTGGGTTGGGTGATGATACCTTTCTACCCATCGATATTACTCAATCCGTCCGCATTTGGGACGGCTGCGTTACCGTCGTTTTCGCCAGCTTTTTGCCTGTTATGGTTCGTTAGCATAGGGATCGGCATTTATTCCATGGTATTGTATATTAATGCGATCCGAGCAGTCGAAAACCTCGAACCTGGGAAAGCCGTGATGACTTATTTTACGCCGGTGGTCATTATTTTCGTCCTGTCGTTTATGTGCGTTTGTTTGGTGACCCTGCTTTTCCCCCAAATAGGCGGGAGATAGGGGTATTGGCGTTTATTCGACATCAGCCCTCACCCCTGGCCCCTC
>Ga0153916_10004833_pt1 | contig 10220 bp, 7 predicted proteins | sample Opewatmetagenome_FD_109642 | JGI IMG/M metagenome (GOLD analysis project Ga0153916, IMG submission 109642) | Freshwater wetland microbial communities from Ohio, USA - Open water 3 Core 3 Depth 4 metaG | ecosystem: Environmental > Aquatic > Freshwater > Wetlands | place: USA: Ohio, Lake Erie, Old...
CTGCAGCCTGGCTGAAAAAACAGCCGGCGGTAAAAGCGGACCGCATCGGAGTCGCGGGCGGCTCTAAGGGCGGCGAGCTGGCCCTTCTCAGCGCCGCTCTTTTCAACGACTTTCAAGCCGTAGTCGCCTGGACCCCAGCTGCTCACGCTTGGGAAGGCCTCTCCCAAAAATTCTTTTCTCCGGATTACACGCCCGTATCCTCGTGGGCCTTCAACGACCGGGCGCTTCCTTTTATCAAGTTCATATACACGCAGGAGGAAAAGGAAAAAGAACAAAAAAAGGATCTCCGTTCATTCATCGCGGCGCACCATCGTTCTTTGGCTCAGGCCGATCCCGACTTGCTGGAAAAGGCCGCCATCCCGGTGGAAAAAATCAAGGCGCCGATTCTTCTCATCTCGGGCACGGACGACCAGACCTGGCCGGCCGACGAGTTTTGCCGGGATATCGCAGCCAAGCTTCAAGAAACTCGTTTCCCCTTCGAGCTCAAAATCATCAGCCACGAGGGCGGAGGGCACATGTCATTTCTTCCTTATCTTATAACGGCCAATAGGGGTGGAATCAGCGGCGGCAGTCCCCGGGTAGATGCTAAAGCGGGCTTTATTTCCTGGAAAGAGACCATCGCCTTCCTTAAAAAGCACCTGGACTGATGGGGAAATTTTTGTTGTTTCCGGGCTGCCAGCCGCTCCTTATCTTTATAACTCCTTACGGCCGGATGGCCACCCGCGAATCGGGAAAGCCTTTTTTCAGAGCTTTATCTCCCACAATTTCTTGCCGGTCGCAAAGTCAAAACCGATGATTCCCACCCCTTTGAACTGAAGCAGGATAAGGTTTCCCGAGCGGGACACGTCCACTTCGTTCTTCATGAAAAAAATACTGGACAGCGGGTTCTTATCGAGGTCCACTTTCATTTCCTCAAAAAGCTCGGCCGGGCCGGCTGTCCATTTTTGATTTCCATTGGCGTCGATGCGCGTGAGAAGGCGATTGGCGACCTGGCCGGCCGCATCCTGGTGAAGAATCAGGCAGCCATCGGGGTCCTGATAGAAAATCTGGCCTTCTATATAAACGCAGCCCGGCGCAACCGGTTCGGCGGTCGCCTTGGCCCAAGAGAAAAGCGACCGCGGGTTTTTAAGCATGACCTCCAGGCTGCTGTCTTTGATCCTGCCCATTGGCCCCGTCACCTTGAACAAGCTTTTTCTCGGGCCGCTGTCTTCCCGGCCGAGGGCGAAGAGCGTGACTTGGTCCTCATCGCCCGTCGCCATCGCTTCTCTGAATTCGGATTCGTTCGCATAAAGCTTCTCGTCGCCGAGCGCCAAAACAAGCCCGACTCGTCCGTCTTTGGTGTCCAAGATTAATCGGTCCGGGTCTTTCTCCAGCCTGACCTTGATCAGGCCCGATTCGAGCTCGGGATACTTCTTGATGATCTCCGGAGTTTCCTGGATAAGCCCGGCGGGATCTTCGCTGTATACGAAAATCCGCGGCTCGTTCTGTTCATAAGCGGCTGTGGCAATCCAAATTTTCCCGTTCAGGTAGGCCATCCAGGATTGGATGATGATCGTTCTGTAATCCGTTTTGAACTTAGCCAAGACAGTCTTGGCAGCCGGATCATAAACATAGGCCCATGTTTTACAGAACCTGCATTTTCTGGCCACAGAAACCCGGCCGGGTGATTCTTTTCTCAGGATGTAGTGACGCGAGCCGTCGCTCAGTATCCAGAGCCGATTTCCGCCCTCCGGGCCGGGAACGGCCACGGCGTTCATGAAATGGCCGGATAGCCCCCTTGAAAAAAGGGACGGAGGAAGGCAGTGCTTTCCGGCCAGGAAGATGACGCCCGCCAGTACGAGGACCATGAAAACGACCGGGAAAACTCGTCTCCCCCGGGATGACGCTTCCATTGGACCGGGCACAATTTCACCTCGATTAGGGCGGCTAAAAGGATGCATCGGTTTTCCTTAATCCAAGGAATTATATGGAAGGCTGAGAATGAAAAGCAAATCGAGGCTCGCCCGGCCAGAGAGAAAACCGATGAGGCTGGTGGGCTAGCGCCGATAGCGGATGGCGATGCCGACGATGTGCCGCTCGTAGACGCGCCTCGGTCCGCGCCAGTAGCTGTAAGCGACGCGATCGCCGAGATAGCGGTCGGCGACGATGACCAAGGCATCGGCCCCCATGCGGGCGGCGTTCTCCCGGAGCACGCCTTCGACATAAAAGCGGTCCATGCCGTAGTCGGGCCGGATCCAGACCTCGCCCAGACGGATGTGGTTGCGGCGCGGCTCGCGCCTTAACAGATCGACGGCTTCCGGATAGGTCGGCGCGAAACGTGGGGTATCAGGATAAAATCTGTATCCGTAAGGACGGTAGCAGGAAATCAGGCCCAGTGAGAGAACGGCAAGGAATACCATTGACAGCAGTTTTGTTTTCATTGCTTTCCTCCTTGATATCTCTTCATCCGGTCTTTCCACACAACTTATTAGCAAAAACCGTACCAAGGGGTTATGGCGGGCGGGCATGAAACTGTAAGTGCTTTATTTTTAGCTGTTTATAGCATCCAAAACCAAAGACTATCGGGTTCCGCGGCGAAGCTTCTTGGCAACGTTTTTGGGCAGGACAATGTCCACTTCCGAGGACAGTTTATTGAATGATCTGAAGTCTGAGCCCTTATACTCTTGCCGAGGCGCCGGCCGCTACCTTGCGACCTTCCCGGCCCGGGCTTCTGTCCCGTTTTTCCTGATGGTCAGGACCACGTTTTCTTTCTCATCTTTCCGGAAGATAATCGTCGTCCCGATGGCCGGGGAGAAGAATTCAATCTGGGACGTCGGCTCAAACTGGCGCTCGAGGTTTCCCGATTCCCGCATCTCCAACAGTCGGCCGCTCTCTTTGTCCCAGATATAGATGAAGAAATCCGAGCGCACGGCAAAATCCAGGCGGACATAAGTTAAAAGATTGCGCGGCCGGGCCACTGTTCCCAAGACGTCGAGGTTTTGGACTTCTCCAAACTCTTTCTTCTTGGCCTCCCAGAAGGAAGACGCTCGCTGTCTGACTTCTTCGATGGGCTCTCCCCAGGCTGCGGCCAGAGCGGCATATTCTCCGGCCAGGACTGCCTTCAACATTTCCTCAGCCTTTTGGTTATAGCGCTCGACCTCTTCTTTGACTTCCTTGCCGGAGGCAGCGAGCAGCGCCACGAGCTCTTTGGCCCGGTATGTTGCCAGGAGGTTGTCATTCTCGTCAAACCGGGCCTCGATCTCGGCCCCTGAGGAAAGGCGATATGTGCCGGTGTATTCTTTCAGCACGCGCTCATCCAACTCTTTATAGCCGCCGGCTACGATCTGCCCAATCCTCTCCGCATAGTTATCGGATATTTTCCCGGCGATGTTGCTCGAGGCGATGATCACCAGGTCGTTTTCGGGTTCAAAGCCCATGAACGCGTTATAGATCCCATTGCCGCCGTTGTGCCAGATCAGGTTGGCGCCGCGCTCCGTTTTCTGGGTGACCCAGCCGTAGCCGTAATAGGAGTTGCCGTCCGCATATTCCTTGATGTGCGGGGCCCAATATTTTTGCTTGGCTCCCGCGGACAAGACCAGGTTGTTTTTGAGCGCGAGGTACCAACGGTGCATATCTCCGACGGTCGAGAGAATCCCGCCGTTGGCCCTCAGGTGCCAGCCGGGTCCCTCGGGACGCCAGGGCCGGTCAAGGGCGGTCCCCCATCGCACTCCGTCTCTGTAGCCGACGGCCAGTTCGCTCTTGACGAACCCTGGCCGCAGATATCCGGTCCTCTCCATGCCCGCCGGCTTGAAGATCTCTTCATAAAGGAAGTCCTCATAGTTCTTGCCCGAAACCAGCTCAACGATGATTCCAAGCAGGCTGAACCCGACGTTGGAATATTCATACCTCTCGCCCGGTTTGAAGAGGAGCTCTGAGCCCAGGGCGAGCTTGACGAATTCCTCGCGCCCGATCGGTTCGTAGTCGTCGCCCAGAGCGCCTTTGAACCCCGCGGAGTGAGTCAAAAGATGGTGAAGGGTGATCTCTTTTTTGTCGGGCGGGACGTCACCGAAGTATTTGCCGATCGGGTCGGTAACGTTCAGCTTGCCCATCATCTCGAGCTTGAGGATGGCAGCGCCCGTGAACTGCTTGGTGATCGACCCGATCGAGAAGACGGTCTGTGTCGTCTGTTTGACCCTTTTTTCGCGGTCGGCCAGGCCGTAACCCTTGGCCAGGATGATGTTTTCTCCGCGGGCGACCAGAACGGACCCGGCATAGCCGTTGGCCTCGGCCTTCTGCATATAGCGATCGATCCTTTGCCCAAGGTCCCCGTTGACAATTTCGCCGGCAGAGGATCTCGCTGCCGTAAGAAGCGAAATCAAAGAGCCGAGAACAAACAGCCCTATGCACTTCCTTTTCATGCGCCCTCCTTCTCTAATCCAATCTTTCTCAATACAAAAAACTCATCCCTTCCGGAGCTCCGGGTCTTGCCCCATTATACCTAAAGAACGACTCCGGCTGAAAATAAGTTGCCGCAAGAATCCCCCTCTCCTCTACCCTCCCCCGCCAAGGGGGAGGGATATTTTTTAAGAACGACGTCCACCAATAAAGGATTGTCGCAGAAGCTTGTCCCATCCAATTAAGGGCGGCCAGTCGTAAATATAAGGGAGTTTTAATATAATGCCTTCTCGGGATTCCACTCCAAGGAGGAAGTCCGTGGCTCGACCAATAAATAGCTACCTTATCAAGATCCTGTCGGCAGGGATGATTTGCCTGGCGGCATCCGTTTTCGCGCACTCTGCCCTTGCCCAGGTTCAGAGCCTGGATGAGTTCATCCTGGAAAAAATGAAAGCCTCGAACGTTCCCGGGCTCAGCGCCTGCATCATGAAACAAGACAAGCTTGTCTGGACCGGGGCGTTCGGCTGGGCGGACCTAGAGAATAAAAAGCCGAGGACGGAAGAGACGATCCAAAACATCGGCTCGATCTCCAAGACCATAACCGCCACCGCGGTCATGCAGCTCTGGGAAAAAGGAAAATTCAAGCTGGACGACGATGTGAACGGATATCTGCCGTTCCCGGTCCGGAATCCCCACTTCCCTGATGATCCCATCAGCTTCCGGCAGCTGCTCACTCACAAATCTTCCATCAAAGACGGTCCCGCGTATGGACAAAGCTATGCCTGCGGAGATCCGGTTGTTTCTTTGCAGGATTGGATAAAAGGCTATCTCATCCCCGGCGGGAAGTATTACAGCAAAGAAGAGAATTTTCAGACCTGGAAGCCCGGGACGATAGAAATTCCAAAAGGCCCTCGGGCTTACACCAACGTAGGGTTCGGCCTGCTGGGATATCTCGTCGAGGTCATGAGCGGCCAGGACTTTTCCGAATACTGCCAAAAAAATATCTTCACGCCCTTGGGGATGAAAAATACGGGATGGTATCTGGCAGACGTGAATATCGCTGATCATGCCATCCCTTACACCCTGATCTCGGAAGGCTTCCAGCTTCCGGAAGGAATGACGTTTGAGGCGTTCCTCCCCAGGTATGGGAAAGAGAAGCAATCCATAAAAGCCGGAGAGCTTTTCGCCCATTGCCTGTATAGTTTTTTCAACTATCCGGACGGCTTGATCCGGACGAGCGTCAAGGATTTGTCCCGGTTTCTCAGGGTCTATATCAACGACGGCGTTTTTGAAAACAAACGGATCCTCAATAAAGAGACGGTTCAGACGATGCTCTCTAATGAACATCTCGGACGAGGGTTATGCTGGTATGAGCAAAAGCTGAAGAGCGGAGATGCGGCCTGGGGTCACGGCGGAGGGGACCCCGGCATTTCCACCCAGATGCTCTTCCGTCCTAGGGACGGCGTCGGAGTCATCCTCTTTTTCAACTCTGACAGCCCTGGAAAGGCGTACGGGGAGATTCTGGAGCGCCTTTTTGAAGAGGCGGCGAAGTTGTAAACAGACCCTGATTTAGCCGAAAAGCGTATTCGCTCAGCGGCCTTTGGCCAACATCTCCTCGGCATCAGCGGTCGTGATCTTCCCCTCTCTGAGCATCCTGAGGATTTCCATCCGGCTCTGACCTGGCGGCTTGCTTCATTCGGAGCGCCGGTAAATAATGACGGTCTTTCCATCTGGCAGCGCGATAGTCATTGGTTTATAGAGCGAACGAAAACTGGGGTCCTTATAGATTTCCTTTTCGGAGATATGAGTTGTCGGCTTCAAGCCGCCTTTGGCCCCGAACATGACATAGTCTGGCTGGCGAGAGAGAACATAAGCTCCGTCGCCTGATTGGTGTCCCGCTCGAAGCGAAAGGTCTTTCTTGCCATGATGGGCGATGTAAAAATCATTCAATCCCAGCATATCGACAGTCGTTAGTTCGCTATAGTAGGGAATAATGCCGGCTGGATTGACGGCAATAATGCTGTCCGGCGAGGCGTTCTCGCGGAACCATGAGCCGACTTCAATCCAGAGCCGGCGGGCTTCGGTATTTTTCGCGGCTTGACTGCGCCGACCGGGATCGGACCACCTTGTTGCCAGCATCATGATCGGCACGAGCAGGATGAGTATTCTAGCCAGACGCGAATTGAATTGCCGAGCGAATAGGGCCATGATAAGAAATATCAAGGGAAGCGCGGGAACCAAAAAACGCAAGCCGACGATATGATCCCCACCCACTGTGACAATGAATATGCTCCAAATCAGCATCAGCAAAGCCAGGCATCTGATCCTGCGATCTCTGACGAATATCATGGCGAGCAAGAGCAAAATATGGATTGAAGCGATCGTAGCACCGCTCCAAGATAATGGGAAAAGATACCGCAAACCGGTTTTGGCTTGGACAATGCTGATTCCCGGGACCTTAGCAAAGATGGAATTTGGCAGCCAGGCACCATAGAAAGCGTGTGCCCATGCAAACCAGGGCGCGGCCATCATGAAAACAATGCCCGCGGCGATCACTCCGCCGAGCCATCTTGTTCTAACCGCCAACAACAAGCACGCTCCGAGAGCGAGGATGATCCCTTCCGTCCGGCACAGGGCGATAAACCCACCGACAACCCCCAACAGAATGGCCTGGCTGCTCTTTTGCCCGGCTAACACGGCGACTCCAAACAGGAGTGTAAAAAGAAAGGCAAATAGGCTTGTCTCCAATCCTTTGCCGAGATAATAGGCGAAGTCGATTTGAAGGGAAAGCAGAACTACGGGCAGCAGAGCCCACCATCTTGATAGGCCAAAGCGACGCCCTATTGAATAGACAAGGATAAGGGATAATGAACCGAACAGACACCCTAACGCGATGGCGATGCCGGGTATATCAAACCCGATATAAGCAAACGGCACAAGAAGCAGCACCCATAGAGGATTCGTATACCCCTGGACCACCGTGCCGTTATAGGTCAACCCATTACCAGCGACACAATTTTTCACATAAACAAAGGATATATAGGCGTCATCCCACGCTCCCGGGTAAAGCAGGCTTGTAGCCACAGCCACGATGCTTAGGATGCCGATAAAAAAAGCGGGCAGCAGTCTTCTGAACTTGATTCGTGATTTCGCAGTCGACAGCATCATGGCCGTTTTTGTCCGGTCATCTCAGCCACTCTGCGGCGACATCCTCTTCCATTCTCACAATTTCAAACAAGGTGGCGACAAGTGTGCGCTGCGCGCCTGTTCTGTATGGACTTACATATTCCCACACGATTTGCTTGTCCCGAGTGACTTCAAAAGCCCTGCCGGCATCTGATTCCGTGATTAGGGTATTGCCGTTGAGAAGCCTTTGGCATGAACCGCAAGTTTCGGTGTAAAATATCCCGTCGCGACCCCCAACATAAGACCACTCCACTTGCCTGGAGAGGGGATTGAGTTCCACTACAGCCGAAATGTCTTTGCCCCTTCGATTGTCAAGAACCAGAATATTGCCGTTGGCTAAGAGGATCGGTTGATGTTCCCGGTGCCAGAAGTCGGATTCCGCCCAGTACACCTTTTGTTCTTCCAGATCGACCGCGCAGACCAGATCCAGGTAGAGGATGGCGACCAGCACAGTGCCTTTCTTGAACGGTGTCGGACGGTTTTCAGGAAGTTCTTCGATGAATTCAATCGTGTTCGTATGGAGCAGATCACCCGCAGGCGGCGCTTTGTTCACAACAGAAGCATATTCCGAGTTCTGAAGCGCCTTGAGGACAGAAACCTTTTTTAGCTCTCTGCCCTGAGGGTCAAGAACGCTGATATAATCCTCCCAGATGGGCTGTTTTGAGTTATATTCTTCGTTAACATGCGCTTGCCCGGTGAGCACATAGATGTTTCCGTTTTTGGCGATATCCAAATCATGATGAGCGCGATTTCTCGAGGCCCACAGCAACTTGGACTGCTTGTCCAGTTTGATAAGTCCTATGCGTTCAAAGATAGCGAATAGGTCGCCATTCGGCATAAGGCGCGCGCGGCGCCAAAAGGTATAATTCAGAAGCTTTCCCGGGTTATCCTCAATCTTGAAGTCGGGCCAGGCGCCGCGAATTTCGCATCTCCACTTGTGAAGAATAGCTCCCGACATATCCATCAGGAAGGCTTCAGGTGCATGGCCAGATACCGTAAGATTGAGCCCTTTATAGGCTTTTTCTATATCGTAGACAGCGACTCCCCCATCTCGGGAAGCCAAACGCGACCCGGCCAAATATCCCAGGCTTTCCAGTCTTTCTATTTCGCTCTTGAGCTTGTTTCTATCGTTCCTTTCCCCCATGGAGCTGGTCGCCTCTCGCCAGCGCCCCGGGATGATACTTTTGCTCTCCTCTTGATCAGGTAAGCTTTTTCCAGGTTCGATAGGCTGACGATGAGAGGGGGAGAATCGAGTTAGAAGGATTCCCAATATCAAACCCACAATCAAACCAAAAATGCCTAACCCAAACCGCGACCTAGTCATTCGTGCTATATATTGTTCCGCTTATTTAAAGCCGGTCAACCATTTCAGCCCATTATTCCATAGGCATTGTCAGACTTCAACGTCTTCGATAGACGGACTAAGGATAGACTCGTTTCTCTGATATCGCTCCAAGGAAAAAGGCTGGAGTCGCGGCGACTTTCCAGCCGGGCCCGTCTGGCAAGCAAGAAGAGCTTCTTCTTTTAGCGGCCTTTGGCCAACATCTCCTCGGCTTCGGCGGCCGTGATCTTCCCCTCTCTGAGCATCTTGAGGATTTCCATCCGGCTCTGGCGCGGCGGCTTCAGCTCATCATACTTCCGGAACATCTCCTCCATCTTGCCCCGCACCGTGGGGTAAGAGCAGTTCATGCGCCGCTCGACTTCCTTGAGGTTTCCCCGGCTGGTCATGAAGAGGTCGAACAGCCGCTCGATATCGGGGTCAAACCGGCAGACCGGGCAGGGCTCGAAGCTCCCCTCGAGCGTCGAATTGCAGCCGGTGCAGGCCATTCGGGAAATAACCATTTTCTGGCCGCAGGACGGGCACTTAGGGGGGACTTTCATCGACCGGCCTCCCTTGTGTTCACAGTGACGTCTCCGTGCATGGTCCTGAGACTGAGGAGGTTATCGGCCGAGCCGGCCCCCAACTCAACGCTTTCTGTCCGGAAGATGGCGTTCTTAGCGGTTTTGGACTTGAGCCCCGTTGAGTGGATGCGGATATCTCCCTTGCCTACTTTGGCCTCCACCCGGCCCGAGAATTGAGCCGAGGCCGAGACGCTGATATCGCCGTCCATGGCTGAAATATCGGATTTCCCGGAGTAGGCATCGGCCAGGTCGAGTGTGACATCCCCCTTCACCGCCCGGACGTTCAAGGGATGCGAGGCGTTCCGCACGACGACATCCCCCTTCACCGCCCTGATGTCTAGAGGCAGCGGAAGGCCGTGGACCTCGGTGTCCCCCTTGGCAAGGATGACTTTAACCTTGTCGATCGTCTCCGGGACGCGCACCGCTGTGTCGTCGTAACAGAAGATGACGATTTTGTTTTCTTTCCGGAGAACCTCGCACTTTCCTTTTTCGCCGGGCTCTACGTGAAGCCGATCATCCTCCGAGGGCCGGAGGCTGACGTCCGCTGATCCATGCTTATAGGCCGTTCGCGGGTTGGTGAGGACAACCGTTGTGTTCCTATCGAGGCTGAGGTCTTCGACCGGGCCTGGTGCCGGCTTGTATCCCTCGAACCAGTACTCGTCCCCGAAGACGGAGCCGAAGGCGTTTTCGAAAAATTCCTGCGCCTTGAATCCCAACCCCTCGAGGCTTTCACCCAAACTCAAATCGCCCCGGCCGCA
>Ga0153916_10004834_pt1 | contig 10219 bp, 8 predicted proteins | sample Opewatmetagenome_FD_109642 | JGI IMG/M metagenome (GOLD analysis project Ga0153916, IMG submission 109642) | Freshwater wetland microbial communities from Ohio, USA - Open water 3 Core 3 Depth 4 metaG | ecosystem: Environmental > Aquatic > Freshwater > Wetlands | place: USA: Ohio, Lake Erie, Old...
GGTGGTGCCGTAGCGGAACCGTACCCCCAGCCCTTCGCAGATTCGGGCCAGGGCGAGGGTGAAGGAATGGCAATCGCCGGACTCGTCCTGCGGCGCATAGACGGCGCCGGCGATCTTGTCGCGCGCCGGCGCGAGGGCCGGATCGAGCCTGACGCAGGCGGCCTGATCGAGGATCTCGAACGGATAGCCTTGCGCCTTGAGGAAGCTGATGGCGCGTTGCCCGGTCTCGAAATGCGCGGGGTCGCGATAGAGATAGATGCAGCCCTTGACGATCTCGTCATAGGCAATCCGCTCGGCCTGGCGGAGCTCGATCAGCTTTTCGCGGCTGTAGCGGGCGAGCCCCAGCTTGATCAGCGTATTGTGCCGGTTGCGTTCGGTGGTGCAGTTGGCCAGGAATTGCAGGCCCCAACGCCACAGGGCCGGATCGAATCGCAGGTGGAAACGAAGGGCCGTATCGTCGCGCCAGAGCGATTTCAGCAGGATCATGGGCGCCCGGGGTGAAGCCCAGGCGTTGGAATGGCCCGGCGCGATCAGCCCCGCATTGGCAAAGCTGGTCTCGGCGGCGGCCTCGGGCTGCCGATCGATGACCGTGACCTCGCGGCCGGCCTTGGCCAGGTAATAGGCCGTGGTCACCCCCATCACGCCCGCACCCAGAACCACAATGCCTGCCATGGCCGCTCCTAATTCCTTGTCATTCCTGATGGTTAAAGCCTGTTGTTCCGGGCTGCCCGGCCGCCCGCGAACATGCTACGTTGCGTTAGCATTCTGGTGCAATTCTCTGGTTTTCCAGGCGATCCGGAGGGGGTGGGGCATGGCTACCCGGATTGCCATTCTATCTCACCATTCATGACGGACCATAAGGGGTAAGGCCGATGCGGGTTCTGTTCCTGCACAATAACTTTCCGGCGCAATACAAGCATGTGGCGGCGGCGCTGGCGGCGGATCCGGCCAACCAGATCGTCGCCGGTTCGCTGGACAACAAGAAGAACCTTTCGGGGGTCACGAAGCATATCTACAAACCCCAGCGCGAGCCTTCGAAGAGCATTCACCATTACCTGCGCTCGACCGAGGCTGCCGTGCTGGACGGGCAGGCGGTGCTGCGCATGTGCGGCGAGCTGCGCAAGAACGGGTTCATCCCGGATCTGGTCTGCGGTCATTCCGGCTGGGGCACGACCATCTACATAAAGGATGTGTTCCCGGAAGCGCGGCTGCTGACCTATTTCGAGTGGTACTACAACGCGCGCAATTCCGACGTCGATTTCGTGAACAAACAGCTCGGTTACGAGGATCTCTGCCGGGTGCGGACGCGGAACCTGCCGATCCTCATGGATCTCGCCCATTGCGACTGGGGCATCTGCCCGACCGGCTATCAGCTAAGCCAGATCCCTCGCGTTTTCCATAGCAAGCTGACGCAGCTTCATGACGGCGTGGATACGGATTTTTTCGCGCCGTCGGATTCAGTCCGCTTCGAGATCCCGGATATGAATCTGCATCTCACGCGGGATGCGGAGATCCTGACCTATGCGACGCGCGGGATGGAGCCCTATCGCGGCTTCCCGCAATTCATGCAGGCGGTCGAGCTGCTTCAGAGGCGCCGGCCCAACCTCCAGGTGGTGATCGCCGGCGCCGATCGCGTGGCCTATGGCAAGAAACTGCCGGAAGGTGAAAGCTACAAGGGCAAGGCCCTCCAAGAGCTGAAGGATCTGGATCACAGCCGGCTGCATTTTGTCGGGCATCTTCCTTTCGACATGTATCGGAACCTGCTTCAGGTTTCCTCCGTTCATGTCTATCTGACGATCCCTTTCGTGCTCTCCTGGTCGCTTCTGGAGGCGATGTCCGCCGGCTGCTTGATCGTCGGTTCGGATACCCTGCCGGTGCGCGAGTTGATCGAGGACGGACGCAACGGGCTCATGACGGACTTGAACAACATCGACCTGCTGGCGGACCGCATCGAAGAGGCGCTGGATCGGCGCGAGAGCTTGAGCCAGATCCGGGCGAATGCACGCCAGACGATCCTCGATCGCTATGCGTTGCGCGATCTGCTGCCGCGCCATCTGCAGTTGATGCGCGACTTGTCCGAAGGCCGCGCGCCGGCGGAAAGTGCCGCCGGAAGGCCGTTGCAGATCGGATCCGCGGCAAAGCAGGGTGGGGGGCCGGGCAAGGCTCCGCAGAACCGGGGCGGCCGCCCCGGCAATATCCCGCGCGGCAAGCGCCGCCGGCGTCACTGACCGACCGGTAGGATCGATTTCCTGGAGGACCGGTGCCGTTCCCGCCGCAAAACCGCTTCCGCCCATCCCGGAATTTGCCATGATCCTGGGCTAACGCTGACGCCAATTCCCCAAAGGTCGATTCTTTTCGAGGGTGTGGTCATGATCGTGAGTCGCAACGGGCTTTTCCTCATCGCGTCGCTCGCTCTGTTCCTGACGATGGCGGTGGCTCAGGGGCGGGCGCTGGCGGAAGGCACCATGACCGAAGACGAGATTCGGGATTGCATGTGCCGCGAGCGCGCCCTGCAGAACCTGCGCGAAGAAACCGGCGTGCAGCAGACCAAGTATAACGATGCGCGGTCGCGATTGCAGAGCCTGGAAACGCAGATCGCCAATATGCGCAAGACCATGAATCCCCAGGACGATATCTCGGTGCAGATCCTGACTGAGATGATCCGTCAGCGCGACGCCCTCAACACCCAGATCCGTACGACGATTTATCCCGAGACCCAGGCGGCGGTGTCCAAGCTGAACGCGGCGGTGACCGATTACAATCAGCGTTGCACGCAGCGCGCCATGCTCAAGACCGACGTGGACAATGCCAGCCGCAACCTGGTCTGCCCTGCCGCGCAGTAGCGCCTAATCTGCGACATCGAACGCTGCAGTACCCCTCCCCCTACCCCCTCCCGCAAGGGGAGGGGGCGTGAATGAAAATGATTTCGCCCCCTTCCCCGACGGCGAAGCCGGCGAGCGGGAGGGGGTAGGGGGAGGGGTGATGAAGAATATCGCGCGACGTCGATCGACGATCTCGCTAGAAGCTTTAAAGTAGAGCGAAGCGATCACATAAAATCAGGGGGGAGGGGTAGCCCCCAGACGAAGCGTCGAACGAGAAGGGCCTGCTGGATCTACACCGCCTGCGTCTTGCAGGTGAGGCGCAATTCGCCGGCCGTATTCGCAACCGTGGCCAGGCAGGCCTTGGCCTTCTCCGGTGGGATCCAGGCGGCGATGCGGGTGATATAGCGGGTGCCGCTGCCGCCGCTGACCCGTTCCGAATTGAGCCGGACGATATTGGCGCCGAACCCGACGAACACCTCCGACAGTCGTGCGACCAGCCCCGGACTGTCCTCGCCCTCGATCTCGATGCGGTGGGTGATGTGCGCGGTATCGCCATGCTGCGCACGATAGGAGAAGGGCGCGACGCTGATCTTGGCGCCCCTGAGCGCAGGCAGTCCGGAAAGCTCGGTCTCGACGCCGCCGAGCGACTGATGGTCAGGCAGCTCGGCCACCGTGGTGAACTCGGCGCCACCGCCCAGAACGGCGAAGGTCGTGTCGCCGAGATTGATCCCGAGATCATAGAGCCGCCCGGTCACCTCGGCGATCAGGCCGATCCGGTCTTCGCAGATGATCGAGATGAGCGCTGTGCGGCTCATGTGAATTCACTCCCTGACCCGGAATGGGACGATAGGGCAAGCCTAGCATGGCGCTGCCGATACGCAATGTTCGGACTTGCCCACGGGGCCCGCTGGCCGTTGCGCGCAGGTCTAGAGGCGGTCCAGAAACTCGATCCCGGCGACGGCGCCCCAGCTTGCCGCGGCAGTAATCGAGAGCGAAGCCAGGGCGATCATAAGCGCAATACAAAGCACCACCCCGTCCTCCTCGATATAGGCCAGTGCGACGAGCATGATGGCAAAGGCGGGCAGGACATTGCCAAAGGGAAGCGGGAAAGAGAGCGTCAAGCCCAGCAATAGGATCACAATGCCGACCACGCGCTTGGTTGTTCTGAAAGGCGTGGGCCAACGCGGTCGGATGAGCTTTTCCGCGTGGCGCAAGAGCGGCGTGATTCGCTTGACCGCCTGTGCGAAACGCCGCGTCTGCAGCCGTCGCCTCGTCGCGAATCCCGGCAGGACGGGGCTGCGTCGGGCCAGAATCATCTGGAACGCCGGAATGGCCAGGAGAATGCCGATGAAGGTGGAGAGCCCGGGCACCAACGAGGTCACGGCCAGCAGGAACATCAGCAGCCCGAACGAGCGCTCTTCTAGCCGTTCCAAGATCCAGCCGAAGGACACATGGTCGGGCGGCGCCTCCGCGAGGAGCCGCTCGAGGACGACCGATGTTGGAACATGCGCGCTCGCGGCCGGTCCGCTCGCCGGCGCCCGGTCACCATTCGCAAATCGTTGCGGCGGCGGCGTCATCGAGAACCTGCGAGGTGACGCTTCTCCCGTTCGAAGATCCCGGTCAGACCCTCTGCCACCGCCCGCACCCGCGGCACGCGCGCGAGATCGCGCCGGATGAGGAGCCATATCTCCCGTGACAGCGGGACCTCGCCAAGATCGACCGGCACCAGTCCCGAATATTGAGCGGCGAGATAGCAGGGGAGCAAGGCGATGCCGAGGCCTTGGGTCGCGGCGATCGCCTGCGCGATCTGGCTGTTGGACTGAAAGGCGACACGCCGGCCGGTTCTGACCTGACGCAGCGCTACCGCCTGCGGCACGGTCGCGTTCTCTTCGTCGAAGGTGATGAAGCGGTGATCGGACGGATTGGCCACGGTCTTGAGATAGTTGCGCGTGGCATAGAACCGAAAGCCCATGACGGCGATGCGATGGGCTTTGGATTCGCCGTCCTTGGGCCGGCCGAGCCGGATGGCGATATCGGTCTCGCGCCTGGCCAGGCTCAGATTCCGGGACTCGCCAATGACCTCGAGATCGATTCCCGCATGACGTTTCTGCAGTTGCCCGAGCCGCGGCATCAGGAAGCTGTCGGCAAAGCCCGGGGTCGTCGTAATCCGCACCAGACCGCGAAGCTCGGTGCCGATATCGGCGCGGCGCAGGACGGCCAAGGCGGCTTCGTCCATCGCCGCGGCCGGCGCCAGCAGGGCTTCGCCTTCGGCCGTCAGCACATAACCGTCGGGCCGGCGCTCGAACAGCGGTTTGCCCAAGCGGCTCTCGAGATGGGCAAGACGGCGCGCCACGGTCGCATGGTTCACTTTGAGCGCGCGCGCCGTCGCCGACAGGCTGCCCTCGCGCGCCAGCGCCACGAAGTAGCGCAGATCGTCCCAATCGAGCGGAGCTGTGCGTAGATGCTCAGCCATGGTGCAAAGATAGCGAATTTTCGAGAAAAGGCGAACGAGTCAGATTCCGGGCGAAGCCGCTTTTTCCAGCCTGGAGATACAGCCATGACCGCCCGTCCGCCATCGCTCCTCGACATCGTCAAAGCGCCCCAGACCGCGAGCCCGCTCGCCGCGTCGGCCCTGATCCTCATCGACGCCCAGGAGGAGTATCGCCTGGGCCGGCTCAAGCTCGACGGCATCGAACCGGCGATCGCCGAAGCCGCGCGGCTCCTCGGTCTGGCGCGCCGCTCCGCCCTGCCGGTGTTTCATATCGTCCAGCATGCCAAGGCAGGATCGCCGATCTTCAATCCCGAAGGGCCGATGGTAGAAATCTTCGAGGCCCTCCGGCCGCAAGCCGGCGAGCGCATCGTGGTGAAGTCGCTGCCGAACGCCTTCGCCAAGACCGATCTTCATGAGCTGATCGGGGCCACGGGGCGGCGCGAGCTGATCCTCGCCGGATTCATGACCCATATGTGCGTGAGCGCCACCGCCAGGGCCGCCACCGATCTCGGCTATCGCAACACCGTCGTCGCCCATGCGACCGCCACTCGGGCTCTGCCGGATCCGCTGGGCGGGGTCCTCGCTGCAGAGACGGTCAAGCGGGCGGCCTTGGCGATGCTGGCAGACCGGTTCGCGATCGTCCTGCCCGACAGCGAGGCGCTGGTCGCGGCGCAGCCGTCGCCGGCATCGGCCCTGGCATAAGGAGAATCGAGGCAGTCCGCGGGCCGGCGGCGCGGCGGGATCGAACGATCTAGATCTGCGCCGCCAACTCGCGGGGTCGAGAGCCGCTACACCACGTTCAGCTCGGCCAAGGGCTGGTTCCTCGCCACCCGCTCATAGCCGAAGCGGGTCAGGTCGATGCTCTTATAGGCGCCCTCGAGGATCAACTCGCACAAGGCGCGGCCGATCGCGGGCGATTGCTGCAGCCCATGGCCGCTGAGGCCGTTGGCCATGTAGAAGTTGGCCAGGCCGGGGCCGCGTCCGATGATCAGATTCTGATCGAGCGTGTTGTAGTCGTAATGCCCGGCCCAGGCGCGGACCAGCTTGATCGCCTCGAAGGCCGGAACCCGTTGTGCGAGGGTCGGCCAGATCGTCTCCTCGAACAGCCCATATTCGACTTCGAGATCCGTGCAATCGGGATCCTGATCCTCGGGCGGCGACACGCCGCAGATGAAGCTCGCGCCCTCCGGCCGGAAATAGACGCCGTTGGGATCGATCAGCAGCGGGCCCTTCTGGATCTCGGCGCTGTCGCGGCAGTCGAACACATAGACGAAGCGCTTGCGCGGCCGTACCGGCAGATCGAATCCGGCCCAGCCCGCGACGCGCGCCGCGTTGATCCCGGCGCTGTTCACCATCGCGCCGATCGCGACGGGGCCGGCCTTGGCGAGCGTAACCCTGGCGATGCGGTCGGCTTCGCGCTGGAGTCCTGTGACTTCGTCCTGAACATAGACGGCGCCTTGCGCAATGGCCTTGCGGCGGAAGGCCTGCAGCAGGCTGTAGGGATCGGTCCAGCCTTCATTGCGGCGCCCGAAGGTGCCGGCGGCGAGGTCTTCGGTATTCAGCCAGGGAAACTGCCGTCGCAGCCCGGCCGCATCGAGCAGCGCGATATCGGCGCCGAGCCCGGTCTGGGTGGCATGATTCTGCTCCAGCACCGGCAGGCCGGCCGGCGTCGCCAGAAAGAGGTAACCCTGCTCGACGAAGGGCAGTTGGGCGCGCTCGCCCGGCAGGCTCAGATGCTCGGCGACGTTCTTGACGAAGGCGGCGCCGAACTGCGACATCCGGATGTTCTCGGGCGTCGAGAATTGCTGCCGGATGCCGCCGGCCGAGCGCGCGGTCGCCGCTTCGCCATAGGTCGGGTCTTTTTCGACCACCAGCACGCGGCCGCGAAAACCGGGGTCCGCGGTCAGGAAATAGGCGGCCGAGCTGCCGACCACACCGCCGCCGACGATCAGAATATCCGCTGTTTGCAAGGGCATGACCCGTTGGGTTGCTATGGCTTTGCGGGTCTAACCGAACCGCCGCCACGGGGCAAGGGCCGCGCTGCCGCAAGCGGGCATTGCCGCGCCGGAGGGCGGCTCTCTCGGATCGGGTTGCGTTATGGCGCGCGCATGTCCAGATTCATAGACAGGGACGGCGTTGGCGGGGCGGGGCGCCAGGGCCGTCGTCTTGTGGATAAGAAAACTGGGAGACGAACCCGATGAGCCGCGCCTTTGTCAAAGAAGACGACAGCGAACTGCGTGGCGACGATCTGCCGGAGCGGCCGCAAAGCCCGCACCCGAACTATGTCACGGCGCAGGGGCTCAAGGCGCTGCAGCGCCGGGTCGAGAAGCTGCAGGAGGAACGTCGCGCCCTGACCGAAAGCGGCGAGCCCGAAATGCTCGACAAGGAGCATTTGAAGCTGGTCGAGCGCGATCTTCGCTATTGGCAAGAGCGGCTCGACAAGGCGATCCAGATCGACCCGGCGACCCTGCCGCATGACAAGATCGGATTCAGCGCCACGGTCGAAACCGTCGATGACGACGAGGTCAAGCGGACCTTCACCATCGTCGGCGAGGACGAGGCCGAGCCCAAGACCGGCAAGATCAGCTGGGTCTCGCCCCTGGCGCGCGCCCTGACGGGAGCCCGCGCCAGCGATACCGTGATCTGGAAACGGCCGGCCGGCGATATCTCGCTCGAGATCCTCTCGATCAAATATCCGAAGGGGTGATTGCGCATCTTATCCTCGCCCCGCTCTTGCGGGGAGAGGAGGGACCCATTGCGAAGCAATGGGAAGGTGAGGGGCGTCTCAGCTTGGCAGGCATCGCCAGATAGCGTTCGCTTTGCCCTCACCCCACCCCTCTCCCGCTTCTGGCGGGAGAGGGAGGTCACCGCGCCCTTCTTCGCCAACCCCGAATCCAATTCGACACCATTGCGTGTGAGGCGGTCCGATAGCGGTCTTGCGGAAACCCGCCTGCGGACGCGATAATTGCATTTATGAACCTGGTCTTGCCGACGTCGTTCTCCTCGACCTCGCGGCCGCGCCTGCGCGAGCCGGGCCTGCCCTTGTTCCAGCCGGGCGTCGAGCGCCATCTGGTGCGCGGCGCCGGTGCGGTGATTCTTCATCTCTTCCGCGGCGACCGCATTTCGGTTACGGATCGCGAGGGGCGCCAGCCTTGCGAGATCGCCGCTTTCGCGCCCGACGGGCAGGAAGATCTGCCAGCGCTGGGGTTGGGCCCGGCCAGGGAATCCGCGGGCATCAACCGCCTGCTAGCCGGCGCCGACACAGAATCGCGCGCTGTGGCGGCGCAACTGCGCCAGCGCAACCTGCCGTCGTGGGTCGGGCGGGTGGCGGTCCTCTTCGCCCATGACTCCGCCCCCGGCGAAACGCTCGAGCTGGCCGCGGCCCGCGAATGCATCGCCATCTTCCACGCGGCCGGCGGGCCGATGGCTGTCGATGCGCAGGACACGCCCACCGATCTCAGCGTGGTGGTGCATCGCGCCACGGCGACGCCGCTGATCGAACCGCCGCTGCCCGAGCCGCTGGCGGATTTCCGCGAGGAATTGCGGGTCGCGAAATGCACCGCGCGCGCCTATGAGGTCAAGGCCGGCGAATATATCCAGGTGATCGACGTCTCGGGCCGCCAGTGCTCGGACTTCGTCTGCGTCGATGCGCGGCTGCTGGAGAAGGGCATCGAGCGCGGCTTCGACATGACCGCGACCCGGACCATGACCGGGCTGCTCTATCCGGGTCCGGGGCTCTATTCGAAATTCTTCTCGACCGATCTGCAGCCGCTGGTCGAAGTGGTGCAGGACACCGTCGGCCGGCATGACAGCTTCGGCCTCGCTTGCACCGCGCGTTTCTACGAAGACGCCGGCTATCCGGGCCATCCGAGCTGCTCGGAGAACTTCAACACCAACCTCAAGCCCTTCGGCCTCGCGCCCAAGCGCGGCTGGCCCTGCATCAATTTCTTCTACAACACGGGCCTCAGCAGCCAGAACGCGATCTTCCTCGATGATCCCTGGTCGCGGCCCGGCGATTATGTGCTGCTGCGTGCCATGACGGATCTGGTCTGCGCCTCCTCGGCCTGCCCCGACGATATCGACGCGACCAACGCCTGGAACCCGACCGACATCCATGTCCGCATCTATCCCGCGAAATCCGAATTTCAGCGAGCGATCGCCTTCCGCATGTCAGCCGATTCAGAGCCGCGCTTGACGCGCGAGACCGCCTTCCATCCGCGCACCTCCGCGCTCACCCGCAACTTCGTCGAGTATCGCGGCTTCTGGCTGCCCGCGCGCTACAACAACCATGGCGCGGTCGATGAATACTGGGCGGCGCGGGAAGCGGCGATCGTCCTCGATCTCAGCGCCTTGCGGAAATTCGAGGTGCTGGGCCCGGAGGCTGAGACGCTGCTGCAGCTCACCTGCACCCGCAACATCAAACGTCTGGCCGATCTGCAATGCGTCTATACCGCGCTCTGCTACGAGACCGGCGGCATGCTGGACGATGCGATCGTGTTCCGGCTGGGCGGCGACAAGTTCCGGCTCGTCTGTGGTGATGAATATACCGGCCAATGGCTGCGCGAGCAGGCGGCGAAACGGGGCTTGCGCGCCTGGGTCAAGAGCTCGACCGACCAGCTTCACAATATCTCGGTCCAGGGGCCGAAGAGCCGCGACATCCTCAAGGAGATCGTCTGGACCGCGCCGGCCAACCCGAGGCTCGAGGAGATCGGCTGGTTCCATTTCACCATCGGTCGCATCGGCGGCTATGACGGAACGCCGGTGATCGCGTCCCGCACCGGCTATACCGGCGAGTTGGGCTATGAGCTGTTCTGCCACCCCAAGGACGCGCTGAAAGTCTGGGATGCGGTCTGGGAGGCGGGGACACCGCATGGGCTGAAGCCGCTGGGTCTCGAGGGCCTCGACA
>Ga0153916_10004835_pt1 | contig 10219 bp, 11 predicted proteins | sample Opewatmetagenome_FD_109642 | JGI IMG/M metagenome (GOLD analysis project Ga0153916, IMG submission 109642) | Freshwater wetland microbial communities from Ohio, USA - Open water 3 Core 3 Depth 4 metaG | ecosystem: Environmental > Aquatic > Freshwater > Wetlands | place: USA: Ohio, Lake Erie...
ACCTTTTACGACGCGTGCTCGCTCACCGTGTTGGAGGCTTTGGCAAGTGGAATGCCGGTGATTACCACTCGCTGTAACGGGGCCGGTGGGATTATCACCCAGGGGCGAGAGGGTTTTGTCATTTCTGACCCCCGAGATAGCCAAACCCTCGGGCAACAGATTTCATTTTTTTTTGACAGGGAGTTGAGGGAGAAAGCTTCAATCGCTTCGCGCCGTTTAGCGGAATATTACTCTCTTGAAAAAAACTGGGAGGAGATCAGAAATATCCTGGGGGAAGTATTCTGCCAGAAGAGGTTGAAGGGGTGAAAAGGTTGTGAAAAAGAGATTCTGGAGATATCTAAAAAATATAAAGAACAAGCTGATATTTGGACATTGTGGCAGGAATGTTTATATCCGGCCAGGAGGTCAGATCGTTAGGCCTCGACTCATCTCCCTCGGGGACAATGTTAGAATTGGAAAGAATACAGACGTCTACGTCCATCCGAAACGTCGTGATTCAAAGGAGATCATTTTAAAAATCGGCAATAATGTCCACATAGGAAATTATAATATCATCGCTGCAAGAAGCAGTGTTGTATTAGAAGAAAATGTTCTGTTGGGTCCGGGGGTGATCATTGTCGATCATTCTCATCAATACGAGAATGTGGAGGCTCCTATCAAGTTACAAGAAGTATCAGAAGGGGGACCCGTTCTGATAGAAAGGGATTGCTGGATCGGAGCGAACGTATTCGTCTTTCCCAACGTTACGATCGGCCGTCATGCTGTCATCGGAGCCAACTCGGTGGTCAAACAAGACATCCCACCGTATTCCGTAGCGGTTGGGGCACCGGCCAAAGTAGTCAAACGGTACGATTTTGGTCGAAGGGAATGGGTGAAGTTAAATGAATGAAAGGCTCTCTTGGAGCAAGCTCTTTGAATATCGGGATCAGATTCATTACCGCTATGCCAAGATCTGGGATCTAAAAATCCTGCGGAAGCGATTCCCTTTGATGGTGAAGACGATTCAGGACGGTGAAAAGGTTCTGGATATCGGAGCCTCAAACCGAAATCTCCAGGAGCGGTTGAAACGCCATTTCCCAAAACTGATTTATAAGAGCATGGATATTGACCGAGAACAGTTTCACGATTTTTACAGTCTGGAAGAGATTCAAGAATCCTTTGACGTTGTTTTTTTATTTGAGGTCATCGAACATTTGGGCCTGGAAGAAGGAATCCAACTTTTAAAAGGGATTTACCGTCTCCTCAATGAAGGAGGACGATTGATCCTGACCACTCCCAATGTTTTTAATCCCAGCCGGTTTTGGAGGGATGCCACCCACCGAGTGGCCTATTGTTATGATGAACTCGGCGGTCTTCTTCTCGCCCAGGGTTTTCAAATTAAGGCGATGTATCGAACTTACAACGATGCTTTTCACCGCTATCTCTTTAGACTCTATGTGATGGCCCCTCTCCACCGGTATCTGGGCATCGACTTTACCAAATCGATTTTAATCGTAGCCAAAAAATAGGGAAAGTTCAATGAGAGATCCCGTGCGCAATTATGTAAAGGAGATGATCTCCCGATATAAATTCGAAGAACCCATCTTGGATTGTGGGGCGGGATGGGAACCGAATTTTTATCAGCCCCTTTTCCCCAACATGAAATACATCAAACAAGATGCCCAGGATTATGATCCCCCTTGTATTGATGTCATTTGTGACATCTGTGATATGAGTTCCATCGAAGATAACAGTATCGGATTAGTCCTCCTTCTGGAATCTTTGGAGCATATCGAGCAACCGCAGAGGGCACTCGATGAAACATTCAGAATTCTCAAACCGAGCGGTCTATTAATCCTCACGACGGTCATGGCCATGGGGATTCATCGATGCCCCAAGGACTATTGGAGATTCTGTCCGGAGGGGATTGAATCTCTGATGAGACGATTTAAGATACTTGATTTTACCTTGGAAGGCGAACCCTCTTTTCCCTTAGGAATTTGGATAACGGGTCAGAAGGGAATGGATGATGAGGAAAGGGGAAAATTTCCTGAGCCCAAGATCGTGCAAGCTCCCCGAGAGGATCGGTACTGGTTCCTTAACAAATTCCTGAGAAGATTTAGAATGGAATTGCGGTATATACATAAAAGTCGGCCGAGATACGATTGATGAGAGTTATCTTCATCACACACTCGAGCGATCAGGGCCATCGGTTCCGGGTGGAACAGTATTTTCCCTATCTGATCGCCCACCAGGTGGAACCGAAGTGGCAACCCCTCTCCGGTTCATGGAAGGAACGGCTTATCCTTTACCGGCAGCTTCCCTTCTTCGATGTGGTCTGTATTCAAAGGAGGATATTGTCTCCTTTTGAATTCTATTGGATCCGAAAAAAGTCTTCGAAAGTCCTTTTTGATCTCGATGATGCTGTCATGTATCGGTCTTCCAGTTCTCCTCGCCCTCATTCTTTATCCAGGTGGCTGAAATTCAGATGGATGGTGAAAGGAAGCGATGTGGTGACGGTAGGAAACCAGTTCTTAAAGAACCAGGTCCTCAAGGTGGATCCGGAGAAAAGCGTCTTTGTCATTCCTACCTCCATCGATACGAATCTTTATCCGCGAAAAAAGAAAATCTCTAACCATGAAGAGATCATTTTAGGGTGGATTGGGACCAAAGGAAATTTGAAGTACCTTAAAAAATTGGAACCTGTCTTTGAGACCATTCGCCAAAGATTTCCCCGGGTCAAATTAAAGATCGTGAGCAATGATTTTTATGACTCCCCGCACCTTCCCGTCATTAAGAAACCCTGGAAATTGGAGGATGAGAATGAAGACCTGATCTCTTTCGACATTGGTCTGATGCCCCTCAACGATGATCTGTGGTCGAGAGGAAAATGTGGATTGAAGATCATCCAATATCTCGGTGTTGGGGTGCCTGTCGTCTGCACTCCCGTAGGGATCAATCCAGATATCGTTAAAGATGGGGAGAACGGTTTTTGGGCGACGAATCATCAAGAATGGGTGGATCGCTTATCGAACCTTATCCAAAATCGAGATCTCAGATACCAAATGGGATTAAAGGGGATAGAGACGGTAGAACGAGAGTACTCCCTGGGGGTTACCTCTGAAAAGTTTTTCCAAGTTCTTCAAACCCTCTACCGGGGTGAAGGTAGATGAAGGTCCTATTCCTGATCCAAGGGTTTTCCGTAGCCGCCAGTCGGTATCGGGTGCTTCAATACATTCCCTACTTAGAGTCCAAAGGGGTGGTAGCCGAGGTCAGCCTCTATCCCAGGACCTTGAAAGAGAATTTTCAATTCTTCAACAATCTCTCCCGATACGATATCGTTTTCCTCCAAAGGAAGAGATTCAACCAACCTCGACTTGCGCTGTTGAGAAGGAAAGCAAAAAGGATCGTTTATGATTTTGATGATTCTGTGATGTATCGAAACTCAAAGGCCAAAGACCCCATTTCTTCAACCCGGAGGAGGCGTTTTGTCCAGATGGTCAAGAATTCTGACTTTGTCATTGCCGGAAATGAATTTTTGATGAACCAGGTGCTTTCATTTAATCCAAATGTCGAGGTGATCCCTACGGCAATTAATCAGGAAAGATATCATTTGAAAACCTATCCCGTTGAACAGGAAAGGGTGACCCTTGGTTGGATCGGGGACCACGGCTCCATTCATTACTTGGAGAAGATGAAACCCATCTTCGAAAGGATAGGGGAGAGATATCCTCATGCAGAATTGAAGATCGTCTGTGACACATTTTTCGACTGTGAACGGGTGAGAGTCATTAAGAAAAACTGGAGTTCGGAGGAAGAGGTGGCAGATCTTCAGGGATTTGATATTGGACTGATGCCTCTCGTTGATGATCCATGGTCATGGGGGAAATGCGGCCTCAAGATTATCCAGTATCAGGGAGTGGGTGTCCCCGTGGTCTGTACCCCTGTGGGGATCAACAAGGAATTGGTTGAAGATGGGGCCAATGGATTTTGGGCGATGACCCCTGAGGAATGGGAGGAAAAGCTTTCTCTCCTTATTGAAAATCCCGGATTGAGGGAGCAGATGGGTCGCGAGGGGAGAAGAAGGGTTTTGCAAAACTACACCTACCAAGCCTGTGCGCCCCGCCTCTTTTCGATCCTGACTCGGATGATGGAGAAACCAGCGAAGGGAGGGAAATCTAAAAAGACCGAAAGGAATCTGGGGCACCGCTGAGAAGACACATCGCCCAGAGGAATGGGGCAAACTCCCTCCATTAAGGACCCTTGGGAGTGATGACCGGATTTTAAAAAATTAGAGCGGAGGATGACACGTCTCAAAAGAATTGTTCGTCATCGTCCGTCCGGATGAAACAACAAGAGGTGAGATCATCCGAGGAGGGAGTCCCCCCGATGATCTTTGCAGAAAAAGTGGCTTAAGAAGTGAAAACGATTCCTTGTGAAGTTTGTGGTTCTTATCAACATCGCTTTCTTTTTGATGGATGGGACCGGCTCTATGGAGTTCCCGGCAGGTTTAAGATGGTACAGTGCCGGGAATGCGGTCTCATCTTTATCAACCCTCAACCTGAGCCGGAGGACTTGAAAGAATATTATCCAAAGGATTACTATACCCCCGATCCCTCCCATTACAGAGATTATTCGTGGTTCAGGAGAAAGGCATTGGAGACCTATTGGGGATATGGGTGTCATTCCAATTTGCAGAAGAATAGACATCTCTTTAAAAAAATCGTCCTCCTCCCATTTCGAATCAAGTACCGGCATTGCATTTCCTTTGTCGAGGGGGGTAGGCTTTTAGATATTGGGTGCGGGAACGGAACAGAGCTTTATAAATTGAAATTGATGGGTTGGCAAGTATACGGGGTCGAGATCGATGCCGAAGCCTCTGGGCGGGCGAGAGCAAAGGGGCTTTCTGTCTTCACTGGAGACCTCCTTGAAGCGAATTATCCCGATCATTTCTTCCATGTGGTCAGGATGAGTTTTGTACTGGAGCACCTTCCCAACCCGAAAGAAGTCCTTCTTGAGATCAAGAGGATCCTCATGCCAAGAGGCCGAATCTATATCTCAGTCCAGAATGCAAGGAGCCTGAACTACTGGCTGTTCCGCAAGTGGTGGTTCAGTTTGGATGTTCCCCGACACCTGTTTTCCTTCACTCCTAAGACTATTCGGAAGCTTCTTTCCGTATTGGATCTGAAGATCAACGCCCTCTGGTTTGATTCTGCGCAAAGGAATTTCTTGGTGAGTCTTCAATATTGGATCAACGACCGATACAATCGGGGTAGCGTGTTTCAAGCACCTCGACCCATAGCAGATAGTCGTTTTCTAAAGTTTCTTGTTCGTCCCCTTTTTTGGGCGGTGGACCGGTTGAGATTTGGCGATCTGATGTATCTGGAGGTTATCAAGCCTTGATCGATCTATCCATCGTCATTGTGAGTTGGAATACGAAAGAATATCTTCTCCCTTGCCTCACATCTATTTTTGAAAAGGGGCAGAGGATGGCCTCGGAAGTCATTTTAGTGGACAATGGGTCTCAAGACGGAGGTAGGATTGAAGTAAAGAGAGCATTTCCCTCCGTTCATATCATTGAGAATGAAAAGAACTTGGGATTTGCAAAGGCCGTCAATCAAGGGCTTCAAAAGGCATCGGGGAGATATGTTCTTCTTCTGAATCCGGATACCCAAATGAAGGAGGGTGCTATTGAACGATTGGTATCCTTTATGGATGCCCATTCCGATGTCGGGGTGGCGGGGGCACAACTTTTAAATGCCGATGGGTCGAAACAGAACTCCATCGCCAATTTTCCTTCCCTGGCCACAGAGCTCTTCAATAAGAGTCTTCTGAGATGGCTCTTCCCAAAAAAGTTCCCAGGAAAGGAGAGAGATTATCCTGAACCCGTTGAAGTGGATTCGGTCATCGGTGCCTGCATGGTGGTCAGGCGAAAGGCAATGGAGCAAGTTGGCCTATTGGACGAAGATTATTTTCTTTTCCTTGAAGAGACGGATTGGTGCTATCGGATGAAGAGGGCAGGCTGGAAGATCTACCATGTCCCTCAGGCTGAGGTCTACCATTTTCAAGGGAAGAGTGCCGAGACAGCGAAAAAGAGGGCGAAGGTAGAATTTTATCGCTCCCGCTATCATTTTTTCAGGAAAAATAGGGGGAGTTTGCAGTGGTGCGTTCTCCTCAGCGGGTTGATGATTAGATTAATATTCGAACTGCTGATGATGACGGTGGCTTCTTTGGTTACCTTCTTCGCCGTCAAAGGCTGGCTGAGAAAACTCTCAACCTATGCCTATCTTTTTGGGTGGCATCTGAGGTTTTGCCCAGAAGGGATGGGGTTGAGATTAACTAAGTGACGATTGCAAATTGCAAATTGAGAATCTCAACTTTTTCGAGATGAAATTGAGGAATTTCACGAGTCACGGATCACGGACAGGATGCACGAATTAGGGGGAGGTTATATGATTAATGTTGCTGTCGTGGGAGCTGGGGCATGGGGAAAAAACCACATTCGGGTATTTTCTGAAATTCCCAATGTTCGATTAAAATATGTCTGCGATCAAGATCCTTCCAAATTGCTCACGTTGCAGAAAACCTACCCCCAAGTGAAGATGGTTGAAGTTTTGAAACCCATTCTTCAGGATCCTGAGATAAGAGGAGTCGTGGTGGCTTCTTCAGCCCTCTCCCATTATTCCCTTTCGAAAGAGATCCTGTTAGCGGATAAGGACGTGTTGGTAGAGAAACCCATGGCCTTAAATACAAAAGATGCCGAGGAGATGTTAGGGATCGCGGAGAAGAGGAAAAGAATTCTGATGGTGGGACATCTTTTGATCTATCATCCTGTCGTCGACCGGCTGAAGGAAATGGTTAGGTCCGGTGAATTGGGAAAGATTTATTATATTTACACTCAGCGGGTCAATCTCGGCGTGATCCGTCAGGATGAAAATGCCCTCCTTTCTTTCGCACCCCATGATCTATCGGTCATCTTGTATCTCCTCGAGGAAGAACCGGTTGCGGTGACCGCCCACGGAGAAAGTTATATTCAGAAGGGGATTGAAGATGTGGTGTTTCTCGGGCTCCAATTCGCTGACGGCAAGATGGCAAATATTCATTTGAGTTGGCTGGATCCTCATAAGTTAAGAAGGATTACCATCGTGGGCTCAAGAAAGATGGTGGTCTTTGATGATATGGAGGCATCTGAGAAACTGAAGATCTATGATAAAGGGGTAAAGAATCTCTCCTATGATACCTATGGGGAATATCTCAGCCTGAGGTTTGGAGATATTATGATTCCAAGTATTAAGATGGCTGAACCGCTTCGGGCTGAGGCAGAACATTTTATTCAAAGCATCGAATCGAGAAAAGAACCTAAAACCGGGGGGCGGGATGGACTCAAGGTCGTAAAGATTCTTATGGCTGCCCAAGAGTCTTTGAAGAAGAAGGGATTTCCAATCCGCCTTGAAGGAGAATAAGGAGATGGAAAAAGAATACTTCATTCACCCCACGGCTGTCGTGGATGAACCTGTGGAGATGGGGAAGGGGACAAAGATCTGGCATTTCACCCACATCATGTCAGGTGCCAGGATTGGGGAGAACTGTATCATCGGTCAAAATGTCTTCATCGGATCAGGTGCGGTCTTAGGAAATAATATAAAGGTTCAAAACAATGTCTCTATCTATGATGGGGTGATTCTGGAGGATCATGTCTTTTGCGGGCCCTCTATGGTCTTTACGAATGTCTTTAACCCCAGGAGTTTCATATCGAGGAAGAAAGAATTTCGGAACACGTTGGTGAAAAGAGGAGCCACCATCGGTGCCAATGTGACGATTGTCTGTGGAAATACGATTGGTCAGTATGCATTTATTGGAGCGGGTTCTGTCGTGACCAGGGATGTTCCGGATTATGGTTTGGTTTATGGAAATCCAGGAAAAGTGAAGGGTTGGGTCTGCGAATGTGCTGAGGAGATTATTTTTCGATCTGGGAAGGCCAAGTGCCGAATGTGTGGAAGGAAGTACAAGAAGGACAAAAAGGGTGTAAAACCAGGTGAATAAGCGCTCTAAAAAAGTAATTCTGAAGCTTTCGCTGGATCAAATAATGTCGTCCTGAACTTAGTTCAGGATCTCTGATCTCGGAATCTTTAAAGACGAGACCCTGAAATGAAATTCAGGGTGACATGATGGACCGGAGCAAAAGAGAAATATGAAGATTGTAACGATTGTGGGCGCAAGGCCCCAATTTATTAAGGCCGCAGCAATCCGTCGAGTGATCCAGAAAATCAACGAAAGGTCGCAGGATCGACTGTACGAGAAGAGGCGGATTCAAGAAATACTGGTCCATACCGGACAGCATTATGACTACATGATGGATAAGGTTTTTTTTAAAGAACTTAAACTCCCCAAGCCGGATTACCATCTGGGGGTGGGTTCCGGTTCTCATGCCGAGCAAACCGGGAAAATGCTTGAGCGTATTGAGATGGTCCTTCAAAAGGAAAGACCTGAGAGGGTCCTTGTTTATGGAGACACGAATTCGACGTTGGCTGGCGCTTTGGCAGCGGCAAAACTAAAAATTCCCGTCGCCCATGTGGAGGCAGGTTTGAGGAGCTTCAATCGAGCGATGCCGGAAGAAATTAACCGGGTTCTGACGGACCATCTTTCGACTTTCCTATTCTGTCCCACCGACCAGGCGGTCCGGAATTTACTAAAAGAAGGGATAAAAAATGGAGGGACAAGAATCGTTAAGAATGTAGGCGACGTGATGTACGATTCGATACTCTATTATTCGAAAATAACTGAAAAGAAATCCCGTATTCTTTATGATTTAAATCTTGTCAGTCAGCGATCCCCAATCCGCAATCCGCAATATTATTTGGCCACTCTCCACCGTGCTGAAAATACTGACGACCCTAAGAAACTAAAATCTATCTTCAGGGCCTTGGACGAGATTGGGAAGAAAATTCCCGTTGTGCTTCCCCTTCATCCAAGGACAAAGAAGATGATAAAGGCCTATCATCTCTTCTCCGAATTCAAAAATATTGGATTCATTGAGCCAGTCTCTTATCTCGATATGCTCAAATTGGGGAAAAATGCTAAGGCTATCCTGACCGATTCAGGGGGTGTCCAAAAAGAGGCTTATTGGTTCGGGGTCCCCTGTTTGACATTGAGGGAAGAGACGGAATGGGTGGAGACAATTAAAAGTGGCTGGAATGTATTGGTAGGGACAAGTGTCGAAAGAATTATGGAAGAGGTAAGTCATACGGAGGGACGAAGGAGATATCTGAAGGGAAATAGGATATTTGGAGATGGGAAGGCAAGCCAGAAAATCGTCCAAATCCTAATGAGACATTCCGGTGGATTCAATAAGAGATAAAAATAGAAAGAGCTCAACTCCCTTCAATTTAAATCATGCTCGATAAGTTTATTTATTTCTTCAAAGCCCTTAATGAAAAGCGGGTGGTTCTACTCGTCATCCGGATTTCATTCGGGTTTAGGCTTTTTGCGGTGCTGGTGGCACAGGGGGTTGCCAATGGTCGCGTTCCCTACGGGTTCCTATCGAGGGATTTTTTAAAAGGGCATTTTATAAAAGGGTTGTCTGCAGCCGTGCCTCCTTCTTATCCTCTCTTGGTTCTCTTGTTTTCTCCAGTTACCCTGCATGATGAAATACCAGGAAGAGTGTCCGGCACATTATGGGCTGATTAATAGCATAAGATGAATGAGGTAATCGAAGCGTTGTGATGACTGTGGTCAACGCATTGACTATTGATTTAGAGGAATGGTATCACTCAGAACTGGTGGAGGGAAGAAGGTCCACTGTCTCTCGGGCAGCAGAGGCGACCCGGCCAATTCTCGACCTCCTCGACCAGCATCAAGCCAAAGCTTCTTTCTTTGTGGTGGGAGAAGTCGCCGAGCGGAATCCTGAGCTCATTCAGTCTATTTTTCAGAGAGGACATGAGATTGGTTGCCATGGTTATTCGCACACCCTATTATGGCAATTGGATGAAAGTCTCTTCCGGGAGGAACTTAGACGTTTCCATTCGGTCGTGGGAGGGATTCTTGGAGAAGTTAGGGTGAAAGGGTTCCGTGCCCCTTGTTTTTCTCTTGATAATCGTACCAAATGGGCCCTTAGGGTGCTTTTGGATTTTGGGTACCAATATGATTCGAGCATCTTTCCTGTGAAACTAAGTCCTCTTTATGGGATGAGCGGGGCACCCGCCCATCCTTACCGAATCTCATTGGAAGACTTAAGAAAGGA
>Ga0153916_10004836_pt1 | contig 10218 bp, 7 predicted proteins | sample Opewatmetagenome_FD_109642 | JGI IMG/M metagenome (GOLD analysis project Ga0153916, IMG submission 109642) | Freshwater wetland microbial communities from Ohio, USA - Open water 3 Core 3 Depth 4 metaG | ecosystem: Environmental > Aquatic > Freshwater > Wetlands | place: USA: Ohio, Lake Erie, Old...
GCCACCCGGCAGGTACGGCTCGAAGGCCGCCCGGCGCGCGGTCAGGATCGAGCCGCCGTCGCGCGTCCACAGCCCGAACCGGCCCTCGCCACCGCGGGCCACGCCGATCCCCTCGAACACGCTCCGGAGTTCTGTCGCCTCGACGCCGCGGCGGACCTCGAAGAGCTGGTCGAGACCGCCGAGCAGGGCGCGCACTCCCCCATCGCCGAGGCCACGCAGAATCCGGTGGGTCGGCAGGACGGTCAGCGGTTGGCCAGTCGCCTCGAGGAAGAGCGTCAGCAGGTAGTCGAAGGGCGGGTCCTCCTCGCACGATCGCGACATCCGGCGCTCGTCCCGGTAGCGCAGCGCGGTCTCGTACCGATGGTGGCCGTCGGCGATCGTGACCGGCCCGCCGGATGCCGCGCCAAGCAACGGGGCGACCGCGCTAGCGGCATCCCCGTCGGCCAGGACGGCCCACATCCGGTGCTGGACGCCATCGTCGTCGACGATCTCGAGGTCGGGAGTCCGGGTGCGGATCTCATCGAGGACCGGCGCGCCGGCGCTCTGCTGGTCGTCGTACAGGACCACGACGGGGCTGGTGTTGACGCCGGTCGCGCGCAGAAGCTTGTAGCGATCCTCCCTGGGTCCGGCCAGGGTCCGCTCGTGGGGCAGGACGCTCGATCCGGCTCCGCGCGGCTCGAGCCGGAGACGCGCGAAGAAGCCGACCTGCGTCCTCGACGCCTCGGTCCCGGGCACGACGTACGACTGCTCGTAGACGTAGATCGACGGGTGTGGGTCCTTGTGGAGGGTCCCGTCCGAACGCCAGCCGGCGAGCGTTCGAGCGGCGCGGCGGTACCGATCGTCGGGGGCGTCGCCGGCCTCCTCCCGAGGCAGGTCCAGCCGCACGATGTTGGCCGGGTGTCGAGCCAGGAGGCGCTCGCGTTGTGCCGCGGCGATGACGTCATACGGTGGCGCGACGACGCACGCAGGATCGCCGATCGTCGCGATGTTGTATCGAAGCGCCCGGAACGGGCGAATCTCGGGCACGAACCCCTCGGGAAGGCGGCACACCGGCCAGCGGCTCACGGGACCCCAGCATCGTACGATAGCCGCCGGCCGAACGCCCACGACCCGTGCAACTTTCGCCCGATCCGAGGCGTCCATGCTGCGACCAGACCCACCCGAACCGCCAGCCGGAGGCTTCGTGCGCCGTCGCCCGATCCGTTTCGGTGCCCAGCCGCCGATCCGGCACGCCCGGCGTGGACTCGCGCTGCTCGGTGTCGTGCTTGGCATGCTCTTCCCGCTTGCGGCTCCGGCGGCCGCGGCGGACCTGCCCACGATGGAGGCGCATGCGCTGCTGTCGGGCAACGCGCGGATCGGCTCATGGATGGCGATCCAGGTCCACCTCGTCAACAACGGGCCGGCGGTCATCGGCGAGCTCCGCCTGGCCGGCGGCACCCAGGGTCAGACCCGGTTCGGCACCGCCGTCGACCTTCCGACGCAGTCGGACAAGACGTACGTGCTGTATGCCCAGCCGCCGGCGTTCGGGAGCGAGCTCGAGCTGGTCCTGGTCGAAGGCGACCAGAAGGTCGTCTCCGCGAAGGTCAAGTACGCGATCCACGATGCGACACAGCTCATGGTCGCGGTCGTGGCCGAGCACCCGGAGGGCATCGTCGGCAACCTCGGCCTGTTGCCGAACCAGAACCAGGTCGCCCCGCTGGTCATGAGCGTGGCGCCCGAGGACCTGCCCGAACGGGTCGAGGCATGGGGCGCACTCGACCGGGTCGTCTGGCAGGACATCGACGCCGATCGGCTCAGCCCGGCCCAGCTCGAGGCGCTCCGTGGCTGGGTCGCGGGGGGCGGCCGGCTCGTCATCGCCGGCGGGACGACGGGTCCCAAGGCCCTGGCCGCGTTCCCGGACGCTCTCCTCCCGTATCGCCCGACCACCACCACGGACGTCCCGGCCGCGTCGTTGAGCGGCATCCTCGGCGCCGTGCCGTCGAATGCCACGCAGCTCCCGGCTCTGTCCGGCGACCTGATCGACGGCCGCACCCTGGCGGCCGTCGGCGGTCGGGTCGTAGCGGCCGAGCGCGCCTATGGTGGGGGCCAGGTGACCCTGGTCGGCTTCGATCCGACCGCCGCCTGGATCGTCGACTCGAAAGCCGCACAGGGCCTGTGGCGCCGACTCCTGCCGTCCCGAACGTCGGGCGGCCTCACCTTCGCCGACGACAGCATGCTGGTCAGTGCGGTCTCGCAGCTCCCGTCGCTGGCGCTACCGCCGATCGGCGGGCTGATCATCCTGCTCGGTGCCTACATCCTGCTGATCGGCCCGATCAACTACCTGATCCTTCGCCGTCTTGATCGACGCGAGTGGGGGTGGCTGACGATGCCGATCCTGGTCGTGGCCTTCACCGTCGTCGCCTACGGGTTCGGGGCCGCCCTGCGCGGCAACGACGTGATCGTGAACGAGGTGGCGATCGTGCATGGCGCCGCCGGCGCGGCCGACGGGACCGGCCAGATCTACCTCGGCGTCTTCTCGCCCTCGCGCGACCAGTACCAGCTCCAGGTCCCGGGCGGCGCCCTGCTGTCGTCGCCGATCAACGGCGACGTCTTCGGCGGCACCGGCGCGGCCAGCCAGCTCGACGTCCTCCAGGGCGATCCCGCCCGCGTGCGCGACCTCGATGTCGGGTTCGGATCGCTCCGCACGATCCGTGCGGAGACCGCCGTCAGCGTCCCGCTGGTGGAGACGGACCTTCGCCTGGAGGACGGCCACCTGAAGGGAACCGTCAGGAACGCCTCGACCCAGCTGCTGCAGAAGACCGCGGTCGTCCTGGGCGGCACGGTCGTGCTGCTGAAGGACCTGGCGCCTGGCGCGGAGACCACCATCGACACCCCGATCCAGAACAGCCAGTTCGGCCAGTCGCTGTCCGACAAGGTGGTCGGCCAGCTGTTCTTCCCCAACGGCACGACGAGCGCCGACTCCAGCCAGCTCTACGTCCGTCACTCGATGGTCGACCAGCTCACCTACGACCCGAACTTCGGTTCGACCGGCATGCTCGACAATGAGGGGCCGGTCGTGATCGCCTGGGGCTCGAGCGACCTGTTGCCGGTCGAGATCGAGCAGCAGCAGCCGAGGCGGCTCGGCAACGTGCTCTACTACCTGCCAGCCAGGATGACCATCCACGGCACGACGACCTTCCGCTCGGATCTCATCCGCTCGAGCCTGATCGAGACCGACGCGGCCTTCTTCAACAAGGATCCGTTCACGATGAGCTTCGGCCGCGGTACGGCAACGGTCGCCTACCGGCCGACGAGCTTCGAGGGAACGCTCACGGTGTCGGAGGTCGCGATCGGGCTCAACTTCGGTGACACCGGGGTCACGGTGGCCCCGACACCGGTCGAGCCGCTGCCATCCATCCCGCCCCGCTGCCCAAATCCTCCGACCCCGGATTGCGCGCCGGCCGTGCTCGACGGCCTGCCCGAGGTCGAGGTGTTCGACGTCGCCGGCCGGGAATGGAAGCGGCTGCCGCATCTCTCGCCCGGGCCTCGCTACGGTCTGACCGATCCCGCCCGCTACGTCGACCCGTCGTCCGGGACCCTGCTGGTCCGGTACGTCAACGATCGGCAGGACAATGTCGGCTTCAGCGTCGACATCTCGATCACGGGGACCGTGCAATGACCGCGATCGTTCGAACCGAGGGCCTGTTCAAGCGCTACGGCAGGACGCTGGCCGTCGCGGGGATCGACCTGGCCATCGACGAGGGCGAGATCTTCGGTCTCGTTGGCCCGAACGGCGCCGGCAAGACGACGACGTTGCGCATGCTGGCGACCCTGCTCCGACCGTCGGCCGGCGACGCCGAGATCGACGGCTGGTCGGTGACCCGGAACCCCGATCAGGTTCGCCGCGTCCTCGGCTTCATGCCCGACGTGTTCGGTGTCTACGACGACATGAAGGTCTGGGAGTACCTGGATTTCTTCGCCCGCTGCTACGGCCTCCCGGCCGCCGCACGGCGGCGGATGATCACCGATCTGCTCGAGCTGGTGGACCTGGCCCCGCGCCGAGACGACTATGTCCAGACCCTGTCACGCGGTATGGAGCAGCGGCTCTGCCTGGCCCACGCCCTGGTCCACGACCCGAAGGTGCTGCTGCTCGACGAGCCGGCCTCCGGTCTCGACCCGCGGGCGCGGGTCGAGCTGCGCGAGCTTCTCCGCGAGCTGCGCGCCCTGGGCAAGACGATCCTGATCAGCAGCCACATCCTGCCCGAGCTCGAGGAGCTGTGCACGAGCCTGGCGATCGTCGACCAGGGCAAGGTGCTGGCCCAGGGTCGAGTGACGGATATCGAGCGACGGCTGCGCTTCGGCTCGGTACTGCGGGTTCGGCTGCTGGTGGAGGGTGAGGCCCTGGTGGCCGCCCGCGATCGCCTCGCCGGCGATGTGGACGTTGCCTCGGCGACGATCCTCGAGGACGGCACCATCGAGCTCGGCTTCCGCGGCGACGACGCGGCTTCGGCTCGCCTCCTCGCCGAGTCCGTTGCCGCTGGCCTGCCGATCGTCAGCTTCGCCCGCGCCGCGAGCGATCTCGAGGAGCTCTTCCTGCAGGTCACCGCGCCGGACCGCCAGCCGCTCGAGGCGGCGTAGAGGGCTCGCATGACGGACGTGATGAGCAACAGGGCGCGAGGGGTCCGCTGGCGAGGGCCGGTTGCCGGCCTGATCCGGACGGCCGGCGGGATCGGGGCCGTCGGCGTCAAGGAGCTTCGTGGCCGGATGCGTGGTCGACGGGCGTTCGTGATCCTGACGATCTACCTGCTCCTGCTCGGCGGGTTCGCCTGGATGGTCGAGCTGCTCATGGAGCGCAATGCGTCGTCCGGGTTCGGGTCATCGACCTACGCCGGCGCATCCATCGGCCAGGGGATCTTCGCCGCGCTGCTCATGCTCGAGACGCTCCAAGTCGTGTTCCTGGCGCCGTCCGCCACCGCCGGGGCGATCAGCCTCGAACGCGAGAAGCAGACCCTGGAGCTGCTCGTCGTCACCCCGATCTCGTCGATCGCCATCGTCCTGGGCAAGCTCCTCAGCGCGCTCGTGTACGTCTGGCTCCTGATCGCCGCCTCCCTCCCGCTGACGGCCGTCGTCTTCGTCTACGGTGGCGTGGCGCCGGACGATGTCCTGCGCGGCTACATCGTGCTCATCGTGACGGCGCTCGGCCTCGGGTCGTTCGGGCTGCTCTGTTCGAGCCTCGTCAGGCGAACCCAGGCGGCGACCGCGATCACGATCTTCGGCGTCCTCGTCATCTCGATCGGATCCGTCTTCCTGCTCGCCTTCTGGGGCGTGATGACGACCCACGACAACAACGACGGGAACGGGCCGGTGAGGGGCACGGCGCCCCAGGAGATCGGCTATCTCAACCCGTTCCTGGCCCAGGTCGACGTCCTGTGCGGGACCGAGACGTCGTTCGGTGGCTGGTGCAGCCTCGAGTCATCGCTCCTGCCCAACCAGAACGGCGTCGTCTTCGTGGGGGGCGGCGGCGGACCCGTCATCGCTCCCGTTGCGCCGGTCGCGGTCCCGAATGGCAAGGGCATCTTCATCGGCCCGCAGGGCCAGGCCGTTGCCAATGACGTGGCGGTCGCGCCCGACGCCGCGCCCTTCGGCATCGTCCGCGACGGGTTCTGGCCCCGGAGCGTGGCTGCCTGGCTGGTGTTGTCGATCGTCTTCCTGGTCCTCTCGGTCCAGTTCGTCTCGCCGACCCGCCGCTGGCGCCTCCGCGGTCGGGGCCATCGGCAGGATGGCCCGGCATGACGCGGATCGGACTCGCTGGCGTTCGCGCTCGGGTCTCGCGTCCTCGACCGACCGCGACCACGATCCCCCCCGACCCTGTCGCCAGCATGGCGGGGCCACTGGATCCGGCGCTGGTGCAGCTGCGAGCCGTGCTGCTGCCGCACCGGCGCAGGCTCTGGCTTCGGCGCCTCGTCCGGCGGACCTGGATCACCCTGGCGGTGGTCGCCGTGGCCGAGCTCGCCCTGTGGACCCTGGCCCGGTTCATGCCGATCGCCGCTGCGCCGTTGCTCGGGGCGATGATCCCGCTGGCCGGCCTGCTCGGCTGGCTGGTGGCGGGCATCCGCGCCAGGCCGAAGCTCGGCGAGGCGGCACTCGCGCTCGACGTCGAAGGGCGCCTGGGCGATCGCGTCTCGAGCGCCCTCGAGCTCGCGGTCGAGTTCCCGGCTTCGGCCGGCCCCGAACCGGTGCCTGCGGATAGGAGCACCGGCGATCACCTGGACAAAACGGCCGAGGCGGATCGGTTCATCCGCCGCCAGCGCCGAGACGCCGTGGCGGCGGTGCGCGCCGCGCCATCTGGGCTGTTCACCCCTCGCCTATCCCGCCAGCCAGCCGCAGTCGCGCTGGTCGCGGCGCTCCTCCTCGTTCCCGTGGTACTCATCCCGAATCCGCAGGACGCGGTCATCGCCCAGCAGCAGCAGATCAAGGATGCTGCCGAGCGCCAGGCCGAACGCCTCGACCAGGTCGCCCAGGACCTCGAGGCGAAGGGCCAGGATGCCAACGACCCGCGTACCAGGCTCGCCCAGGAGCTGCGCGACCTCGCGCTCCGACTGCGAACCCATCCCGACCAGCTGGACGCCAACCTCGCGCGCCTCGGTGCCATCGAGGACGAGGTCCGGGCCCAGACCGATCCCGCCAACGAGCAGCGCGCGTCCTCGCTGACCTCGTTGAGTCGCTCGCTCTCGGAAGCCGCGACCGGCAAGCTGGATTCGAACCGCGAGGGCGACCCGAAGATCACCCGCGACGACCTCAAGCAGCTTGCCGACAACCTGGACAACCTGACGCCCGAACAGCGAAGCCAGCTCGCCCAGCAGCTCGCCGGGCTCGAGGCGACCGCCTCGCAGGCCGACGGCTCCGCCGGGACCGCGCTTCGCGACGCGGCCCAGAGTCTCGCCCAGGGCGATACCGCCGGGGCGAAGTCGGCGCTCGATCGACTGGGCCAGTCATTGACCGGCGCGCAACAGCGGATCTCGACCGGCCGCGACCTGGCGAGCGCGGCCTCGCGACTGCAGGACGCCCGCAGGGACCTCGCCGACGCGGGGCGAACGCCCCAGGGGCAGGGCCAAGGTCAAGGCCAAAGCCAGGGCCAAGGTCAAGGCCAAAGCCAGGGCCAAGGTCAGGCGCAGGGGAGCCCGGGTGCGAGCGGCCAGGGCCAAGGCCAGGCGCAGGGGAGCCCGGGTGCGAGCGGCCAGGGTCAAGGTCAAGGTCGAGGCCAGGGTCAGGGTCAGGGTCAGGGCCAGGGTCAGGGGCAAGGCCAGGGCCAGGGGCAAGGCCAGGGCCAGGGGCAAGGCCAGGGCCAGGGTGCCATCGGCGGCGGAGGGTCCAATGCGCGGTCACTCGGCAACGGCATCGGCGGCAACGGCCGGCCTGCCGGCCCCACCAACCCCAACCGACCCTCCCAGCTCGGTGCCGATCTCTCGTCCGTCTACGCACCGTTCGATCGCCTCGGCAAACCCGGTGACCCCTCCTACGTGGCCGGAACCGGTGGCGACGGGCAGACACAGCAGGGCAACCAGACCGGGTCCGGCTCCAACAACGGAACCCTGACGCCGTACCAGCAGGTCTTCTCCGACTTCGAGCGATTCGCCCAGACCTCGCTGGATCGCGGCTACATCCCGCTCTCGATCAAGGACTACGTGCGGAACTACTTCAGCTCACTCGATCCGGAGGCACCATGAACGCGTCGAGCTCGACAGACCAGGCGACGCCCCAGCTGGCGCCGGAAGCCTTCGCCGAGCGCGCCCAGGCGATCGAGCGCGAGGTCGGGCGGGTCATCGTCGGCCAGTCGGCACTGGTCCGGCAGACGCTGACCGGGCTGCTGGCCAACAGCCACGTCCTACTCGAGGGTGTGCCGGGCCTCGGCAAGACATTGCTCGTCCGCACGATCGCCGACGCGATCGACTGCGCCTTCAAGCGGATCCAGTTCACGCCGGACCTGATGCCGGCCGACATCACCGGCACGAACATCCTGATCGAGGAAGGCGGCCAGCGTGTCTTCCGCTTCCAGCCGGGGCCGATCTTCGCCAACCTGGTGCTGGCCGACGAGATCAACCGCGCGACCCCAAAGACCCAGTCCAGCCTCCTCGAGGCGATGCAGGAGCAGCAGGTCACGGTCGCCCGGCAGCGCTTCCCACTCGACGCGCCGTTCTTCGTGCTCGCGACGCAGAACCCGCTCGAGATGGAGGGGACCTATCCCCTGCCCGAGGCCCAGCTCGATCGCTTCCTGTTCAAGGTCATGGTCCCCTTCCCGTCCGAGGAGGACCTGATCGCGATCATGGATCGGACGACCGGGACCGAGATCGTGGAGCCGAGCAAGATCTGCACCGGCGCCGAGATCGTCGAGATGCAGCGGCTGGCGCGGGCCGTACCGATCGCCCCGCACGTCACGGCTTACGCGGTCAGCGTCCTGGCGGCGACCCACCCCGACCAGCCGAGGGCGCCGGGCCTCGTCCGGGACTACGTTCGCTACGGTGGATCGCCGCGCGGTGCCCAGGCGCTGGTGACCGGCGGCAAGATCTACGCATTGCTCGACGGGCGGTTCAACGTCTCGATCGACGACATCCGGGCGGTCGCCCTCCCGTCGCTGCGACACCGGATCATCCTGAACTTCGAGGGCGAGGCGGAAGGGATCACGACCGAGGCGGTCATTCGCTCGATCCTCGACGCGGTCGTCGCGCCGACCGTCGAATAGCTGGCAGGACGGCCCGGCGAGCAGGGCGATGGACGGTCCGCTGACGTCCCAGAACGACACACCCGGCGTCGGCCGACCGATCGCGCGCGAGCGCCAGGCGTTCCTCCCGAGCGACGTCGATTCGACCATCTTCGACGAGGCCTTCCTGCGCCAGCTCGAGCGCCTCCTGGTGCTGATGCGGTCCCCTGTGCGCGGCGGCCTGAAGGGCGGACGGCGGAGCGTCAAGCGGGGCCAGTCGGTCGAGTTCGCCGACTATCGTGACTACGCCCTCGGCGACGACCTCCGCCAGCTCGACTGGAACGTCTACGCGCGACTCGAACGGCTCTTCGTCAAGCTGTTCATCGAGGAAGAGGACGTCACTGTCACCCTGCTCATCGACGCCTCGGCGTCGATGACCGCGGGGCGACCGCCGAAGCTGCTCTTCGCCCAGCGGGCCGCCGCGGCGCTCGGCTACATCGGGCTGGCGAGCGAGGACCGGGTGACCGTCAGCGCCCTGACCGGCCGCGTGGCACGTCGACGCGCCGCGATGCGCGGCTCGGGCCGGGTCTTCCGCCTGCTCTCCGACCTGTCGGCCATCGAACCCTCGGACGGACCGACCGACCTGCTCGCCGCCGCCCGGCATGCGGCCGCCCAGCTCCACGGCAAGGGCGTCGTGATCCTCCTGTCGGATCTGCTCGATCCGGCCGCCGACCGGGTGATCCGCGAGCTCGCCGCCACGGGCTCGGAGCTGATCGTGCTCCATGTCCTCTCACCCGAGGAGCTCGAGCCGCAGCTCGAGGGCGACCTGCGGCTCGTCGACGTGGAGACCGGCGAGGGCGTCGACGTGACCGTCGACCTGCCGACGCTGGACGCCTACAAGGCCCGCCTGTCGGCCTGGAAGGCGGGCTTCGCCGATCTCGCCGCGAAACGGCGGGCGAGCTACGTGGACCTGCCGTCCGACGCCAACCTGGCCGACCTGATGTTCAACGAGCTGCGCCGCCGGCGCGTGCTGGGGTAGCGGCATGCCGTTCACCAGCCCGCTGGCGCTGCTCGGCCTCCTGTTCGTGCCGGCTGTCCTCGCGATGTACCTGCTCAAGCTGCGCCGCGACGAGGCGGTGGTCCCGTCGACGTTGCTGTGGACGCGCCTCGTGGCCGACGTCGAGGCGAACGCGCCGTGGCAGCGGCTGCGACGGAGCCTCCTGCTGCTGCTGCAGCTGGTGCTGGTGGCGATCCTGGCGTTGCTCGCCGCGCGCCCGTTCCTGGAGCGGCCGGCCGGGCTCTCCCGGGACGTTGTCCTGGTCCTCGACACGTAGGCCAGCATGGCCGCCACGGACGTGACGCCGTCTCGTCTCGAGGCGGCCAAGTCGGCAGCCCTCGATGCGTTGCGCGATCTCCCAACCGGCGGCAAGGTCAGCCTGATCGCGGCCGACCGGACGGCACGGATCGTGGTCAACGAGACGACCGACCTTGGACGCGTCCGCCAGGCGCTCGCCACGATCCAGCCCAGCAGCACCAGCGGC
>Ga0153916_10004837_pt1 | contig 10217 bp, 9 predicted proteins | sample Opewatmetagenome_FD_109642 | JGI IMG/M metagenome (GOLD analysis project Ga0153916, IMG submission 109642) | Freshwater wetland microbial communities from Ohio, USA - Open water 3 Core 3 Depth 4 metaG | ecosystem: Environmental > Aquatic > Freshwater > Wetlands | place: USA: Ohio, Lake Erie, Old...
TCTGCCGGCAAATTCCTGTATTCACTGCCCATGGCCGTGAGAACCGGCTAAAATCCGCACTTGTACGCCATCCCAATCGTCTTACGGGCATTTGCGAACCCAACACATGCAGACCTGGCTAGTTACCGGCGGAGCCGGCTTCATCGGCGCGAACTTCGTGCTGGCGGCCCGGCGTCTGGGGGCCGCGCGCGTGGTCAATCTCGATCTTTTGACTTACGCCGGCCATCCGGAAAACCTCGCGAGCCTGCAGGGCGATTCCGATTACATTTTCGTGCAGGGCGATATCGGCGACGACGCGCTGGTCGCCAGGCTTCTCGCCGAACACCGGCCCACGGCGATCGTGAATTTCGCCGCCGAGTCGCATGTCGATCGCTCGATCCTCGGGCCGCAGGCCTTCATCCAGACCAACATCGTCGGCACGCACACGCTGCTCGCGGCGACGCTCAAGCATTGGCAGGGACAGGAGGCGGGTGCGAAGGCCGCGTTTCGCTTCCTGCACGTCTCGACCGATGAAGTGTACGGCAGCCTCGGCCCGGGCGATCCGGCCTTTACGGAAGAACATCAATATCAGCCGAACTCGCCGTATGCGGCGAGCAAGGCGGCGGCCGATCACCTGGTGCGCGCCTATCACCACACCTACGGTCTGCCGACGCTCACCACCAATTGTTCGAACAACTATGGGCCCTACCAGCATCCCGAGAAGCTCATTCCGCTGGTGATCCAGAATGCGCGCGCCGGAAAACCGCTGCCGATCTACGGCGACGGCAAGCAGGTGCGCGACTGGCTGTATGTCGAGGATCATTGCACCGCCATCCGTGTCGTGCTGGAGAAGGGCCAACCGGGCGAGACCTACAACGTCGGCGGCAATGCCGAGCGTACCAATCTCGAAATCGTGCACACCATCTGCAAGCTGCTCGACGCCCGCCAACCGGATCGCGCCCCGCACGCGCGGCTCATCACCCATGTCGCCGACCGGCCCGGTCACGACCGGCGCTATGCCATCAACGCCTCCAGGATCAAGCGCGAGCTTGGCTGGCAACCGGCCATGACCTTCGAGCAGGGCATCGAAAAGACGGTCGCGTGGTATCTGGATCATGACGCCTGGACGCAGGCGGTGAGCAACAATCAGCACCAGGAATGGCTCAAGAAAAACTATCAGGCACAGGGCCGCAACGCATGAATGAAGCCCTACTTCGTTCGTCCAGCCAAATGAAAGGCATCATTCTCGCCGGCGGCGCCGGCACGCGGCTCGCGCCGCTTACCAATGTCATCAGCAAGCAGTTGCTGCCGGTGTACGACAAGCCGATGATCTATCATCCGCTGTCGACACTGATGCTGGCCGGTATCCGCGAGATCCTGATCATTTCCACGCCCCAGGACCTGCCGCGCTTCCGCGAGCTGTTCCGCGACGGCGCGCACCTCGGGCTGTCTTTCGAGTACGTCGAGCAGCCGCGTCCCGAGGGTATCGCCCAGGCCTTCCTGCTCGGGCGGACATTTCTGAACAACGGCCCGGCAGCGCTCATCCTCGGTGATAACATCTTCTACGGCCACGGCATGCCGGAACAGATGCAGGCGGCCACGCGCCTGGCGCGCGGTGCCACGGTGTTCGCCTATCGCGTCAAGGATCCGCAGCGCTACGGCGTGGTGCAGTTCGATAGAGACGGCAAGGCCATCGATATCGAGGAAAAACCCAGGCAGCCGAAATCCAATTTCGCTGTTACCGGCCTGTACTTCTATGACAACCGCGTGTGTGACGTCGCGGCTTCGCTCAAGCCTTCGGCGCGCGGCGAACTCGAAATTACCGACGTCAATCGCTGGTATCTCGCCGAGGGCACGCTGCGCGTCGAGCGGCTCGGACGCGGCGCGGCCTGGCTGGATACCGGCACGCATGAGTCGCTCCACCAGGCCGCCAACTACATCCAGGTGATCGAGGCACGCCAGGGTCTCAAGGTGGCCTGTATCGAAGAGGTCGCGTTCCAGATGGGTTTCATCGATCAGGCGCAGATCGAGAAACTGGCGAACGGCATGAAGAACGAATACGGCACGTATCTGCGTGAGATCGCGGCGCACGGCCCGGGACTGAATTGAACACATGGAGATCCTCGACCTGCCGCTCGTCGGTCTGCAGCTGATTCGTCCGCGCGTGTTTCCGGACGCGCGCGGTTATTTCCTGGAAACGCATCAGCAGAAGAAATTCGCCAATCTCGGATTCAGCGAACGTTTTGTTCAGGACAACCTGTCGTACTCGACCCAGGGTGTGCTGCGCGGGCTGCATTACCAGTATCCGACCTGGCAGGGCAAGCTGGTGTTCGTCATCCAGGGCGAGATCTTCGACGTCGTCGTCGACATCCGTCGCGATTCGCCAACCTTCGGCAAGTGGTACGGATTGGTCCTCAATGACCGGACACACGAGCAGCTGTACGTGCCGCCCGGTTTCGCGCATGGTTTTTGCGTGCTGAGCGACACCGCGCGCGTCATGTACAAATGCACCGACTACTACGCGCCGGGCGAAGAATACACCCTGCTCTGGAATGATCCGGAGATCGGCATTGACTGGCCGGTGAAGCAGCCGATCCTGTCCGACAAGGATGCCCAGGGCAAGCTGCTCAAGGACGCCTTCATCCCCGGATGAATATCCTGCTCTTCGGCGCCAACGGCCAGCTGGGCACGAAGCTCAAGGACCTGCTTGCTGCGAAGGGCAATGTGCGCGCCGTCGACCAGGACGGGCTCGATCTGCGCGATGGCGTGCAGCTGCGCGCACTGATCCGCGAGTCGCAACCGGCGCTGATCGTCAACGCCGCGGCCTATACCGCGGTGGACCAGGCCGAATCGGATGCCGAGAACGCGCGTCTGGTGAATGCCGAGGCACCGCGCATCATGGCCGAGTGCGCACGCGAGCGACAGGCGCTGCTGGTGCATTACTCCACCGATTACGTGTTCGACGGTACGGCGAGCGAACCGTATTGTGAGACATCCGCCACCCATCCGCTTGGCGTGTACGGCACCACCAAGCTCGCGGGCGAACAGGCGGTTGCCGCCTCCGGCGCCGATTACCTGACCCTGCGCACGGCCTGGCTGTATTCCAATCACGGCAAGAATTTCCTGAACACCATGCTGCGCCTGGCCGCTGAACGCGATGAACTGCGCGTGGTCGATGACCAGACCGGTTCGCCAACCTGGTCCGATCTCGTCGCGACCGCAACGCTCAAGATGCTGGACGGGCTTTATGCAAACGGCGCGGTGCGCCGCGAGCGTTGCGGTCTGTACCACGTTACCTGCAACGGCCAGACCACCTGGCGCGGTTTTGCCAGCCGCATCATCGAGCTGGGCGGATATGGCCGGCGCGTGCGCGTCACACCCATCACCACCGCCGAATATCCGACGCCGGCAAAGCGCCCGGTCTACTCGGTGTTGTCGAACGCCAGGCTCGCGCAGGTGTTCGGCCTCCGGCTGCCGGACTGGCAGGCCGGACTGCAGCAGTGTCTTGCCGAACGGAGCGCGCGTGGATAGCGCCGAGGCGCTCGGACCGTTCGGGCCGCTGGCGCGGCGCATCGCCGGTTTCACCCCGCGTTCCGGCCAGCAGGACATGGCGGCTCACATCGAACGCACCCTGGCCGACCAGTCGGTGCTGATTGCCGAATCCGGCACCGGCACCGGCAAGACCTTCGCCTATCTGGTGCCGGCGCTGCTTTCCGGCAAGAAGGTGCTGGTGTCGACCGGTACCAAGAATCTCCAGGACCAGCTGTTCCACCGAGATCTTCCTGCCATGTGCGATGCACTGGCGCGGCCGGTGAGTACCGCGCTGCTCAAGGGCCGCGCCAATTATCTCTGCATGCACCGTCTGGAGCGTGCCGAAATCGAGGTGCGCTTCGCCGGCAAGCGCGAAGCCGGCCAGTTCGCCCGGGTGCGCGACTGGGCGAACCGTACACGCCGCGGCGACGTGAGTGAACTCGCGGAAGTACCGGAGGATGCCACGCTCTGGCCGCTGGTCACATCCAGCGCCGACAACTGTCTCGGCAGCAACTGCGAGCGTTACAACGACTGTTTCGTGAACAAGGCGCGGCGTGAGGCGCTGGCCGCCGAGGTGCTGGTGGTGAATCATCATCTGTTCTTCGCCGACCTGGCGTTGCGCGAAGAGGGCTTCGGCCAGTTGCTGCCCGGCGTCGAGGCGGTGATCTTCGACGAAGCCCATCAGCTGCCGGAGATCGCCTCGAATTTCTTCGGTCAGCACGTCAGCAGCCACCAGCTCATCGGCCTGTGCCGGGACACGATCACGGAGGAAATCAAGGAACAGAGCGCCGTGGCCGGACTCCAGGCGGCCGCGGAAAAAACCGAAAAGGCCGTGGCCGATCTGCGCCTGGTGTTCGGCGCCGAGCCGCAGCGCGCGGCCTGGGGCGCGGTCGCCGGCCGCAAGGGTTTCCGTAACGCGCTGGAGGCGTTGCGCGACCAGCTGACCGATCTCACCAACCGGCTCGATCAGGCGGCGGCCAAGGGTACCGGCCTCGCCAACTGTTTCCGGCGGGCTTCCGGCTATCTCGATCGCCTGCAGCTCCTGAGCGACACGCCACCGCCCGACTATATCCCCTGGTTCGAGACTGGCGCGCGCAGCTTCATGTTGCGTCTCACGCCGATGGACGTGGCCACGCCGTTTCGCGCCGCCATGGCCGATCACCCGCGTGCGTGGGTTTTCACCTCGGCGACGCTCGCCATCGATGGCAACTTCGATCATTTTCGGGCGCAACTCGGCCTGGAAGACGCGGAGACCGGAGTTTGGGACAGCCCGTTCGACTATACGCGGCAGGCACTGCTCTATCTGCCCGTGGGTCTGCCCGAGCCCTCGGCGCCCGACTACACCGGGCGCGTGCTGGAGGCGGCGCTGCCGGTGCTGGAAGCGAGTCGTGGCCGGGCATTCCTGCTGTTCACCAGCCACCGTGCACTCAAGGTTGCCGCTGACTGGCTGCCGGGCCGCATCCCTTATCCGCTGCTGGTGCAGGGCAGTGCGCCGCGCGCCGAACTGCTCGATCGTTTCCGGCAGCAGGGCAACGCGGTGCTGCTCGGCACCAGCAGTTTCTGGGAGGGCGTGGACGTGCGTGGCGAATCCCTGTCCTGCGTGATCATCGACAAGCTGCCGTTCGCCTCGCCGGACGACCCGGTACTGCAGGCGCGCGCCGCTGCCATGGAGGAAGCCGGACGCAATCCGTTCCGCGATTACCAGCTGCCGACCGCGGTCATCACGCTCAAGCAGGGTGCCGGACGCCTGATCCGCGACGTGCACGATCGCGGCGTACTGGTGCTTTGTGATCCGCGCCTGCAGAGCAAGGGTTACGGCAAGACGTTTCTCGCCAGTCTGCCGCCCATGACCCGCACTCGCGAGCTTGCCGATGTCCAGAAGTTTTTTGCGCAGGATCTGCCTTGCGCATCCTCGACGGTCGTGCCGGTATCGGTGTGACGCGCGGCGACTGCTGCGGGCGTCGCCATGCTTCTGTTACTATCTGCTTTCTCGTGATTCAGATCGTATTGCGATCGCCATGACAACCCCTGCGCCTGTGCAACCATGAAGCGGCGATATTTTCAGCCTTCCGACCGATGCGCCGCCACACACCGCGACGGCCCGGCGCCGGCATGAAAATCCTCGCCCTCGATACCTCGACGGAGGCCTGCAGCGTCGCCCTGTGGCTCGATGGCGATGTGCGCGAACGTTTCGAACTTGGCAGCCAACACTCCGAGCGCATCCTGCCGATGGTGGATGTCCTGCTCGCCGAGGCCGGAATCAAGCTCGTGCAACTCGCAGCGCTCGCTTTCGGTCGTGGCCCGGGATCCTTTACCGGCCTGCGTATCGCTGCAGGCGTGGCGCAGGGACTGGCGTTCGGCGCCAACCTGCCGGTGGTGCCGGTGTCGTCGCTGGCGGTGTTGGCCCAGGGTCAGGACGCGGACAAAGTGCTCGCGGCACTGGATGCGCGCATGCAGCAGGTCTACTGGGGCGCCTATCTGCGTAGTCCGCAGGGTCTGATGGAATTGCAGGGAGTGGAGCAGGTGCTGGCTCCGGAGCAGGTATCGTTGCCGCAAGGCGAGGGCTGGAGCGGTGCCGGTCCGGGCTGGGATGCCTATCATACTGCTTTACAGGCACGTTTGGACCGGCACCTGAAGACGTGGCAGGCGCAGCAGTTCCCGCGTGCACGCCACCTCGCCGAACTCGGTGTGGCCGCATTTCAGGCCGGGCAGGCGGTGGCGGCGGACCAGGCTGTGCCGGTGTACATACGCGACGACGTTGCAGTCAAATCGGTACGGCGCTAGGTGTCGGTGCCGGGCCACGTCGTAGCGGTACGGCCAGACAGCTGGGCCGTCACGATGAGTAATATTGTGCCGAACGTTGCTCCTGACCCGTGGCGGAGAGATCAGTGACCGCACTGTTGCTTTCGATCGCGACATTCTTTTCGACCCTCGGCGGCGGCCTGTTTGCGCTCAAGTTCCGCGAACGCCTGCATTTTATTCTCAGCTTCACAGCCGGAGTCCTGCTCGGCGTTGTCGGTTTTGACATTCTGCCCGAGGTCTTTGGGTTGGCGGCCAGGCGCGGAATCGATGTCATGCCGGCAATGGTTGCGCTGGTCGCCGGATTTCTCGTGTTTCACAGTCTTGAGAAGTTCGTGCTGATGCATCAAGAACATGAGACCAGCTACGCGCCGCACCACCATCCACAGGTCGGCTTCCTTTCCGCACTGGCGCTTGTCGGCCACAGCTTCATGGATGGCGTCGGGATCGGCCTGGCATTCCAGATCTCGAACGCCGTTGGCATTGCCGTGGCGATCGCCGTCATCGCGCATGATTTTTGTGACGGCCTCAATACAGTCAGCCTCATGCTGGTGCACCGTAACACGGCGTTCCGTTCGAAAGCGATGCTCGTGTTGGACGCATTGGCGCCAATCCTGGGAGCGGCTTCCACCCTGGTATTCCAGGTTCCGCCTTTCATGTTGATGCTTTATCTGGGGTTCTTTGCCGGATTCCTGCTGTATATCGCCGCCTCGGATATTCTTCCCATGGCACATTCACGGGCGCGCTCGGCGACGGTTCTCGTGCTTATCGGATTGACTTGCCTGGGGGCGGCCTTCATTTTCGTGGTGGTGCGCTTCGTGGAATAGCGCATCAGAATTCCAGAGCAGAGTGGCAGGGACGCAAACCCGCAGACCGCCAGGAAATCGACTTCCCCCGTGTATATGAAGCCCGTGTGCCATCGGCCTCGTCAGGATGTTGACGCGACTCGTTCGGCATTGATCACAAATTTCTTGGCTATAATTCTTTTGATCCTCGGCATCGCCACGATGCGCAGTCAGCATGTGGTGTTGTCCTGAAAAGGGCGAAGCGGGCGGATTTCATTTTGGTCCGCGATCGCGGGGTCGAAGACGATCGGCAACAACAGCCACGGTGACGCAGTCGATGCTCGTCTCCTGCGAGATTCACGTCGCGGGACGCTCGAGTGTTGTGGGTCGCCGGGGCGACAGCGAGGGAGTAATTGACGCATGAATCCGGAACAGGCAAAAGCCTATCTCGGCAGTCTCCTCAAGGCGATGTTGAGCAAGAAGGCCTCGGATCTGTTTATCTCCAACGATTTTCCGCCGTCGATGAAAATCGACGGCAAGATGACGCCGATCTCGGCACAGAAGCTGAATCCGGTGCATACGCGGGCGCTGGCCTATGCCGCCATGAACGAGAAGCAGCAGGCGGAATTCGAGGTCGAGAAGGAGTGCAACTTCGCGATCAGCCCGGAGGGCATCGGGCGCTTCCGCGTCAACGTGTTCGTGCAGCAGGGGCACGTGGGCATGGTGCTGCGCACCATCACCACCGAGATCCCGAAATTCGACGACCTGCAGCTGCCGCCCGTACTCAAGGACGTATCGCTGACCAAGCGCGGTCTGGTGATCCTGGTCGGCGGCACCGGCTCGGGCAAGTCGACCTCGCTGGCGGCGATGATCGATTACCGCAACGAGAACAGCCACGGACATATCATCACCATCGAAGACCCGGTCGAGTATGTGCACAAGAACAAGAATTGCCTGATTACCCATCGCGAAGTCGGTTCTGATACCAATACCTGGTTTGCGGCGCTCAAGAATACCCTGCGTCAGGCGCCGGATGTCATCCTGATCGGCGAGATCCGCGATCGCGACACCATGGAATACGCCATCGCGTTCGCCGAGACCGGCCATCTGTGCATGGCAACCCTGCACGCCAACAGCGCCAACCAGGCGCTGGATCGCATCATCAACTTTTTCCCCGAGGAGCGCCGCCCGCAGTTGCTGATGGACCTGTCGCTCAACTTGAAGGCCGTGGTGTCGCAACGGCTGGTGCCGCGCGCCGACGGCAAGGGACGGCGGGCGGCGATCGAAATCCTGCTCAATTCACCCTTCATCTCCGACCTGATCTTCAAGGGCGAGGTGCATGCGATCAAGGAGCTGATGGCCAAGTCGCGTGAAATGGGCATGCAGACGTTCGATCAGGCGCTGTTTGAATTGTACGAGGCCGGTGAGGTGAGTTACGAGGATGCGCTGCGCAATGCCGATTCGGTGAGCGAGCTGAAACTGACCATCAAGCTGAACAGCAAGCAGTCGCGGGCCGACGACAGCCGGCCGAAGGTCGAACTCAGCCTGCACGAGGAGAAAAAGCCGGAGGACGAACCATCGGAGATCTTCACCCGGCCGGTTCCGCCGATGCCTACAGCGGTGATGCAGGCCGACGCCAAATAAATGCGTCCGGGGCGACCGAGGATCGACGGCACGAATCAGCGCAAGGGTGTGTAGCGGTCTTCGTCCGCCTGGTAGCGCAGCAACTCGCCCTGGTCGAGATCGAAGTACCAGCCGTGCAGCTGCAGGCGCTTGTCCTGCACCCGTTCGCGCAGCCAGGGAAAGGTCATGAGGTTGCGCAAGGAAATCTGGATGGCGGCCTGTTCGACGGCGCGTGCCGCGGCGTCCCCGGACAGTCCGGTGTCTGAGGCCATGACCCGGATGCGCGCTTCTTCGGCAATCGCCATCCACGGTTTGATAAACTGGCCGACGCCGTCCTCGCCCGGAACGCCGTGCAGCAGGGTACGGATTCCCCCACAACGCGCATGGCCGAGCACGATCACGTGCTGGATGGAAAGACAGCGTATGGCAAATTCGAGCGCCGCACTGGTACCATGATAATGGCCGGCGGTTTCGTGGGGCGGGACCAGGTTGGCGACATTGCGCACCACGAACAGGTCGCCCGGGTCGCAATCCGTGATGATGGCCGGGTCGACGCGCGAATCGCAGCAGGCAATCACCATGATGCGGGGCGACTGGCCTTCGCGCGTCAGGCGCTGGTACAGGCTGTCTTCGGTTTCGAAGTGGCGGGCGCGGAAACGGCCGAACCCGTCGATGAGCTTGCGGATTTCTTCGTCTGTCACTGTTCTGGACGGGTTGGGTGCTGACGTTTTTCCGGATTCTACCACGGCTGCACGCGATCAGGGTGCAGCCGGCCGCTCTTCGGCGGGTGGCGCCGGACGGATTCGCAGGAGCTGCACGGCCGTACCGCGCGTGCGGATGATGTCGACCTGGTAGCCGCTCAGCATCACGCTCGTGCCGGGCTCCGGCAGATCCTCGAGGTACTCGGTAATCAGGCCGTTGAGCGTCTTGGGTCCGGTGGTCGGCAGGTTCCAGTCCAGACGCCGATTGAGCTCGCGAATATGCGTGCTGCCGCTGACCAGGAAACTGCCGTCCGCTTGCGGCTGGATATCCTCGGACACGAGTGTCGCCGGGGTCGTGAAATCGCCGACGATTTCCTCGAGGATGTCCTCGAGCGTGGCCAGACCATGAATGTCGCCGTACTCGTTCACGACCAGCGCCACGCGCCGCTTGGCGGCGCGGAAGTTGAGCAGTGCGGTACTGACATGCGTGCCCTGGGGAATGTAAAACGGCTCGATCATGAGCTTCATCAGATTCTCGCGGGTGAAATCGCCGGCGTGCATCAGGTGCATGACCTTGCGCAGGTGTATCAGGCCGACGACGTTGTCGAGGTTGCCACGATACACCGGCAGGCGCGTGTAGCGGCTGGTGCCGAGCTTGGAGAGGATCTCGTCCCAGTCGGCATCCAGGTCGATGCCCTCGATCTCGCCGCGCGGCACCATCAGGTCATCGACGGTGATGCGTTCCAGGTCGAGAATCGCGAGCAGCATATCCTGGTGCGACTCCGGAATCAGGACGTCA
>Ga0153916_10004838_pt1 | contig 10216 bp, 9 predicted proteins | sample Opewatmetagenome_FD_109642 | JGI IMG/M metagenome (GOLD analysis project Ga0153916, IMG submission 109642) | Freshwater wetland microbial communities from Ohio, USA - Open water 3 Core 3 Depth 4 metaG | ecosystem: Environmental > Aquatic > Freshwater > Wetlands | place: USA: Ohio, Lake Erie, Old...
AAGAGGAAGGCCTCGGCGAACCTGTTCCGTTCGAGGATTCCGACGTACGCCTGGTTGAGGGCGGCCTGGAGGATCCGGTCCTTGACCGGCCGGTTGTTAACGAAAAAGTGCTGGACGGAGCGGTCCGCGCGTCCCTGGAGCGGCCGCGATGCATAGCCGGAGAGCCGGGCCTCACCTTCCGCCCCCGCGACCTCCATCAGGCCGTCCACGACATCCTTGCCGTAAAGCTCAAAAATCCGCTCCTTCAACGTCCCGACGGGCGGGCAATTGATGATCTCGCGCTTCCCGTGGACGAGGACGAAGCGGACGCCGGGATGGGACAGGGCGGCCTGCGTCAGAGACTTGACGATGAGGCCGACCTCGGCTTGGCTCGACCGAAGGAATTTCCTTCGCGCCGGGAGGTTGAAGAACAGATCATGAACCTCGACCGTCGTCCCGCGGGGAAAGGCGATGTCGGTAACCGCCAGGAGTCTCTCTCCCTCCCGCTCGATCAAGGTGCCGCGCCCTTCGGTCCCGTCGAACGTCCTCAGGGCGAGCTTCGAAACGGCCGAGATGCTGGCCAGGGCCTCGCCCCGGAAGCCCAAGGTCGAGATCCTCTCCAGGTCCTCCTCGGTCGAGATCTTGCTCGTTGAGTGGCGCCGGAAGCAAAGGGCAGCATCCTCGCGGCTCATCCCCGAGCCGTTGTCCTGGACCTTGATCAGCCGCTTTCCGCCCTCGGCGAGTTCGACGCGGATGTCCGTCGCGCCGGCGTCGAGGGAGTTTTCGACGAGCTCCTTGACGACCGACACGGGCCGCTCGATGACCTCGCCGGCCGCGATCTTCTGGGCGATTTCCGGAGACAGGGTGTGGATCGTGTTCATGACGGGACGACCTCTCCTTCCGTCGAATGCTGCAGGACGCGGGTGATCCGAACCCGGACGATCTCACGCCTCGGCGCGGGGCAGGACGGCACGACGACCCTGATGTTGTTCCCCGTCAGGAGCTCCGCGAAGCCCGAATTCCCCGCTTCCCGCTCCGGGTCCCGGCCGTCTTTTTTCCGGACGACGACCGCTTCCATCTCCCTTCCCAGGAAGGAGGCGCGGAACTCAGAATTTTTCTCCGCGGAGAGACTCCGCAGCGCCAAGGACCTTTTCTTCGTCACGGCGTCGGCGACCTGGGGCCTCGACGCCGCCGGAGTGCCCTCCCGCGGCGAATAGGAAAAAACATGAAAATACGTCAGGGGCGATTGCCGCAGAAAATTCTCGAGAAGGGCGAAGTCGGCCTCCGTTTCCCCAGGGAACCCGACGATGACGTCGGCACCGAGGGAGGCTTCGGGCGACCGCTGCCTGAGGGCGGAAAGGACAGACCGGTAAACGCCCGGCCCGACGGCTCGCCCCATCTCTTCGAGGACCCTTTCCGAGGCGTGCTGAAGCGACAGATGGACGTGCTGGCAGATCTTGGGGTTTCCGGAGATGTGCGCCGCAAGTGTCTCGTCCGTCCGCCTGGGGTCGAGCGAACTCAGCCTTACCCGCCCCAGGCCTTCGACCTCTTCGATCGCCCGGAGAAGCCCGAGGAGGGTTCCTCCCGACTCACGGTCTCGGCCGTAGGAGGAAAGGTGGATTCCGGCCAGGACAATCTCCCTGAATCCCTGCCGGACAAGGTCCCGGACCCGGGCCAAGACCTCCTTCTGGCCAACGCTCGAGCTCCTCCCCCTGACGCTCGGGATGACGCAGAACGTGCACCGGTCGTCGCACCCGTCCTGGACTTTGAGGAGGGCCCGGGAACGCAAAAAATCATCGGCCGGTTCCCCAGCCGCCGGCCCTCGGGCCGCGTCCGGGCCCGGCGTTCCGGCAAGCGCAAGCACCCTTTCCGGCAACCCCCCCTTCTCGCTGTTCGGGAGGACGAGGAGAACCCGGGGCATCCTTCCGATTTCCTCCTCCCCCCGCTCGGCCGAACAGCCCGTGACGACGAGGCCCGCCGCCGGATTTTCGCGGGCGATTTTCCTGATGAATTTCCTGACGTCTCGCTCGGCCCGGCCGGTTAGCGTGCAGGAGTTGACGACGACGAGGTCGCTCCGGCTTGGGTCAGCCTCGTACCGAAGTCCGCCCTCCCGTATCGCTTCCGTCCAGGCGAAGGACTCCGCCTGGTTGACGCGGCAGCCGAAGTTCCGGATGCAGAAAGAAGGCATCGGGCGAAGTCACAGTTTTTCTTGGATCTTTTTCGAGGTCGCCCCGACTCCGGCCGCCATCTTGGCCCTGTACTCCAAAAGCTTCCCACGGAGCCGCTCGTCTTTGAGGGCAAGGATTTCGACTGCGAGAAGGGCCGCGTTCGAGCCGCCGGACCTGCCGAGGGCCACGGTCGCCACGGGCACGCCCTTTGGCATCTGGACAGTCGAAAGCAGGGCGTCCAGCCCGGCCAGCGAGGCGCTCTCGACCGGGACGCCGATGACGGGACGAACGGTCCGGGCGGCCACGGCGCCCGCCAGATGGGCGGCCTTACCCGCCACGGCAATGAAGATTTCGGCCCCCTTGGCCTCCGCCTCTTCGACCAACCGGAGAGTCCGCTCCGGCGACCTGTGGGCGGAGCTCACCTCCAGGGCGAAGGGAACGCTAAATTCCTTAAGGACCTTCAGGGCGTCCTCGATGACCTCAAAGTCCGATTCGCTGCCGAGCAGGATCATCACCTTCATGGCCGCTCCTCCCTGACGGCGCCGATGTCATGGCGGAAATGCATGGCCTCGAAATGGATCCGGCCGATAGCGCCGTAGATCTTCTTCATGGTCCCGTCGAGCGTTGGCTCTGAGGCGCAAACGCCCAGGACGCGTCCGCCGCTCGTCGTATAGATGTTGTTTTGGAACTTCGTCCCGGCGTGGAAGATCGTAACCCCGGAGACTCCTTCCGCTTCGGCCAGGCCCGAGATCACCTTCCCCTTCTCGTACTTGGTCGGGTAGCCGCCCGAGGCTACGACGACGCAGCCGGAAGGATTCTGCGACCAGCTGGCCTCGGCCTTGAGGATGTTCTCGTCGACCGCGTCCGACAGGAGCTCGACGAGGTCGCTCTCCAGGCGGAGCATCTGGGGCTGGGTCTCAGGGTCGCCGAAGCGGCCGTTGAATTCGAGGACGTGCGGCCCCTTGTCGGTGACCATGAGCCCGGCGTAGAGGACCCCCTTGAACTTCCGGCCCTCTTCGAGCATCCGCGTGACGGCCGGATAGATCACGCTGTTCATGATCTCGTTGAAGAGCTTCTCGGTCATGATGGGGGCAGGCGAGATGGCCCCCATCCCGCCGGTGTTGGGACCCTGGTCGCCGTCGTAAGCCGCCTTGTGGTCCATGGCGGAGACCAACGGCTGGACCCGCGTTCCGTCGGAGATGACAATGAAGGAGATCTCGCGGCCCTCAAGGAATTCCTCGATGACGATCCTCTGCCCGGCCTCGCCGAACTTCTTCTTGACCAGCATTTCGTCGGCGGTCTCCTCGGCCTTCTTCTGGGTGGGGCAGACGACCGCGCCTTTGCCGGCCGCCAGGCCGTCGGCCTTGACGACGAGGGGGAAGCCGAACTCGCCGGAGCCGACGATTTTCCGGGCCTGGTCGAATGAGTCGGCGATCTTGAACCGGGCGGTCGGGATCCTATGCCGCTCCATGAACTGCTTGGCGAAGACCTTGCTCCCCTCGATCTCAGCCGCTTTCTTCGACGGCCCGAAAATCCTGAGGCCGCTCTTCTCGAACTCGTCTGTGATCCCCAGAATGAGAGGGACCTCGGGACCGACGACGGTCAAGTCGATCTTCTCCCCGGACGCGAATCTGAGGAGCCCGTCGATATCCTTTTCCTCGATGGGGACGTTTTCCGCGACGAGCCGGGTGCCGCCATTGCCCGGTGCACAGTAGACCTTCTCGGCGAGGGGGCTCCGGGCGATTTTCCAGGCCAGGGCGTGCTCCCGGCCTCCGGAACCGACGATCAGGATCTTCATGGTCTCATGCTCCCTTCGAGTGGGATCGGGCTCTCTGTCAGGCCTCGACGGCACTCCGCAGGTTGTCGGCGAAGAGAGCCGCGTAGCCGGGGTCGGGAATGGCGGCGGCCACGATCCGGGCCGCCAGCGGCAGGGCCTGCTCCGGTGACAGGCAGAACTTCATCGCCCGGAATTTCTGCCGGTAACGGGCGACGTCGTCCTTGGCCTTCCGCCCGCGGATGATGACGTCGGCCATGAGCCCGGAGAGCTCGTCGAAGTCCTTCTCGGTCATGCCGAAGCGGGTCATCTCCTGGACGCCGAGGCGGAGTCCGCTCGATTCGAGGAACGTGGCGTCACCCGGTAGCGCCTGGTAGTTGGTCAGGATGTTGTTGTCCTCCAGGCGGCGGGCGATCTCCATGGCGGGCCCGAACGTCTTGACGCGGACAAGAACTTGGTGGGTTTCCGTGAAACCGTCCGCCTCATCCCCTTCGACCGGAATGCCGTGGGCCTTGAGGGCCCGCGCGAACTCCCTGGCGTTAGCCCTGACTTGGGCCTGAAAGGGTTCCTTGAATTCGTTCATCTCATAGGCGGCCATGAGGAGGCCGAGAAGGGTCCCGAGGTGGTGGTTGCTTGTTGAGCCGGGAAAGGCGCGTGCCCTGATGTCGAGCCAGAGGGGCCGGAGCGGCGAGTCCTTGGGAAAGTTGCCGGCGACGAGGCCGCGCTGGGTCCCGAAAAAGGTCTTGTGCGTGCTTCCCGTGACGACATCCGCTCCTTCGGCCATGGGCGCCTGGAAGGCGCCGTAAAGCCCGAGGACATGGGCCATGTCGTACATGATCACGGGGCTTTCCTTCCATCCCCGGACGATATCGGCCACAAACCGGACGGGCTCGCGATAGAGGAACATGCTCTTGCCGAAGATGATGAGTTCGGGCCGGTGGCTCGCAAGAAGGTCACCGAGTTTCCGCAGGTCGGGCTTGTAGGGGTTCTCCTTGAGGACGGGGAAATTGAGGACCCGTTCTTTGCCCGTCTCCGGGTCCTCCTCGACAAAATTGAACAGGGCCCCCATGGGCTGAGAGCTGAGGTGGCCGCCGTAGATGAGCTCGTTGTTCATGACGAGCCGCATCCGGCGCGAGGGCTGCGTCGCGGGCTTGCCCCGGTTGATGAACTTGACGACGCCCTTGAAGACGACCTCGTTGGCCATCTGGCCGCTGACGGGCCTGAGCTCGACGTCGGTGCAGGCGAAATAGCGCTCGAGCTCGCGTTGGGCCTCGGTCTCGACGTCACGGATAAAGTCCGTGCCCTGGTAGAAGTAGACTTCCTCGCCCTTCATGGTCCGGTGCTCTGCGTACCGGCCGGACGGGTCGGCGATCTCGCACGCCTTCACCAGGAACGACGGGGTCGACTCCGAGGGGATGAGATTGAAACATTCCTTCTGGCGCCAGGCGCTGTTGCGCTCGACCCTGGCCGCGAGGGACTGTGTTTTCTCCAAGAACGATGCCATTGGACGACTCCTCAGACTCCGCGCTGGTTCATTTGAAATTCGCCTCCTCGATGTCCCTGATCTTCTGGACCCTCCGGGCGTGGCGGCCGCCTCCAAACTCCGTCTCGAGCCAGATCCGGACAAGACGGACGGCCAAGTCGAGGGAATGGGTCCGGCCGCCGAGGGTTAGGCAGTTCGAATCGTTGTGACTTCGGCTCACCTCGGCCGCGTATTCGCTCGGGCAGGGGGTTGCCCGGATGCCCTTGAACTTGTTGGCCACGATCCCCATTCCCAGCCCCGTCCCGCAGATGAGGATGGCCCGGTCGCAGGCTCCTTCGACGACGGCCCGGGCCGCCCGGGCACCATAGTCCACATAATCCACGGATTCGCCGGGGCCGCAGCCGAAATCCTCGAACGGGAGACTCAGGCCGCGGAGATATTCGGCGATACCCACCTTAAGGTCGTACCCCGCATGATCGGACGCTAGAGCGATTCTCATCCCCGACTCCTTTCCCCCCGACAAACCCGCCCGGCGTCTTCCGCCCCGAGTCCACAGCTTCTCCCCGAGGTTTGTCCCCGGTCAATCCCGCCCCGGCTGACGCTTCGCGGGGGATACGGTCTTCGCTTCGGCCATCCGGGCCGCTTCGGGCTGGACCTCGAGCGCCTTCAGCACGGCGGGGTCGGACATCCGGGAAACCCGGATCCCCTCCTCTAGCCCCCAGATGGCGGCCGAGATTTCCCGCTCGAGCTCCCTCCGGATTTCCTCCTCGGCGTCCTTGAACGCGTTCTCATCGTTATCGACATTGCGCGTCTTCAGGTACTTCCGGAAATCGTCGATGACGGCCGCGTTCGCGGAGAACGTGTTCCCGACGACGATCTTTCCCGGCCCGGCATTCTCCGGCCCCTTCGGGTCCTGGGGGAAAACGAACGTCCGGCCGAGATCGGTCTGGTGTTGGACGAACTTCCGGGCATAGGCGAAGAACGCACCGCTCAGGCGAAGCCGGCCGGTGTAAGGTTTCAAGAAGGATTCCACCTTGTAGTCGGGCGTGATTCCTCCCTGGCCCAGAACTTTGCGGCCGCGGTCCGTGTACTTGATTTCACGGCTGTCCTCTGGCGCCCTTTTGGCCAGGAGGAGATAATCGTCGAGCTGGCTGTAGTCCCTCTGGATGGAGCGCCCGCTCGGCGTCATGTACTTGGCCACGGTCAGGGCCACGGCGGCCTCGTTCGGGACCAGCGTGAAGACTGTCTGGACGAGGCCCTTGCCCCAGGAGTCCTCGCCGACGAGGAGGCCCCGGTCGTGGTCCATGACCGCCCCGGCGACGATCTCCGAGGCGCTGGCCGTGCCCTGGTCGATGAGGACGACGAGCGGCAGCTTCTCATACTGGCCGTTTCGTTCGGCCTTGAACTCCCGATCATAGCCCGGATTCCGGCCCTTCATGGAAACGATGAGCGTTCCCGAGGGGAAGAACAAGTCGGCCACCTCGATGCATTGGACGAGGGGACCGCCGGAATTCGAGCGGAGGTCCAGGATCAGACTTTTCATGCCCCGGGAAGAAAGCTTGGCCAGGGCGTCTTCGAGTTCCCGGGGGGTTTCCTTGGCGAAATTCCGGATGAAGACGTATCCGACTCCCTTGTCCAGCATGAACGAATAGGGCACGCTCAGGAGCGGGATCTCCTCACGGGTGATGGTCAGCTCGAAGGGCTTGTCCAGCCCGTCGCGGACAATGGTGATCGTGACCTTGGTCCCCTTGTCCCCTCGGAGCTTTTGCATGGCATCGTAGCTCGAAATCGGGACCGTGCTCTCGCCGTTGATGTGCGAGATGATGTCGCCGGACTGGATGCCGAGGCGCCAGGCCGGCGTCCCCTCGATCGGGGCAATGACCACGATGTTGTCGCCCTGCTTCTGGATCTGGATGCCGAGGCCGTAGTATCTACCCGTGTACTCCTCTTTCTGTCTGGAGAAACTCGTGGGGTCCAGGAAATAGGAATGGGGATCGAGCGTCTCCAAGGTCCCCCTGATGGAGGAATAAGCGAGCTGCTGCTCGTCGACGGGCCTGTAATAGTCCGTCTCGAGAATCTGGGCCATGGCCCGGACCTTGTCCAGCGCCGCATCCCATTGGTCCTGGTCATGGGAAGGCCTCTGGACAAGGAGCAGGGCGACGAGGAAGAGGAGCAAAAGCCGCTTTTTCATGGTCTTCGACGAAAAATTATCTTACCAAAGCCCCCCTACAAAGTAAAGTTGCGCCGGGTATGGCCGGGATATATCCCTATCAGGCGGCATGGCGGACATGGTATAATGACGGCTACGGGACGCTCATGTTCGGAAGCATCGGACCCACGGAACTCATCCTGATCTTCATCATCGCCCTGCTCGTCTTCGGCCCCAAGAAGCTGCCTGAGATCGGCAAGTCCGTCGGCAGGGCGATCCGGGAATTCAAGAAGGCCTCCGACGAGATCAAGGGCCGGATCGAGGAGGAGATTCAGGCCTCGGAGATCAAGGACATCGGCAAGGATCTTCAGTCGGGGGTCAACAGCCTCAGGGACGAGATCAAGGGGATAGCCGATGTCTCCGGCATGACGGATCTCAAGAACGAAATCAAGGGGGCGCCCGGCCCAACGCCAGCCCCCAATCCTTACGAAAAGCCGGAGAAGGAATCGCAGGCCGATTCCGGGCCGGGGGGAAGCTCCCAAGCCGAAAGCCAAGATCCTCAAAAAGACATCAAGAAGGACGCGGTCGACCATGAGACTGGGGAAGGGCCCGAAATCTCCGGATGAGATGACCTTCCTCGAGCATCTGGAGGACCTCCGGAAGCGGCTCTTTTATTCCGCCATCGCCATCGTCGCGGGCTTTGTCCCCTGCTGGGTGTTCAGGGAAACTTTCTTCAAGATTTTGTCCCGGCCCGTCATGAAGTACTTGCCGCCCGGGACGAAATTTTCTTACCTGACATTGACGGCCCCCTTCATGTTGTACTTGAAGATCGCATTCCTGGCCTCTCTTTTTTTTACGGCGCCCTTCATTTTCCTCCAGGTCTGGTATTTTGTGGCTCCGGGGCTCTATCAGAAGGAAAAGAAATACGTGGTGCCGTTCGTGCTCATGACGACCTTTTTCTTCGCCGCCGGGGCGTGCTTCGGGTACTTCGTCGTCTTCCCCTTCGCCTGCCGCTTCTTCCTGAGCATGGGAAAGGAGTTCCAGCCCGTCCTCACCCCGGACCAGTACTTCGGTTTCTCGGTCAAGGTCCTCCTCGGAATCGCGGCCACCTTCGAGACGCCGACCCTGGTCTTCCTCCTGTCCAAGATGGGCATCCTGACGGCCAAGTGGATGATTAAGAACTTCAAGTACGCCGTCCTAGCCATTTTTATCATTGCCGCCGTAATCACTCCGACCCCGGACTGGGTCACGCAGAGCATCGTCGCCATCCCGATGCTGGCCCTCTACGGCCTCAGCATCCTGGTCGCCCTCCTCGTGGGCCGCCAGAAAACGAAAGCCGAGACGTCCAAGGAAACACCGGCCGGATAGATGAGCCAAAAAGCGAAGGTCATCCTCAGGAGAGTTTCCGAGTATGACCCCGTCCACATCCGCAAGATCATCCGCGAAGGAATCGAAGAGCTGGACCTCGGCGGCCGGGTCCGGGGCCGCATCACCGTCAAGCCCAACATCGTCATGTCCCATCCCAAGCTGACCCCGAGCGCCTTCACCCGCGCCGAGTTCATGGACGGCCTGCTCGGCGCGATCGAGGAGGTCGCGCCCGAAAAGGCCCGGGTCGTCGTCACCGAAAAGAGCGGCGCCGGGATTCCGAGCTCCCGCATGTTCCGCCGGGCCGGCTACTACCGGCTCAAGCGCAAGCACCGGGTGCGAATACTCCCTCTTGAAGAAGACCGCAAGGTCCGGGTTTCTCTCCGCAAGGGCAGGATCCATTCCTCCATCCGGACGGGACGGGCCATCATCGACCGGGATTTCCTGATCTACGCTCCCAAGCTCAAAACCAACGCCCTGACGCAGGGGATGACAGCTGCAGTCAAGCTCAACGTCGGCATCCTCTGCGACCGGGAAAGGATGTGGAATCATAACTACAACCTCGACGAAAAGATCGTCGACCTCCTCGAAGTCGGCTTCCCGGATTTCATCGCCACGGACGCCATCGAGATCTCGAGCGGCGGAAACCACCTGACCCAGCACGGCCGGCCCCTGGGCCTCATCATCATGGCCTCGAACCCCGTCGCCCACGACGCCGTCTGCGCCCGGATCCTCCATCTCGACCCGGAGAAGCTCGACCACGTCCGCCTGGCCCGCGAACGCGGCTACGGGCCCACGAGCCTCGACGAGATCGAGATCGCGGGTGACATCGGGCTCGAGGAAGCCCAGGAAAAGACGAAGGGTCTCGAAACCGGATTCATCCGCGCGGACGCCCTTCAGACGCCCATCAAGGTTCTGAGCGGCGAGCCGTACTGCCGCGGCGGCTGCCACGGCGTCTTCCTCGACTGGCTCTACATGATCAAGGACCGGAAACCCGCGCTCTGGAACAACCTGCCGGAGTGGAACGTCGTCATCGGCAAGTACGCGGGCGACGTCCGGGCCGACCGGGTCATGCTCGTCGGCTCGTGCACCAAGGTCGAAGGAAAGCTCGAAGCCCGGCGGACGGGGCGGGTCCGCGGCTGTCCGCCCAAGCACAAGGACATGGTCCTGTGGTTCTTCCTCAAGGCCGGGATCCTCAATCCCATGTTCCGGCTGGGCCTCATCTGGGACGCTTATCCTTGCCTTTTCTTCACCTGGTGCCGGAGATTCGTGAAAGGACGGTTCTGACGACATGGACG
>Ga0153916_10004839_pt1 | contig 10216 bp, 10 predicted proteins | sample Opewatmetagenome_FD_109642 | JGI IMG/M metagenome (GOLD analysis project Ga0153916, IMG submission 109642) | Freshwater wetland microbial communities from Ohio, USA - Open water 3 Core 3 Depth 4 metaG | ecosystem: Environmental > Aquatic > Freshwater > Wetlands | place: USA: Ohio, Lake Erie...
GCAATACGCAGACCAGTGGGAGATACTCCCGGATGGTTGGCTACCGCTATGCTATCAAAGTTCGGGTTCATGGTCAGTGCTTCCTGCCATAGCTTCAGGAATTGGCAACGACCTTCGCCTACTCCCTGCGGCCACACAGCCGGGTTGGCAGCCATGACGGCTTGCAATGCACCAATGGCCATGCCATCCTGCGTCCAGTAGCCTGTCAGGTTCGGGTAGGCTGCCAGGAAGTTGGACATGACCTGCTGTCCAGTGGCTTCATCCCACTTGCCGGTATCGGTGGCAAGCACCTTGATATCGGGATAGTTAGCCAGTACCTCTGCAACCCCTTCCATGCGAGCTACATTTGCCGGATGCCCTGGGAAGCCTTCGATTTCGACGATCTCACCTTTTCCACCAAGCTTTTCAGCCAGCCATCGAGCACTGGTCATCGCCCAGGCTTTCTGGTCAATACCCACGTTGTACACGCCGGGCACGTTCAGCTCCTGGTCCACCGAGATGACGATGATACCCTTGGCAACAGCTTCTTCTAGGGTCGCATTCAGGCCGCTCACGTCACCAGGATTCACCAGAATGGCATCCACGTTCTTGGCCATCAAATTCTGCAGCTGCTGGATCTGACCGGCGACATCTGTGTCAGCGCTTTCGATCACCAGCTCATTGGTGAGCCCTTGATCCATGTATTCCTGGTTTACTTCGATCAGCTCAGCGATCATCTGCGTACGATATTCGCTGCTGATGAATGGGTTCGAAATACCAATGGTGAATTTCTTGGTTGTAGGCTCTTCTGTAGCCACAGGCACTTCAGGTTGTGTGGTAGGCACCGCAGGGGCTTCAGTAACCACAGGAGCTTCAGTTTGTGCAGCTGGAGTCTCAGTCACTTTAGTACCACAGGCACCAAGCAGCATTGAGACCAGAAGCATAGCACTAAAGACGGTAAACAGTTTTTTAGACATGTATTCTCCTTTTAAATTTTATTTGTATATATCGCGCGTAGGTGTAAATTTCTCCTCTATTTTTATTACTGCTACCTCCTTTCCAAACTTCCTGATTAAGGCCTAAAATGAATAATGCAGATCATCTTTGACTACAAATAGATACTCTAATGCCAGCATGATCGCACCAATTACACCAGCGTCTGAACCTGTTCGGGAAAAGCTGATGGCCAGATTTGTGGTTGCTAAGGGGAGAGACTGTCGCAATACAGCACGTTTGATTGCAATCAATAAATGATTACCAAAATTCGCGATACCACCACCAATAAATATATGACTTGGGTTGAAAAAATTAACCAGGCCAGCCAGCACATCACCGATCATCTGACCGCTAGCGCGAATGATTTCCAGCGCAGCTTCATCACCTTCGCGGCAAGCCGTATTTACGTTCTCTGGGGTAAGTACACCACCGTTGATTTCCATCATTTTTTGTAATAATTCGCTTTTACCATCACGGGCTGCTTGCATGGCTTTTTCAGCAATAGCTGGACCAGCAGCCATCGCCTCCAGACATCCACGATTGCCACAACGACAGATGGGACCTTGCTTGTCCACACAGATGTGACCAATATCTCCCGCACAGCCATCGCTGCCTCGATGAATTTTTCTGCCTGCCATGATTCCACACCCAATGCCGGTGCCAATTTTGATGACTAAAAAATGATCAAGATCGGCTGCATCCCCAGAGCGTTGTTCACCCAAAGCCATAATATTGACATCGTTATCCACAACCACATAAGCGGATAGAAAAGTTTCTTTAAAATAATTTCGAATCGGGTAATTTTCCCAATCTGGCATTAAAGGTGGGGCAACCAGAACCCCCCGGGTAAAATCCACTGGCCCTGGTACTCCGACACCAATCCCCAGGATTTGCTCAGGGCGGACCCCATGTGCGACGGCTAGCTCAAGGGTCAGCATACTGCATCGACCCAATAATTCTTCCGGTGGTTGGCGGACATCGGCGGGTTCTGCCACTCTTCTCAATATCGAGCCATTGATATCTGCGAGTGCAATCTCCACGCTGGTTGCACCGATATCAATGCCAACAATATATCCCAATTGGCTACTAAACCGCACAAGACGAGGCTTTCGTCCACCATTCGAGATCCCCTCACCAACCTCCACTAGATAGCCCTTTCCAATAAGCGTATTGACTTCCTGGGATGTCTTGGCTCTTGACCAGCCGGTCATATGTGCAATTTCAGTGCGTGAAGTTTGGCCATTTTTCCTTAATGCCCTTATGACCTCTGCTTCTGCCTTGCTTAACATGACGGGAGCTTTAATGTAAATATTTTTCATGCTGGCTGGGGAAGTATGTTCAGTCACTGTTTATGTGATTGGAGCCTGAGTTTTGTGCAATACAGCACAAAGATAACAGATTATAACAAAACTACTTTGTAAACTCAATCCCCTTGTTTGGTATTAATGTTAAGAACTTTGTTTATTATTAATACAAAGTTTGTGTATTCGATACCAAATTAACAGCACGGGAATAGTTTGTTCACCATACCCGCGCTCTTATGCTATTCCTTAATCACTTGTGAGATCTGACCAGTCAGTTTATTCTTCAAAATTATCTTTACGTTGCCGTTGGGCATCCGTTCTTCCTTTATCAAATAATGCTCACCATCGTAATCCTTTAATGCGGTTTCAGAGGTGCTAGCTGAACCGCTTCCACGCCATTTCTGGATCTCAACTGGCTCCCACTTCTTGGACTCTGCGGCTTTGTAACTAGCGTCAATGATGGCATTGACGATATATCCATCATAAAAAGTCTCCATTGGAGGTTTTCCTGCATCCATGGAATTGAACATATCTATGAACATGGCAACATATCCCAATGCACCAACTTCATCACCTACTGGGAACAACCATCCTGTATCGCCTTCTGCCTTTTCAGCCACGTAACCTCCCTGGCCCACATTCGTAAACAACTCAAACCCAGTACGCAGCCAGTGGTTCAACCAGACCGTGCCCTCCGTTCCTGAAACTTCATCGCGCAAGTCCATGCCGCCGCGGAAAGTCCAACTAACCTCAAATTGACCAATCGCACCATTATCATAGCGCACTAACCCTACCGCATGGTCTTCAACATCGATTGGGTGGACTTGAGTATCCGCCCAACAGGTTACTTCAAGCGGGCGGCTATCCTTTCCAATGAAGGTGCGGGCAATCTCAATGCAGTGACAACCCATGTCTACAATTGCGCCTCCCCCTGATAACTCCTTGCACCAGAACCAGTCGCTGTGGGGTCCACCATGCGTCTCGCGCGAGCGCGCCCAGAGTACCTTGCCAAGCGCACCCTTACGAACCGCCTCCAATGCCTTAAGGGTTTTAGGTGTATAAACCAGGTCCTCCAGATAGCCGTGGAATACACCCGCCTTTTCGACGGCGTCTAGCATCTCCAGGGCTTCCGATCCACTGGTTGCAAGTGGTTTCGTGCACAATACCGCTTTCCCGGCTTCAGCAGCCAATAAAACTGCTTTTTTATGCAGGTGATTTGGAAGACCAACAATAACCGTATCAATTTCCGGATCCCGAATGGCGCTGGCCATATCATCCGTCCAGTGCGGTATGGCAAACTCGTCCGCGAATCTTTTAGCTTCTGCAGTGTCGACTGCACAAATTACCTTAATTTCATCCCTTCCGCGATAATTGATAAGGCTCATCGTATAAAAGCGACCGATAAGACCTGCTCCGAGCATGGCAATTTTATGCATAGTTGACTCCTTATTTTCACAGGTGCTAGAAAATTATCTGGCTTTGATTCTCACAAGCCTAGCTTGTGGACAAACAGGCGATAAGATAGAATTGTTTTATTATACAGACATTTTGAAAATATCGAGCGATTACTCATGACCACAGTGAAGATGACCCCCCGCCAGCGTGTGATCACAGCTATGTCGCATGAAGAACCAGACATAGTTCCAACAGCATTGGGCGGTGGCTCTTACGGGATTGTGGACGATCTATACTTCCGCTTGCTAAAATTCTTTGACTTGGGCAAGCCTGTACCTCCATTCCGGGTAGGTCACAACATATCATTTATGGACGACCGTATATTTGAAAAATTAGGCACTGACATTCGTTACTGCTGGCCGGGACTATTACCAAATAGCCCTGTCATTCCAGGCGAGAACGAGGAAACCTTCTATGACTACTACGGACAAGTCTGGAAACGTGCTTTGCCGTATTATTATGCTGGTAATGCTTTGCTTAAAGAAGCGAATAAAGTAGATGATATCGATCGACTCATCCACTGGCCTGATCTGTCGGATTCTCGCTGGATGTCAGGTGTAGTCGAACGCGCCCGCATGTTGAGCGAACAGAGCGATTACTTCGTTGTCATGCGGATGGTAGCTTCGCATGGTCCATTCCAGACTGCTTGCGATCTGCGTGGTACAGATACCTTCTTGATGGATATGACCCTCAACCCTGAATTTGCAGAAGCCTTGTTGTATAAAGTAACCACCATCCTCGAAGGTCTGATAAAGTTAGCAATGAAGGCTGGTGGAAAATATTTTGATATGATCGAATTACCTGGTGACGATTATGCGGGTAATAACAACCCTATCATGTCGCCAGTCATGTTCAGGAAATTCATTAAACCTTGTATCATGCGGTTGGTCAAAGCAGTCAGGGAGCATAATCCGAATACAAAAATCATGCTACACAGTGACGGTGCGATCACTAAACTATTGGAGGATATTATCAATCTCGGCATAGATGTTATTCATCCTTTAGAACCGCTCCCCGCCACAGACCTTACTGTGGTTAAAGAGAAGTTTGGGCAACAAGTAACTTTTTTGGGTGGTATTGACATTTCTCATTCCATGCCGGGTCGCCCAGAGGAGGTCGTTGCTGAAGTCAAACTTCGCATTGCCCAACTGGCTCACGGGGGTGGCTATATCCTTGCTCCCTCCAACCACCTGCAGGCAGATATTCCTGCAGAAAATGTGGTTGTGCTTTTTCGCTCCGCCCATGAATTGGGGAAATATCCAACACAAAACGCGGGGAATTAAAGGCAACTGAAGAGCTCCAGTATATTGGACAGTGACGTAACAGGTACATTGCATATAGTTATTAATGTCCAAGCAATACTTCAGCTTCTTACAAAGGCGTCCAATGAACTTTTTCACAGTGGCCGAGGAAATATCATCTAGTCATAACTCTATAGCTACTTGGTGGGAATGGCTATGATTGTAGCAGTTTACACAGCGGAAAAATCCTCTAATTTTGCACCAAGCCACGCAAGATCATTCTTCATAAGCCTGGCTTCTGCCCTGTGGATAATTTCCTGATATATCACCAAGCTCTGATGATCAGCAAGTTGTAGCCACAGCCGAGATAAAGCAAACCCGCAATCAGTGTACGGGGTTACATAAGATCATTCCCGCCATATCGGTAGCGTAACAGTAAAGGTTGTTCCTTTTCCTAGCTGGCTTTCGATGTGGATCTGCCCTCCAAACCGCTCTACAAACTGTTTTACGATGCTCATGCCCAAGACAGTGCCGACAATCCCATTTCGGTGAATATCCTTCGCCCGGAAGAATTCTTCCCCGATGTGCGGAATATCTTCGGGAGCGATGCCAATCCCTGTGTCGCTCACTCGAATCCTGGCAGTATCCCCTTCCTGATCTGCCAACACCTGCACGGAATGCCTCCCCTTGATGTGCGTGATTGGACCCCATTCACCTCTGGGCGGGCAGCCTGGTCCAAAAGCTACAACCTGAAATGTCACAATAATAAAAGCAGAGAAAATGAAAAACGCAACAAGGATATTCTGTTCAACTCTCGGCACCATCATGGCGCTGGGGGGCATCTAGCATGGCATCGGTGAGATATTTCAAGGGAATATAGCCCCCACTGGGATCATGATCCAGTCCTGGCTCAATGAAGAATTCTACCGTAACGTGAGCGGGGAGCCAGCGATGATAGTCATCCCCAACCTTCTTCTCACCGGGGTCCTGACCGTACTCGTTTCCCTGGCTATGCTCGCATGGATAATCCTGTTTGTTCACCGGAAGAACAGTGGCTTAATCGTAGTTCGGTCGGCTGTTGTCTATAAAGTAAAACGATGTTCCATACAGCTTGAAGGAGTTCATATTTGGCAGCGGGTTGATTTCAATGGAGATCCCTATGACCCGGAATAAAGTCAGAAATCCGTTGGTTTCGCCAATGCTCACCAGCGTACCTCCACGCCTGCATTACTAAAGCTATGGTCCGGGCAGCAATCCGCGCCTGACCAGTTCACCAGCAAGCTGCGATGGTCTGCGGAAGTGGATGGTTTGAAAACCCAAAACTTGGGCGGCGTCAATGTTGGCGGGCGAATCGTCAATTAGCAGGCATTCCCCTGACGGTCGACCAACCAGCGCCAGGAGCGCTTGGAAAATGCGTGGGTCGGGTTTGGCAATCCCCACCTCCCCTGAAATGACGATACCCTGGAACCAGCCCAAGAATTCGTATCCTGGACGAACCAGGAAAAATTTCTCTGCTGGCCAGTTGCTAAATCCAAACAGGGAGAAGTCCTCCGTACACAGGCAGCGCAGTATGTCTACCGTTCCAGGGATAGCTCCCTTGATGGATTCAAGGTAACGTTCATCGTAGGCTCGGATCAAGTCGCAGTACTGTGGGTGACGGGAGCACAGCTCGGTAATGGCCTCAGAGAAGGGCCTGCCAGCGTCTTGCAAATGGTTCCATTCATCAAATCTAATCTCAGCCAGGAAGCGCTCCATTCCCTGCTCGTCGTTAGGAAACAGCTTTCGGTATAAGTAGCGCGGGTTCCAATCCAACAGTAAGCCGCCAAAGTCGAAGATGATGGCGGGTGGGTGGATATTGGTAGTGGGTGTTTTCATGGCGGGTATTGTAACATTGGATATAGATGGTATTGGGATACACGCATAGCATGGAAATGTGCAGCTCCACACTTGGATATAGGGTTTTGCTCATCGCAAGTTACCTTAGCCAGTATCAAAGTCTTGGTTTGCTACTTAGGATGGATGTATTTTTCTGTTTGCCCTTGAATTTTGCTTCCTGGGAGATATTTGGCATTAAAAAAACCAGCGGTGAGCTTATTGATGGATGCTGGTAGGCTTACTGATCAATGAAAATCCGCTCGTGAAGGCGAATTATCCCCATTCACCCAATACAAACCGATCTGAATTGCAAACAGGATGACCAGGCAGATTGGGATGACCTCCAGCGAGATGTGCTGTGCCAAGATACCGATCAGGCTAGGAATCGAAGCCCCTCCCAAGCCGGCTGCAGACATCTGCATGCCGATCGTGTTGGCAGCAAAGCGTACACCCACCCTCTGGCTGGTTCCAGAAACCAGGCCCGGAAAGATAGGTGCGATTGCGAAACCGATCACGCCCATAGCCAAGAGGTTGGCAACGGGAACTGGATTCCACCATAGTAGGATAGCCCCTGACAGCGCCCCGGCCAGGCTGCTCAATACCAGCTTGTTCGCCCCGACCCGCTTAATGTACAAACCCGCTATCACCCGGCCGACCGTGAACATAGCCCAGTAACTGCCCGCTAAAAGACCAGCAGTCTCAGGTTGCACACCGCGTGATTCGGTCAGCAGCGTGTATGCCCACGCACCTAGAGCGATCTCTGAACCAGTGTACAGAAAAAATTGTAGCAAGCTCAACCAAACCCGCGATTGGCGCAGGGTTTCACCCAATGATGTCCGATAATCCATCAGGTGCTTTGGCTTTTCAGCATCCCCAGGATCGTCGTTTTGAATCCACATCGGTAGGGTAGGGTAAGCGTAAAACATATCGCCAGTAGAAGCTGACCACCACTGACCGAGATATAGCCAACCCGCCAGGATTGAAAAGCGTTCAGGGCGAGGGTCATGATGAGTGGGCCTGAGGTCACTCCAATGCCGTAACTGGCATGCAGCCACTGCATCAGCCCTTCGCCAAAATGAGCCGCCACATAGGTGTTCAACCCCGCATCGATCGCACCCGCCCCCAAGCCGGTTAATACGCCCAGAGAAACCATCATCCACCAGGAGGGTACGAGGGTGTAGCCGAGCAGTGCCACACCTGTCAGGGCACAGCTCACAGCCAGCACACGTCCGACACCCAGGAGGGCGAGAAGCCGACCGCTTAGAAAGCTCGAAGTCAAATATCCGGCTGTCGAAGTAAACAGCAGGCTTCCCAGCGCATCCAGCGGAATCAAAAAACTCCCCCGGACCGATGGCCAGGCCACCCCCAACAAACCATCGGGCATGCCCAGCGCTATGAAGGCGACATAAGCCAGAATGATCAGGCCCAATTTTGGATGGTTTTTAATTCTGTTAAGAATTTTCATATTAATTGCTGAGAGACGTTGCCGCCAGCGTCCATGCCGTGAATATGGCATTATATCCAATACATCCACAAATGTGGGCAATTTTATCCAGCATTTCTTCTGAATACGCTGATTAACAGCCCCTCTGTATTACATCTGCACCGTTGTGGGATAAATTCTTGGAAGAGAGATTTAGTTAATCAACGAGGGAAGGTAGCCTGGTTTCTGTCTAGAGGCGAAAGAAACAACTGTATTTAGAATACATCCCGAAACTGAAATGCATTTACAACCTCAGTTCGATCAACCATTTCAGCATCCGCTCTGCCACTGCCTGCCATCCGGTCTCGAGCATCGAGTTATGCGCTACGCCTGGGATGATTTCAGCCTGTGTATGGTAAGCGCGTGCCGTCGCTTCGATTTCACTGGGTTTCAGCATGTTATCCCGTTCGACCCCAAGGACAAGCAGAGGGGCTTTACCCTTTACAGGTTTGGGCAAATCAAGCACGGCCATATCCAGAAAAGCCCTGTAAGAATCGTCCTGCATCTGTTTCCAATACTCCACAAGTAGATTATCTGGGAGCTCTTCTGAAAAGAAAGCTTCACCTGCCAAACTCGGATTAGCCACGATTGGGAAAAGGCTCAGAGTCAAATTAACCTTGGCAAAAATAAATGGACGTCGCCGGGCAATTCTGATGGCAGCTGGCAGAAATCCGGCAGTTGGTGCCGAAGACAATAATACGGCTGCTGGAGAGGCATGATCCTCCAGATACTTCTGGATAATAAATCCACCCATGGAGTGGCCGATCAAAACGGGCGGGCTGGGTAGTTTTCGAACTGCATTTTCTACATCATTAACGAAATCGGCAATTCTCGTCCATCTCAATTTTTCTTTTCCATCGCTGTTACCATCCCACGCAGGTTGACGGCATGAGAGGCGAATCCATGTTGCGCAAAGTATTCAAAGAAATGCACATCCCAGCACCAGGCTCCATGCAAGGCTCCATGGATAAAAAGTAACGGCGTTGGTTGTGTGCCATTGGATGGATATTTGGAGATGATTTCAAGTTTCATCCTTTGACCTTCTGTGAGTAAAATTCGGAGATTTCTCATAGTCGCAACGTGTCTTTAGTCAACAGCCGGGCACTCGATACGATTGTATATTTGTGCCGCACCAAAATACTCTCCAGACGTCAACTCCAACGTTTTGTTCGGACACCACTGGTCTTCTAATTTGCATCACTACGTAAGGTTTGCATGATCTCATTCATGTGTCTGGTAATTGGACCAACATGATCCTCGCCGGAGTACATTACCAGCTTTGCATTCGGCATATTTGCAGCTACGTATCGAGCCAGCTCAGGCGGCGCTAAGTTGTCTTTATCACCGTGCCAGACATGCACTGGAGCTTCTATGTCAGCCAGTTTAAAGTCCCACTTTTGCCAAAGTAGAGTCATGTCAAAACAGATGCCTTTCCCCCCATTTTGAATTGCTTCTTCCTGGTCAGACTGGATGATGGCGAACGTTTGTGGGGTGATATTTGTTGAGGGAGACGTTCCATTCCTTACCTGTGCTTTCATACCTGGCAACGAAGTTTTTATCATTCTAGATATGATGAAACCTCCTACTACAGGTGATATGCGCGAGATGCTAAACATAATCCTGTTCGCGGCGATCATTTCTTTAACACTGTGTCGATTTTTTAATGGTCCGATGCCGCTTACTATACCCACAGAAATTACGCGTTTAGGTAGTACTGCAGCACTTGCCAAAGCAAAGGGTCCGCCACCTGATGTGCCCCAAGCGATGAATTTACTCAACAATAAAGCGTCCGCCAGTTCAGCAATGTCGTTTATGTAACGTGAAAAAGATGGTTTCGACATTGGATCGGATCGTCCATATCCTGGACGGTCGACTGCGATAAC
>Ga0153916_10004840_pt1 | contig 10216 bp, 12 predicted proteins | sample Opewatmetagenome_FD_109642 | JGI IMG/M metagenome (GOLD analysis project Ga0153916, IMG submission 109642) | Freshwater wetland microbial communities from Ohio, USA - Open water 3 Core 3 Depth 4 metaG | ecosystem: Environmental > Aquatic > Freshwater > Wetlands | place: USA: Ohio, Lake Erie...
GAAGAAAAGGAGACCCACAAATCTCCCCTGCATGTAGCCGGTGCCTGCGGCGGCGACCGCCGGATCGCTGGAGAAGAAGTCGATAATCTGGTGGGAAAAGAGGAAGCCGGTTGCCCCGAAGCCCAGGCCGAGGATGAGTGAAAGGACGAGAGAGTTGACAAGGACATTGCCGCCCCCTTCATAATCCCTTTCGCCGTAGCGCCGCGCGACGAGCACGTGCGTTCCCGTCGCAATGCTGGAAAAAACACTGGTGATCGCCCACGAGGCAAGCATACCGACCCCCATGGCGGCGAGCATGACCGTGGTGTTCTCCAGACGCCCCACCATGGCAGTTTCCGCCACAGAGACCACCATCTGGAAGGAGAGGCCAGCGACGGCAGGGGTGGAAATGTGCAGAACATTGCGCGCCACAGCTTTGTCGGGCAAGAGACGCATTCACTTCCGCCGCTGGTATGGGTGTGGAACGGGGGGCAGACGTCAGACCGACAACTCTGCGATGTTCCGGTCTGCCTCCCTGCCGTAGCTTGTCGTCGGATAGTCCTTCTTCACGCGTTTGTAGAGCTGGAGCGCTTTCTCCTTCTCGCCGGCCCGCGCGTAATTGCGGGCGGCGTTGCTCAGATTCTCCGCAGCGCTCGCGTCGCTGACCCGGAGTGATGCAGCTCGTTCGTACAGACCCGCCGCCTCCTTGCTGTTCCCGAGCCCCTCCTCAGATGCTCCCATCCCGGAGAAGCGGGACACCGTGAAAGTCTCATCCCCCGGCGAGAACGCTTCGAACTGCGACAGCGCCTCCGCGTATTTGCCAAGATTGTAGTACGCGTTGGCCAGATAGAACCGCGCGGCATTGCCGCCCGCCGTCGAGCCGTATTCCTCCACTATCGACTTGAGCCCCGTCAGGTTCTTCTCAGGCACGCCGTCAATGGCCGCCTGGTACTGACCACTGTCAAAGTAGCCGTAGATCCCGCCGAGCTGCGAGAACGCGACCTCATTGTTCTCTGTCCTGTTCTTCGTATAGATGATCGCCGCTATGACCAGCACCACCACCGCGGTGATCCCGATGCTGATCTGCCTCTTGTACGTCCCGTAGAACTTGGTGACTTTTGCGTACGAGGTGATAAGCGCGTCTTCCTTCAGCTCTTTCCTGGTGATCTTCTTCTTCGGCCTCAGCATTGCGCAGTCTCACTCCTAGAGAATGGTGAATGAGTACGCCCGTCGGGAGTCGAACCCGAAACCTTTGGCTCCGGAGGCCAACACTCTATCCAATTGAGCTACGGGCGCAGATGCGCGCTTCCGGACCAGGTCCCAGGAGGACCCCGGGGCAGCGCGTTCAGAAAAGATACAAAATCCCCCTTCTCAAAGCAATATCCGGAATTCCCTGATCCAGCGCTTCATGCGGACTCTGCTACCGTGATGAATCCATGGGGGTTTGGTCCCCGGAGCGAGGAGCATACCATCGACGGGACAGATTTACCGGAACGTGCAATTCTTGCCGCCACACCCGGCGACCATGTGTGCTCGGCAGGGTCGTTTCGCTCGCACGGTGTGTGAAAAAGCGCAGAACCCGGGTCGCACCGCTTCATGGCACTACCTTTGTTCCATCGAGAGCGGAATGGAAACCATAATCGAATACTGTCTGCGCATCCTCTTCATCTTTTTCGTGGCAACGACGGCGGGAACCGTGCTTCTTGTCGGCTTTGTCCGGCTCTGCCTCCACGCGGGGCTGCTCGGCGAGAAAGAAACGGAAGGGGGAGTCTGGGAGTTTCTGAAGAGCTTCAGCTAAGAAGTCTCCCGCCGCACCATCACCGCCCGACTGCCAATGAGGGGACGGCCGCGCGCAGGGCATCCACAGACACCGCCCCTTCGCGGAGAAGGCAGGGAGGCGAAACGCTCACATCCACAACCGTGGACGGCTTGCTTTCCGGAATCGTCCCGGCGTCCAGATAGAGGTCGATGGCCGCCCCCAGACTCTCCTTGATCTCCGCCACCGACCGTGGGGAAGGAATTCCGCTTCTGTTCGCACTCGTCGAGGAAAGGGGAACTCCCGCGAGCCGTATCAGGCGCTGGCAGAGAGCGGAGGACGGCACGCGGATACCCACGGTGGTCCCGCCCCTCGTCAGGGCGGACGGGACACGGTCCGAGGCAGAAAAAACCAGGGTCAGCGGACCCGGCCAGAACGACTCCATCAGCAGGAGTGCTTCGGGAAGGATATCCCGTGCGAGTCCGGACACCGACTCAATGTCCGCGACCAGAATCAGAATCGGTTTGGGATCCGTGCGCTGCTTGACCTGATGGATCCTTGTCGTCGCACGCACGTCGAGCGCGTTGGATCCGATCCCGTAGAGTGTTTCCGTCGGGTACACCACCAGTCCGCCTGCCTGCACAACCTCTGCAGCGAGAACAAGGGGGGCATCCTCCGGCTTATCGCGATCTACCGCTATCGTCAGAGACATGCGTTACCTCGTGAACTTTGTTGAGGACCGTTTCCGGACTGATGCGCATCATGCAGTCAAATGTTCGCACGGGGCACTTGTCTCCCCCGTGGATCGCGCACGGTCTGCATTTGAGTCCCACGATTTCGACGACCGTGTCATGCGCTCCGATGGGTGCAAACCCAAATGCGGGAACTGTCGCGCCGAAGATCGCAATGACCGGCGTGCGCACTGCTACCCCGAGGTGAAGCGGCGCGCTGTCGTTGGATACGAGAACGCTGCACCGCCGGATCATTTCCGCGGACTGAAGCAGGCTCAAGGAGCCAGTGGCATCGAGCACCCGACCGTCCCTCAGGCCACTGGCGATCTCTCGGCACAGGGGCATGTCATCATTCCCTCCTATCAGGACGATGCTCGCCCCTTCCTGCAACAACAGGCGGCACAGGTCCTCGTATTTCTCCCGCGGCCAGCGTTTTGTCTTCCACACCGAGCCGGGCGCCACAGCGATCATCCGTCGCCGGTCAAAGCCGCCACCGTCGCGCTCACGTGCCGCGATGAGTCGCTCGACAATCCCCCGGTCATCTTCCGACGGGAAGAGTTGCGGCAGTTCACGGTCCGGTGCCGTGACGGAGAGCGGCTTCAACAGGTGAAGGTCACGAGATATTTCGTGGAGATCCTTCCGGTATTCGACCGTCTCAGTAAGGAACCATTTCCCGGAGCTCGTCGAGAATCCGACGCGGACAGGGATGCCGGCCAGGCGAACGATCGCGGCGCTGCGAAGGGAGCGGTGCGGCACAATCGCCGTATCAAACCGCCGTGCCTTCAGAGCTCGAGCGAGGCGCAGCGCCGCAGCCACACCTCTATCACGCCCCTTCTTGTCGTACTCGATGATTTCGTCGATGGCCGGGTTGTTCCTGAGGACGCTGGCCGATGCCGGGATTGCCACAACGCTGATGCGTGCCTGCGGAAATGACCTGCGGAGGACATCAATCATTGGCAGCATCAGAACAATGTCGCCGATAAATGCGGTATGAAAGACCAGGATGGTTTCCGGCCGAGGCATCAGGCACCCCCGCGCGCCTCCGGCGCGCCCCCCTTCTGTTCCAGATCTTGGTAGTAGGAAGTGTGCTTCCAGCGCTTGTGCATCCAGAGCCAATGGTCCGGCCGCTGGCGGATGCGCTCCTCCAAGATCCTGTTCAGGCGACGAGTCAGTTCGTCGATGCGCTCTTCCGTCGTCCCGCGGAAATCGGAGCAATCCACCTCCTCCAAGCGCGAGGTGTATGTTCCATCAGGGTTCCTGCACATGAAAACAGTCACCACAGGCGATCCCACCCGGACACTGAATGCCGCCGCCCCCCGGTGCGCAGCCACAGGGCGGCCGAAGAAATTCACAGGCATCGATTCCTTTGCCGCACTCTGATCCCCCAGTATCGCCACCACTTTCCCCTCCCGCAGGACTCTTACAATCTCCCGGACCGAGACTTCCATCGGGATCGTGAAATTGCCGAACCGTGTCCTGTCCTGATTGATAATCCGGTCGATTATCCGGTTGCGCTGCGTCTGCACGATGGCCCCCAACGGCATCCCCGCCATGAAACGGGCGGTGAGTGCGCCGAGCTCCCAGGAGCCATAGTGCGCGGAGAAGAGAATGACGCCCTTCTTGCGATCGAACGCCTTCTGGAACACTTCCCGGTTTACGTACACCACCTTCTCCCGGACGGCATCGGCCGATTGTGCGGAGGTCCACATCAGCTCCAGGAGCGCCCTCCCGTAGTTACGATACGCCCCACGGGCAATGCCCCGGATTTCCTTCCTTCCCTTCTCGGGATACGCCAGTTCGAGATTCCGCAGGGTCACACCCCTCCGGAACCCCACGCAGTACGCGAGCATCGCCAGAAACGCTCCCAAACCTCCGGCGGCACGGTAGGGCAGGGCTCGTGCAATCGCCCGCAGGCATTTGTACAGGAAAGCTTCGATCAGCTGACCCATAGGACCAGAAAATTGCCAGAATCTAAGAAATGGGTCCGGAACATTCAACCTCAGCCCGGCCCCCCGGCCATGCCGGTAAGGTGCACAGAGAAACAAAAGAAGCCCGCCCCAGCTGACAGGACGGGCTCCACTTCCGGGAACGGCCTTCTCTCCTAACGGGAAATCCCCACGCGATCCCAGTTCGGATCCTGGAGTTCATCGCGGTGCGTCGAGTGGACAAGCTCGTACTGGCCACCCACGTTCCGCAGGACGAAGACGAACATCACTCCCCCCTGGATATTGTGGTACGTCCATATCTCGTACGGCCGCATGTCAGATTCGTTCGGATGACGCTCCACGTCATCAGGGGGACCGTAGACGATGTGAACCCGCCCCCTGTCCGTCTGGTACCCTGGTTGATTCCCAACCGGGTAGTTAGCGGTCGCATAGGCAACGCGGGAAAGGTACTCCTCCCGCAAACCTGCCGGTCGTTTCCTCCAGAAGTCTGACATGAACTTTCGCTTTGCATCAACGCCCGCCAGTTTCGCATACTGCGATTTCTCATCGCCCTGTGCCACATACCGACAGGCGCTGAACTCCCTGTCGATTTCCGGTTCATCCATGGAAACGAAAGCCACCATCGGCAACGATGTGGAGATATTCAGGAGCGAGGAATCCACCCCCAGAGATGGATTGTATACGAAGAACTTCCGCCCGGTAGTGGACACCATTTTCCGCCCCGTGTCAAGCAGGGCAACATACAGGGTGTAGGTCCCGCTTTTCATCATCTCGATGCTGAACTCGTCGATCAGGACGCTCGACTCACCGACGTTCTTCCTCTGCCGCTCACGCGCCATGACTTCCCTTCCCACCGCGTCAAGCACCGACGTGCGGATAATGTAATCCGTCCGCTTTGGGTCTACCAGAAGGTTGTACGCTTCCAGATAGAAAAAGCAGTGCTGATTTTCACCGTACACTCCACCGACATTCGGAATCACTTCCAGAGTGTTCTTGTAGAACTGCGCCCCCTCCGTTCCCTTCCGGATGCTTGTCGCAAACTCGACGTCACTCAGAGCAGGGGTCACCGTGGCGAAGGGCTGGACCGGGACCATCATGACGACGCTGTCGATCACCGCCGGCCGGGAAACATCCTTCCCGATGAGCTTCACTCTGTACTGGCCCCGGGGAAGCTGAGCGGCGTAGTTGCCTACCAGATTGATGTTCTGGGCAAGGGCGGCAGTGTCCTGCATTACGCGCGGGACCAGCCAGCGATCCGCAAGGACGCAGGAGTCCGCGCTGAACACAAAGAGCCCGACGTCAGCCCCTCCCCTCCAACCCGTTGAGTCCTTCTTGTAGACGAGACCCTTCTGAGGGATGGAGTAGTAGAACTCAATGTTCATGTGCTCATCGTCTCCGCCCCGGAACCGGGATGCGTCGAGGCTCAGGCGAAATCTTTCAGCGGGCTGGAGGAGCTGGCCGGCGGCCTGCCCGAAGGGGAGGCAGATCACCGAAAGGATTAGGAACTTTCGAACGAGCGATTTCATGCGGAATGGCCAGGAATTGTTGGGCAAAAAGATCAAAAAAAGATACCGACAAGCGGCTTCAATGTCAATCGTGGATCACGGCTTCTCTCCCAGCACTTTGACAACCACCCGCTTCCGCCTTTGACCGTCAAACTCGGCGTAGTAGATCTGTTGCCAGGGACCGAGATCGAGCGACCCTGCGGTGATCGGAACTATGACCTCGTGGTGAATCAGCAGGCTCTTCAGATGAGCGTCCCCGTTCGTCTCTCCTGTCCGGTGGTGTCTGTATCCCGGCTTGAACGGGGCCAGTTGATCGAGCCACTCATCAATGTCCGCAATCAACCCATCTTCCGCGTCATTCACGTACACCCCCGCAGTGATATGCATCGCGGAAACCAGAACCATCCCCTCTGCGATGCCGCTTTTTGCCACGATATCTTGCACCTGCGTCGTGATATTGACATACTCGCGGCGTCTACGGGTGCTGAACCAGAGGTATTCTGTCGCAGCGGTCACGGCTGACCCAGGACTTCGCGGACTTTGGCAATTGCGTCTTTCGGCAGAAACGGCTTCGGCATGAAGGCGTCTGCCCCCGCTCGCAGAACAGTCGCCAAGACATCGTCACCGCTCAGACCGCTGATGCCGATCAGCTTGATGGAGGGACGACGGGTCCGCACCGCGGATATCAGCTCCAGACCTCCCATCCGCGGAAGGGTGAGATCGGTGATCATCAGCTGGATATCATCTCCGTGCCTGTCCAGGGCCGCCAGACCGTCTTGCCCATCCGCTGCGGTGTACACAACGTAGTTTTCCATCTCGAGAATGGCGGCTAGAAGAGTGCGGAGCCCCTCCTCGTCCTCGACGACAAGCACACCGCGCCTTGTGGCCTCGGTCATCAAGCCCCTCCTTGGTCGAAAGACTGCTGCAATATAGAGAATCAGGCGCCGAAGAGCAACGGGCGGGTTCTCCGCGACACCCCCCACCCGCAGACGCCCCCTCTACCACCCGAAATACTCCTTGCGAGTTTCACACTTCTTTCCCTATATTCTGGAAAGGGATGCCTTCCCACGTATGGCGCCGCTTGACCTCGCACTGCTCATCCTTTTCGGGACCCTCAGCATCCTCGGACTAACGGCATCCGTTGTCTGCTTTCTGAAGGCGCTGAAGGTCTCGGGACATCGGGACGGCGAGCTGAAGATGTTCTTTTGGGCGGTGGGCGCGATGACCGGGCTGATCATCGCCGGGGTCAGCGTGGCGTACATACTCCTGCCGATCATCTTCCCGGTGCGCTGAGCGAAGGGTGACGGCATCATCCTCGGATACAACCATCATGCGGGGGACCAAGAACCATGGCCGAAGTCAAACTTGACGGCGTTTCCAAGGTGTATGACGGCAAAGTCCAGGCCGTGCGGGATGTATCTCTTCGGATCAACGACAAGGAGTTCGTGGTGCTCGTGGGACCGTCGGGCTGTGGGAAGTCCACGGTTTTGCGAATGATCGCTGGCCTGGAGGAAATCACGGCCGGTACGATCGCAATCGACGGGCGGGTGGTCAATGACGTTGCACCGAAAGACCGGGACATTGCCATGGTGTTCCAAAACTACGCCCTCTATCCGCACATGACCGTCTTCGAGAATCTCGCCTTCGGTTTGAAACTCCGGAAGTACCCAAAACCAGAAATCAACACACGGGTGCGGGAGGCAGCGCGCATTCTGGGTATCGAACAATACCTCGATCGCAAGCCGAAGGCCCTCTCCGGCGGTCAGCGGCAACGGGTCGCTCTCGGACGGGCGATCGTTCGCCAGCCGAAGGTCTTCCTCTTCGACGAACCTCTCAGTAACCTTGACGCGAACCTCCGCGTCCAAATGCGCACCGAAATATCGCGTCTTCATCACCGGCTTACGACCACCATGATCTATGTGACGCACGACCAGGTGGAAGCCATGTCCATGGGTGACCGGATCGTTGTGATGAAGGACGGCATCGTTCATCAGGTAGACACGCCGTTGAACATCTACCACCATCCTGCCAACAGATTCGTCGCGGGTTTCATCGGCAGCCCCACGATGAATTTCCTGCAGGGGACCGTCAAGCGGAATGGCGCGTGGACTTTCAATCAGGATGGCACGTCCGTCGCCGTTGCTCTGCCAACCATCCATGATCAGAAGCTGAAGCGGCTGCAGGACAACCGTGTGGTCCTCGGGATCCGCCCGGAGCATATTCATCTGCACAAGCCTGCCGGTGTTGACTCTGTCGCACCCGTGCAAGCGAACGTGGAAGTTGTGGAGCCGGTTGGCAACGAAATCTTCGTCTACTTCACCACGGGTGCCGGCGCACAGTACGTCGCACGGTTCGCCACCGACGCTCCGCCACAGGTCGGCAAGGGGACCACCTTGCTGCTGGATACATCGAAAGTGCACTTCTTCGACACCTCAACTGACGCAGCCCTTACCTGACCGGCTCCTCGACACGCTCCACCGTCCGCCCTGCGGCTCGACCTGCGCCAGTTCGCATCGCCCCGTTCAGCGGGGTGTCACCCTGGTTTGTGACGCACACCACAGGCCCATCAGACGTGACTGAAATCATAGGATCTGGGGGATGCGCTTTGCATTTTTCACACGACACCTCTCACTTTTGCAGAAATTTGACCAAAATAGCTCTCTGGAAACCCAAATTCCCAGTTTTTTGGGGCTATTGCAGGCTGGCACGATGTTTACGATCTTTGGTCACATGAGGGAACCGGCATTATCCCTTCGGGAAACAGCACTGGGGCATTCGCCGATCGAATGAACGCCAACACAAAAGAATCTGAACGGCCGACGCTGCTTCTGCTCTCAAAGGCCCGCATGCATCTGGAGGAGGGCAACTTCGCCTCCTCCCTTGCGTCGGTCCAGAAAGCGAAGAAGGAAGAGCCACATAACATCTATATACTCGCTTTCGAGAAGCAGCTCGAGCAGCTGATTGAGCTCACCTCGGCGAACATTCTCACGGAAGAACAACGGGCCGACATTGTCGACTCGATTCCGGGAATCATCGAGCGGGCGTCGCATGGCACCCACGCGCCTTCGGAAGCACCCGCCCACCCCCACGCTCGCATCACACAGGCTGAACCGAGCCCAGATCGCGCCGCGGCTATGGAGTGGTTGAAGAATCAATACTTCCAGCACGCACATGAATACGTGCGCAAAGGGGAGTATCAGCACGCGCTGGCGGAGATCCGCCGCATCTTCATCATTGATCCTGAGAACCAGGTTGCGAAGAACTTCGAACGGCAGATCCAGGAGCTCTCAGAACTGAAGAGCGCACAGATTCCGAAGCTTGCTGAACGCGCGAAGAATGAAGAGGCCGGTCATCCGGCCGTGATCCGTGTGCCGTCAGCCGGTGCAGCGCACGAGGCCCACACCGTGCACGCTGCAAAGCCGCGCCCCGCTGCAGAACACGCGGCGACGGAGAAGAAGAGTCCGGATGAAAAGCCGCAGCGCAAAAGGCTGAGCAACGTCCTCGTCGCCGTCATACTCATTGGTGTTCTCTTCATCGGCTACGGCCTCTTCAGCATCTTCACACGACCGCAGGCGATGAAACACCCCGGTGACGAGAAACCGGGAGTGATAACGCCGCGGCAGGAAATCTACTTTCAGGATCCAAACGCCCCACCGGAGCAACCCTACGTCATCACGGTGACGGATTCCGCAAGAAAGGCAGACTCCGCCGCAGCGAGCAAAGAGGGCTCGCAGAAGAACTCCCGCAAGAAAACGCAGTAGCACGCGAGGCAACCCTCTCCAGCCTCCTGGCCTGTTTCCAATGCCCGCACATCACTCCCACGCGTGAACCCCACCAAGATCTGGAAGGCCCAACAGTAGTGATCTGTTCCCCTTTTGGGGGAAGAACTCCTGAAGCCGCTGGCACAGGCTTTGCGACCAGAGTTGGGAGACAGGTACATATGCCACCGTCCTCAACCCCAGAATAAGGGCCTAATCAGACCATGTCCCTGCGAGTGGTTGACAAGTTGGTCAGGGAAGGCAAGTACAGGCAAGCGATGCGTGCGCTCGATCGAGCACGAGAACTGTACCCTGACAATCCGTACATCCCGGCGTACGAAGAGCGGCTGCGCGGCCTGCTGAACAGACAGTCGCCACGAATGCCGCAGTCTGCCGAACTGATGCCCACCCAAGACGGCATCTCCGCGATGAGCAGCGCCCCGCTCTCCCCCGAATTGCCGTCCGTCGAGGGACAAATCAGCTCCATTGCCGTCTCGATAAGCAAGCCTCAGAAGGGGCAGCGAGGAAGCTCTGTTGAGCA
>Ga0153916_10004841_pt1 | contig 10214 bp, 11 predicted proteins | sample Opewatmetagenome_FD_109642 | JGI IMG/M metagenome (GOLD analysis project Ga0153916, IMG submission 109642) | Freshwater wetland microbial communities from Ohio, USA - Open water 3 Core 3 Depth 4 metaG | ecosystem: Environmental > Aquatic > Freshwater > Wetlands | place: USA: Ohio, Lake Erie...
GCTAGCGACATGCAGAAGCCTGACGGATTGACCGTTATTGAGGAGAGGGATGTGAAGGCGTTCCTTCACCCATTGGACATTGACAAGTTGTTGTGGGTGGGCAAGAAGACTGCGCGCAAGCTTAACAAGTTGGGCATCAAAACCATAGGAGATTTGGCCAGCTATGATCCTTCCGTTCTAACAGAGAAATTCGGTGTAATGGGCACGCAGCTCTATCTCTACGCTCAGGGAATTGACGAAAGCGAGGTTGGACTCAGAGGCGAGGTCAAGTCCATCGGAAGGAACATCACCTTTGAGAAAGACACATCTGACTGGGATTTCGTGCTCAAGGTTCTAGACAAACTGTGCGAAGAAGTGTACAAAGAAGCCAAGGACAACGATTTCCTCTTCAAAACAGTCACAATCACCGTGCGCTACGAAAACTTCGAAACCCACACGCACAGCAAGACCCAGCCTTTCTTGACGAATAGGCTTGAGGATTTCCAGAAAGCAGCTCATCAACTTATGCAACCGTATTTGCGACCTGAAAGGAAAATACGCCTAATCGGCGCTCGTATTTCCAGCCTAGTTTCAGCTGAGAAACAGAAAAGGCTTGCTTAGCATCATTAGTGCTTCTGAAGTTTTTTATGCTCAAATTAACAAAAATAGCTGTTGAGGGATTAGTTTGGAAGCGTATGTTCTAATCGACGCTGAGCCAGGTTCCATCTGGGACGTCGCTGAGGCAGCGCTCAAAATCAAGGGCGTCAAGAAGGCACATGCAGTAACCGGACAGTATGACACAGTAGCCTTTGTAGAGTTCATCAAAATGGATGACTTGGGAAAAATCCTCGAAAGAATCCAACGCTTAAAAGGCGTGCAAGGAACACAGACGCTGATCGCAATTCCACCGACTATCAGAAAGTAGACAACATTTCGTTGCTGCAATTATTCACTCTTTTTTGTTCATTCGATGAAAGTCTTAGAAAGCCTTTTAGTTCACCGCCTCTTGAGTTGAGGCTTCAAATCGCAGAGATGGCATCTTGAAATCTTACGTCATTCAGTTCTTATCCAGCGTAGCCCTGTCTGCTTCACTGTTATTCATTCCTAACCTCGCCCAAGACTTGGGCAGCAGTGACAGTCAAGTTGGGATAATTGTGGCAGCTTACGCGCTGGCTATGTTCATCTCATCTTACATTTTTGGGCGCTTGTCCGACATTCACAGTAGAAAACTGTTCATCGTTCTGGGCTTGGCTGTCAGCGCGGTGACTTTTCTTCTGCAGACTCTGGCAGATCCACGTTTCGCATTGCCTGTTCTCGCTAGCCCTTGGCTTCTAGCATTGATCCGAGCATTGGCTGGTTTTTCCTTAGGTGTTTTTCCTGCTGCTCTGATGGTCTATGTCTACGATTCCGCAGGACCTCTCGGCAAGTTCGCCTCAGTTGGCGCGCTTGGATGGGCTGTTGGAACTTTCACGGCGGGTGCGATAGCGGAAGTCGCCTCTTACTATGCGATATTTATCCTGGCTTCGATTTGTTTCTGGGTCGCCTTCATTCTTTCCCTGACTCTGAAACAGGTTAACGGACCGAAACTTAGCGTGCCATTATTTCCCAAGCATTTGTTAAAGCGCAACTGGCGGGTCTATGTTCCTTTCTTACTTAGGCATACAGGGGCGAACGTCATCTGGGTTATCTATCCCCTGTACATCGCAAGTCTAGGAGGAGACAAATTCTGGATCGGCGTAATATACACTGTGAACACAGCGACTCAGTTCATCGTCATGTTGTTCCTCGATCGTTTTGAAGATGAGAAGTTGATAAGAGTTGGATTGTTGTTTGCGGTAGCAACATTCTTTTCTTTCACTTTGGCTCGGGGTCTTCCCCATCTTCTACCTATGCAAGTTCTTCTCGCCTTCTCGTGGGCAAGCATGTACGTTGGCTCGTTGCATTATCTCATGAAAAACAATGTTGAAAAGGCTACGTCTTCGGGCATATTGAACTCGGTAATTAATATCTCTCAGGTGTTTGGCGCGCTTTTGGGCGGAGTAATCTCTCAAGTGGTTGGTGATTTCAGAGCAACTATGTACTTGGCAACAGCTATGACAATAACGGGATTTATCGTGTTCAGTATAGGGAGGAAAGGCGACTGACTTCGGAGGGCAGCAGTCCTTCGCTGGCTAGGCCTTGAACCATTTGAACATTAGATATCGTGTCTTATCGGTCTCGGCACCGGGCACGGCAATTATGAAGCGTTTGCGCACGGTCGTGGCAAGTCTTCCGGCTTTGACCAGTTCAGTCGCTGTTATCTCATCGGTTGCTTTTCTAACCGACACCATAAAAGGCGCATGTTCAAAGCCCGGTCCACGCTTGTACACAGCGAAGTCACAGCCAAACTTGATTCCAGGTGTCACGATCAGGCTATGGTCACGCAAGTCGTGGTAGACAGCGTATTTCAGGTCGAAGTCTTCGTAGAGCTTACGGGCTCTTTGCTTCAGTTTTGCTAAACTCACTTTCTTCTTTCTTTGTTCTCCTTCTCTGACCGACAGTGTTCCTTTTTCTGCGAGGTATAGGCCTTCCATAAGGTCGAGGATAAGTGGCACAGTGAAATCCATGAGTTTAGGTTTTGGAATGCCAAGGGGTTTGCCATAATAGCCTTGCCTATAAAGCTCCGAACCCTTGGCTGTGTCCCAGACGATTAGGAAGTTCTCAATGAATTCGGCTTGAATTTGTGCGCCCATTTGGCTCAAAGTCGCCTTGTCTTTATATTGCGAAAGCTAGAATGCGTGCGGCGTTGGACGCATCTTCAGCTTTGTCAGCTAAGTCTTCCATGAGTTGGAGAATGTCTCGGAGCAGAAGAAGGGCAGGAATTTCGATTTGGCTGCTCAGCACCTTGACTTCTAATTCCCGGTACAGGTCATCTACGACTCTTTCTGCAACTTCAACTTCGCGGGCTTTCTCTGCTGCTTTGGCTGCGCCGTAGTTCAGTGTCATTGTGGCTTCTCTGAGTTTGGACACTGTTTCGAAAGTGGCCTCTGCCAGTTTGCAGAGTCCTTTCTTCACATCTGCAGGGACCTTCCAGCCTCGGTCCATGATTTCGGACAATCGAAAGGCTATGCCTTCGCAGAAATCGGCGATTTCGCTGACAAGGCTTGTGAAACGTAGGAAATCTTCTCTACTGATGAGGATGGCGCCGATTTCAGCCAGTTCCTCTGCTAAGCCTCGTCTGGCTATGTCAACTTCCTCTTCTGCCTTTCTTATCTCAGCATGAAGCTGCTTCGCAGAGGATTTGTTGCCCTTAACAAAATCATCGCACAATTGGGGCACCTTGCGTGTTATTTCCACGACTTTTCGTAGATGGTCTTGGCAGAGGGTTAATGCTCTGCGTTTTACGCGCTCTTCTGTCTCAACTGGAAAGACCATAAGACCCTCCTCCGCGCATAGACAGCCGTAAGCTTTAGACCTATGAGTGCGGCGAAGCCTTATTAATGTTACATGACGGTATCAAGCAGAAAAACTGTCGAAGCAGTCGCGGATTGAGAATCAATGATCAAAGCTGTTCTCTTCGACCTTGGAAACACACTTGTATACTCGCATCCAGAGGAAACTTTCCAAGAAATCATGGCTAAACACGGAGTAGTCAAGTCCCTTGAGGATGTCAGAGCGGCATTAACTCAGGGAAACGAGGAATTTGACGCTGAAAGACATGAAGGACTTTCAGTTCATGCCTTCTACACGCAATGGAACATAGTTCAGTTGAAGCATCTGGGTCTCACAGGACCAAAGGCTAGACAGCTGGCTGAAAGCATTGATGCTCTTTGGTGGAAATTCGCCAAGTTCTACGTCTTCAGAGATGTGAAAAGAACGTTGCAGCAGCTTAGAAAAATGAGACTGCAGTTGGGCATAGTCACCGGAGGATTTGAAGAAGACATCGAAATGATCGTTCCGAGTACTGGGCTGGGCGAGTTCTTCGACGTACTCGTGGGCGCAAACACTACTGGGAAGCGTAAGCCTCATCCAGGTGCTTTCAAACATGCGCTCATGAAGCTTGGCGTAAGTGCTGGTGAAACTGTATTTGTTGGAGACAACTTCAATAACGATTATTTGGGAGCTCAGAAAGTGGGCTTAATTCCAGTATTGATAAGGAGGAAGAGTTCGTCAGCTCAAAGACTGTTCACCGACAGTTGCCTCAAGCTGCCGCCTGAGACCAGAATAATCGAACGCCTTGACCAAATCTTTGGCGTGTTAAGGCAACTTAGCCCTTGACGAGTCGACCTAAGTCCTCAAACTCTTTCTTGTGAAGGAAATAGGCTCTGAGCAAATCTGCAAGCTGGTTAATTGGTGTTCGAACTTGTTTCCATGAGTCTCGGTCTCGTATCGTCACAGCGTCATCCTTGAGGGTGTCATAGTCAACAGTTACTCCTAAAGGCGTACCCGCTTCGTCGGCTCGAGCGTATCTGCGTCCGATTGAGCCAGATTCGTCGTATTCAGCAGTGAACCCTTCTTTGAGCAAAGTTTGGTGAATCTGGAGAGCTTTTTCCGGCAACCCATCTTTACCCACAAGTGGATAAATCCCAACTTGAACGGGTGCTAGTTCTCTCGGAAAACTGAGCACAGCTCGGTCTTTCTTGGCTTGATAGGCATGCTCGACTGCAATGTAGGCAAGCCGATCCGAGCCGAAACTGGGTTCAACTACATGTGGAATGAAGCGTCTGCCCTCTTTGAAAGTCTGCATGTCAACTCCGCTGGCTTCCATATGTCTCTTCAAATCATAGTCCGTTCGGTAAGCATGACCTGAAACCTCTGTCCAGCCCCAACGCTCCAACAAGATTTCCTGATCGAAACTCTGCGCTGAGTAATGGGCTCGCTCCCACTCCAGCTTTTCCATAAACCGCTGCTTCTCATCTGGAACCCCGAGTTCTCTCAGGAAGCGTTTTGCCAACGCCATGAAATACGCTTGCCATTCAGCCTTTATGTACCCTTTTTGAAGAGCTTCCTTAACCGTGACAGTTACGGAGTCCTTTGTTCCCTTCCGTTTGGCTTCTGCGAGCACTAGTTGAAGAGTTTCAGTTTCAACTTCATTCAGCCTGTCACAGTTTGGTTGCTCCGGATCGAAGAAGAATTCAACATCCATGATAGTGAACTCGCGTAGCCTTATTGGACCCTGCCTTGGCGAGATCTCATTTCTCAACGCATGTCCAATCTGAACCACGCCGAAGGGTAACCGTTCTCGGGCGAGTTCCCAGAGGCGCCTGAACTCTACGAATATGCTTTGAGCTGCTTCAGGTCGCCCGTAACCGACTGCGTCCGAGTATGGTCCAATGGTTGTGGTGAACATTGTCATGAAATATTTTGGTTCGCCTAGAACTCCGCTGCATTCTGGGCAGCGCACCGCGTGCTTGTCGATTTCGTTTTTCAATTCTGTGAGATTGAGTTTCTCGGTTTCGGTATCGGTCATCTTCGCTTGTTCTTGTAACAAGTGGTCTGCGCGGAATTTGCGCTTGCAGTTTGTGCATTCGACCAAGGGTTCTTTGAAATGTTCCACATGTCCAGAGGCTTCAAACACTTTGGACGGCAGAATCACCGATGACTCGATTTCCAATATACCCAACGGTCTCGTATAGAAGTCGCGGAACTTGTCTTCAATTCGACGTTTCAAGACAGCGCCTAATGGGCCAAACGTGACGAACCCGCTTACGCCACCGTATATTTCATATGAAGGCCAGAAGAAGCCTCGACGCTTCGCCAACTCAACGATTTTGTCGGCTTTTTCCATGTTTTGCAAGTTAGTGACCTCTTTGAATGTCAAGGATTTTACACACCTTACTGCCACTGCTGAATAATAAATTATAACCCTTTCAGGAACGATTAGTTCGGCGTTAGCAGTCGGTTTTGTAGAACTAATCAAGCGATAGCGAAATAGTTCGGCAAGAGACGATGAATGATCGTTGACGGTATAAGCATGTGGGGCTTCTTTCGGGTCGTAAGCTGGAGTTAACCTTGTCGATTTGGTTATTTCCACTCGTAGATTGTGATGTTGGATTCCATCCACATTGGATCTAGTGCTTCAAAAGTGACGAGGGCAATCAGATCGTTCATCCAGCCTAACTTCTCCGACGTAGTCATGAACTTCCATAAACCTACTGCTCTTGGATTTCCGCCACCTGTCATCCTCATCAAGTCAAAGCCTTTTAGAACGCCCATATCGCCCGTCATTGTCATGAATATTCCTTGATCTTTCGCCGCGGGCACGCCCTTAGGCGCACTCTTCATAATTGCTGTAACATTGATGTTGGCATCAATGCCCTTAGCACGCCCAAAGCCCTTAACCTGAGCTGTCCATGAGTATTCAGAGATTATGCCTTCCATTCCAACCGATTTTATGAAACCTTGTCCTGCACTTTTGCCTTTGCCTTCCCAGAGTTTTTCACCTAAGACCATATTTTTCCCACGCAAATACAGCTGATGGTACATTGTTACTTAAGCCCATGTGACTGTGCCCTAACAATCACACCGTGTTATGGATCGGTGAGGTTTGATGCGTTGTTCCGAAGACGCGTGCTGTGATTAGAATTGAAAGGCTCAACAGCGTTCTATGAGGTGACTTATTTTTCTTGGGCGATCAATTGCTGGAATTTTTCTCCGAGATCTTCTATTGATGTTCCAACAACGTTTACTCTGTTGATGTCGCCCTCGCCTATGCCTCGGCTGATTGCTTCACGAATGACTGGCACTTTCTCTGGTTTCAAACCTACAAGAGTCGCGCCAACAACTTCAACCGACAAAGCGTCTCTGCCAACCACGAGCACGTTTGCGGGCACGCGTTTTCCTTTTTGAGCTACGCTCAAGGTTATATGAGTGCCATCGAGCACTGCGAGATCTATTCCTCCCACTGCCTCGTAAGCATCGATCAGCGTCTGAGCCAGCTTCTTGTGAAATCTAGCTTTCTTCTTGTCAGGAATAAGTCCTAGGAGGTTCTTCAGAACGCTTCCTTGTTCGTATGTGCGCAGTACATGGGTGCTGACGAGGACGTTGGGTTTGAAGAGTATGTGCGAGAACGCTATGTTTTCGTCAGCTATTTTCACCTGCATTGTGTCAGAGTCTTCCGATAGGTTGAAGGGGATGACTCGTTTTGAGAAGAGTGTCTTCCATTTTTGAAGTCTGTCGGATGCTGTTCCTCTGTAGTTGTTAGACTCGGCTATGTATACTCGGGGAGCTTTTTTGAAGCTGTTGATAATTGTAGACGCAACGTCAACGGATGTGTGCTGGTCGCCTTTAGGGTCGAAGATTCCAACCTTGACGACTACTGATCGTTTAGGCGTGTTCAGGTCGTCGATATCTCCAATAAGTTTCAGTGCTTCTTTGAAAGCTTGTGCTGCACCTTCTTCTAAGCTGACGACGGCAACTTTGGAAACCATTCAGCTCACCGACATGTTGGAGTGCTCTGCCTAAACGTAGATCAGATTTATATCTTATTCTGCACGGAAGTCTTTCTCTGAAAACGGCGGTGCGAGTCGCTTGAGAAAATTAGCTGAACAAGACCTAATCGATCTTGTTGAGGGCGCTGCCGTTTTTTCAGCTGGCGGCGGGGGCGACCCTCAAGTTGGACTAGACATTGTTGAGAGGCTTGTTGAGGCACATTGCTCAGTTCGGTTGGTTGCGCCTTCTGAGGTTCCGGACCGTGGAATCGTGGTTAACTTCGCCTGCGTAGGTGCAACCGCAAACGTTGCCTATCGCAGTGATGCTGCCATCAAGACGTTCAAGACGCTTGAAGAGTATCTCGGCAAGAAAGCTTTCGCAGTGATTCCCGTGGAGCTAGGTGGATTCAACACTTTAGCCGCGGTTGATGTGGCATCTAGGCTGGGCATTCCAGTGGTTGATGCTGATGGTGCTGGAAGAGCTGTGCCCGAAGTGCATCTCAAAGTTTACACGTTAGATGATATCGCATTGGCGCCGATGGCGGTTGCAGACCTCGACGCTGGAAACATAGTGTTGATCAAGCAAACACGTGGTCTGCGAGAAGCTGAAAGAATCACCCGTGCTCTTGCCACGGAATGGAATCAGATGGCTTACACGGCTCGACGTGTCTTGACGGGAAAGCAGGTCAAGACGTCACCTGTGCAGAACACGTTGTCAACGTCAATTAGGATAGGGATGTTGCTCAGAAAAGCTGTTGACCCGTTGAAAGCAGTGTTGAAGGAGGCAAAAGGATACCATCTCTTTGAAGGAGTAGTAGCCAGTGCAGAGCATGAAACAAAGGGCGGGTTCACGTGGACTTCGCTGAAATTGGATGGGACGCGGGAATATGCAGGGTCGTCGTTGCAGTTGAAAGCCAAAAACGAGTTCCTAGTCGCCCACAAGGATGGAAAGCTTGCTGCATTAGCTCCAGACATAATCACTACAATGAGTCTTCACAACTGCAAATGTGTTCAGGCTGAAAAAGCGAAGAAGGGCGACAAACTTGTGGTAATAGGTATTCCCGCGCCTGCAAGATGGCGAAGTAATTTGTGGGTGGAACTGTGGCAGGAAGTATCGCAGGAGGCGGGAATGAAAGAGCGCTACGATCCTATCGAGCACATGGTCACGTAGAGACCATGCGAAAGTGCTTCTTGACCTGAGCGTGATCGACTTTTTCCTTGCCATTTAGGTTGAGTTCAAGCAAGACTCGATCAACCGCGTGTTTTTTCGTGTTGAAAGTTGTGTGGCACGTGCTGCATTCGATGTCGGAGCCGATCTCAACCACGTACCAAGACGCATCAGCGTAATAGTGTCCGCAATTGGGGCATTTGATTATCGTCACATCAAGCCACGTTTTAAGGTCGCTCAAACAGATCACACCTGAAACTGCAATTCAATCTGCGCATGTGCGCTAAAAGGGTTGAGACGGCAAGTATTTGAGCGCAGACCGATACAATACGTGCTGAATTTCGATCTGTGGACGTGCAAGTCATGTCTAAAATTCGAGTTGCCCTTGCCGGGGTTGGTAACTGCGCTTCAGCCTTGGTTCAAGGCGTTAACTACTATGCCAGGGCTGAGAAAGATGAGCAAGCTTTGGGATTGAAGCGCCTGTTCTTAGGCGGGTATCATCCTAGAGATGTTGAATTTGTCTCTGCCTTCGATGTGGAAACCCGAAAAGTCGGCAAAGACCTATCTTCAGCTGTTTTCTCAAAGCCGAACAACACGTTAAGATTCGCCGATGTTCCTAACCTTGAAGTGCCAGTGTTAAAAGGACCAGTGCTGGACGGCATCGGACCGCTTGTTAAGAGAGTTGTCAAAGAGAGCAATCAGCCCGAAGCTGATGTTGCAAGAGAACTGAAGCAAAGCAAAGCTGAAATCTTGGTCAGCCTCTTGCCCAGCGGAGCAGTCAAAGCCGTGGAATGGTATGCTGGGCAAGCTTTGAAGGCTGGTTGCGCTTTTGTCAATGCCACACCTGTTTTCGTCGCGAGCAACAAGCAATGGACTCAACGATTCCATGCGGCACACTTGCCTTTAGCCGGCGACGACTTAGCCGATCAAGTTGGGTCAACTGCTGTGCACAAGACGCTGTTGAAGTTGCTGTCTGAGCAGGGAGTGCGCATCAATGAGACCTATCAGCTGGATGTGGGTGGCGGAACCGAGTCGCTTGACACTTTAGACCGCACCCGTGAATTGAAGCGCACAGTGAAGACTCAATCGGTCGAGTCAGTCTTGCCATACAAGGCTTCCGTCGTAGCTGGCTCAACAGACTATGTTGATTTTCTTGAGAATCGGCGTGACAGCTTTTTCTGGATCAAAGGCTTCTACTTCGGCAACGTCCCTATGTTACTTGACCTGCGCCTGAGCACGGTGGACGCGCCAAACGCGGGCTCAGTCCTATTCGATGTTATCAGAGCGGTTAAAGTGGCGCTTGACCGTAAAATCGGCGGCGTCCTCACTAGCGCTTCAGCCTACGCGTTTAAACATCCCTTAGAGCCTACAACATTGGAAACCGCTGAGCATCGGTTTAACGAATTCATCTTGGGAAAGAGAGAACGCTAGTTGACTGCTCCACAGAGACACGCATTCAATTATGCGATTGCGATTCCAGCGTCGTTTGTCTCCGACATACCTCACTTGCGGGAGAAAACCTTTCGAATCGGCTTAATCGGCAGAGCAGCAGCCATGTTCAGAGTTGACGAAATCATCATCTACCCCGACGTGCCAAACACAGATCAGAAAGCAGACCTCAAACTTGTCCAAACAATTCTCTCATACATAGAGACCCC
>Ga0153916_10004842_pt1 | contig 10214 bp, 9 predicted proteins | sample Opewatmetagenome_FD_109642 | JGI IMG/M metagenome (GOLD analysis project Ga0153916, IMG submission 109642) | Freshwater wetland microbial communities from Ohio, USA - Open water 3 Core 3 Depth 4 metaG | ecosystem: Environmental > Aquatic > Freshwater > Wetlands | place: USA: Ohio, Lake Erie, Old...
ATGGCAGCGTACCTGTGGTACGTGATTGAAAATCGAGCGTCGGTCCTCGTCGCCGGCGGTGTCGCGTCGGGAAAAACAACGATGCTCAACTGCCTCTCGATGTTCATCAAGCCAGAAATGAAAATAGTCAGCGTTGAAGACACACAGGAGCTTAACCTTCCCCACGAGAACTGGATACCTTCAGTCGTAAGGCTTGGGTTCAGCCACGAAGACAAGAAGGGCGGCAGCATAACACTGTTCGACCTGTTAAAAGCCGCCGTCAGGCAGAGGCCCGATTACATTATCGTGGGCGAAGTCCGCGGAGAAGAAGCTTACACGCTGTTTCAGGCAATGGCGACGGGTCACTTGGGAATGAGCACGATACATGCTGAGTCGGTGGAAGCCGTCATGAACCGCTTGGAATCGGAGCCGATGAACATCCCGAAGGCGCTTGTGGCGATGACGAACGTCATAATGGTTATGACGAGAACTGAAATCGAAGATAAACCGGCGAGAAGAGTCAGGACGGCAACAGAGATAACGGAGCTTGACCCCAAAACAAAAACCATACTAACCCACGACGTTTTCCGCTGGAACCCAAAAGAGGACAAGTTTGTGTCTTCCGGCGAGAGCGCAATCCTGAACAAGCACATGAAGAAACTGGACATAACCGAAGAAAGCGTAACTCGCGAGCTCCACCGTCGGAAGATGATTCTGGAATGGATGGTTCATGAGGGAATCCGACGCTACACTGAAGTCGCCAACGTAATTCGAGAATACTGCATCGACCCCAACCGCGTTTTCCAGAAAGCAAGGGTGGGAATGAAATGAACACCCAAGAGGCTGACAAGACAAACAAGCGGTTATGGGACCGGGTTAAATCAATCTTCAAACGACCCTCAACAAATCCTCTTAAATCCAAATCAAAAACGCCACAAAAAAAGAACGAATCTATACTCAGAGAGCCCCAATCCTTGGCTTATCAACTGATCGGAGGAAAAACTGGACAGATATTGCCGTTTTTCAAGGGATTAGACCTGACGCTGAACAAGTCTGGGTTAAAAGTCAACTTCAAAGCATATGTTAGCTTGACGGTTTTCACCGCGCTGTTAGCTTCATCCATAGCGCTATTCTCTATTCCAGGCGTGTTGATTGCCGCATTCAGCGTTCCACCCTTCCCGGCGGTTCTTTTCGGAATCGGGGGTGCCATGTTTGCGGGAGCCTTCTCCGTAATTGGATTCTACTTCTACCCGATATATCGCGCTGACAAGCTCAAAAGGGATTTAGAAGATGAAATGCCCTTCACAACAGGGTACATGGCGATTCTGGCAAGCGCAGGCGTGTCCCCGGAGAGGATTTTTCAATCTCTGTCAAACCTCAGTGCACCGTTAGCTGTCTCGAAAGAGTCTAGGGACATAGTCAGAGACGTTAACCTGTTCGGCTTAGACATCCTCTCAGCGTTGGAGAAGGCATCCGAGCGAAATCCCTCCGCGAAATTCGGCGAAATGCTGGAAGGATTCATCTCCACGGTGCATTCGGGCGGAAACCTGGCCGCCTATCTTCGTGAGAAGTCCACTCAGCACATGAAGCTGAAGCGGATAAGTCTGCGGAAATTTTCGGATACATTGTCCACCTTGTCGGAGTTCTACGTGGCCCTGCTCATCACTGGACCGTTGCTTCTCGTGATAATGCTTGCCGTCATGGCTATGCTTGGGGGAGGAAACTTGGGGATACTGAGCCCCGACCTCATCTTGAACATACTGACCTATGTTGGGATTCCCATAGGCACGGTGATGTTCTTGATAATTCTGGATGCCGTTTCGCCTAAATGGTGATGAAGACGCGAAAAATAGGAAAAAACATCCAAAGAATCGTTTGGGTTTCCTCGGCTTCAATAGCAATCGCGCTTGTCCTATTCGCTTACTTCACGTTTTGGCCGGCGAGAACCTTCGACGAATTCGTCTTCTTTGCCATCGTCGTAGCCGTTTTTCCTTCAACATTGTTGACTTACGTAGATTACAGATGGAAAAGAGCCATAGACGAGCATCTGCCGGACCTTTTCAGAAGCATGGTCCAATCCCAAGAAACGGGCATGACTCTTCCCCAAGCTCTGGAAGAGACATCAAGAAGAAACTACGGACCGCTCACAACTGAACTGAAGAAGATGAATGCGCAGATTTCATGGGGAATGACGTTTGATGAAGCGTTGCTAGCGTTGGGAAGGCGCGCCAACACGGTTCTCGTGCAGAGAACAGTTCCGATGATGATTGAGGCAAGCCATTCTGGAGGTCGCGTGGAAAAGGTTTTCGACCCCATGGGAAAGTTCATCCAGACTACACTTCTGCTGGACAAGGAAAGGCGCAACCAGACGAGACCATACATAGCCATAATCTACGTGGCCTTCTTCGTCTTCCTGTTCACGGTCATACTTCTTTTCAAGTCCTTCTTCGTCAGCATAGAAGGCTTGCCGATTCTCGGAGCGTCGGTCATGTCGCCACTGGACATGCAGCGAATATTCTTCCACATGACAACAATTCAAGCCTTTTTCGGCGGACTCGTCGCGGGAAAAATGGGAGAAGGAACAATCAACGCAGGGCTAAAACACAGCTTGATAATGATGATATGCGGCTACTTAGCCCTGAAACTGTTCCTGTAGGGTGAAAAAATGAGGGACAGAACGCCGAGACTTTTGCGCGATAGGCGGGGAATAACCCCGGTTCTCAGCAATATTCTACTCTTGGTCGTCGCAGTGGCCGTTATGGCAGTCGCGACGACGGCGACGTACATGATAACTACTAATCTTCGGGAAAACATGAGCGAACGCATCATCTTGGAAGACTTGTGGTTCAACAACCAGACTGGGGAGATATGCATCTATCTTCGTAACATTGGCAAGGTGGCAATTCATGTTTCGGCAGTTTACGTCAACCATACTTCGCAGTACTTCAATTCACCCTTCGACTTGCAGGTAGGCGAGCACGGATGGCTGAACGTCGCATACGGTTGGGTTTCAGGCGCACTCTACTACGTAGATGTCGTAACGAACAGGGGGACCCATATTGCGGGCTATTATGAAGCGCTTTAGAAAGGACAAACGTGGCATAAGCAACGTCGTAGTGGTGATGCTGAGCCTGATCCTGATAGTGATCATAGTCGGTAACGTGATTCTCTGGAGTTACCAGATGAGCCAGTTGGACCTAGAAAGAATGCAAGAAACCATCAGCATCGCCGATGCAACGCGGGCAACTCGCTCTTCGTGGTTCACTGCACAAAGCGAATTTGCCATCGCCGTGGGAAGCAGGTTAAGCGGCACTTACACTGACACGAAAAACATGGACAATTATCACGAAACGTTCGGTGAAGAAAGAACCCAAGTCTTCAACCCTTCCAACTACGCTCTGGCTGGTTTCACCAAGTACGTTTCAGGCAGCGTATCAAACTTGAACTCAAACGACGGGACTTACATGAATTTCCGCAGTTACCCCAACTACGAACTCAGATACCAAGAGGACCTAGCAACTTCCTCAACCGTGAGCACAGCGTACCAAGACAAAGTGTCAGTAGTCTTCACACCTCAGACAACAGCGGACTTCGTCATAATCGCTGCTGCCGAGGTTCAGGGTTCAAACACAAACTACCAAGCAAAAGCCCGACTCACAATCAACTCGACAACTTACCAAGAGCTCGCATACCGAGTTAAGGACACTACCGATTGGTACCCATTTTCCGCTCTGAAACGCCTGACACTCAGCGAGGGAGCAAGTTACCTAATCAAGATTCAGTTTTGCACCAACAACGCTGGCGGAACGGCTTACGTGAGAAACGCCAGACTCGTCATGTTCAACCTGCAATCAGCATACGCCGAGAGTGAGGGACTCTCAACAACCGACCTGACAAGCTGGCAAGACAAAGCCACGCTGACGTTCACCCCGCCTACGAACGGAGATTATTTGATAATTGCCACGGCAAACTACAGAGGCTCAGCAACTAACCGCGATGTTAGAATCCGATTGATACAAGACAACACAACGGTCCACACGGAGATTCTTGGAAGACCCGGGTCAGGCACGACAGAAAACTACTACACTTTTGGAGTCATGAGAAAAGTCAGCTTGAATGCCGCTTCCCATAATTTCACATTACAGTACTGCCCATCGAGCAATCCAGGAATTGCGGGCGTGAACTACGCTCACATCGTCGCCATCAGGATTAGCCAGTTTGACAGTTACTCCTATGCGGAAGACGAGACAGAATCCGCTCCTGCGGCAATTAATACGTGGTATGACAAGGTAACGAACACGTACGCGGCTACTTCCGGCGATTACTTGCTGCTGGGCTCCATATCGTACAAGTCGGGCTCAACCACAGATTCGGTAGGGGTGGATTTTCAAACCGAATCCACTTCCAAGCAGTCACTTCTTGCCGAGCACAGCGACGCAACAAGCTACGATTCAGCCTTCTTCATGACCACGCAGGCGCTGACAGCAGGAAACAAAGCCGACAGGATAAGGTACATGGGCGAAAGCACCAGCGCCAGAGTCAAGAACGTACGCTTAATCTCATGCAAACTTCCAACCGCCACACAGACGGTTGAAGTAGAGTTTTCAGGAAGTTCCAACACTGACGCTTGGATGCAGCTTGACTGGACGGTTGACTCATCGTTCACATCCACAGCCGTAACTGCAACGTTCCAACTGTACAACTACCAGAGTAGTCAGTACCCAACAAGCGGAGACGGATATATGACAGATGTCATAGGCACGACCGACGTCGCGAAGAACCAAGCGATAGCGAGCAACCCGGCAGCATACAGAGACGCCAACGGCAACTGGAAAATGAAAATCACAGGCGTTAAAGGTACAACGGCGCAGTTTGAACTCAAAGCCGACTGGGTTGAATACAAGATAATGACATCCGACATTTACCAACTGGACATCAACAACAGCTTCGCCATAGATTTGTCCGAGTATCCGCTAGATTATGTTCATGGCTTCGAGATGCTCGTCAGATACAACGTTACAGCAAACGCTGAAAAATGGTTCTTGAAAGCATTCAATTGGAACACATCAACCTTCAGCGACGCGGGCTTCAACAATACAGGAGGAAATCAACCATTCCTGAACGACTGGACCGACTACGCCATAAACGTGACTGGCAATTGGCGTGATTACGTCAAAGACGACGGAACCTTGCTCGTCGAATTCCTGGACGAAGGGCTAAACGCAACGCGGTCGCTCGTGGAAATAGATTTCTTCGGTGTGAGAGCAGTGACCGACGGTACAAGTCTGCAACTGGAAAACTCGGGACCCTCGACGATTCACATCGTAGCCTTATGGATTGTAAACTCGACGAACCATCAACGCTACGACACCAACTTATTCATCAATTCTGGAGAAGAAGCAACTTACCTCCGAGTGGACATAAGCATACCACAGGGAGACTTCATAGCCAAGGTTGCCACAGAAAGAGGGAACATAGCCGTCTTTCGAGGAGAATAGCCCGCTCATTCCTTCATTTTTTCTTTCAAGGCTTTTATGACTTCTTTCTGGCTTTTAGCTTCAATAACCTGAATATTGTACAGTTCTGCCATCTTTCTTCCGTTTTCGCTGATCGCTGGAATCGCAATCAAATACGCACTGTCAGGAGTCACATCGAATATTTTAGCGAAGAGCGCAATGACAGGCTGCTCCGAAACGACAGTTTCGGTAGACGATGCCACGTCGATCACGGTTACTTTTCGCTTCGCACCGTCCCCGTAGGCAGCGATGTCGAACATGTGATTCGCCCCAGATTTACCCTTCATGAAAGCTGGACTTTCAACTTCAAGACCGCTTTCTTCGAGAAAATCCCTTATGGGAGCGATGATAACCCAGCCTGTAGCCACCTCTTCCTGGGCTTCCTTCCTCAGGCTGTAAGCGTAAACATCCCTGATCACCGCGTCTTCAAACGTGAAGTTAGCATGACAAACCCTGCAGAAATGAGCCGCCACCGGAATGTCGAAGCTTTTTCCACAGTCCCTGCACGTGCACCACACTCCAGCCTTCCGATGATCAACGTCGATCTTCTTCAATTCTTCGCGGCATTTCGGACAGACAAGCTTGTTTCCCTTCCGGAAGTTCTCTTCAACGTCCATGTACCCGCATTTAACATGTTCAATCAGCGCGCTTCTCTGAATGGCGAAGGACCTGCAATAGGGGCAACAGTAATGTACAGAGACGTTAGCTGAATCGCATTTTGGGCAGGAAACGATTTTGTCGTAGAGTCTCCGTTCGAGCACGCCGCCTTCATAGAGTTTCTTCAAGAAAGCCTCTGCGTCAGAAGCGCTGCCGACGATGGTTTCAACCGCTGGGTAGTGGTAGCCAAGCTCGGAATCGTAGACTGGCTCAAGCTCGCGTATTTCCCCACTTAGAAATTTACTTATCAAAGCTTGCGTGTTGCGGTCCTTGTAGAGCTCCAGCCGCTCTGTCTTATCTGTCTTCAGCATTTTGTCCCCAGACTTGCCTTTCTCCACGAACAAATCCTGTACGCTTCTGAAGTATAACATTTTGTCGTTTTAAAAGTTACTAATAGTTCTGCATCAAAAAACGCAAGAACACCCGGAAAAGTTTTTAAAATTCTGTCAGAACGCTGATTTAGTGAAAGCGACCCACGATGAGTACGCAGACCAAACAGACCGTAAGATGCCCCAAATGCGGGTACTCCTTCCACATAACATACGGAAGAGCAATCGCCTGCTCTGGCTGTCCCTCTTCGGTGCAGTGCGACATGGCAAAGTGCCCTAAATGCGGGAATGAATTTCCCCTGCCGTAACTGAATTCTTCCCTCAACGTTGTCTTCCATGATTTGCACTGCCCAGTCCAATACGCATGCCCTTCTGCTGTCCAAAAATAAAGAATTTGAGGTTCGACAATTCAGAGTCAGAATCATTAAAGTGACAGCCACAGTCATGTTTTTTAGACAGAACTTTAATATTCAGTGTTCAACATAACCACGAAAAGCGAACAGCCAAAAGTGAACCGCGTTGTCAGATGAAAAAGCCCCGAAGCGCCTAGTCGTACGCTGGGCAACCTTGAAAGGGTTGGCGGCGATAATCCTGTTCTTCATCATAGCAGTGCTGATAGAATACCTCGTCGTTGTCTACGCCATCAGCCTCGGAGCTACGGAAAATCCGCAGAACGTAATATTCGGTTTCATCAGCCCGCTGTTCACCTTGGTTCCGATAACCGTCATAATCACTCTAGTCGCCAGCTGGACGTTTCTCACGAGGTACATAGCCGTAAGATCTCCCGAAACGCAGAGACCAAGACCTGGGCCTCCTAGCAAGAGAGGTAGAAAGTCGCGTTTCAGAGGTGTTAGGGAATTCTTCGGAAGGATAAAGGCGGGACTGCTGAAGGCGAAGGGGGTAAGGTACGTGTGGCAGAAGATACACTTTGCAAGAGCCACGACGAAAAGTGCCTTAGCCGTCATCCTGACTTTTTCCGCGCTGATTCTTCTGGTCTCTCTTCTGGCTTATCCGCAGCTAGTTAATTTGACGATAGCAAACGCTTACGGAACAAACCAAGCGCTGCTGAACTTTGTGAGGGGGGTCTCGCAAGCCCTCGCACCTATAAGCCAAGGTCTCTCATCGATAAACAGCGGCTTTATATCCGCCGCGCCCGGCTTCAGAAGCGCTGTCATAAGCCTCAGCGTTCTTACAAGTCCCTTAACCAACTTGGATGCCACTGGGAAATACCTAGTTCTTCAGAACGTTGCAGCTTGGACCTCCGCGCTGACAGCCCTCATCTATGGCGAGTACACGAGGAACCGTTATCGTTACAGAAAACGTAAATGAGTCTAAGGGAATTCGATGGCTGACCATCCCAGGTTTGGTCCAGCGGGAATCCCTATCGCCTTTAAGACTCTGATAAAACGCGTGGCCGATGTCCCCAGACTTCTCAGGAACGAAGGTCTTGACGCTTTTGAGTATCAAGCAGTCCGTTGGGGAACGAAACCGCAGATGAAGAAGGAAGAAGCTGAAAAGCTGGGCTTGGAGGCTAAGGCTAACGATATCTGGTTAAGCGTTCATGCCTCCTACTTCATAAACTTCTGCGGCACGAAGAGCATAGTCGAAGCGAGCAAGCAACGCCTCATCGCGTGCGCTACTGCTGCTAAATGGATGAGCGCTCACGTTGTGGTCTTCCATCCAGGGTTCTACGGCGGAAACGAGCCCGAGAAAGCCTTCAGAAACTGCTCGAACATCATAAAAGAGGTCATTGCGGCAATGGAAACGTTGGGGCTAGAGGATGTGAAGATTGGTCCTGAAACTATGGGGAGAGTGTCCCAGTTCGGGAGCTTAGATGATGTTCTTAGGCTGTGTAAAGAAATTGAGGAATTGCAGCTCGTGATTGATTGGGGACACCTGCACTCGAGGGATGAGGGATGTCTTAGGAGCGTTCAGGATTTCCGTAGCGTAGTGGAGCACGTTGAGGATGTGTTAGGAGTGGAAGCTGCCCGGAACATGCATTGCCACTTCACGAAGGTTGAATTCTCGGCTACGGGCGAGAGGAGGCATCACACCATGGAGGAAACTGCTTACGGACCTGAATTTGAAATGTTCGCAAAGGTGATTGCCGAGTTCAAACTAAACCCCGTCGTGATAAGCGAGAGTCCAGTCCAAGAGGTTGATGCGATAAAAATGCGAGACCTCGTGAAAAACGAGCTTAAACTTCAGGGTTCACACATGGTGCGATAGATTTTTTATGCTGACTGCGGTGCTGTCTATGGGTACATGTCTTGGCTCGACTGAAAGGGTTCCAGAAGCTAACGCCAGTTGACGAAGCACTTAACACATTCCAGAGTAGGGTTCAAATCAAAAAACTGAAAACCGTCACAGTTCATCTGCCTTCGGCTTTAAACCGAGTTCTTGCGGAAGACATCGTTGCCCAAGGAGACTTACCAAGGTTTGACAGGTCAGCCGTCGATGGTTACGCAGTCAGAGCTGAAGACACGTTTGAGGCATCACAGTTCAAGCCGAAAATTCTCTCGATTGCACAGAGTGGGAAAATAGGAAGCAGACAAGCGAAACCAGTGTGGACGGGCAACCCCATACCGAAGGACGCCGACGCCGCCATCATGTTGGAAAACACGAAAAGAGTCAACGATAAAATCGAAGTCTGGAGTCCGCTAACGCCTGGAGAGAACGTCTCGAAGAAAGGAGAAGACATTGCGCAAGGGCAAGTTGCCGTCAGTGCTGGAACTCGTTTGAAACCTCATCACTTGGGATTAATCGCGGCGTTGGGTATCGCTGGAGTCAACGTTACCGAGAAACCAAAAATAGCTATATTGGCAACGGGCAACGAACTCGTAAGAGTGGAGGAACAACCGCAGGAAAATCAGGTTTTCGAAGTCAACAAGCTTGTCCTCTCTGCGATGTGTGCCGAATTGGATGCAGAGACAATAGACTTGGGAATAGCGAAAGATGATGTTGACGACATCATCGACAAACTGAAGGCCGGGTTTGCAGCAGACATGATAATAACCACGGGCGGAACAAGTGTCGGAGCTCCAGACCTAGTTCCAGAAGCGATAGGCAAGACAGAGAAACAAGGCATCATCATCCACGGAATCGCCATGCGCCCAGCCATGCCCACCGCTCTTGCAACGGCACGTGGAAAGCCAATAATCGTCTTGTCAGGGAATCCCGTCGCGGCAATGATAGGGTTCGAGGTCTTCGCCAGACCGTTAATATGCAAAATGCTCGGTATGAAGCAGGAAGAACCGAGACCAAACGTCAACGCTAGATTGACAAGAAAAGTGACGACAGCTCTCGGGAGAAAAACCTTCGTGCGAGTCCGCGTTTTCCGCAAAGGAGAAGAATTCTTCGCTGAACCCGTAAGCGCCAAGGGATCTGGCACGATTTCAACCATGACGCACGCCAACGGCTATGTCATCGTCCCTGAGAATCGCGAAGGCCTTGCTGAAGGAGAACTCGTGTCCGTTCATTTGTTCGATATTGTGGAGGCGATTGACGTTAATGTTTAGGAAGCTGTTGACTCTGGATGAAGCTAGACAAATCATCCGCGAGCATTTTGAGCCTAAGCCTGTGGGCGTCGAAGAAATCTCGTTAACAGAAGCTCACAATCGAATCCTCGCCGAGGACGTAACAGCAAGCTTGGACATTCCACCCTTCAACAGGTCCACAGTCGACGGATACGCTGTAAAGGCTGAAGACACGTTCGGAGCTGAAGAAAACAAGC
>Ga0153916_10004843_pt1 | contig 10214 bp, 11 predicted proteins | sample Opewatmetagenome_FD_109642 | JGI IMG/M metagenome (GOLD analysis project Ga0153916, IMG submission 109642) | Freshwater wetland microbial communities from Ohio, USA - Open water 3 Core 3 Depth 4 metaG | ecosystem: Environmental > Aquatic > Freshwater > Wetlands | place: USA: Ohio, Lake Erie...
GGCGGCTTCCTGGTACAGCCCGGCGAATACCTGTATGCGCGCAAGGTCAATGAAGGTGGCGGGGTTGCGAGGGTCAGCCAGGATGGATTGCTGGTAGGCGTCGATTGCCTGAGCGAGCTTGCCCTGGGCGAAGTATTCCTTGGCTTCGTTGAGCAATGACTCAGTGCTGCGGGTAGGTGTGGGGCTTGGCATGAAGGGAGGAGGCATCTCGGGGATGACCACCTGGTTAAAATAAATCAATGCACCGATCACCACCACCAGTAAGGCGATCAGAAAGGGGTTTGAAGGGCGCCGGGTGCGCTTCTTCATGTTCAATTTGCTGCCACGCAGGTACATGGTTTCATATTACCACTGCCTAGAGTGAGAATCAAGAGATAGGTGATGCAGATTAATATTCTCTCGTCTGGCACTATCTTTGATTTATTTACAATTGTGGTAAAATATTGCCGCAAACGTCCCTGTAGCTCAGCGGATCAGAGCATTTGCTTGCGGAGCAAAGGGTCGGGCGTTCGAATCGCCCCAGGGACGCCTTGTGGCCTCGCTCACCCAGACCGTTCGCGATGCTTCGTCGCACAGAACGCTCCTCGAGCGGGTCATTTTTTTATTTTTCGATGAGGGTGTATTGTGATGGAAAAACCAATCCAAATCCTGCTGACCAATGACGATGGCATTCAATCCCCCGGGCTGTGGGCAGCCGCGGGGGCACTTTCAGAGCTCGGATACGTACACGTGGTGGCACCGCGCGACCAGTTCTCGGGCGCAGGGCGCAGCCTGCCCTCGACTTCGGATGGGATCATCACCCCGCAGCAGATGCAGGTGAATGGCAAGCTGTGGACGGTTTATAGCGTGGGTGGCACGCCCGCCCAGGCCATTCTGCATGCCATCTGCGAGATCCTGCCAGAGAGGCCAGACTTGGTCGTCTCAGGGATCAACTATGGCGAGAATCTGGGGGTGGGGGTGACCGTCTCAGGGACGGTGGGTGCCGCCATGGAAGGGGCAGGTAATGGCATCCTATCTCTGGCGGTCTCATTGGAGACTGACCAGGCTGAGCACCTGTCCTATTCCACTGCGGTCGATTTTTCAACCGCGGCTTACTTCACCAGCCTGTTTGGGCGCATGATCCTCGAGCGACAGCTGCCCGCAGATGTAAATTTGCTCAAGGTGGACGTGCCGTGTGATGCCACCCCGGCTACTTCTTGGGAAGTCACACGACTCTCACGCCAGATGTACTTCGAGCCTGTCACGCCCAAGCGGGCATCGTGGGACCAGCCGGAGACGGTGGGTTATCGGCGGATCGAGGAGCTAAGCAGCACGGGGCTGGATACAGATGTGTATGCCCTGCGGGTGAAGCGGGTGGTGTCGGTCACACCACTCAGTTTGGACCTTACATCAAGGGTGGATCTTAAGGACTTCGACCAGATTTTGCGGGGTAAATGAGCCCATCATTGCTTGAGCTCACGTAACATCAGGGGGTGGATATGTGGGTTAGCAGCCAGGATGGATTGAGGAGGAGAGATAAAGTCATCCTCGCCAGCCAGATTGGTTACTGTTGCTCCAGCCTCCCGGGCAATTAGTCCACCGGCGGCTACATCCCAGGGGTTAAGCCGCAATTCCCAAAAACCATCAAAACGACCGCAGGCCACATAGCACAGATCCAGGGCAGCCGAACCCAGCCGCCGTACACCCTGTGAATGTAAGGCAAATTGGGCATAATGGTCCAGATTGTTATCCGGGTTGGTGCGGATGTCATAGGGGAAGCCCGTCACTAGCAGGGCATGGTCCAGGTCGGGTGCGGGTGATGGGTGGATGGGTCGACCGTTCAGCCAGGCGCCTACTCCAAACTCTGTGCTGAAGCACTCGTCGCGCATTGGGTCGTAGACCACACCCAGGAGAAGTTTACCCGCTTCGGCATAAGCGATCGAAACTGAGTAAATGGGCAGAGCGTGGACATAGTTTATGGTGCCATCCAATGGGTCTATGTACCAGGCGTTGTCGCTGGTACCTGCCAACTCACCACTTTCTTCAGCCACGATGCGGTCGCCTGGGAAGTGCTGGCGAATGTAGCTGAGCAGGAATTTCTCGGAGCGGTGGTCAGCTTCGCTGACTATGTCGATCACGCCTTTTTGGTCGACATGCAATTGCTGGCCGAAGCTGGTACGTAGGATGTTGCCTGCCTGTCGGGCGAGGGTGATGAGGTCGGTGAGGATGGGGGGCATAATGGTTATATTTTAGCTGATTATCACAACATCACTGACAGCAGTGGCACGATCATCTCATCTGCCGAGAGACCACCATGCTGGCCGATTAGGGGGTTATCTTTCTCTGCCCACCAAATGTAAGCCTCATTACGGGCTGCTACGATCATATCACCCAGGCGCTCTGCCAGGCGTGGGTGAGGCATTCCAGGTCCAAACAGACCTTTGGCGACGGCTTCGGATGGGTCTAGGAAAACGAACTCCCCCGGCCAGGTACGGTCGAAATAGCTGCGCACCTGGTCAGCTTGCCCGGGGCGAGTGAACAGGTACATCAGGCGGTGCTCGCCGGTGGGGAGGATGTGCAAGAGGTTCGAAAGCTCGGGGTGGTTGCGCAGGTCGTAGTGGGCTGACTGATGCGTTGCGAGCATCCCATGGTCAGCACATAAGAGTATCAATGTGCCCTGGCGGAGGGCTGGAGAAAGCCGCTTCAGGAAGTTCTGCTCGAATGCTCGGCTGAACTCACTAAATTCTGCCACGGTGCGCTCATCATCCGGATGGTAGTAATGCGAATAATGGTCAATCTGTCCGGTATAAGCCCACAAGTACTGCTTCTGGCGCGGGTTGGATTCCACCAGATGGCGCAAGTTAACCCACAGCTCGGTGGGAGTGAGGTACCCGTGCACGTCTACATCTTTGAGGAACATCTGTGAAAGCCCCGAGCGGATGATACTGCGGTGTTGTAGAGCATAGCTCCGTATCCCATGGGAAGCCAGGTGCACCCCCAGAGTGGGTTGGTTGAGGAACTGTTCGGGTTTGAAGCCCGCCTTACTTAGGCTGCCATTATCATTCTCGAATGTGATGGGGGAATGCAGGATCATGTTGCTGACGATGCCGTACTCCTTCAGCCATAGTTCATACCCGATGATACCGTGTTCAGCCGGGCTGCATCCCGTCCATAGGGAGGTGAGGGCAGCAGAAGTGGTGGAGGGTGCGATGGAGGTCAGGGCAGCCAGCTTACCCTGCTCTGCCAGGCGTGACCAGACTGGGGCGGTGCCGTCAGACATCCAACGTTGCAGGCGGTGGAGAGCGAGAGCATCTACCAGCACCAGGATGACCCGCCGCAGGTCAGTGGATCCGGTGACGGTCAGCTCAGTGCGCACGGGTGCGGTGCTCAAAGGCTCGGCGCCCAACCAGTGCGAGATGGAAGATGGCAGGTTCAGGATCGAGCCGCCCTGGTAATCAGGATGGATGAAGTCAGTGTCCAGGTTTAATCCAGGAATACGGAATGCCTTTAGGCTGGGGAGGATTTCGGGAGTGACGTCGCTCATAGAGGTGTGTAGAAGAGAGGCATAGGGTTATTTTGATATAATGACGGGACTGGAGAGATTAGTGCGTATCCATTCCGGCTTCCATCGTATGCTAAGGCGTTATCTTACCCCATTTTATGGCATTGCTCTAGGGTTGGTGTTCATCCTTCTATTCTCTGCCTGTGATCGGAAAACGGCGATAAAGCCAGGCTCTGCCATTGGTACTCAGGCAGAAGTTTTCGCTTCAACTGCCTCTCCTGCACCTGGCAGCACGCAGACGCACAGCAACAATACCCCCACCTCATTGCCTGCTATCCCACCTACACCCAATGAGAGGACGCCCTCGCCCCTGGGTGTGGCGGCGAGTGAACTGCGTGGACTGCAGGTGAAATTTTGGCTGCCTTGGACTGGAGCGACGGGTACCGCACTGCAAGCCATCCTGGATGAGTTCAATCGCACCAACCAATGGGGGATCACCGTCCAGATGAGCGCTTACGAGGGTTTTGGTAGGCTGGATGAGGCGATGGAATCAGCCCTAACCGCAGAGTCTGGGGATTCACTACCGGATGTGCTGGTGGATTATGGCTACCAGGCGCGGCATTGGGATGGAAGTGGAGTAATAACCGATCTATCTTCATACGTCAATGACCCTGTTTGGGGGCTGACGAGCGACGAGCAGGCTGATTTCATTCCCGGGTTTTGGGCTGAGGACCAGGTAACCGCAGGTGGCACGCATCATACCAGACGGCTGGGAATCCCATTTTACCGTTCAGCTTACGTGTTGTATTACAACCAGACCTGGGCGAGGGAGCTGGGATACCTGGACCCACCTACCACGCCGGAGGACTTCCGTGTGCAGGCATGTGCAGCGGCGGAATATATTGACAGGCAGGGAGACAAATCTAACCTGGGCAAGGGCGGCTGGATGATCACTACCCAACCAGGGGCACTGATCGGCTGGATTTATGCCTTTGGCGGAGAAATCACCAACCCAGATTCAGCAGGCTACCTGTTCACTACCACTGAGACAAGGCGAGCATTTGAATACTTGAAGGGTTTGCAAGAGAGCGGCTGTGCCTGGTCTGAGACAGGGGCAGAGGTGCAGAACGAGTTTGCCAACCGGCAGGCTTTATTTGTGGTGGGCAGCCTGTTCGACATCCCAGCCCAGCGGGAAGCTTTTGTTCATGCTGGCAATACGGACGAGTGGATGGTGATTCCATTCCCTTCCAGCAATCACCAGGTGGTGGATACCTATGGTCCGTCCTTGCTGGTCACGCAATCGACCCCTGCTCAACAGCTGGCTGCCTGGCTGGTGGTAGAATGGCTGGTTTACCCACCCAAACAGGCAGAATGGGTGGAGGAGCTTGAGGCTTACCCAACAAGACAAAGTACATTAAGCTATCTGAGTGAGGTGGCGAACGCAAACACACAATGGGCGCAGGCGCTCGAGCTGTTGCCTGATGCACGCAGCGAGCCATCTCTTGCCTCGTGGAGTGTAATGCGTTGGACGCTCGAAGACGCGACAATGGAGCTATTCGACCAACAATTTAAGACTATCCAAATCCCCTCCCTGCTAGAGAAATTGGAGAGTGTGGCGACGGAGATCTTCAGCCAGGTGCGCTGATGGCAGACCTACCACACGTGAAGATCTATACGGATGGAGCCTGTGAGCCCAACCCCGGACCAGGCGGGTGGGCAGCCTTATTGCTTTATGGTAAGCACGAGAAGGAGCTGAGTGGGGCGGAACCACTCACCACAAATAATCGCATGGAGCTGACTGCAGCGGTGCAGGCACTAGGCGCACTCAGCCAGGCAGCTCGTGTGGATTTCTATACTGATTCCGAATACCTGCGTAGAGGCATCACCGAGTGGCTGCAGGATTGGCGCAGACGAGGTTGGAAGCGCAAGAGTGGAAAGCTGGCAAACATTGACCTGTGGCAGTCACTCGAATATCGTCTGCGAGAACACGACATCACCTGGCATTGGGTGCGCGGGCATACTGGCGACCGCCTTAACCAGCGCGTGGACAGCCTGGCGCGTAAAGCCATCCGCAATCCTCCTTGACCTTGGACATGGTATACAGTATACTCACCCGCGCCGGGGTGTAGCGCAGTTCGGTAGCGCACCGCGTTTGGGACGCGGGGGTCGGCGGTTCGAGTCCGCCCGCCCCGACTTATGGCAAAAATCAACTATGATGGTGTTGTAGAAGCTGCCCATTTTAAACCGGATGGGCAGCTTGATTGGGTACGAGTTTATGAACGTCGGGGTGCTGTTTTCTCCGATCGAATTTTGTTAAGTCGGGAAGCATTTGTCGAACAGCTCAAGGCAAGTAGGCGTTATGTGGTCGGCGAACGTATCTTCAACATGGGTGGCAAATTCAATGTTACCCAGCCAGTGCACCTGATCCGACAGCATGGCAGGCAGATGATCGTGGTGGGTGATGCTCATGATACCCAGGATGAGCTGGCGGGTTTACCCATCATATAAGAAAACGCGCTAATATTGGTAAGGAATAATGGGTAAGGCGGCTCTCTTGGCCGCTTTTTTGTTCGCTTCGAGGTATTCCAACAGGCTGGTATAATTTTCATGTGCCAACCCCTTTCTATCATTTGAGCCTAGCTGAGGATTTGTTAAGTCACCCAAACCTGCCGGAAAATATTAGTCAATTCCTGAAAGCTTCCCGTTGTGGGTTCCTCTTTGGTAACACTGCTCCAGATGTTCAGGTGGTTTCGGGTCAGCCGCGGCAAGAGACGCACTTTTTTAATATACCCATCCAGACAGGCGATCGACCCGCGTGGGAGCTACTCTTGTCTGATCACCCCCATCTGGCAGCAGCCGGACAGCTGCCCGTAACCCAGGCGGCATTCCTGGCAGGTTACCTGTGTCATTTACAAGCCGATTGGTTGTGGGTGAAGGATATCTTTGCCCCAGTCTTCGGTCCGCGTTGCACCTGGGGAACCTTCCACCAACGGCTGTATTATCATAATGTATTACGCGCATATCTAGATCTGCACATTCTGCCCGAGCTCAGCCCAGGCATGGATACCTGCCTGTGCCAGGTGGAGCCGGATAGATGGTTGCCGTTCGTTCAGGACCGACACCTGGTAGAATGGCGAGACTTACTATTCCCTCAGCTTCATTCCGGTGCTGCCACACAAACGGTGGAAGTTTTCTCCACCCGTCAAGGAATATCAGCTCCTGAATATTATGCTTTGCTTGAATCTGAAGACCGTATGCAGCGGGAGGTCTTTGTGCATCTCCCACTGAGACTTGTGCAAAGCTACAGGCAGCGAGTGCTGGATGATAACATCCGCCTGTTATCGGATTACCTGGCATTCACCTTGCATCAAATAAACACACCCATTGTGGGTAATGTCTTTCACGGAGTTCAGCCATGAAACTTATCGAGTCCACCCAAAAATCAGTCAAAAAAGCTGGCATAGAAAAGTATATTGACCCAATTAAGCAATTACTACCATTTGGAAAGCCAGTGCATCCAAGTGAAGATGTAATTGTGACGCGCTTTATGCGGGGTTTGGATAACCATTTCGTCATGCTACGCAACCTGCAACTCGAGGGTTCGGATGAGGCATTCCCTCCGATCCTGATAGGCCCACCAGGGTTGGTCGTGCTCAATGTGAGCCACGCCAAGGGATTTTTTAGAGTCAAGGATGATTCCTTGTGGGAAATGAGCAAGACCACTCATCGATTTGGACCAGCGCGTCCCAATTTGATAAAACAGAGCCAGGATTATGCTCAAAAGCTAGCAGGAATACTAGATGCGCATAACAAATCTCACCCGGAAATATTGCCCATATTGATCTTTGACGACCCAGGTGTACATATTGAGACAACCAACCCGGCGATTCGGATCGTGCTAATGGATGGCGTTGATAGCCTGATTGCCAGCCTTATAAACAGCGAGGAAGTGCTTCAGCCAACGGAAATCAACTTCCTATCCGATTCACTCGAGATTATGGCGAATCCTGAAAAGGCTATCCCGATAGGTGAAGGGGAAGACTTCTTCGGTCAGGACTTGATCGTACCTGAAAAGAAAGCCCCACCCAAGCTACCCAAGGTTCCAATTCCAACCGATTTGTCGCTGCCACCGGTGGAGGAGAAGCTGCAATTCACTCAAAACCAGTGGATCATCCTGGCTGTGCTATTAGTTTTGACCATTGTGGTATTACTAGGCGCCATTGTATATTCCTTGAGCGTTGTTCGACCCTGAAAACCCCGGGGGAGCATTTGTCCACACCCTTCCTATCACTTATTATCCCAGCTCATAACGAAGAGACCCGCCTGCCTGAGACTCTCAAGCAGGTTTTTGGGTTTGCAGATCAGCAATCGTACTCCATAGAAGTCTTGGTGGTTGAGAACGGGAGCCTGGACCGGACTTTTCGGATCGCGCAGGATTTCACAGAGCAGCACTCCCAAATGCGGGTGTTGCAGAATGCTCAAAGCGGCAAAGGAAGAGCTGTCCGGCAGGGGATGTTGGCAGCACAGGGTGAGTATCGCTTCATGTGCGACGTCGACCTTTCCATGCCTGTGGGTGAGATCGTCCGGTTCCTGCCTCCAGTCCTAGAAGGCTATGATATTGCTATTGCATCGCGCGAAGCCCCCGGGGCGGTCCGTTATGAGGAACCATATTACCGTCATTTCATTGGGCGCATATATAACGGGTTGATTCGTTTTCTGGCTTTACCGGGTTTGCAGGATACTCAATGTGGTTTCAAGTGCTTTAGAGGGACTGTAGCTGAAGACCTATTCCCGCGGCAGACTCTCACTGGCTGGTCTTTTGACGTCGAAATTTTGTTCATTGCCCGGCTTTTGGGGTACAAAGTGATTGAGATTCCCATTCACTGGTATTACAACCCACATAGCAAGATCAGTGTGGTGCGCGATTCATTCAAGATGGGGGTGGATTTACTCACCATCCGATTGAACGCCCTACGTGGGGTTTATACACGTTCTAATGACCAAGTTTGATCTCTCTCTCCTTCCCCCAGAGCCCGATCTGTCTTTTGAGCTGGCGTTATGGGAGGCCGGGCTCATCGCGGTCGCTGGCATTGACGAAGCTGGTCGTGGTGCGCTGGCTGGCCCAGTGGCTGCGGGGGCAGTCGTATTGCCGCCTGAGTTGAGAATGGTTAAGTGTTTGAAGGGTGTGCGCGATTCCAAGCAGATGGTTCCCTACCAGAGGGAAGTGGCGCGGGAAAAAATCATGCAGTATGCCGTAACATGGGGGGTGGGTTTTGCAAGTGCAGAAGAGATTGACCAGATGGGCATCCTTCCTGCCACGCGTTTGGCAGCCTGCCGGGCATTGGACGCAATATCCATACATCCTGACCATATACTGCTGGATTATCTGTTTCTACCTGAAATTCCGATATCTCAGACTGCTCTAATCAAAGGTGACTGCCGCTCTTTAAGTATTGCCGCGGCATCTGTCCTGGCGAAGACTTCTCGGGATGCACTCATGCGGGAGCTTGACCTGACCTATCCTGGATATGGATTTGCTGCCCATAAGGGATACGGCACGATAGCCCATCGGGAAGCTTTGCATCGTCAGGGTGCAAGCCCAGTGCACCGAATTAGCTTTACCCTATTTCACTAAAACCTTGTTCCAGCCCTGTTTGGGGTCATACATATCTGCAAGAATTTACCCTAATTAGTGAGTTATTATGACACGAAGGCATTCAATGGATTTGGAAAATAAAATTACGTAACCGGTCATCTTTCATATATGGAGGAGGGTTTACGAACCTGGTGGGCGGCTTATCCGTTCTCTCTAGAATTTTTGCTAAATATCAAAAGTTAAAATTGCAGGGAAGAAAAAAATGTATGTTCATGTATATGGGGTGAATATTCTGCTCCCGCTGCAATTTCCACTGCCAATCGTCTCAGACCGCTGCTTGATAATAATCGGAGGGGAAAATTGGATAAAAGGTTATAATAAAAGATAATCTCATTCTTAAATATGAACGTTAGCATGAAACGAATAAGAGATCCTGAAGGGGTTGAAGCTATACATCTGATCAATGCCGGTCAATTCACTGGTAAAGATGTGCTTGAGATCGGCTGCGGAAGTGGTTGGCTTACCTGGCAATATGCGGGAAACGCAAATATAGTATATGGGATCGATCCGTGTTTACCTGATCTCCAAGAAGGCAAGAACAGCCAACCTGTTTCAGTAAACAATGTATACATCATCCAGACTATGGGCGAAACACTCCCATTTCCATCTGGGAAATTCGACATCTCGATTTTTTCATCATCGCTTTGATGAGTTGAACACGAGGGCATGGTTCATGCCCTAAAAGATGTCTGGAGAGTCCTGAAGCCGGGCGGTATACTCATCGATTTACGCCCAATTAGCGTGGATGTTCCATTATTTATATTAACTACTATGGGATGGGAATCTGCAGGGTCACCTGACCAAAGCCAGGATAGAATACATGATTTAGCCGCCAATCGAGCCATTCGTAACGTGGTCAATAATGGTTTGTTTATAAGGTTGAAGCAGGAGTACTTCACCACAAAATATTATTGGAAAAATCTCAAAGAACTAAAAAGTGATGTGGAGAATTATTGGAAAGAAGATGTCATCGTCTCGAAGGAAATATGGCAGCATGCCCGCCTCTTATATACATCTGGAAGTGGTCAGAGAAGAATTCTATTTCCACTACGCCGAAAATTAATCGTGTATCAGAAA
>Ga0153916_10004844_pt1 | contig 10213 bp, 6 predicted proteins | sample Opewatmetagenome_FD_109642 | JGI IMG/M metagenome (GOLD analysis project Ga0153916, IMG submission 109642) | Freshwater wetland microbial communities from Ohio, USA - Open water 3 Core 3 Depth 4 metaG | ecosystem: Environmental > Aquatic > Freshwater > Wetlands | place: USA: Ohio, Lake Erie, Old...
AGCAGCGGTATAAACACTCTGAATCCGCACGCAGCGCTCAGGCCAATGCCCAAGCCGATGCTGAGAAGTGTATCCATGGTCTTCGCCTTCAAATCCCGACATATGAGGTACGACATATTCGTCGTATTGTCAACATGGCCGCAGCATAGGAACAGTGGTCAACGCAGACTACTGACCAATCTGGCTGCCGATTTTGCCTGGGCGGAGAACATGCCTTTTTACCGTTTCAAGCGACCAGACCGGTGTCGCTCCTACGTTCGTTGATTCTCGTCTCCTGATGCCGTAGATTTATCGTACAGCCGGGGCGTGAGCTCCGAGACCAAGTATCCGCATGAAGGAAGAAGGGATATGAAATCGACTGTCATTGTGCTGCTGGCGCTTTTTGTGTTTGCTTCTCCTGTCTTGGCTGGAGAGTTGTACGGGACTATCACCGACGGGAAGAAACCCATCGCGGCTGGAGTCAAGGTGGAGATCGCCGTGTCCGGCAAATCCTACACGGCAGAGACGGGCAAGTTCGGCTCGTACCGGATCGCTGTAAAGGAGAAGGGGAAGTGTACGCTCACCGTTCATGTCGGGGAACAGTCGCCGTCTGTTGACCTCTTCTCCTACGACAGGTCGACGCGATATGACTGGGTTCTTGAGACGAACGACGGGAAGCTCTCCCTGCGGAGGAAATAGGCATGGACGAGCAAAAGAAAAAAGACATTTGGGGGAAAACGGCTGTCATCCTTCAGTCCGGGGGCGGGCTGCTCACTGCCCTCACCGTGGCGATCCTCGGATTCATCGGTTCCAACTATCTCAAAGATAGAGAGATCTCTGAGACTGCGTCCCGGGAACGGATGCAGGCCAATGAAACCAACGTCCGCATCTATACCGAGTTGATGAGCCGGCGCGAAGAGGCGGAAAGCGCCCTCCGGAAGGACATGTTTGTCTCCATGATTCAGTCCTTCCTCAAGCCCGGCACAGCCTCGCTCGATGAGAAGGTGCTCAACCTTGAGCTCCTCTCCTACAATTTCCACGAATCACTCAATCTTAAGCCGCTCTTCCTCTATATTGAAAGACAGATACGTGCTTCGCGGGATCCGGGAAAGAAGGAGTACCTCGAGCGGCTTCAGAAGGTCGCAGCGGAGATTGCGCGCAAACAGATGCTCGTGCTCGAAGGAGCAGGTGCAAAGTTCGATCGGATTATCGACCTGGAAGCTCTGAAGGCTACCCCTGGAGGCATACCACTCGAGGAAGGGACACTTGTCCTCGATAGCGTGACGCGTCATTTTGCGGTCATTGTCCAGGAAGCCGACCAGGCCACCAAAGAGCTTAAGGTGCGGCTGGAGATCAGAACGCCGCAGGATACCCTGGGGAATTTCGAAACCAGCAGTGTCGAGTTCTGGCTTGGTTTCTTCGACTTCCCAATGATCGACAATACCCGCCTGGGGCATGATCAGCGCTGCGCACTTGTCCTGAATGCTTTCGAAGATATGAGCGCCGATATCACACTCGTCTACTTCCCCGGCTCTTACGCAAGCCTGAAGGAAAAGCCATACTACCAGGAGGTTGTGCAGAACCTGATGCGGTCAAACTCGTTGCTTGAGCAGCAAGGCGGGCAGCGATAGCGTACCGGCTCCGAACACGTTTCGATCTGATGGACTCCAAATTGACCGGACGCGTTAGGAACGCTCCAACCGGGTGGCCAGCACGAAACCGACCCCGCAGGAGGACCCCCCAGCTTTCAGATCCTGGTTCTGCTTTTCGTGCGGGCCAAAGAATTGTCATTTCGTCGTTCTGATTCTTCTCAAAGCCTCAGTTGCATAGATCCGTACTTCAAAATCCTTATCCGCAGTTGCTGCCTCAAGCGCTCCAAGGGCTTTCTCCGATCCAAGCTCCATAAGTGCTAGCACAGCAGCACGTCGAACTTCCACGCTTTCATCTTGCAGCACTTCGATGAGAGGACGGACACCCTTTTCAGATCCTATCCTGCCCAGTGATGTAGCGCAAGCGCTGCGGGGGTACCACCAATTGCCCTTGTTCAGGCCAAGAATCCATGCATCAACTGCACGGTCAGAGTGAAGTTTCCAAAGTGCTTCGCCGACAACATCATAGGGGCACGTGGGCATCTCCTCGAAACAGAGGATGAGGGGTGGAATGGCCTCGGGTGAACCAAGTTCGCCGAGAGCTGCGGCGGCCGGTCTGGCTACCCCTAAGGCGGTGTCGCGCAGCGCACGTATGAGATGTGGAACAACGTCACGATGTCGTATTCCTCCGAGCGCACGCACCGCGGCGCTGACGACATCCTTCTTCGGGTCCCGCATTGCCTCAACGAGTGACGGAATAGCAAGAGGTGAACCAACCCTCCCCAAGGATCCGGCTGCCGTTCTCCTCACGTAGGAATCGCTGTCACGCAATACCTCAATCAGCGGGCCAATCACACGCTCCGATTTCATGCTGCCCAGAGCTCCGGCTGAATACGCGCGCACCTGCGGGACTTTATCGTTCAACAGAGCTATGAGCGATTCCGTTGCGGGTTCGCCAATTCCCCCCAGCTCATCGGCGGCGCGCCGTTTCTCTCCGAAGTTCTCCGCTTCTTTCAATACGCGCACGAGCCCTTCAACGTGCTGCCGTGAGACCTCTGGCTTCGCTTCAGTAAGTCGGACGAACCCACCATAGAAGAGTGATATTCCCAAGCACAGGATGGTGTAGAACAAAAGCAGGGCAACGATCTCCCATTTCCGGTCAGGGTATTCCCTTTTCACCGTAACGCGCAGAGGAAGGGTGAACACCCGCGTAACAAAGCGGGGGAGGGGAAAAAGGAATGGTGCACGCTTCCGATATGACTCATATCTCTCTCCGTATTCCCTTTTCATCTTCAATTCCTCGAGCAGCGCAACGCCGATGATGATCACCGTCGAAAGAAGCCATGGAAGACTGTTGGAGAGTCCATAACAGAGCTTGATATTGGAGCCGGGCAGGAACAGTATCCCATAGCTCCAGATGATCCAGCCGAGGTACTGTGGATGTCGTGAGAGGCGATACACCCAGAAATCAGCCACGTCTCTCTTCTGCATCCTGGAATAGAACCAGGTCAGTGTCCCCAGGAAGAAGATGAGGAGCCCAAAGCCAGTGATCCCATAGGAAAGCTTCGCCCCCAGGTCAAAGCCAAGCGACGAATCGATGTATGTCAGTACGTCGTAGGGTACGTTGATGATCTCGCCGAGACGGAAGAGGTTGAAAGAGACATCTAGACCTGGCAACCATAGAAGCCGAAGGAACCCCAATCCACCCAGAAAGAACATTGTCGTCGCAAAGTGACCGAAAACCGGTAGAAAGAGAAGAAGTGCACCTGTAGAGGCGAGGCCACTTTTCTCGGTAACGAATCCGACGACAATCAGGATAACGATGAGGGCAAGACAACAGTACCCGACGAGTCTGAGATCGTAGTAGTGAAGATACAGATCAGTTTTGAAATCACTCGATGCGTTGAGGCCTGTGGCAACGTCAGGGGTGTCGATGATCGTGGCGAGAAACTCATCAAGGAGGCGTGGCAGCTCGATCGAAGCGAACGTGAGAGCCGCGGTGAAGATGAGAGCAAGCAGAGTAAGGAAGAGGAGACTCGTTGTCTGTGTCTTCATTGTCAGTCCCTCCTGTGACGTCTCTCCCAGGCCGCTTTCTGCGGGAGGGACGCGTTTCCTCCCCATGAAGGGAGAAGCAGGATGGATGTTCGAGCTTGAAGGCAGCTAGCCTTCAGGTGTTCCGCCCCACCCGAAGCAATTCAAGGCCTGAAAAAAGCTGACACTAGACCAGGACCACGTTGACCGGGACCCCATTGTTCACAGGGAACCTACAACGCTGCGCTCTATCCGGCCGAGCTACTGGCGCAACCTGACCCTCTATGCGGTCTTCGGACCGGACTTTCTCGATATGAAGCGCTTCATCTTCTGCCCTGTCTGCTCGGCTACGACGTAAATCACCGGAACGACCAACAAGGTCAGCGCGGTCCCGACCGTCATACCACCCATGACCGCTCTCGCCATCGGTGCCCAGCTCTCACCGCTCTCCCCGAGACCGAGCGCGAGCGGAAGCAGGCCGAGGATCGTGGTCAGCGCGGTCATCAGGACAGGGCGGAGACGAACCAGACCGCCCTTTTCCACTGCTTCAAACAACGGCATCCCCTTCTGGCGTAACTGGTTCATGTAGTCGACAAGCACAATGCCGTTGTTGACGATGATACCGACGAGCATCACCACGCCGACGAGCGCCATGACGTTCAAATTCGTGCCGGTCAGCACCAGCCCCAGCGTAACCCCGATGAATGAGAGCGGGATGGTAAAGATGATGATAAGAGGATCAACCAGCGATTCGAACTGCGAGGCCATCACCATGTAGGTGAGCAGAATGGCGACAAGGGCGGCGAGTCCCAGATACATGAAGGACTCCTGTTGTTCTTTCGCGGCACCGCTGATTTCAAGCCGTGTGTCGTTCGGCACGGTCACTCCGCCGAGCACCGCCTCCACATCCCGCGTGACGCTGCTCAGGTCCCTTCCGGACACGTCGAGCGTGACTGTGGCGACTCGCTCCTGGTCCTCGCGGTTGATTTCGCGCGGGGCGGTGGAATACGAAATGTCAGCGAGGGAACGTAACGGCACCTGTTTCCCCGCGGGTGTCATAATCAATATGTTTTCCAGATCCTCCTTGCTGACCCGGGCCTCCTCACTCAACTGCACCCGGATATCATATTCATCCCCCCCCTCCCGGTAGATCGTCGCCACTGTTCCAAGGATGCTGGAGCTGATGGTGTTTCCCACCTGCGTGGTGCTGAGTCCGAGGTCAGCAATCCGCCGCCGGTCGGGCGCGATCTTGAGCTCGGGACGGGTGGCCTTAATGCTTGCCTCTGCATCGACAACGCCCTCCAGCTTGCGCACGGCCTCTTCAATGGTTGTGCTCAGTGCCTCCGCGACGGCAAGGTCTTGCCCGAAAATCTGAACAATGATGTCGCCGCCCGTGCCCATCATCGCTTCTTCCCCCCGGTCTGCAAAGCGCACGTTCATGTCCGACAGTGGCTTCACCCGTTCCCGCAGGTCATCCTGAATGTCGAATGTGCTTCGGGTCCGTTTCGACCGCTCCTTCAAGCGGAGGGACATGTCCCCCTCGTTTGATGCTTGGGACGAGAACATGGCCATGATCCCCTCACCCTGCCCGAAGTTGAGGAACACCATTTCCGCCTCCGGCACCGAGCTCATCACAATATCGTTAAGCTGCAGTGCGCTTTTCTCCATCGCTGTCAGACTCGTGCCGGGTGAGCGGTCCAGTGTCATGGAGATGAACCCCATGTCGCTTTGCGGCATGAAGTCGCCGCCCAGGTTCGCCAGTATGAGAATGGAGACAACAAACGCACCGGTTGAGTACCATAGGACCTTCGCGCGGTGGTGAAGGCACCAGTGCAGCGCGATTGCATATGCGCGGTGCAGTTTCTCCAGCCACACTCCTACGGTCCGGCCAAGGCGTTCCAGGAGCGGTCCAGGGTGGGCGATTCTCCCTCGCCCCAGAAAGCGGGCTGCTAGGAGTGGGACAAGGGTCAGTGCCACGAGCAATGAGAGGGCGAGTGAAAAGCAGACCGTTACGACCATTTCATTAAAGAGCTCGCCCGCCAGTCCGGGGACAAAGAGCACGGGCACAAAGACGGCCAGCGTGGTCAACGTGGAAGCCGTGATTGCCATTGCCACCTCCGTTGTTCCGACGTCCGCCGCATCACGGGGTTCCTTCCCCTCCTGGCTGTGGCGGAAGATGACCTCGAGGACAACGATGGAGTTATCAACCAACATTCCCACGGCGAGTGCAAGGCCCGCCATCGAGACAATGTTCAGTGTCAATCCCGCCTGGTCCATGACGGCAAACGTCACAATTATAGATACCGGGATGGAAACGGCCACGATCAGCGAGCTGCGAACGTTGCGCAGGAAGAACAACAGCACGAGAAACGTCAGCCCTACTGCCTGCAGCGCGGTCGATCCGAGGTTGGACATCGACTGGGTGATGAACGTCGAGGTGTCGAAAAAGATGCCGAGCTTAACTCCCTTGGGAAGTTGTGACTCGATCGCCGTCATACGACCCACAACTTCGCGGCAGACCTCTACTGTGTTGGCATCCGACTGCTTCTGGAGTGCCAGCATCACAGCCGGCTTGCCGTTGCTCCATACCTTTTGCCGTTGCTCGGCAAACCCATCGACTACCGTGGCAACGTCTTTGATCCGTATGAGCGTCGATCCCCGTGTGGCGACGGTGGTATTCTCGATCTCTTCGAGATTGGCATACTCTCCGGCAGTCTGGAGTGTGAATTCCTGGTATTCGTTCTCGATCCACCCCGACGGCGACTGGGTGTTGTTGGCGCGCAGAGCCAAGACAATCTGGTCAAGTGTGATGTTCCTCGCGCGAAGCCGGCTGGGGTCGGCCAGGACTTTGATTTCCCTGCGCATGCCACCTATCGTGAAAGCCGACGCTACCCCCGGAATACGTTCCAGCCGCGGTTCAACGTCGTTTTCGGAAATGCGCCGCAGCTCCGCCTGACCGTGCAACTGTGACCCGACGGTCAGATACAGTATTGGCTGGCTCGCGATGTCGAATGCGAACAGCAACGGCTCTTCCATATCATCCGGGAACGTCCCGCGCACAAGATCGAGTGCTTCGCGGATCTCGATCTTCGACTGGTCCATGTCCGTTCCCCAATCGAACTCCAGCATGACCAGCGAAAGCCCCTGCGCCGACGTGGAGGAGAGCTTCTTAATGTTCTTCACCGAAGCGAGGGATTTCTCTATGGGCCGGGTGACAACCGTTTCCATATCTTCGGGCCCGACCCCTGTGTACTGGCTGATGACCGCTATCATCGGGAACTCGAGCTTGGGGTAGAGGTCGAGCTTCAGACGTACCAGCGAGAAAAGGCCAAAGCCGAGCGCGATGAGATAGATCATCAGAGTGGTGACAGCCCGTCTGATGGAGACCTGTGTGATTTTCATCGAGCTGATCCTTCCTGCCCCGCAACAAACACCCGGGCACCATCCCTGAGTGTGTTCTGTCCGACCGTTACATACTGCTCTCCATCGGATAACCCGGATGACACCGCAATGAACTCATGGTTGACATAGGCCACACCGAGCTTGCGTTGCTCGGCGCGGCCTCCCGTCACAACGTATACATAGTAGTTTTTGACCACCACTCCTTTGCCGTTTTGCTGATCGAGGGTTGTGCTTTCGATGACTGCGTGCCGGGGCACAACGATGCTATTCTCGATCGAGCCGATACGGACCTCCACGCGTGCGAACATGCCGGGTTTGAGGAGGTACCCGGGGTTGTCAAGGACGACCTCCACCCGCGCCATCCGCGTCATTCGGTCGAGCACCGGGCTGATCTCCGCGACGGTCCCCTTGAACATGCGCTCGGGATAACTCCTGACCCGCACCTCTGCAACCTGTCCGGTCTTGAGCGATCCGATGTCCGACTCTGCCACATCGACCGCCACTTTCACGCGATTCATCTGGACGATCGTGAAGAGCGGCCGGGCAGGCGACGCCATGTCGCCTTCTTCGTAATTGCGGGCTGCAACAATCCCCGCAATCGGCGCCGTGATCTCTACATCGTTCAACTGACTCTTAGCCGTCTTCGCCATCGCCTCGGCCTGCTCGCGCTGAGCAGCCACCGCTTCGAACTGCGTCCTGATGGCATCCAACTGCTGCTGGCTGAGGGCGTCCTCCTTGAAGAGCCGCTGCGACCGCTCATATTCAAGATGTACGTTCGCCTCTTGCGATCGCGCTGCGATCAAAGCAGCCTCCGCTTGACGCACTGCCTGTTCGATCGCCGTGGCACGCACGCGGGCGATCAACGCCCCCTGCCGGACGCGGTCTCCGACATCGACGAGCAGGGCTTCAATCCGGTCCGGGACCTTCGAGAAGACCTGGATCTCATATTCTGCTTCCACGTCCCCGTCATAAGCGAGCGATCGGGTCACGGTCTGGCGTTGCGCCGGCGCGACCTCCACCGGCATCTTCTCGCCCTCGTCCCCGGTGTCATTCTGTGATTTGGAGCATGCAGCCAGCAGGACTGCAAGCGAGAGGACTGCCGCATGCAGTACGAGGCGGCTCTTGATCAGCTTCATTGTAGATTCCGCATGACGTTAGTGAATTGTTCAACCAGCCGCATCTAGAGCACGCCATCGAGACATCCGATGGCCTTCCGGAGCCGGTACCGGGCAACCTGATACTCGAACATTGTGTTGGCGTAATTCACCTGTGCCCGCGTAAGGGCGAGCTGTGAGTTCAGCACATCCAGTTGTGTGTTCGCCCCCTCATTGTACATCACGGTTGCGAGCCGCAGGGCTTCTGTTCCCAGCTTCACCGTCTCGAGGGCGGAGTGGTACTTCTCCTCTGCCTCGCGTAGGCCGTTCAACGCTATCTCGACCTCGGCGCTAATGCCGTTTACCAGGCGCCGCTCCTGCTCCTGCACGCTCCTGTAGTCCAGCTCCGCTTTCTCTGATTCCTTCATCGTCCGGAAGCCCGCGAAGATCGGGAGCTGAAGCGTTAGCGACGATGTGATGCCTCTACTGAAGTCCGGGCGAGCAAAACGCAGATTCTCCCGCATGGCCAGGTAGGACAAGTCTGTCTGAAAGATCAGCGTCGGCCAGTATGCGCTGTGTGCAATCGAGACAGTGTTATCGGCTATGGTCTTCTGCTCATCCATGATGCTCTTTTCCCGCCGCTGCTCGAGCGCCAATGTCTGGAGATCATTGAGTGAGCGTGTAGCGTATTCCTCAGCGGTGTACTGGAATTCGCCCGTGACGTCAATGTATGCTGAGGGATCGAGCCCGAGAACGGTACGCATCGTCGAGAGCGAAGACTGATAGGAGTTGCGCGCGGCAATGACATCTGGCTTTATGGTCGCCACGTCGACCTGGGCGCGCATCTTGTCGAACGGCGACGCCATGCCGACATCGAACTTCTTCATCACCCTCTCAAGGTTTGCCTGGGCCTGGGAGAGAGCGTTTTCTTGGACACGGACGAGCTCCCGGGCAAGAAGGACCGAGTAGAATGCCGTGGCTACATCGAGGATGAGCGTCTGGCGCCTCAGGTCCAGCGCGTGTCCCGCTGCTCGCTCTGCGGCATTGGCCGTCCTGATCCCGGCCATGCCGGCCCCTCCGAGGAACAGCGGCTGTGTCAGCGTCGCGCCGTAGCGCAAGGTATTCTCAAGCCCGAATGCAATGTCGACATAATCGGGCATCTGGCCAACGCCCGGGACGATCGTCCCGAGCGGGCCAAGCATGGGTTTCAGAAAGTTCGGAATCCTGCTCGTCTGGATTTCCCAGGAATGCTGCAGGTTCGCATATCCGTCCAGCCGGGGGAGCACCGTCGACCACGCCTGCCATACGCCGGTTCCGGCCTTGTCATAGTCGTTCCTTGCCACGGCAAGATCGGGGCTGTGTTTAAGTGCCACTGCCATGCTCTGTTCAAGCGTCAGAGTCATCTTCTCCTGGCCCTGGCCGGACAGCGGCAGGAGGAAGAGGAGAACTGCGAATCTACTTCCCATCTGAAACAACCGCATACGCTCCTCCACCATTTAGAGAAAGGCGAGGCAGATTGCGACTACGCGTTGTCTGCCTCGCCGGTTGCCTAACCTCATTCGTGCTAATCTATGGTTCTCATACGAAAAAAGCCAGGGGGGGGTTTCGTAAGAATACAATCTGCGTTTGCCGAATGCGGCCCGTTTTAGGCAGGTAACCAACCAGTCGTTTGGGAGGTGCTAGAGGAAAATTCTTCCCATGTCCATGGCGCGGGAATCGCTGGATCAATACCCGATGTTCCCCATCAATCTCCAGCAGAGGGACCATCCGGTGACCATTCTTCGTAACCTCCCTCTGGCCAGGCCCGAGGCACAACCTCCGACGATTTCTTTCATTGGTAAGCCGCTTGGCTCTGCGGACAGACGTCGAATCCTACAAGTGACTCAGAGCGAAGAACGTACACACAAAATCGCAACCGTCAACTGATACGCCTGTGACGATTGTCGGGGCCGTACGGAGAGATAGGGGAGAAGCTGTCCGGCTCCCGTGCTCCCTCTACCACCGGCAAAGTGAGTGGACGTATTCTGCTGAGCCATCCCTCAGCCATCCATCCATCTGTGCCGGTTCTTTCAACTGCTGGCCGCGCTTCCGCGGGACTGCACGGTAGGAACAGTGAAG
>Ga0153916_10004845_pt1 | contig 10213 bp, 5 predicted proteins | sample Opewatmetagenome_FD_109642 | JGI IMG/M metagenome (GOLD analysis project Ga0153916, IMG submission 109642) | Freshwater wetland microbial communities from Ohio, USA - Open water 3 Core 3 Depth 4 metaG | ecosystem: Environmental > Aquatic > Freshwater > Wetlands | place: USA: Ohio, Lake Erie, Old...
ACCAGGCGGAGGTTCGCCTCTGTGAGACGCCTCTCGGCCCTGTAGCCCTCGTCCTTGATCTTCCAGAAGTGGCTGCGGAAGCGCTCCTCGTAGTGGGCCAGCTTCTCCGCCAGGTCGTGACGGGGCGTCAGGATCGTCTTCTCGTTGCCGCCGGCCATCATCGCCAAGGCCACCAGCTCCGGCGTCAGAATGTGAGTGACGATGGAGAGGCGCACGAGAGCGTGCTCCGCCTCGCCGCGCTCGATCGACAAGCTCTCCTCCAGGCGGGTCGCCAGTTCCTCATCGATCTCGCCGTCCACCGCCTTCCGGAACGTGGGATCGGCGATGAGCCGGGCCAGCGCCGCACCCTTCAGGCCCAAGGCCTTGGCCGCCGCCTCCCTCGCCGGCGCCAGTCGATGCATCTCCTCCAGCAGCGACACCATCGTTCCCACCGCCGTGGGTGGCTCGCCCTGCTGCTCCTGCCAGTGCTTCTCGAGCCGCTGCAGGTGCTTGCCCTCCTCCATCTGGCGGGCGAGGCGCTTCTCGTCATCGGCGGTGAGCAGGCTGACCTTCCCGATCTCGCGCAGGTACATGCGGACCGGGTCGTCGATGCCTTCCTGGTCCTCAAGATCGGTGCCCGTCTCGACTGCCTTCTCGGGCTCCTCTTCCTCCAGCTTGGCCACCTCAGGCTCCACCCACGCCTCCACCTCCAGAGGGGCGGGGCGCGTCAGGCGGGGCAGGGGGCCCTCATCATCCTCCAAGACGTCCTCTTCCATGTCCGGTAAACGCCGTTCCACTTCTTCCGGAACCTCCTCTTCCTCCGCCTCCGGCTCTACGATCTCCTCCAGGATATCCTCCGAGGCCTCCCTGTCCGGTCGCTTCCGCCGAAAGAGAAAACCCTGAAATCGACTGCGCTTCTCGAAGGGCTCGGTCATCCGTTCTCTACTTTCTCTGCGCCAATGTAACGCTGGTCTTCTTCCTCTGGTTCCATCTTGCTATCTTGGTGCAGACGAAGCCCAATCTCCGTGTCCCGCAGGAGGGCCGCCACCGGCGACACATCCTCCGCAGTCTCCTCTGACGGCAGAGACCCAGCCTGCCAGGCCGCGGCGGCCACCGCCAGTTCGTCTTCCGTCGTCCTATCCTCCGCCTCACGCGCTGCCAGTGCGGCGCTGGAAGCCTGCTTGATCGCCTCCAGTTCCCGCTGCTTCAGTCGGCCGACGCAGTCGCGCAGGGCCGCTCTCGCCTGCTGCGGCTCGAAGGGCGGCACGTCGATGCCCCTGACCCGCTGGAGGTGCCCCTCCAATTCTTCCGGCATGACCTGGGCCAAGTCGTCCACTTCCTCGCAGTCCTGCCAGGCCTCCAGCAGTTGCCGGTTCTCGCTGTGCCAGAACAGCTCCGGGCTCAGGGCCAGGCCGTCCTCCCGCAGCTCCAGATAGCGCAGCAGCAGCGCCAGGCAGAACTCCTCGCGCGCATCGCCCGCACGGGCCGTCGCGACGACCGTCGGCGGCTCTGGTGTCGCGGCCACCGGACGGCGCTTGGTCGATTGTCGGAGGAGCATCTGCTGTAGCTCGCCTTCCCGCACCTGCGCCAGGCGACCGAGGCGCTGCAGGTAGTGCGCCCTCACAATCCGGTCGCCGATGGTTGCCACGAGGGGCAGCAGCTCGTCCACTGCCCGCGACCGCTCCCAGGGCCGCGCGCCCTCCAGGCTGGCCGCCACCGTCTGGAACTTGTAGTCCAGCAGCGGCTGCGCGCCGGCCAGCAGGGCAGGCCAGCCCTCCGGCTGGCGACGGATCGCCTCGTCCGGATCGAGGCCCGGCGGCAGGACAACGACACGGATGTCGCCGCCCAGGATCTCCTGGTACTCTACCGCCCGCAGCGTCGCCTCCTGACCGGCAGTGTCAGCGTCCAGGCCCAGGATCACATCGCGGGCGAAGCGCTTAAGCAACCGCACCTGTCGTTCAGTCAGCGCCGTGCCCATCGAGGCCACAACGTTGCTGTAGCCGTGCTGGTGAGCAGCAATGGCATCCATATAGCCTTCTACTATTACGGCTGAGCCCTCGCGGCGGATGTGCTCCTTCGCTCTGTCGAGGGCGTAGAGAAGGCTTCCCTTATCAAAAAGAACAGTCTGGGCCGTGTTCAGGTACTTAGGCTGGCTCTCCTCTTGCCCCTGGCTGGGCAGGCTTCGCCCGCCGAAGCCGACCACCCGTCCGCGCATATCCGTGATCGGGAACATGATGCGTTCGTGAAACAGGTCGCGCGGCCCCCGCTCACCGAGGGTGAGGAGCCCGGCCGTCAGCAGTTCCTCCTGCCGATAGCCCCTCTCCCGCAGGTGCCGGAGAAGGTTCTCCCAGCCCGGAGGAGCAAACCCAAGCTGAAAATCCTGCAGCGTCGCCCGGTCCAGCCCCCGTTCCTCCAGATAGCGCCGCGCCCGGCGGCCCTCCTCGCTGTCCAGCAGCAGGCGGTGATAGTACTGGGCCGCGGTCTCGTTAGCTTGACGCAGCCGCTCTCGCTCAGCGTCGTCTTCCGCCCGATGGCGCTCGGGCAGGGGCACCCCGGCCCGCTCCGCCAGCAGGCGCAGGGCCTCCCGGAACTCCAGGCCCTCCTTTTTCATCACGAAGGAGAACACGTCGCCGCCCTCGCCACAGGCGCCGAAGCAATGCCAGCTCTGCCGCTCCGGCGACACGATGAACGACGGCGTGCGTTCGCTGTGGAAGGGGCAGACCGCCTTATAGCTGCGCCCCGCCTTCTGCAGCTGGACGTAGCCGCCGATCACGTCCACAATGTCGAGCCGCGCCTTGATCTCGTCGATCTCGCTCATAGCCTTATTCGAACATATGATTCAATATGAATTATACACCACGGCACAAGCCACCTAAGATATAGAACCAAACAGGTGCCAGAAAGTTACGAGGGAAACCCTGTCCGAGCGAAAATTCTACATAACAACCAATGCGGGACCCAGGATAGAGACACCGCCTGGCTATAGCCGGTCTAGCAGCGCTTCTGCCATCTCCTGGTGCTTGGACATACCGATCTGGCGGTACACAGCGATGGCTTCTGTGAGCAGCCGGAACGCCTTGTCCCCGTCCCCGGGGCTGTTGCGGTGGATCAGCATGGCAGCATAGCCGTGTTTAGTCCGAGCGATCCAGGGGCGCGCCCCCATTCTGGTATTCATCTCCAGGGCATCCTCGAAGTGCTGTTGCGCCTCGTCCGAGCGCCCCATTGTGGTCGCCAGGAGGCCCAGGTTGCGCGATGCCGCGCCCCGGCAGACGATAACGGGATTGCCCGCGACGACGGTTCGCCCGGCATAGGGAAGCAACAGGTCATACAGCGCCACCGAGCGGGCGGCATCGCCCAGGCAGGCGCAGACCTCAGAGAGAAGGGCCACGCAAATTAGCCAGACGGCGTCGCGAGGCAGGTCTGCGAAGTCTGCGACGGCCAGATGCTCAAACTCGCTCCGTGCCTCCTCCGGGCGTGCCGCTTCGGTATGGAGCAAGGCCAAGGCTGCCCGCCAGACGGGAATCTCTGGGTACTGTTCGACAAAACCCCTGAGAACGGTCTCAACCTCGGGAAGACGCCCCTGGTGCCAGCGCAGTTCGAATAGCTGTGCGCCGAATGCCACCAGCGGGGAGTTAAGATCCGCCTGCTTTCGCACCGCCTGTCCTACTGTTAGGGCCTCCTGGACCAGACGCTCGCTCTCCTCGAACCGGCCGTCCATCGTGGCACGCATGGCCAGCACGAATGCCCTGAACCACAGGTAGACCGGCTGGCGAAGCTCTTCTGCCAGGCGAGTCCACTCTCTGATCTCAGCGTCCGCCGCCGAGACGTCTCCAAGCTCCAGAAGGCCCGTCGAGCGCCAACCATGGGCTCCCATAATCATCTCCGCGTCGGCGGCCTCCTCAGCGACCTGAAGCATCTCGGCCGCCAAGGCGAGTCGCGCATGCACGGTCTCTGGTCCCCTCTCGGGCCCCCACAAGGCGAACTGCCTCGCGTGCAGGGCCGCAAGCAGCGACGAGGGGCTTCCGACACGTCTGGCGATCTCTACGGCATCCTTGCTCAGCGAGGCCTGCCTCTCCCACTGATTTGAGGGATGAAGCGCCAGGGCCAGGCACGCCAACACTCTAGCCCGCAACTCGCTGTCGCTATCCCCCAGCGCGCACAGCGCATCCTCCAACAAGGCTAGCTGGGTAGGGTCTTCCTCCACAGCGATGAGAACGGGGCCTCCGAAACCCAGAGCGGCCCGGGCAAGACTGTCCGCTGCCTTGAGGCTTCTGGCAATGTTGGCAGCTCGAAGGAACGCCTCTCTAGCGCTCAACAGCTCCCCCGCTCTTCGGCGTGCCTCGCCCAAGGCCAGAAACAGCTGGCAGCGCTGAGCCTCTTCCAGCCGCCCGGTCATCGTCGCGGCCTGAATGGCGCGCTCGTAGTACCCGGCAGCTTCCTCATACGCAGTCGCCGCCATCGCGCGCTCGCCTGCCAGCGTCAGATAGCGCAGCGTCTTATCAGCATCGGCGGCCGCCCCAGCCTGATAGAGGTGATAGGCCAGGTCGACAGTGTGTTCCGCCAGGGCGTGCCCGTAGACCCGCTCCATCGCCTCCGCCACCTGCAGATGGAGACGCTGGCGGCGAGGCAAGGAGAGACCGCTGAGCAGCGTCTGACGGATCAGCTCGTGGGTGAAGCTGAAGCGCGCCTCGCGGCCGTCGGCGGCAGCGATGAGGTGAGCCCGTTCCGCCTCATCGATGGCATCCACAAGGGCGTCTGGGTCCCCCTCGCCCAGCGCCTCCAGCAGCTCGAAGCTGAAGCCGCGGCCCATTGCGGCGGCGGCCGTGAGGATGTGGCGACACTCCCGGCCGACGCGCTCAAGCCGACGGTCGATGAGCAGGCGGACACCCTGTGGCACGTCAAGCTCGCCGATGCTGAGGTCGGGGCGCCAGCAGCCCATCTCATCGAACAACTTTCCCTCTTCGGCCAGGTGCTGGTACACTTCCTCCACAAAGAAGGGATTCCCCTCCGTCTCGCCGTAGATCGCCCGCACCAACGCCGTCGGCGGCTGCTGGCCGCTGAGGGCACGCAGCATTGCCTGCACGTCGGCCTCCGCCAGCCGCTTGAGGGCCAGACGATGGGCGAGGCGCTCGCGCGTGAGTTCTCCGAGCGCCCTGGCCAGGGGGCGGGCCACATCGAGCTCCACGTCGCGATACGTACCCACCATCAGGACCGGCATCTCATCGATCTGGTGGGCGATGTGCTGGATCAGCAGCAGGGTTGAGTCGTCGGCCCAGTGGAGGTCTTCCAGCACCAGAAAAAGGGGCTGGCCGCGGCCCGCGCGCTCCATGAACTCGCGGATGCAGTTGAAGAGGTAGCGGCGCTCCTGCTCCGGCGATAGCTCGGCGGGCGGTGGAATGTCGGGGAGGAGATGGCGCAGCTCCGGCATGAGCTTGGCCACCTCAGGCGCCGCGTCTCCAAGGGCCTCCCGCAGCGCCTCCGGCCGCAGCACCCGGGCCGCGGCCTCCAGTATCTCCACGAGTGCGATGTATGGCGGTGCTCCTTCCATCTCGTAGCAGCGACCCCTGAGAGCCGTCATGTGCCGCTGCCGCGCTTCGGCCATCAGTTCCTCGGCCAGGCGCGTCTTGCCCACGCCGGGCTCTCCGCCGATCATGACCAGGGCACCGCGCCCGCCTGCCACCCGGTCGAGCAGGCGCCGCAGCACCGCCCGCTCCTCTTCCCGCCCCACGAACGGTGTCCGCTCCGGGACGGCCGACGGGACGTAAGTGACCGGGTGCCCCTCCTGCCAGAGTGCCTCGTAGAGACGCCAGCGTTCGGGGAACCCCTTCAGCCGAAAACGGCCCCGGTCAACAAAATGGACATCCCTGGCCTTGCCCACTACGGCCCTCACCGCCTCCGACGCTAGGATTTGGCCGCCCCTGGCTTTTGCGGCGATGCGGGCGGCGGCGTTCACGGCCTGGCCGAAGAGGTCCGCCTCCTCCTGGATCACCTCGCCCGTGTTCAGCCCGATGCGAACGCGTACCTGCTCTTCCGCTGGCTGACGGCGATTGTGTTCCTCTAGCGCCCGCTGGATGGCGACGGCGCAGGCCAGAGCCCGCCGCGCCGAGGCGAAGGCCACCATGAAGCCGTCGCCCAGGGACTTCACCTCGTGGCCGCTGTGCCGCTCGATTTGCCCGCGTACAATCTGCCGCTGGGTGCGGAGAACCGAATGCGCGGCTTCGTCGCCCCGGCGACTCGTGAGGTCAGTAGAGCCTTCGACGTCAGTAAACAGGACAGTGATGGTGCCTTCGGGAAGCTCGTGGGCCACGGCAGGCGCCCCCTCTCCTCAACCCTAGAGATTATTTCCGATCCGCAAGAAATAGTCAAACCGCGGGGATCTGGATCTGAGGCCTGCCTGTGTTCGACCACACCTCGCTGCCGGCTCCTAGGGCAGCTCGCCGCGGAAGCCCAGGCGTCGGGCGACGTCCAGGGCGAACTGATCAGTCATGCCGGCGATGTAGTCGGCCGCCTGACGCCACGAAGCATCGGACGGGATCGTAAAGTCGCTCTGAATTTCCTGAGGCCGCTCCGCGTAGTACGCGAACAGGAAGCGCACCACTTCGCGCGCCGCCTCTACCTCTCGCCGGCCGGCCTCCGGCAAATAGACACGCTGGAACAGAAACTCCCGCAGGGCGTTGGCCGCCGCCTGTGCCGGCGGGCTCAGACCGATACGGACCTCGCCTTCCGCTGTCGCCTCCCCGGTGGCCGCCCAGGAGCAGTCGATGATGTCCAGCACCAGAGCATTGATGCGCTGTGAGTGGGTCCGCCCCAGGGCCGCCGTTACCTCCGCCGGCACGTCCTCTTCCGACAAGATCCCGGCCCGGATGGCGTCCGCCAGGTCGTGGTTGATATAGGCCACGGCGTCGGCCAGCTTGACGATCTGGCCCTCCAGGGTCGCCGGCTGCCCCAGGCTCTCGTCCAGGATGTCCTCCCGCACCTTGGAGCTGTTGACGATGCCGTCGCGGACCTCCCAGGTCAGGTTCAGTCCCTGGCCCCCATTCTCCAGGCGCTCCACCACCCGCAGGCTCTGTTGCGCATGGCGGAAGCCGTCCGGAAGGAGCTGGGCCAGCGCCTCCTCACCGGCGTGGCCAAAGGGCGGATGGCCGAGGTCGTGGCCCAGGGCAGTGGCCTCCGCCAGGTCCTCATTCAGGTTCAGGGCGCGGGCTATGGTGCGGGCGATCTGTGCCACCTCCAGCGTATGGGTGAGGCGGGTGACGAAGTGATCGCCCACGGGGGCGATGAACACCTGAGTCTTGTGCTTCAGCCGGCGAAAAGCCTTGCTGTGGATGATGCGATCGCGGTCGCGCTGGAACTCCGTACGGACAGGCGAGGGCTCGTCGGGCCGCTCCCGCCCCCGCGAATGATAGCTGCGCGCCGCAAACGGCGAGAGCAATCGCTCCCGCTCCTCCAGCCGCAGCCGGACTCGATCTTCGTGAGTGGTCACGAAGGCATTCTAGGACGGCGCCATGCGCCTGACAATGCCAGCGTCATACCTGTCCTCGTCCATATGCACGACGATCGCTTCGGTGGTCGCCGAACAAAAGACACCTATGGAAGCCCACCGGGCCAGTTTGGCGGCAACGAGATCAAGAACATCTCCACCTCGCCCGTGCCCGATCGGCCCCAGTTGCTGGTGAAAACGATCCGCGTAAAGTCCGGGTTCACGCTGGCGTGAGGCTCGGCCCAGTAGTCGTGCTCCTGGCTTTCGTCGACCAACGAATGCGTGTGCGCCAGGCGCACCACGCGCCCGCCCGGCTTGAGCTCCACGGCGAAGACCTGGTCGTCCATCCAGGTGTAGGCACCAGGGTCACCGTCGTGGGTGGAGACCAGCGCCCAGCCCGGCCGGTTGAAGGCGCGCCCCGAAATGTGGAGTCCAATCGACGTGTGGGTGAAGTCGATGGGCCACAGCGGCGTCACTTTACCCGTCGCCAGATCGACCATGGAGATGTGATCGGTGTCGATGTCCTGATAGACGACTACCTCGCGCCCATCCGCATCGAGGGCCAGGTCCATGTGGCCCGAGATACGCAGCAGGCCCCGCCCGTTCTGCAGGTCGCGGTCGTACACCATATAGCCGCAGGGGTTCGCATCGGTGCCCAGTTGGCCCGGCTCGCAGTAGAAGTCACTGAAGTCGGCGATGAAGTAGTTGCCCAGCGGGCTGACATAGGCGTTGTCGATCGCCTCCGCTCCCTCTACCCCGCGCATATCGCGCTTGGCGATCACCTGGTCCGTTTGCAGATCGTAGACCAGCAGCGCTACGGTAACCCAATCTTGATCCTCCGCCATGAAACCCCAGTAGCGGCCATCGCGCGAGGGGCTGCCCTCGTTCTTCGTCCACACGGCAGCCAGCGATTGGCCGGGGAAGTCGCCGGCGAAATCGTGAACGAGAGTCTGCTGCTCGCTGCCCAGGTTGTAGGCCATCAACCGGGTCTCCTCGCAGTAGTAGAGCAGGTCGGGGTTGACGGCGTCCCAGCGCGGGTCCACCGCGCCGCCGAAGGGCAGTTGCCCCACGGGCTCAAGCGTTCCTGCGTCGTACAGATACCATGTCGCATTGACACCGCGCACCACGATGCGGCTTGCATCGGCGTTGAAGGACTGCACGCGCGAGTACTCGTTCTTCATTCCGGGTGAGTCATCGTCCGGCGACAGGTCAGCCGTCCGGTCGGTGACGCGCACCACGCACGTTCCGAAGGCCGGATCCCGGAACGGCTCGCGGGGCGACGGCTCGGGCAGGCTGGGGGTCTGGCGGACGTCGAAGTCGGTGACAAACGGTGGTTGGGGGTCAGGACAGAGGGCCGATGCAGCGGCCGCCGCGGGTGTAGGGGTAGCAGGGGCTGTCCCGTGCGAAGTCGCCGCCGTCGGCGATGCCGCCTGCGCGGTGCGAGTCGTCGGCGGCGTCCTCGTGGCTAGCGGAGTGCCGGTCCCCTCGACCGTCGCGGCGGGCCCGGCCGTCTCCGCCCCTTCGTCTCCGCCGCAGGCCGCAGCGCCTGCGGCTACCAGGACGGCGCAGGCCAGAGCGACGGTAACGGATCGTTGCGACAACTGCCACATAGGGCCCCTCCCCGAGGCCGCGAAAGCCGATCGGTTCCGGCCCGGCGCAACGGACGGCGAGGGCGTTCGCTCGCCTCCGCCGAGCGCCCCTGCGCGCGCACTGGAACACCTATCGCCGTGGAAAGGATCTATTGCAGCGCGAAGTAGCGCCGGTCTTCATCGGACCAACTGAACTGGGCTATCATCATCAGGCCCGTCTCCGACGTGGGTGCCTGAAAGCAAACGTTGCCCTCGGTCTTGCCACCGTGGAACAACTCAGCCCAGAGGTCGTCTGGAATTACGCCGCAGCTAGGATCGAATGGCTCGCGGACCACATTCTGGGATCCCACAAACGCGAAATCCCCTTCGCTCACGAGGTCGGTTTCGCTGCCTGACTGAACATTCTTAGCGGACAGTTTGACCATGATCATCTTATACCCGGTCTCAGGCGGATCGTTAAACATGTTTTCCTCGTGCACCTCTGGCCAGGCGTCCCAGTCGACGTCGAGTACCTTGATCTCCCAGCCTGGTGGCACCTCAAGCATGTGACCGAATCGAACCGCGTTCTCGCGAGTCCGACCGTCGTACAACGGACTCGGAGTGGCCGTCGCCGTCTCCGTCGCGGTTGCCGTGGCCGTCGGCGTAGCGGCTGGCCCCGTGGCTGAGCCCAGGGCCAGTAGGCCCGTCATGTCGTCCAGCGGCGGCAGGTTGCTAACGTCCGGTTTGCCCGCGAACCAGCGCCACCAGCCTCCCGTCTGCGAGTCGAGGGCATAGGCGGCATCCACCGTACCCGCGCCGCAGGTGGCCAGCGCGTCGTCCGCCGCTGTCCCGTCCGCGCCGTCCCAGACGGCTATCGACCACCTCCCCGCCGGCGGGCAGTTGTGCATCGAGCCCGTCTGCGCCTCGGACGGGCCCGCAGCCAGGACCCACGCGGCGAGGCCAACGCTTATGAGCAGGGCGCAGACTGCGCCGGTTAGAACGAGCCGTCGGGGAAATCGAAACATGGCAGCATCTCCCTGGCACGCGACAGATGGGTTGGCGCCACCATTCAACGCCCGCGGATGGCCACTGTCAAGTGTATCGCGAGAAGGAAACGTTCACCGCGGCACAAAGTGCGCGCAGCCGTCGTCGGTCTCTTCGTAGACGGGGAGGTGCGCCGAGAAGA
>Ga0153916_10004846_pt1 | contig 10210 bp, 9 predicted proteins | sample Opewatmetagenome_FD_109642 | JGI IMG/M metagenome (GOLD analysis project Ga0153916, IMG submission 109642) | Freshwater wetland microbial communities from Ohio, USA - Open water 3 Core 3 Depth 4 metaG | ecosystem: Environmental > Aquatic > Freshwater > Wetlands | place: USA: Ohio, Lake Erie, Old...
CCAGTGAACGCTTTTCCTTTTCTCGAGACCTTCTTACCGATTCTAATCTTCCTCAGATGTCTCTTTGCGTTAGGATAGACTTGATCGGTCCCAGTGCCACAGATCAAGTCGTGAAATGTTGAGTAGAGCAGGTTCTTCCATTCTTTCTCGTCAGCTTCTTTACTCAGCACTTCTTTTTCGGCACGTCTGTAGAGTTGTTTGAAACTGATTCTGCTGCTGTAGTATCCTTTGAAACTAGAGTAATCGGAAAGCATCTCGCCTTTAAATGTAGGTAATTCGGGTGCGTGCTTCTCCAGTTCTGTGAAGAATTCCGAGGGAAGCGCAAATTTGGCGCCCTTGGTTCTGTGAACCCGTTGAATGAGTTTTTCATGGGGCACGTAGAAGTCATCTCCAAAGGGCATTAATGCTATGTCTGTTGTGGGTTCCAAGTTGTAGATGGCTTTTGCCAAGTTGTGAAACCGGTTCCCGAACATGCTGTAGCTATATTTCATCCAGTGGGCAAGAACAGTGCTTCCGTCTGTTCCAGTCCAATAAAACTCTTGAGTGGAGTCAGGCTCCGTCATTCCTCTCCAGAAAACATAGTACTTGAGGCCTGCCATCGTCGCTATTCTGGGCATAATCCCCGGGTGTCCAAAGCAGTCGATCATCCATGCAACTCGGGGTTTTTTGTTGAATTCTGCTTTGGCAAAATCGTTCATGATCTCATAGCTTTTCTTCATCGTAAGCGGTGAAATCAAGTTGAGATCTGGCATTACGTATCCTGCGTTGACAACTTCTATCCTGCCTTCGTGAACCGTCTCAGCCAGTTGACTGAACAATTGTGGTTTGTCCTTTTTCATCCTCTCAAGATAGAATGCTTGATCAACGACGTATGTGAAGTCATGATCCTTTTCCATTATTTCCATGACTGTGCCCAAAATCTTGTAGACTCTGTTCAAGGATTCCTGTTCTGTATGGATCCATGCGACATCGTAATGAAAGTGAGGAATTATGAACACTCTTTTCTCTGAATCCATAGACCTAGACCAACTTGACGGGAGTTGAGCTTTTTCACGCACTCTTTTTGGCGTCACTTCGCTTCCACAGCGCTCATGACGCTATGCAGGTTCTAGTGGATCACTCTTTTCCATCTGACGCCTTCAGTGGTGTCCTCAATGAGATAACCGAGTTCTTTTATTTCCTCTCTGAGTCTATCTGCCGTTTTCCAGTCTCTCTTCTTTCTAGCTGCCTCTCTTTCTCTGATCAATTTTTCTATCCCTGCGGGCAGTTCTTCCTTAGTCATTTCTTTAGTCAGATCTAGGGCAAGAACCCTGTCGAATTCCTGAAGCAATTCATATTTCTGTCGATCGCTCGCTTCCTTCTCGTCTCTTACGAGCTTCCATACGACTGTTAGAGCTTTCGGCATGTTCAGATCATCATTTGCTGCGTCTATGAAGTCTCTCCTGTATTCCTCAGCCTTTGTCGCATTCTCTCCTCCGCTTTCAGAATCTTCACTTAGCTTTCGCACGTGCTCTCTCAAAGCAAATAGAGCATTTTGAGCAGCCTTCAGACTTTCAAAAGTGAAAACTAGATCAGACCGATAATGAGCGGTCAAGCACAGATATCTGAAAGCAAGGGGATCAAATCCTTCCTCAACGAGGTTTTTAACAGTGATGATTTTTCCCTCTGACTTCGCCATTTTCGCTTTTTCACCAAAGACTAGAAAGGCACCATGTAACCAGTAATTGACGAATTGTTTCCCAGTGGCTGCTTCTGACTGTGCGATTTCATTTGTATGATGAATAGGTGGATGATCTGTTCCTCCGCAATGTATGTCAAACGTTTCACCCAGATACTTCATGCCCATGGCACTGCACTCTAGGTGCCAGCCGGGAAATCCAACACCCCAAGGTGAATCCCACTCCATCTGCCTCTTCTTGCCCTTTGGAGAAAAAAGCCAAAGGCCAAAATCCGTTATGTTTCTCTTTTGAGGATCAAATTCCACTCTTGCCCCTGCCCTAAGGCTTTCGTTCAGTTTCTCGAACGTCATTCCCATAAGTTTTCCATAATCCTTCAGTTTCGAGGTGTCGAAGTACACTCCGCGGTCAATTGCGTACGTGTATCCGTTTTTCTCAAGTCTTTGGACTAATTCGATCATGTCAGAAACGTGGTCAGTCGCTTTGCACAGTATTGTCGGCTTGAGTATGTTGAGTCGCTCTGCATCTTCGAAGAAAGCTGTGGTATAGAATTCAGAAATCTCCCATACAGACTTCTTCTCTTTTCTGGCTTCAACTTCCATCTTGTCTTCCCCAGCATCTGCGTCAGAGACAAGGTGGCCCACATCCGTTATGTTCATTACATGCTTCACATTGAAGCCATTGAAATCCAAAACCCTTCTCAGCACATCCTCAAAGATGTACGTTCTAAAATTCCCTATGTGAGCATACAAGTAGACGGTGGGTCCGCAACAGTACATGCCAACTTCCTGTTCACGAATGGGCTTGAAGACTTCTTTCTTCCTTGTCAAGGTGTTGAAGAGTTTCACAGTCGTGTGCACACCATCTCGGGACTGCTGGCCCTCAAACATTATCCTTCTTACTGATAGACTGGCGCCGGGGAAGGGATTTGAACCCTTGAGGCGCAAAGCGCCACCGGCTAACACGCCCTATGGTCTGAGCCCCAAACCATACATCTCGAGGCCGGCACATTACCGCTCTGTCACCCCGGCACCCAGCGCAAACAAAAAGAAAGGACAACATCAACTAAAAGCATTTCCTATACCCGAACGAAAGCTCAGAAGAAAACCGCCTCAACATAGGCAAACGTCACGATTGGCAACATTGATGGTGCCTTTTAGCAACATAGAACGTAACTCAAGAACCGCTCAGACAGAAATCAAAACACCATGCGAAAACAGCAACAGAGCCCTAGACGCAAACAGAAACCGAGAAATTCACACCTAAGAATTTTTTCTGCACTCAACGTACACCTCTTCCAACTCATGGTTAAGATATAAAAGCAACCCTTACAACATCTCATAGGCAAATATGCATACTAACCAACGGATGTCACACACCCAATGTCACCACATAAGCTAAGAAAAACAAGAGAACGCCGCGGCTCCCGAACCATGGGATGGGGCCAAATAGGCCAACACCGAAAACACGGAGAAAAAGGCGGAAGAAACGTAGGCAAACACAAGCACTTATGGTCATACGTTCTGAGATACGAACCAGACTACTTCGGAAAACACGGATTCAAAACACCCAAAGGCATAACCGGAGAATCAAACCCCACCACCATCAACATATCACAAATAGACCAAATAATCGACAAACAGACACGCACAAAAACAATAGCTAAGAAACGAGGCAAACCCTACCTCGACCTCACAAGCCTAGGATTCCAAAAACTCCTGGCAAAAGGAAAACTCACCAAACCAGCCATAATCAAAATAAACAAGTGGTCAGAATCAGCAGCTAAAAAAATCGAAGAAGCAGGCGGACAAATAATAGGCGCAACAAAAGAACCCGAACAACCCGAAACCCACGAAGCAAAACTCGAAGAACCCACCGTCACGGAAGAAACCGAGAAAGAACCGCCTAAAGATTAATTACCCTCACACACATGAATGCCCTAAACAATTAATCCTCAAGGTGAAAGCACTCACATGGCCGGCAGATTCCTCGGCTTGTTCAAGCCCTTATCCAGAGTCACACCCGAAGTCAAACCACCAGAACGAAAAATCGGATTCAATGAAAAACTCTTCTGGACCGGCCTCGCACTCGCACTCTACCTCGTCATGACCGAAGTCCCACTCTACGGATTGCCAATAACCACAGCCCAAGGCGACCCCTTCCTATACCTACGAGTCATATTCGCATCACACCGAGGCAGCCTCATGGAACTCGGAATAGGCCCCATCGTCACAGCCGGACTAATACTCCAACTACTAGCAGGATCAGGCATGATAGGCTGCGACATGAGCAACCCCGACGACCGCATGCTATTCACAACAGCCAGCAAAATCTTCTCATTCATACTCATCGGAGTACAAGCATTCGCCTACATCATAGGCGGCGTCTACGGAGCCATATCACCACAATCATCAGTCCTAGTCTTCATCCAACTAATGATAGCAGGACTCGTCCTAATGCTACTTGACGAAATGCTGCAAAAAGGCTGGGGATTCGGCAGCGGCATCAGCCTCTTCATCCTAGGAGGAGTGGCCCAAACCGTAATGTGGGACACCTTCGCAGCAACCCCAACGTTTCTACACCAAGACGGAAAAAGCTGGGGCGCCATCATAGCCCTGATCCAAACCGCATTATCAGGAGGCCCACTAAGCTCAGTCTTCTTCCGCGGATCCCAATTGCCAAGCATCCTTGGACTCATAACCACGGTCATAGTCTTCTTCGTAGTCATATACATAGAAGGCGTTCGGGTCGAACTGCCCATTTCATACGCAGGCTACCGAGGATACCGCGGACGCTACCCGATCAAGCTTCTCTACGTCTCCAACTTGCCCGTAATATTCGCCTCAGCTCTCTTTGCAAATGTGTACTTCATATCTCAGCTAGTTTGGAACAACTACAATCAAGCCAACAGCAACTATTGGCTCAACCTGATTGGCATGTACAAAACCAGTGACAGTGGACCCGTGCCATTCGGAGGCTTGGTATACTATGTTATCTCACCCAGAAGCCTCAGCGACGTAGTAGCTGATCCTTGGAGAGCCGTAGCCTACACTGGCATTCTAGTATCTTTCTCAATCATTTTCTCCCTCACATGGCTAGAAGTAGGTGGACTCGGGCCTTCCACTGTTGCCAAACAGCTTGTTGACTCAGGCATGCAAATCCCAGGCTTCAGAAGATCCGAGAAGCCTATTGAACAAGTTCTGAAACGTTACATTCCAACAGTTACGATTCTCGGAGGCGCCATCGTTGGCCTAATCGCTTCAGTCGCAGATTTCTTCGGCGTATTTGGAACAGGTATGGGAGTGCTCCTGTCAGTGGGCATACTCTATCAGTATTACCAGATCTTGGTACAAGAACGCGTTTCAGAAATGTATCCTGCGCTTCGACGCTTCTTCGGAGGTTAATAGCAGTGCCTATAGATTTCTTAACGTACACGCCCAACTCAACACTGTTCATAATGCTTGTAGCCTTCGCCGTTTCGATGGCGACTTCAACAACCAATCGGCTTCTAACCAAAAGAGATCAGTTGAGAGACTGGAACAAAGAGATTAGCCAATGGAGATCAGAATCCATGAAAGCCGCTCGCTCGGGCGACAAGAAACTCATGGCCAAACTGAAGAAACAGGAGAAACACATCATGCAGATACAGTCAAAAATGATGTGGCAATCGATGAAGACCTCATTTCTGTGGTTTATCCCTCTTATGCTGATGTGGTACGTGCTTCTCCCCCAAGCCATTGAACCAGTCACAGTGGTGGCTTATCTTCCATGGCTAGGGACAGTTCCATACGCGCTGAATGTATTCACGTGGTATCTTTTCTGCTCGCTCTTAGCGGGCATAATCTTCAACCGCCTATTCGGATTAGGAATGGGAGGAGAATAGCCCTTGCCCAAACCATTTCAACGGACCAGAAGCACAAAACGACGATTGATAAGGCTGCCCAGCGGCAAACCAACAACACACTTCACCAAGAAAAGAACTAAAACGTCCCACTGCCTCAGATGCGGGCGAATAATCTTCGGTATCCCATCACGAAAAGCTGCGAAACTCAACAGGATACCTCTGACCAAAAAAAGGCCCCAACGCATCTTCGGCGGGCAACTCTGTTCAACATGTCTCAAAGAGTCTCTGAAGCATGCCGCTCGGAGCGCCCTGCCGGCATGAGCTCCAAGCGTCAGAAGATAGTCATTTGTATAGCTGGCTTGACCGCCTGTGGAAAGAGCACGGCTGCCACACGACTTGCTGAAAGATTCAACCTCAAGTATGCTTCCGGTGGAACTGCCCTTAAAGAAGCAGCATTGAAAATAGGCTACAAGCCCAGTGGAAAGGGATGGTGGGAGTCCGCTGAAGGCATACGTTTTCTCAAGCAAAGGGCGCGCGACCCAAAACTCGACAGGCAAATTGATGATTATTTGTTGAAGTTAGCTGAGCATGGCAACGTCGTGTTAGATAGTTGGACTATGCCCTGGCTGTCACGAAAGGGTTTCAAGATTTGGCTTGAGGTGCCAGCTGAAGAAAGAGCTAGGCGGCTGGCTGGACGAGATGGGATTAGTAATGAAGAAGCCAAAAGGGCCATTGCAGAGAAAGACGGCAGGACTAAGCAGATCTACGAGCGCTTATACGGCTTCAAGCTGGGTGAAGACTATTCTCCCTTCGATCTTGTTCTTGACAGTGAGCAACTCTCGACCGCTGAGGTTTTTGATGTTCTTTGTTTTGTGGTTGAGCACCTAGTGCTCCGGCAGAGTCGATGAGGTTATAAATGCGTTTGGTCATGAATGATAAAAAGCGCAGTGATTCGGAGATGAAACATGATGCCCGCTATTGATGTTGGCAGAGTCTGTGTGAAACTCTTAGGTCGAGAGTCCGGTAAGAAATGCATAGTCGTTGACATAGTCGACAAGAATTTTGTCCTAGTTACCGGCCCCAAACAGCTAAACGGAGTCAAGAGACGACGCGTTAACGTCAGCCACGTCGAACCCACCGAAAGAAAAGTCGACATTAAACGAGGCGAATCCGACGAGGAACTCATGAAAGCACTGGACAAGGCTACGCAGAGTTTTCTCAAAGAAAACGTCAAATCATAATCCAGACTTGCTTCCATATGCTTTCGCATTTTGAACCTGTCTAGAAACAGCTAGACCATCATAATGCATATTTGGTCTAATTGCATCTAGTACAAAAAGACAGGCGAGTCTTCTATGCCCGAAGAAATAAGGATGAAAATTGGCAGAGCAAGCTACATCCAGCGAATCGGCGAAAAAGACTACCTGAAGACTCGGAGTCGCATTGAAAGCGTGCCCATGCGACAACTGGCCAGACTAGCACATACGAGTGGTCGAACTTGGAGGCTCAACCAAGAAGGAAACGACATCTTCCTGATTCTTGAAGGAACTCCTTGGGAACAAGAGAAGACACCCAAAAAGGAAAAGATCCAGCAGCATTCTTCAGGAAGATAGCTTGAGCAGACAAAGAACTTGGCTAGCCTCTCTGCACAGCTGCGCGAAGAGCATCGATCCATCCAAGGGAAAGGTTTGAATATTAAAACCCTTATTGATTAAGAAGTTCATCTTAGGAGGAAGGCACATGAGGCTGGTTCACGGCGTAACAGGCATTTCCAAGATAATCTTGGTTCTGCTCTTGTTGATTTCATTCATTCTGGGCGCTGTTTTTTCATACGTCTATACGATGGGTTATTATGCACCTTCCGAGTTTCGCCTTCCTGACAAATCGTCCATTACCATACAAAGCGTTGAGTTCAACAAGCAAGACACTCATTTTTTTGATGTCACAGTTCTCAACCCTTCTTACTCGCCATCGGATGTGAACATTACTAGGATCGAGGCACGAGGAACTGACGACAATATAGTCAATGTAATGACCGATACTGTGCCGTCGCTACCGTACTCATTACAGAGGGGGCACTCCCAAACGTTCCGAGCCACCTGGAATTGGGCAGACTATACCGGCATCAGGCTGCCATATACGGACAGACCAGTAGAGATTCGTGTCTTTATCGCGGATGGAAGCGGGGTAATCCTTGAGTCAAAGAAACCACTGACTAGGCTGATTATTACCGAACTTGTATTCAACCAATCAATAAGCGTAAACCACTTCAACGTGACCATTCAGAACTTGGCCTCATCGGAAACGCATGTAAATGTAACCACGATCGCCATTGAAGGCAACCAAGTGCCAATAGATAAAGTAGCCCCACAATTGCCTTACACACTAAATCCAGGCGATGACCCAGTAAGATTCCAATGTTTCTATAATTGGGCTGGGCTAATGGGCCAAGGTGCAACGATAGGTGTGAGCACGCAAGAAGGCTACATAGCACAACGGACCATCACTTTGCCAAAGCCTGTTACCCTAGATATCCCCAGCTCTCAAATCATCTTCAACACCACAATAAGCACACAGAAATTCAATATAACCGTGACCAACAGCGCGAATTCCTCCACATACGTCACTGTTGGACGAATCACGGTTGCAGTGGGCCAGCAAGCGCCAGTGAACATTACACAATGGACCGCATACACATCACCAATTCTCGGCATCAACGAGTCCATTCTTATAGCTTGCACAGGATGGGAATGGAGCACCTACACTGGTCAAACAGCAAGAATCACAGTATACACTACCCAAGGATTCATTGTCTCCAAGGAAACCCAAATCCCATGAAACGCCATTCCTCGTCCGGGCACACTAATTCTATCACTTGCCCCAAACCGTGAGCCACAGCCTTCTTATAGGCTATGTTTGCGGTAGCTGCATCTTGCACGGCCAAACCAATAGAAGCAAAAACCGTGACCTCATCGTCACTTACTCTCCCCCTCTTAAATCCTGCAACAATTTCCCCCAGGCTGCCCCATACATCTTTCAAATCAAAGAGACCTCGTGAAAACGGAACGCTGATCTCACTGCTGTATGAGGCGTGTTCTGAATCGGCTCCACCTACCTTGGCTTTCTCGAGCACGACTGGATCCAGTTCCTGCAAGCGTTCACATCTTTTTCAGTCAAACAAGCGTCTTCATCAGAATCACCCGTTCATCTGTCTACGAGTCCCAAGTCAAGGTTCTTGCTTCTTTCAAGGATGCACTACAGCGAAAGAATTTTCTTCTCCTTGCCAGATACAGAGCAGCAGAGGCAGAGAGGATGTTCAAAGCGACTGAGCGCACTCGCACAATCGAGTATGCAATACGCGATGTCCTTGCATTCGCGAAAAAGATCGAAAAACAAGGTAAGAAGATCACCTATCTGAACATAGGTGACCCATGCAAATACGATTTTGACACCCCAGAGTACATCAAGAGAGCCTTGACGAAAGCGGTCCAAGAAGGCAACAACTGGTACGCACCTTCAGAAGGTCTACCGGAACTGAGAGAGGCGATCTGCGAGAAAGAAGAAAGAGTCAACCGCGTCAGAATTCACGCTGAAGATGTGATTGTGACTCAAGGAATCTCTGAGGGCATCCAGATGCTAATGGCAGCTATAGTTGACTCTGGAGACGAAATACTGGTCCCCGGTCCAACGTATCCACCCTACATGTCATACGTGAAATTCTTCGGAGGCAAACCGGTCTCATATGAGACAGTTGAAGAAAACGGCTGGCAACCAAACATTGACGACCTCAAACGCAAGATCTCCGGAAGAACGCGAGCCATTGTCGTCGTCAATCCAAACAACCCGACCGGCGCCCTGTACGACGAAAGAGTCGTGAAAAAAATCACAGATCTAGCCGGCGAGCACAATCTTCTGCTTGTTTCAGATGAGATTTATGACAGATTAGTATTCAAGAAAGGGTTTGTCAGCGCAGCACACATCGCCGAAGATGTACCCGTCATAGGAATGAACGGCTTTTCCAAGACATATTTGATGACCGGATGGCGATTAGGCTATATGTACTTCTACGATCCTGAAGAAAAACTTGCAGAACTAAAAGAATGTGTGGCAAAGGAGACTAGGATACGCCTAAGCGCAAGCACCCCAATCCAAAAGGCAGGAACTGCAGCATTGAGAGAGCCCCAGCATCACATTGAGGAGATGGCGGAGAAGCTTAAGAAAAGACGAGACTATGCTGTGGAACGACTGAACGGAATTGAAGGAATGAGCTGCACCAAGCCCGAAGGAGCTTTCTATGTTTTCCCGAAAGTGAGAGACGTCGGTTCCCGATGGAAGACTGATGGAGACTTTGCGCGACAACTCTTAGAAGAGACAGGCGTTTTGGTAGTACACGGATCTGGGTTTGATGAAACCTATGGATCCGGACATTTCAGAGCAGTTATACTGCCACCAGTTGAAACATTGAAAACTGCTTTCGACAACCTTGAGGATTTCATGATGAAAAGATGAGTGTAGGATTAGCGGATCTTTACCCCATTCGTAGGATCTCTCACCAATTTGTCAAATTCCACAAGTAACTTCTGTGTTACTGGTCCAGTTCTGCCGTTCCCGTTGGCTCGCGCAGTTACCTCTCTCACAGGCTGAGTCTCTGCAGCTGTCTCAGTCAAAAATACTGCATCAGCCGTAAACA
>Ga0153916_10004847_pt1 | contig 10210 bp, 7 predicted proteins | sample Opewatmetagenome_FD_109642 | JGI IMG/M metagenome (GOLD analysis project Ga0153916, IMG submission 109642) | Freshwater wetland microbial communities from Ohio, USA - Open water 3 Core 3 Depth 4 metaG | ecosystem: Environmental > Aquatic > Freshwater > Wetlands | place: USA: Ohio, Lake Erie, Old...
AAATGCGATGTGCGCGGAATGCGGCGCAAGCTGAAAATTCCCATGGAAGGAACGACGGTGGCGCTGCTACCCGGCAGTCGCATGAGTGAGCTGACGCGTCATGCGGAGTTGTTTGTGAAAACAGCCATCTGGCTGCATGAGCGCAACAAGGATATTCAGTTTATCGCGCCGTTTGTGGATAAAGAAACAAAGGCCGTCTTCGACGACGCACTTTACCGGCTCGGAGCGTGGTTTCTGCCGATCAAGACCGTGATCGGAAATTCGCGAGAGGCGATGGCGGCGTCGGATGTCATCCTGCTCGCGTCGGGAACCGCCACGCTGGAGGCGGCACTCCTTAAGAAGCCGATGGTGGTCACCTACAAGGTTTCCTGGATTTCATTTTGTCTGATCAAGCTGTTCGTGCACGTCAAACTATTTGCTCTGCCAAATATCTTGGCGGGGCGTAAAATGGTTCCGGAATTCATGCAGATGGACGCGCAACCTGAGAAGCTTGGCGACGCAGTCGAAGATTTTCTGCTGCATCCACAGAAGACCAAATCTGTTCAGAATGCGTTGGCTAATATCCGCAGTTCTTTACGTTGCAACGCGGATAAGCGCGCTGCCGAAGTGGTTTGCAAATTGCTGAAAGGTTATGCAAGTGGTAAGTAAGGATGGCAATTAGAAGAGTCTAAGCCTGGTCGTTGTGAGCACGTCTCCGGACGAGTGCAACAAAGACAAGAAACATGGAGATGACAATCCAGTCACCATTTCGGGACGTTTGCGAAGGCGTTGTGGTAATCGTGCAGCCTCCACCCGCCTGAGCAGAGGCTTGTGTCGTAGTGGAATTCATCGCGAGCGCCGATATACCAGTGTGGGTAATGCTGTTATTCGTGCCATTAAGAACGTCATCGCCGCGTTTTCCATCAACGAAGTGCAGCAGAATTTTGTTGCCCACGAACTCGGCGCCTGTTTCGCCGTCGAATGAGAAGTCATACCAATGCGCAGCAGGGTTATCCGGCGTCGGTCCATAGCCGTAGTAATGGGTCGAAGGTGAGCCATTGCCATTGAGCAGGGTTACGTTGCATGCAGTCTGGCACTTTGCTCCGGTTACTGTGAAGGTGAGGATCCCGCCACTATTGAACAGTATGGTTTTATTCGTTGGTTGAGCAAATGCCGCCAGCAGCGATGCCGTAGTGGCCTGATCAATGGCGCTGGCAGAACTGAATGCCATGTCGAGGTCGGCCGTGAATACAGACGTGGTTCCTGTTAGCGTTTTCGTTTCAATAAATCTGGAAATACGGGTCACCATCACGAGGTCAGTAGCAGGTTGTATGGGTCTAAGTGTGACGTCATTAATAAGGGGGAGATTAGTGAAACTCGCATTCAGCGATGGTGCGTTCCATGTATCCAGCTTGGCAATGTTATCCACGACATTCATTCCGGATATTACGTGACCAAAAACAGTGAATCCGCCGTTCTGGTTGTCGAGGTTCGCGGAATTGTCCGCCAAGTTGAAAAACCACTCACTTGTTGCACTGTCAGGACCACCACCCGGAATGGGATTGCCCTGATTGTCAGTTGCAGGCAGCTTGGCCATCGCGATGGTGCCCCGAATATTTGATCGTGATGGGGAAAATTCGTTCGGAACCGGAGCATCTACTGGAATGTGGAAGTAGACTGGTCCCAGTGGTCCATCCCCATAGGTGTACCCACCACCCTGTATGATGAACCCGGGCATGCTACGGTGGAAGAATCCGTTAGTGCTGTAGTCGCCACGGCCAGCGTAGCGGAGGAAGTTGGTGACGGTTTGCGGGGCCAGATCGTCATAAAGCTCGATGTGAATAGCACCGAGAGAGGTCTCCATGCGCACGGTTGTTGCAGTTGCGAGATGAGGGAAAAGGAAAATGGCAACGAGAACAGCACAGGCTGAAATTCGGAGATGCATATGGTTGTGGAGATAATGACGATGGAATATGACGATTCTGGAAATTACCTGCGCGAAATTCACACCACCCTCCCGCCCCTTTAAAATTAAGGGGCTTGTAGTATTAAAGCCATTTTGACACAGTGCGATTGAATGGTCTAATCGGCTATTTGCGGAACATTTTGCTAGGGTATAAAACTGAGATGGGACAGGTAGTTACAACAAATACCAGAACTATGGTGTATGCGGCAGTATAGCGCTATGAATCTTATTGCCGGTGTCGATGAGGCAGGTCGTGGCCCGCTTGCTGGTCCGGTTATTGCCGCGGCGGTAATTCTCAGAGAATCGCACCCGATTGCAGGGCTAGCTGATTCCAAGAAATTAAGCGCTGCCAGGCGAGAGGAACTTGCCATGCTGATCCGTGAGTATGCGTTGTGCTGGGCGTTGGGCAGAGCTGAAGTGGAGGAAATCGATCGTCTGAACATCCTGCAGGCTAGTTTGCTAGCTATGCAGCGCGCTGTTGCCTCGTTGCGGAAATATCCTGAACTGGTATTGGTGGATGGAAACCAGCCCCCAGAGCTTCAGTGCCAGGTGCAAACGATTGTGCGTGGTGATGTTACGGTACCTGCTATCTCTGCCGCCTCGATTCTTGCCAAGGTTGCGCGCGATGCCGAAATGGTCAGATTGGACAGGGCTTTTCCGGGATATGGCCTGTCACAACATAAAGGCTACCCGACCCATGCTCATATGACAGCTCTCAAAACCTTGGGGATCAGCCCTATTCACCGTAGAAGTTTTTCTCCAGTTAGGTATCTTATTGATTATAAATAATAAATATTGAATCGGCGCTGAGCATTCAAGTGCTTGCCAAGACTTTGGAACCAAATTCACGTAGACTAGCTGTATTCAAGCATAAGGGAACATGGCGCAGTTAGGCGAAGGCATCCGCGTATTTCATAAAGATAGCTTGGTAATTCATCATTGTTAAGTTAGATGTCGCGGTGCAACATGTTCTCTACCCTTCGAATTATCCATGGCCGGTTCTTCCCTGTGTCAGCCCTGTCAATTTTCTCTTCTTCTCTGATTTGAGCCGATAGAAATGCGCGTACTTTTTTTGCTTCGCGCACTATTGGCTGCGCTATTTTTTGTATCCGGGTTACTGGTAAATCCGCGGCTATCCCATTCTGCAGAATGGTCAGCGGTGCCTTCGATACGTGTGGCTAGTGAATACGACGATAACATTCATTTGACGACACAGTCGCATAACACTGTTCATGGGTTAATGGTCGATCCAAAATTGGATATAGATGCGCGCTCACAAAACTGGCAGCTCAATGGTGGTGCGGAATATGAACGAAAGAATTATTCCGGGGAAGACGGTCTTGATACCGATAATCGGTATTTCAGACTCGGGTCGTCATATGGTACGGAACGCAGTATGTGGCAGCTGAATGGATCGCTGGCAAGAGCTTCAGTCATGACCAGCGAGATTGTGTCAACCGACAAGTATATTTATGGGTACTTCTATTACTTTCCCGTCGTGAATAGTGTGCGGACAAACAGAATGCAGGAAGTCACGAATATTAATCCTTCGTGGCTATGGTCGCTGGATGAACGGAAACAATTGCTGCTATCGTATCAATATACCGATGTTTCATATGTAGACGGCCGCAGCGTTGGATTGACTGACAGTAGCAGCCGTAGCACTACGATAAAATTCACGAATCAGGTTAGTCCGGCCGATCATGTATTTCTTTCAGGTAGCTATTCCCTTTTTCATGCTCCCGATGTAGCGCATGCGCCTGAAATTAGCATTTATACTTATGTCGCAAATGCCGTTAATCCAATGGCGATATCGAGTGAATCCAGAAGTACTTCTTATCAGGCTGGAATCGCCCATGCTTTTTCAGAGAACATGCGTGGTAATTTGTCGTTCGGCTCAAGGCGTACTGATGCCGAACAGCTTTACCGGACATGCCCGATGCCAAATTCCTGGTATCTCCCCCCCACAGGCAGCCCATTGTATTACCCAGGTTTTGGGGAACCTTGCCTGGCTCCATACGTATACCGAACGCTATTCAGTGTTCAGTCGAGTACCATCTTTAGTGGTGGTCTGGAAGTACAATATGAGAGCACTAATGTTAGTGTTTCAGTGAGTCGTGATTTCAATACGAGTTCAGCAGGCGATCAAGTTCGGAATGACACGCTAAGTCTTGGTATAAAACGGTCAATTTCTGCCAAATTAACGGGGAGTATTTCAGGGAGTATTTCTGAATACAGTTCCGAGACGGGGGCTGTCAGCAGCACGAACTATAGGTTATCCCTGATTCAGCCGAGCTTGAGTTGGCAGTGGACGGAAGAGTTGAGCGTCTACTCGAGCTATCGGCATACGGATATGAAACGTGATTGGGAGACTAAATCAGCTTCATCAAACTCCGTAAATCTAGCTTTGACATATCAGTGGCCAAAGATAGCATATTCTCGTTAAATATTAGTATGTTACAATTTGTTATAGTTAACCTTTAAGTTATCCCCTTTCGATGCAGCGAAGATAAAGCGATTCTAGTTATGATGGAAGAAGAAACCAAAGAGCTAAAAGATTATTTTGATGCATTTCGCCGGCGCCGGACATCGATTTTTATGATTGTCGGCGTATTGTTTTTTGTCACCCTGGTGGCGGCAATGGCATGGCCCCCGACATATCAGTCGAAGGCCACAATATTGATTGAAGGACAGGAAGTTCCCTCTGAGCTGATTCGATCTACCATCACTAGCTTCGCAACACAGAGAATTGAGGTCATCAGCCAGCGAGTCATGTCTCGCTCCAATCTGATGGAGATTGTTGAAAAATATAAGCTGTACCTAAATAAACGTGCTCGTGAAACAACCGAGGAAATACACGAGCGTATGCGTAAAGATATCAAGCTAGATATGATCACTGCAGATGTTGTGGATCCACGCAGTGGTCGGCCTATGCCGGCTACGATTGCATTCACCGTTGCCTATGAAGGCGAAAATGCAGAGACCACACAGAAGGTGGCCAACGAGTTGGCCAGTCTTTATTTGAGTGAGAATCTCAAGAATCGCACTGAAAAATCGACTGAAACGACAATGTTCTTGACCTCAGAAGCTGAAAAGCTGGGCCAGCATATTTCTGATCTTGAGGCCAAAATGGCGGCCTTTAAGCGAAAAAATTCTGACAACCTGCCTGAACTGTCGAATTATAATTTTCAGCAGATAGAACGCACCGAGAGGGAATTTGCAGATAACGAAAGCCAGATACGCGTTCTTCAAGAACGGAAGTTCTATCTGGAAGGTCAGTTGGCACAACTAAGTCCCATGAGCACAATGGTTGGCGATAGTGGTGAAAAGGTGCTTGACCCAGAATCAAGGCTTAAAATGTTGCGGTCTGACTATTTAAGCGCCTCATCCAAGTATTCTCCTGATCATCCGGATGTGGTTCGGCTCAAGCGTGAAATAGATGGCTTGGAAAAGCAAACAGGATCAATGGATACATCCAGTGAACAGGCAAAGGAGCTATCCAAGCAGCGCAGCGAACTTGCTGCCGCGCGTGAGAAATATTCTGATAATCATCCTGATGTGGTTCGTTTGACCAAATCAGTCGAGACTCTGGAGGGAGCTTTAAAAAGGCAGCGGGCGTTGCCGGAATCAAAATTTGTCGAGGCAAAGGCGGATAATCCTGCTTATGTGAGCACAAAGGCCCAATTAGAAGCAACAAAGAGTGATATCGCCGCATTGATCGCAAAACGCGAAGATCTCAAAGGCAAACAGGCTGAATTTGAAAAACGCCTTGCAAGTACTCCTGAGGTTGAGCGGGTTTGGCTTGATCTCAAGCGCGATTACGAAAACTCTGTCAAACGGTACCAGGAAGTTAAATCAAAAGAGATGGAGGCAGAGGTTGGGCAGCAGCTCGAAAAGGAGCGCAAGGGTGAGCGTTTTTCACTGATTGAACCGCCTGCATTCCCAGAGAAGCCAATCCGGCCCAACCGTCCTGCAATTCTTATTCTGGGTTTCATACTGTCGATGGCGAGTGGCCTGGGATACGCATTTATTGCAGAAAGCATCGATAGCTCTGTGCGTAACGTGCGAAGTGTGACGGCACTTCTCAGTGTACCGCCACTATCGGTAATCCCGTATATGAAAAACGCCATGGAGTTGGCGAAGGAAGAAAGGGTAAAGAGAATTGCCATTGTGACATTTGTCAGTGCCTTGGTTTTAGCGGTGATATTGGTACATCTGCTCTGGACGCCTCTCGATGTTCTGTGGTTTAGGGGTCTGCGCAAAGTTGATACCGTTATCGGTAACTGATTATTGAATGATGCGCTGAGCAAATTACATATTGGTTATTTAAGAAAATTATCTATGGAACGTATTAAACAAGCTCTTGAGAAGGCACGGCAAGAACGACAGAAAACTGGCGGTACACCAGCTGTGCTGTCAGCGCCACATGCCCCATTGGGCGGAGGGAGAGCGTCAGAGCCGCTCGCTTACAGCCAGACAAGGACCATCGATGTTGCAAAGGATTTTCTGAGGGAGAAAAGAATTATTACTGGGTTTGAGCAAAATGCTTTTACGGATGCTTACAAAATCCTGCGTACTCAAGTGCTACAGCGTTTACGGGAAAATAGGTGGAACTCTCTGGCGGTTACCAGTCCCGGCGAGAATGAAGGCAAGACACTGACAGCCATTAATCTTGCCATCAGCCTAGCTATGGAGGTGGATTATACGGTTCTGCTGGTCGACGCTGATTTGCGCCATCCCAGTGTCCACACCTATTTCGGCTTGGAGACCCAGTATGGGTTGAGTGATTATCTGACTTCAGGCAAGCCATTGTCAGAATTGCTGATTCACCCGGCGAGCGTTCCTGGTTTTGTGATACTCCCTGGCGGAAAACCACTCATAAACTCCTCGGAGATGCTGAGTTCACCGAAAATGGTTGGTCTTGTCGAAGAACTCAAGGCGCGTTATCCCTCGCGTATTGTTTTATTTGATTTACCGCCTTTGCTGAGCGCCGCCGATGCGCTGGCGTTTTCACCTTATGTTGACGCGGCGCTACTGGTTCTTGAAGAAAGCAAGACCCAAGCCCAGGATGTGCAACATGCTGTCGGGTTGTTGCAGGGGACCACCTTGGTAGGGACCGTGCTGAATAAGTCATGGACTAACATGCAAGCGACGCAGGATGAACAGAGAAAATCCATGAGCTGGTTCGACTTGTTGCTGGACCGCATACAGCTATACCGCCAACCACTAACGGATTGGTTCAGCCGCTTGCTCAGGAAGAGATCGTAATCATGTACGAGAAATTTTATGGATTCCGGGGGAAACCGTTTTCCCTGCTGCCTGACCCGGAATTCCTTTACCTCAGTGACAAGCATCGCATGGCGATGACGCTCTTGGAGTATGGGCTATGGAACCAGGCAAGCTTCAGCGTTATTACGGGCGAGATAGGGGCTGGCAAAACCACGCTGATCCGGCACCTCCTCAACCAGCTTGATAGCGACATCGTAGTAGGGCTCATTTCAAATACCCACTCCTCTTTTGGCGAATTGCTTGAATGGATTTTGCTGGCCTTCAATATTGACTACAGCGGGAAGAATAAGGTTGGCATGTACAAGGCTTTTGTCGACTTTCTGATTCACGAATACGCCTCCAATCGTCGTGCGATACTCATTATTGATGAGGCGCAAAACATGAGCCACCAGACTCTGGAAGAGCTGCGCATGCTGTCCAATGTCAATGCAGAGAAGGACCAGGTGTTGCAGGTCATCCTGGTAGGCCAGCCCAGCTTGCGCGAGCATTTGCGCGACCCAAGTCTGGAGCAATTCGCTCAGCGCATTGCCGTTGATTATCATTTGGGAACGCTGGGTTCTGAAGAAACCCGCAATTACATCCACCATCGCGTTGAAGTGGCCGGCGGTGATCCTGAATTGTTTACGGATGAAGCCTGTGAAGCGATCTTTCAACACAGCGGCGGAACACCGCGACTGATAAATATCCTGTGCGATACTACTTTGGTATACGGCTATGCAGAGCAGAATGCGCGCATCGATGCACGTTTGGTCAATGATGTGGCGCACGATAAACAGGCGGGAAGCATTCTACCCCTGCGCCAAACTCAGGTGGGCAGCGGGAATGATGATAACGGTGAGGGGGGCAAGGCGGCGTCCCTGCGCAAAGGTAAAAAAAAACTCCGCATACTGGTAGCCTCTGATTCTGAATCACAGCGCTCCTATCTTAAAATGGTTCTGGAGCGGAGTGGTATGCAGGTGATCGCGACTGTTCCGCTCAGCGAACAACTTCTGGACCGGGTGGATCAGGAGGGTGTTGATGTTGTGCTGGTGGACCTGGATGAACACATTGAGCGGGAGCCTGGCTATTTGGATAATCTGCTCGACCACCTGCGTGAACAATGCCGATTGCCTGTGTTGTTCAATGATAGTTCTGCAGCGGCTCCCAATGTCACCATTGGTGATCTTGGGAAGAAGCTGACCATTAAGCTGACTTCAATGATGGGCCGAATGTAGTTTTGCCTTTCATCATATTCTGGTGAGAATTCCAAGCGTGAAGCAACAGAGTTCATCAGGAGACAGGCAGACCATTCTTGTGGTTGGTGGGGCTGGTTATATTGGGTCACACATGGTGCAGGATCTGCTCCATGCAGGTTATAAAGTGGTGATTCTGGACAACCTCTGTCGGGGACACCGAGAACTGGTGCCGGGCGGCACCTTCATTGAAGGCGATCTGGGCGATGCGGCTCTGTTGGACCAGATCTTCTCGCGCTACTCCATTACTGCAGTCATGCATTTTGCGGCATTGTCCCTCGTCGCAGAATCAGTTGAAAAGCCTCTTGTTTATTATCGCAACAACGTTTCACGGACTATCGAATTGCTCGATGCCATGATTCGTCACCGTATTAACTATTTCATCTTTTCTTCCACAGCTGCCGTCTATGGTGAACCGGTTAAAGTGCCGATCTCGGAAGACCACCCCCATGCTCCTGCCAATCCCTACGGAGCGACTAAACTCGCCGTGGAACGGCTGTTGGCGGACTGCGCACAAAGTAGCCGCCTTAAATATATTGCTCTGCGTTATTTTAATGCCGCAGGCGCAGATGCTTCCGGAAAACTGGGTGAGCGACATGAGCCGGAAACACACCTTATCCCTTTGGTTCTCCAGGTTGCGACAGGGGAGAGGGAAAAAATCAGGGTTTTTGGCACGGATTATCCAACACCTGATGGCACCTGTATCCGTGACTATGTTCACGTCAGCGATCTTACCCAGGCGCATTTTCTAGCTTTGAAATCATTACTGAAAGGTGGTCGCAGCGCCACCTACAACCTTGGGAACAGCAAGGGATACTCTGTGCGTGATGTTATCGGAATTGCCCGTCGTGTGACGGGGCATGCTATTCCTGAGATCGTCGAGGGCAAGCGCGCCGGGGATCCCGCTGTGCTGATCGCAGATTCAGAGAAAATTCGAAGAGAGCTAGGTTGGAAACCCAGTTATGAGGATCTGGAAACCATCATTGAGACGGCTTGGAAATGGCACAAACAAGAAGCAGGTCGCTAAAAATCGCTGACAAGGTTCCTTGTGGGAGAGGGGTAGGTTGAGGGGAAAACAAAGAGCAACTCGTGTAATGTGGCGGATAATAAAAACCCCTTCACGCATAATGCGTGAAGGGGTTTTGTTATGCAACAACGTTGTCTGGGTTTAGATAAACAGACAGACGTCTGATTTTGCAGCTACCGGCAAGAAGTAGGTGGCGCCGACATAGTCCTTCACCTCAGGAATGAAGTCGTCCTTTGAAAAACCGAAGACGTCGACAGTCATCTGACAGGCTACCATCTTGACGCCAGCTTCAAGGCAAAGATCACGCAGTTCGCCAACGGTGGCTACGCCTTTATTTTTGAAAGTCTTCTTCATCAGGACGGTGGCGACTTTCTCGAACCCAGGAATGCCTGCCATGACCACGTTTGGCATGGGCCAAACGAAATTCTGGAACCATTTCGGGCCGAACGGCATTTTCATCGGCATGGCTGGATTACCCAGTGGGCTGACTTCCGCATCGATGTCTTTTTTCAGGAGCAACAGGCCATAGAACGTGAAGAAAACTGATACATCCCATCCAAGGGCTGAACCGGTGGAGGCGAGAATAAACGGGGGGTAGGCCCAATCCAGTGTGCCCTTGGTGGCAATGATTGCCATGCTGGGCGTCTTTTTGGCCTCGATTTCTTCCAGCTTTTTGGGTAGAACCTTGTTGAGATATTTGCTGATCTGCTGCTCGAT
>Ga0153916_10004848_pt1 | contig 10209 bp, 10 predicted proteins | sample Opewatmetagenome_FD_109642 | JGI IMG/M metagenome (GOLD analysis project Ga0153916, IMG submission 109642) | Freshwater wetland microbial communities from Ohio, USA - Open water 3 Core 3 Depth 4 metaG | ecosystem: Environmental > Aquatic > Freshwater > Wetlands | place: USA: Ohio, Lake Erie...
AATGGAGGAAAAGAAAGATGAATGATAAACCTGAAAAACTGATCGACAAAAAAGGTATAAGGCTCGATGGAAGAAAAGCAGACGAGCTGAGACCCTTAAAACTTCAAGTTGGCGTGCTACCCAACGCCGACGGATCAGCCTACATTGAACATGGAAAAAATAAGATCTTGGTGGGCGTTTTTGGCCCGAGAGAGATGCATCCGAAGCATCTATCGCTATCTGATCGTATGGTCATTAGATGCCGATATCATATGGCGCCTTTTTCAGTGCAAGAACGCAAATCGCCAGCACCTTCGCGAAGAGAAGTAGAGCTGTCCAAAGTAATACGTGAATCTTTAGAACCTTCAGTTTTCGTAGACTTGTATCCGAGAACGGGCATCGACGTTTTTGTTGAGGTCTTACAGGCTGATGGTGGAACCCGATGTGCAGCGATAACTGCTGCTTCATTGGCAATCGCAGATGCCGGAGTTCCCTTGCGAGACTTGGTCGTAGCTTGCGCTGCAGGTAAAGTTGACGATTCCGTTGTGTTAGATTTGTACGATTTGGAGGATAAAGTCGGTGTGGCTGATGTTCCAGTTGCTTATATGCCGAACTTGAATGCCGTGACCTTATTGCAAATGGATGGCGTGCTTTCACCTGAGGAATTCGAAACCGCAGTGAATATGGCCGTTGAAGGATGCAAGAAAATATACCTTTTGCAAAAAGAAGCCCTCAAGACAAGGTATATGACTGTTAAAGAGGAGGTTGAGGAGTAATGTCAACGTTGCTGACTAAAGTAAGACAAAAACAAATAGCCCAACTAATCGACGCAGGTAAACGTCTAGATGGAAGAGAATTAACAGACTATCGGCAGTTTACAATTGAAGAGGGACTAATTGAAAAAGCAGAGGGATCTGCAAGGATACGTCTCGGAAAAACCGAAATTCTGGTCGGGGTCAAGATCGAAACTGGCGAGCCCTTCCCAGATACGCCAAACGAAGGTGTTTTAACAGTTAACGCGGAACTTGTTCCTTTGGCTTCCCCGAATTTCGAGCCTGGTCCACCAGATGAGAACTCGATTGAATTAGCACGAATCGTCGACAGAGGAATACGTGAGTCAAAAGCGATTGACACATCGAAGCTTTGCATCGAGCCTGGGAAGAAAGTGTTTGTAGTTTTCGTTGACATCTACGTATTGAACCACGATGGCAATTTAATTGATGCTTCCGCTTTAGCTGCGGTCTCTGCCTTGGTTAACGCAAAAATGCCAAATTACGAGATTGAAGATGGCGAAGTAAAGATAAAAACGGGTTACTCCCCGTTGCCGCTGAAGAGTCATCCGATAACAGTGACAATGGCTAAGATAAGTGATAAGCTAATTGTTGATCCATGGATAGAGGAAGAGCAAGTGATGGATGCCCGGATTTCGATGGCTATCAACGAGGAAGGCAACATTTGTGCCATTCAGAAGGGTGGAGCCGGATTCTTCTCTCCACAAAAGATTTTAGAAGCTTCAAAGTTGGCTCAACAGAAAGCTGCTGAACTGAGGAAAAAGTTAGACTGGTGAAACCCTTGGCAAAAATGAAGAAGGTCGGTCCAACAAGGGGATTGGGCGTTCGTTACGGCTCTACGGTCAGAAAGCGGTATGCTAAAGTCATCGTGGGCATGAGGCAGAAACACAGGTGTCCCCAATGTGGTTTCATGAAGGTGCGGCGCGAAAGTGTCGGCGTCTGGAAATGCCGAAAATGCGATTACACCTTTGCGGGAGGAGCTTATACTCCAACGACTAAGCTCGGAATTGTGGCCAGGCGTGCAGCAAAAGGTGCACCAGTGGCTGAGACTCTAAAAGCAGTTGAAGAAGCAACCGAATAGCTTCTCCTTTCATGTTTTCTTTTTCTTTATTGTTGCCAGATATCTTAAATGCAGCTTTCTATTTCTACAAGATGGTAACGATGGAAGCCAAGGCAAACATACGTTTTGAGTTCTCTTCGGAAAAACAATTGAATGCAATCGTTAGCGCTCTGTCACCTGAAATCAATAAACCCCTTGCAGGTCGCGCCAAAGTTGCATTGGAGCGAGAAGAAGGCTATCTTGTTCTTAGGGTTGAAGCTAAGGATACAGTTGCCCTCCGTTCAGCGTTGAATGCTTATCTGCGATGGATTGGCTCAATTGTAAATGTTATTGGGGTCGTAGAAGGTCCGTAAATTCTCACAATGTTCTCAGCTCTTTAAGAACGGGTTTGCCTCTCGACTTATAAGCGCCTTCGATGACTTGCTGCTAAACGTAGCACGTTGTGTTTTGTTCTGTTGAATGTTTTATCTTGCTTGGAGACGTTTATTTTCTTCTGCTTGTTTCAATGCTTCTGTGGCCATTGTCGTCAATAGAATAATGCTGAACACCATCGCAGCTATACCTATCTTGTATGTCAGATCCATTTGTGAGTAGAAAAGCGCGAAAACAAGCACCAGCATTAAAACTAATACCAAGATTTCTTGGACGCCTTTTAATCCTAGCTTAAAACTCATGATTGTTCTCAACTGTCTGACCGCTTGTTCCGCAGCGCCACTTATTAATTTTCTCTATTCTCTCCCGCTTTCTCCTCAAGGACTTAGCACACATGGTAAAGCGAGCTTTTCAGCTATCTATATTGTGAACAACGTTTGTTGAACTGTTTAGTCTGGTGGTGCTTCAACACACAAGGACTTGCCAATTTGTTCTTCTGGCATTTTCACATTTCTAAAAAAGTACCAAAATAGCGTTATTGATATGACGTAAAGTAAACTAGCCAGATAGAACGGTTCAGACAACAGCCCAATGCTCATAAACCCTGCTCCAACCCATGTACTCAAGGCGTTGGGCAATCTCCATAGAGCGCCACTGATTCCCGAGACCGCTCCTCTTTCTTCTTCCGGTACCAAACCCATTATCATCGACTGCGACAACGGGCTTGCCATGTTCATGAGTAACGCTCTTATACTATAGACAAATCCGGCTAAAGCGAAGTCTGGTGAAAGCGGAGTAAGAAACATGAAGATAGTTGAAGCTATTTGCGTAATCACGATGCCCTTGATAAGACCGAATTTCTTTGCCAGCATCGGCGAAACGAGTGTTGCCAGAGCTATTAGCAGGCTCGATACTCCCAAAATAGGTCCACTAATTATGTCCGGGATATTGTAACGCAATTTAAACCACAATGACATAAGAGGAACTACCATCCCCGCTCCAAAAGCGATAATCGCTCCCGTAAGAACATATTTTAGCAAAATTTTCTTTGACTTAATAGAGAACAAGTCTCTCCTATCTGCTGGAAGTTTCCTCAATTTTGTTGATTCGCTCACTTTGAGAATCAGTAGAGTTGAAACCAAGCTTAGGATGGCAAATGAGAGATACAGAATGATGTGGCTTTCTTTGGTCGTGAACCCAAAGAATTCAAAGATCAGTACGACTGGAATAGCAAAACCGCCTATACCCCACGCAATACTTTGGGCGAAGCCATACAATGAAAAAACGGAGTTCCTTTTGTAGTGATCGACTTTTTCAGCGAGCAACGCACTACTGGATGCTATAACGGCTGCTTCTGCGATCCCTTCAAAGATAGCGGCTGTCAATAACAAGATTGGGCTTGTCGTTAAAGCAAAGACAACTATTACGATGCTTGCTAGTATATTGCCTCCGATAAGCATTCTTTTTCTTCCATAGAAGTCCGCGACAATTCCAAGAAAAATACTCGCGATGGTGGCGGAGACTCCCATTAATGTCATTACTAATCCGGTGAAATTAGTCGTTATGCCTTGGACTTGGGGTAGGAAATAGGGTAAGTCGGTAAACAGCATGCCGTAGGCTACGGAGGGCAGTATGGTCGAATAGATTAGATATTTCGCCTCTCTTGATATCCCAGCGTAGTTGCCGATCACGTTTTGGAGGAACATTATTGTTCAAACGATTGCGGCACTTGCATAACTATTTTTTCATCAGTGCTTCAAAAAACATCGAGGGGAAGATTTGCTTCCAAGTGTTCTTGCGATTATGCATCTGGACGATGTGAGGTTAGGAAAACTTTTTCTGCTCTAATCCATTTCTTTACAGCAAACCCGAACAATAACTGAAGAAGATTTGTAATGAACCGCACGAAGTCAGCCTTACAACTGTTTGCATCATGTCTTGTTTATTCAGCTGTTGTAATGGTAATCGACTTCGTGATAATTTTTTTGGTTCAGCGAGAATTGAGTTCTGTTGCCTATGTGCTTTCATTTGTATTGATCGCAGAAGGAGGGTTATCGCTGGTGGTGGGCGGTGCTGCTGCTTCTTTTTCGACAACTTTTGGCAAAATGGCTGAGGTTGTTTTTCACGCCAAGCCTTGGGATGCTAAACAATTGAGGGCGGCTGAAAAGTCGGCAAGAGTCTGGATTGTGGCAGGGGTTATTCTTTTGTTGTTTGGGCTTCTTGTTTCAGCGCTTTGACAAATGCGAAGACCTAGTTTTCACATAAAGAGAATATAATGCCGTATCTAGCACGTTCTATTTTCTCGTTTGAAGAATAAAAAAGAGGGGGAAATGCTTTTCTGTTTTTAGCTTGTCGCTGGTTTCTTAGCGCGCATTCTCCATACGACAACAGCAGCAACTACCACCACGATAACCACAATCGCGGCAATTATGTAGAGACCGTATTGTCCCCATATGTCCGCTGATGGCGGTGCGACTCCTGTGTCATATCCTGCTGCTGCTAGCAACGATTTTGCCAAGGTGGGATCGTAAGTGTATGGTTCGAGTGTTGTGTCGTATCCAACGGTGACTCGGGTGACACATGTTTGTGTCGCTGCGGCTCCGTAGCCTGCCAAGATTGTGTCTATTATTGTTTGTCTGTCTATTAGGTGGCTCATTGCCTGTCTAACGTATCGGGCTGCTTCTGCAGCTCTGGTTGGGTCTTGTTTGCCGAGTGGCGTATCAACACCTGTTCCAAAGACCGGGTGTTGCATGTTGAAGCCTAGTTCTTGGGTGGCGAATGCGTCGTAGCTTACGTAGTCACTCCATGGCTTCTCAAGGCTTGCAAGTTTGCTGGCTAAGGAGTACTGAGAATCCAAGACATCAACGTCGCCTGCTTTTAGAGCAGCTATGGCGGGGTCAGAGCCTTCTATGCATTGAACGTAGAGTGTTTGAATCTGGAATGTTCCTGCGGCTTCTAGGGCTGCTTTGTTCCAGTAGTTGGCATTTTTCGACATAATGTTCGAAGCTGTTGTTGGATCGTATGCTCCGTAGATGTATGGTCCTGTACCGATTGGGCCATAGGCAGTGAAGGAGCCAGTGCCCACGCCGGGTGTACTTACCGTGTAGCTTCCTGACGCAGTGTTAAAAGCATGTGTTTTCCAGTCTGCGGGTGCAACTCCTTCCAAGACATGTTTCGGAATTATGGACGCGGACAGGACGTTTTCAACGAAATACGCGTAGATTTTTGGCAGATTGAACTTGACTGTCATTGGGTCGACGACCACAACGTTGTCGGGACTACCTATGATGTCAGTGAAGAAAGCTCCTACGGGCGAAGCGACAGCCTCGTTCATGACTGAGTCAAAAGTGAACTTAACGTCGTCAGCGGTGAATGCAACACCGTCATGCCATGTTACGCCCTCTCTGAGATGTACCGTCCATGACATCTGGTCAGAAGCAACTTCCCAGCTTGTAGCAAGTGCAGGAACCATCTTCTTCTCTATAAGGTCCCATCTCTCTGCACAACTGTCAAAGATGTTGTCGTATACAGTTAAGTCGTAGTATGATGTAGTCATTAGTGGGTTAAGACCTTCTGTTGGTGCTGTTCCTGTTTGCGCTACCACTATTGAAGTTTGGGTTGTGGTTGAGTTCAGTTTCCAATTCTTTGCTCTCGGCCAAGCTGGATAGTGGTAAGTTGTGAATGGCGTTCCTTCCAGAGCTGTTGGATCAAATGCGACGATTTCCTTGCCATACAAAATGGTTGCGCATGGCACTTCGTCGCGAGCTAGTTTCTGCCATTCTTTAACATACCCAAGTCGCGTGGTGGTGTCGGGTGTCGTTTTGATTAAGTTGCATAGTCTGTCGGCTTCGGAGTTATTCCACAGGTTGTAGTTCTGCCCTGCAGGCGGGAACTGTGTGCTGTCGTACAGCCCGAATGGGTCAGGATCTATGCTCATGGCGTAGCCAACGAACAAGGAGTCGAAGCCTCCTTCGTCGTAGGTTTTGCCGACTGTGGCGTTGTCTGGTGTGAGGGCTCTACTGTATACTGTTTCCCAATCTAGTTCTACTCTGACTGCGTCAATTCCGACAGCGTCCAGAGCGTTTTCAACGACTGCAGCCCAAGCTTTTCGAGAAGGGTTAGGACCAGGGACTATCAACGTAATCTTGAACAAGCTTCCTTGGCTTTCGACAAGAGTGATTGCTGGCAGCGAAAATGCACTGATTAGCAGCATCGCACAAAAGAAAAGCGTTTTGCTTTTAGCGGTCAACTTTTTTTGTAACCTCCGCTGAGTGTGTTTCTTGGATTAGCTTTATAACATTTGCCATAAAGCCATTCTGCGCAACTCTCTCTGATGGAAAAAAACAGTTCTCTTTTGATTTTGTGGCGTTCTCAAAGAATCTTTATATATTAATCTACGCCAGAGTTGAGTCTAAAGTGTAGCGGCCTTGTCCTCTAAGCGCCAAAGTCTGCGTTCGATTCGAATTCGTTTTCTAAATGTCCTACAGAGCCCTTTGACGCGTTATATCCTTAGACGACTGCTATACTTGATTCCTCTGTTTTTCGGAATTTTGATCTTAGTCTTCGTTGCCTCGCGTCTTGCGGGCGACCCAGTTAGGCTAATGACAGCTCTAAATCCCCGTATTACACCTGAAGCCAGACAGCACCTAACTGAGTATTACGGTCTCGACAAACCATTGTATTATCAATTCTTCAAGTATGTCTGGGACCTATTTCGAGGCGATCTGGGGAATTCCTACGCTCTCAGAGGAGGAACGGCTGTCACGACGCTTATAGGCGACTATGCTTGGGAAACCTTCAAACTACAACTTGCTTCTCTTTTCCTTTCTCTCATGATCGCTATTCCAGTTGGCATCTTGTCAGCTCGCAGGCAATATTCCAAAATGGATGTTTCTGTGACTACCATCTCTTTAGTGGGCACATGTATTCCCGTCTTTTACATCGGAATAGTTGGCATACTAATTTTTTCATATTTTCTAGGTTGGTTTCCACCTTTTGGAGCTCACACGCTCATTGCCGAACGTTATTTTCTTGGCAATTACTACGCTGATGAGGTGTGGCACCTTACCCTGCCTACTGCTATCTTAACCTTCGCAACGCTAGCACCTGTAGTGCTTCTCGTGCGGTCGAGTATGTTGGAAGTTCTTAGGCAAGACTACATTCTGGCTGCGAGAGCAGGTGGCTTGAGCGAGCGCACAGTAGTCTACAAACATGCTTTGAGAAATGCCTTAATTCCCGTCGTTACCTATGTTGGACTTTATTTCGGCGGAATGCTTGCTGGCGCTCCGATAACAGAGACTGTGTTCAACTGGCCCGGAATCGGTCGCTTATACGTCGAGGCCACGGGAAAACTTGACTTTCCACTAATAATGGGAATCACCGTCTTCATAACTTTGATGACTCTATTTGCCAACCTCATTACCGACATAACCTATGCGTACATAGATCCAAGAATTAGATTTGACTGAGAATTTGGAAAGCGATTAATATGGAGAAGCAAAATTCCACGAAGCAACCCGCTCTAAACCAAGTCGAGAAAAGCAGAAAGAAGGGGGTTAGCCAGTGGAGTATCGCTTGGCGCAGGTTCAAAAAGAACAAGGCTGCCTTTGCTGGGCTCATCTTGATCGGTGCAATAGTCTTCATGGCATTGTTTAGCCCTATAATTGCACGTTACCCTCCAAATTATCTTGCAAGCTTCATTCAAGATGGCAGAATCAGAGTCCCGCCTTCTTTTAGATACCTGTTTGGCACTGACTATATTGGCCACGACGTCTTCAGTCAGATTGTTTATGGAGCCTCCGCAGCACTGTTTGTGGGACTAGGAGCTGCAGCGGTTGCTATGTCTTTAGCCATTTTGGTAGGAACCATTTCAGGGTATCTTGGAGGCCTTCTAGACAACGTCCTGATGCGGATAACGGAAATCTTTCTTGTCATACCGTTTCTTCTAATACTGCTGGTCTTCCTGCAGGTTATTACGACATTGGTGCCGTCTGGAGGCGGCGGTCTCACAACGATCACATTGATTATAGGATTATTCTCATGGGCACCCAATGCTAGAATTATCCGTGGAGAAGTGCTCCGGGTTAAACAGTATGAATACATTGAAGCATCAAAATCACTAGGCGCGAGCAAATGGCGCATCATATTCCGGCACATTCTTCCTAACGTTCTTCACATAATCATCGTCCTCACCACCCTTCAAATAGCGAGTGCAATTCTAGTTGAAGCGGGAATAAGCTTCCTAGGATTTGGTGATCCGAATAGCATCACCTGGGGACAGCAACTCCAAGGTGCAAGCGAAGCAGTGAAAGAGGCGTGGTGGGAAGGCATCTTTCCAGGCTTGTTCATCACGATGTTGGTGCTTGGCTTCAGCCTCCTCGGAAACGGATTGAGGGATGCTCTTGATCCACGCCTCAGGGAATAACTTGGTGAAAAAATGGCGAAAGAACTGCTACTTGAAATAGACAACCTCAAAACGTATTTCTACACTTGGGCAGGCATCGTTAAAGCCGTCGATGGTGTCAGCATCAAGGTTAACGAAGGCGAAACACTGGGACTAGTAGGCGAGTCAGGCTCAGGAAAATCCGTAACAGCATTATCGATCTTGGGGATAGTCCCGAAACCCGGCAAGACAATAGGCGGAAGAATCCTATACAAGGGCGAAAACCTACTTGAGAAAAAAGAAGCCGATATGGAGAAAATCCGAGGCAAAGAAATCGCCTACATCTTCCAAGACCCAGCAACCTCCCTCAACCCAGTATTCAACATTGCCAGCCAACTTGTTGAAGTAATAAGACGCCATCAAAAGCTGACAAAGCAAGAAGCATTAGAGAAGGCAATTGAACTTCTTAAGCTCGTCGAGATTTCCGACCCAGAATCTAAAATCTGGAATTACCCCCATCAATTGAGCGGGGGAATGAAGCAGCGAATGGCAGTAGCCAGAGCATTGTCGTGCCAACCCAATCTTCTGCTCGCGGACGAGCCCACAACTGCCTTAGACGTCACTATCCAAGCACAGATACTTGATCTTCTGAAGAATCTGAAGCAGAAACTCGGAATGGCGATGATACTCATAACACACGACATGGGCGTCGTTGCGGGCGTGGCCGATAGAATAACCGTACTATACGCAGGTCGCGTATGCGAATCTGCTAGCACGCGCACTATCTTCTACAGGCCCCTGCACCCCTATACAAAGGCGCTTCTTGAAGCAGTTCCCAACTTGGCGTTAAAAAGAGAAAAGCTCAAAGTGATTCCAGGTGCTATCCCTAACCTAATAGAACCTCCCTCGGGATGCAGGTTCCACCCTCGTTGCGAATACGCCAAAGAAGGCGTATGCACAGTCACTGTTCCAGCTTTGGTAGAGTTGGAGCCTGAACACTACGTTGCATGTGTGCGAGCTAGAGAAATAGACGCAGAATCAACGAAGGCAGAGACCAAATGAGTACGGCACCAATATTAGAAGTAAAGAACCTCGTCAAACACTTCCCCATCACAAGCAGAGGCGTGCTCATGAACAAACAAGTTGGAGTCGTCCACGCTGTCGACGGAGTCAGTTTCAACGTGAAAAAGGGCGAAACCTACGGGCTAGTAGGTGAAAGCGGTTGCGGAAAGACCTCAACAGCCAGAGCTATACTCTATCTCGACCCTCCAACCAGTGGCGAAATATACTTTGACGGCACAGAAGTTGGTAAAGTATTCAAATCCAAAGACAGAGAAGCCATCCTACATCTGAGACGAAAGATGCAGTACGTTTACCAAAATCCATACGCTTCGCTTGACCCACGAATGACGGTAGCGGACATAATCATGGAACCGCTCATAATTCATGCTCATGTTCCTAAGGAAAAATGGCAAGACAGGCTGTATGAGCTGCTAAGACTTGTAGGTCTGGAAGATTATCATGCTGAGAGGTATCCACATGAGTTCAGTGGGGGACAGAGACAAAGAATTTGCATCGCTAGAGCTCTTGCCGTTGCTCCCGAGTTTATTATCGCAGATGAACCA
>Ga0153916_10004849_pt1 | contig 10207 bp, 9 predicted proteins | sample Opewatmetagenome_FD_109642 | JGI IMG/M metagenome (GOLD analysis project Ga0153916, IMG submission 109642) | Freshwater wetland microbial communities from Ohio, USA - Open water 3 Core 3 Depth 4 metaG | ecosystem: Environmental > Aquatic > Freshwater > Wetlands | place: USA: Ohio, Lake Erie, Old...
GCGTATGAGCGTTCCCAACGTTAACCTTGCTCGAGTTTCTTCTTGATTTCTTGTTTGAGTTTATCTTTACTGACGATTATGCCTCGGGCTATGACTTCGTTGCCGATGGCGAAGCTCGGAGTGGCAAACACGTTGTGCCCCAAACCTTCTCTGAGGCCTTCTTGTGTTGCCATGTTGATCTCGCGGTAAAGTATGCCCAATTCGCTCGCCACTTCGGAAGCAATAGTCTTCGCTAACGGACAACTTGGACAAGTGGGCAACGTGAACACCTTCAACTCCATACAGACTTTGCCCCTGACTTCACCTTAGCCTGCGAAAACACTTTTAAACTTTTCACCATGCACTCAAACCCCAGAAAACGCTTAAATCAACACAAAAACAAGCATACTATCCGTCGGGGCCCGTAGCTCAGCCCGGTTAGAGCGCCAGGCTCATAACCTGTTGGTCAGGTGTTCAAATCGCCTCGGGCCCACCAAAATCGATCTGTCACTGCAAGGTGCTTTTGCGTTGGAAAGGCGTGGGGACTTGGCTGATCTGCTTCCTCGTTTTTCTGCATGATTCTAGGTTCTGAGCTTTTGTGTTAGTGTGGCGATTCTTCTTCCCAACTGTCTGCAGTCAACGATCTCGGTTTTGTTTGGTTTGCCGACGGCGGCTGCTCCGTAGTGTTTGTTGTCGTGTCTGCCCTGTATTATCATTCCGTGTACTAGCATCGTCTGCAGTATCGAAAGCAGCGTTGTCTCTGCTCCCGATGCAGTTCCGCCCGAGCTTGTGAAGGCGGCGCCGATTTTTCCTTGGAGTTTTCCATGTATCTTTTCCGTTGTGTCGATGAACTCTTTCATTTTGCCCGACATCTGCCCATAGCAGGTTGGAGAGCCTATTATGATTCCATCTGCGCCCGTCAGATCTTCTATGGTTGCTTGGGAGACTTTCTTGACTGTGACTTTGACGCCGTTGACTTCTTTGGCGCCTTCCGCTATGGCGTAAGCCATTTTTTCGGTGTTCCCTGTCTCTGAATCGTATATGACCAGTACCTTGACCAAATTGTCTTCGCCTTAGGATTTGATTTTATGGAAAATGACGCTTTTTTAAGTTTTGTGTTGCTCGTTTTTCTGGAACCAGCGGACTAGAAGATTTCTCCACAAACTATAATAGAGCAAAACACGAGAAACTTAATATGAGGAGAATGGTTTCTTCACGAGGGGAGAAAGGAGAGAAGGGAGAATAAACCGTTTTCGCCATTCTCCTCATATATTTTCAGATAATGCATGCATATGTTGCTTTTAAGTTTTTTCTTCAATTCACCCTTTGAAGCCTAGTTTTGACCCTAATTCAGCATCTGAACTCGGAATTTATGGCATTTATCACAACTTGATTGGAGTCTTTCATTCAGAACTGCGCAGCAAAACCTTTCCGCTGTCCGGAAGACTTTTGCATTTCCTTCGTAATCTCGTCGACGGTCATGATTTTAGCGCTGTAGATGTCTTTCAGATACTTGAGTCCTTCCTCTTGTTCTTTCTGAGTGAAGGCTTCGACAGCGTCTTTTGCAGCGACTATTTTGTAGCCTCTGAAGAACGCGTCTGCAGCCGTGTGTCTCACGCAGATGTTCGTGTGTAAGCCTGTGAGGATCACGATTTTGACGCCTTCGCCCTTATAGAGATCCCGGAGAAGCATGTCCAGTCCTGTTTCGTGGAATCCACTGTACGTGCGTTTCTCCAGAACGTAATCCTTAGCCGTCGGTTTCAGCTCGGAGATGACTTCTGCGCCTTTGGTGCCTCTGATGGCGTGTTTTCCCCATCTTTCGACCACCTCTTCGTCTACGGGCAGGTGTGCATCGTTGCTGTAGATGACTGGGATGCCCTTCTTGCGAGCGGCTTGGATGAGCTTCTTTATTCTCGGAATGATCTTAGTGCATCGTTCGCATTTGAGGCTGCCCGTGACGAAGTCGTTTAGCATGTCCAAAACTATCACTGCACTTCTTTCCATCTAGAAATCGCCTCCCTTCAAGGAGGAATACGTGGGGTGAAAAATAGTTTGCGGTTCTGTGTTCTTCAACAGTTGGTATCCAGCGTGTAGGGCCCTATGGTGAATTTTTCGGCTTTACCCTTCCGCACGAGAACGGTGTCTTCTATGCGGATTCCTCCGAACCCTAGAAAATAGATACCAGGCTCGTTCGTGACAACATTTCCAGAAGCGAGTTTGTCTTTGCTGTTGGGCCCCAATCCCGGCATTTCATGCACTTCCAAGCCTACGCCGTGTCCAAGTCCATGCACGAAACGGTCGCCGTATCCTGCGTCCGTGATGACCTTGCGGGCTGCAGTGTCGACAGCTTTGGCTTTGACGTTGGGTTTTATGGTTTGGTAGGCTTTCTCTTGGGCTTTCTTGACGATTTCGTACAGTTTTGTTTGTTTCTGTGTTGGTTTTCCGGCTGTTATTGTTCTTGTCATGTCTGATCTGTATGATTGGTAGGTGGCACCGATGTCTATGACTATGAGGTCGCCTTTGCCGATTTTTCTTTCGCTGCATCCGCCGTGTGAATATGCTGAGCGTGCGCCTGATGCGACTATGGTGTCGAAGGCTGTGCCGTAGCTGCCTTTGCAGCGCATTGTGTATTCTATTTCGGCTGCTGCTTGGATTTCCGTGATGCCTGGTTTGATGGTGTCGTATGCGGTTTTCATTGCTTCGCCGGTTATTTCGCCGGCTTTGCGCATGAGTTCAAGCTCTTTTTCGTCTTTGACTTTGCGCAGTTCCCATAGCAGGTCGTTTCGGATTTTGAGTGCGGCTTTTCCGCGTGTGGCTTTGGCTATTTGACGATAGAACTCGTAGGGCGGGCTGTCGATTGCCATTTTCTTGGTTTTTGCTGTCTTCAGTATTGGTGCGAGTTTCTGGGCGAGGTTTTCGCCTCTTTTGATCTCGATGACTTCCGCATCTTTTGCTTCGGCTTTGGCTTGTAGGTAGTTGACGTTGTAGACGTACAGAGTGCACTGGCCTTTTTTGGGGATGAGGAGACATGTGGTTCCGGGCATGCCTGTGAGGTACTGTTGGTTCGCTTCGTTTGTGACTAGGAATGCGTCGAAGTTGTTTTTGTCAAAGGCTAGATGTTTCAGGGCGTTGATTCTGTTCAAATTGGTTATCCACCTGAGAGAAAAGATGTTACGTTCGTCTTGGTTAAAATAGCTTTTCTGTCTTAGCCGCCGCTTACTACAGGCATTATGGTCACGCGGTCTTCGGGCTTGAGTCTTGTTTCAAGGCCTTTGAGCTGGTTGAGCAGATAGCCGTTAACCGTAATGATGTAGTTTGACTTGACGTCAGAACCTTCTGGCTCGTAGATGGCTTTCTTGAACGGTTCGCCGTATTCTTCTGAGAGCAGAAACAGCAAGTCGGTGATCGTAACGTTTTCTTTGAGTTCTATTTCTTCTTCTCGCCTGTTGGCTGTAATGTTTTTGATGTGACCGAGATATTCGACTTTGACCTTCAAAGAAGACACCGACTCGTATCGGTACTGGAGTCTGCGTGATTATTAATTGTTTTCAGGCGGAATCGGCTTCCTGTGGCAGTTGACGTTATGCTATTCTTCCAGTTTGATGGTTTTGCAGCATCTTCTTTCCAGATGACCCATGAGGTCAACGCCTGCTCTGCGTCTTTCCTCTTCTTCTGCGAGGTGCTTTTCGAAACCCACTTCTTTCACGCGTCGATAGTTGTCGGCAACGAACGGGTACCATTCACGTTGATACTCTGTGTTTTTGCAGGTGAGATAATCGTTGCAGAGAAGGCAGCTTTGCAGTCCTTTTTGTTTTGCGCACGGTCTATTTTCGCATGGTGCACCTCCTCCGTTCAGGCACATGGGGCATTGGGCGTTGGCGAACCATTCTAGTCCTTTTCTGAATTCATCAAACTTGAATGATTTGACGACGTCTGCGAGCCAGTTGTAGCGTGTGGTGTCGACGAGTCTTTTCAATTCGCTCGCCATGGTTTTTACTCTGCCGTTTCCATTGGGACACTGCCCGCAATAAACGCCGCATACTCCAAATTGGCAGTTTTCTTTGTCCATTTTCTATCGTCCTGCGACTTGTTTAATGGTGTCTTTGAGTAAGATATAAATTTCGGGATGATGAGAGTGTTCTTGGCGATTTGTTTTGAAGAAAGCGATTATTGTATTGGCGATTCTGGTTTCTATTGCGTGGCTTGTTGCAGCAAGTTCAGACTCTCGTAAGGCAGCTGCGGATAACATTGACATTACTCTTTTCGCAGACGAATATTTCTTCAGTTTCACTCAAGGAGGCGCCCCTAATCCAACACTGATCTTTACTGAAGGCGACGTTGTCAATGTCACTGTGCACAATGTTGGAGGCACCACACACGGATGGCAAATAGTTGCATCACTAGCAAACCCGACGACCGTGCTTTTCGGTGCTCAAATATCCTCCATCCTTCCGGGCTCTCAGAGCAGTGTAGTCTTCACCGTCACTCAGACCGGCACTTTCAACTACATTTGCCCTGTCTCTAATCACGCCAGCTTCTTTGGTATGCATGGACAGGTGACTGTCAACGTGATTCCGGAGTATCCTACGGTGGCCGTTCTCGCCATATTCATGGCATCGGTGCTCGTGCTGACAGCAGTCTACAAACGCAAGCGATTCAGTCTGAAGTCAACCATTGCGGGATCATAATCCCGAGGCGGGTGCAATCGCAATAACAGATACACATTCACAGTGTCAACGCTGGAATCTTGTGAGACCGCACAACAACAACTTTGAAGGTTGCAGCAATCGCGTTCTTCGACATGGTCGAAGACGCATAGACGGTGTGACTGCGTCTTCGAGTGATGAACGTGTGCATGAAGTCCGAGACTTGCCGGCTGTTCAAAAGCCTTTTCAGATAGTATAATCGTAGTCTCTGTCGGTCATGCGCACGGGACGCGATGGTTATGGACACTGAGTTGAAATCGGCAAAGATTCGCGAAGAGGCATATGACTGGCTGGGCGCAGTTGAGCACTACAAGCGTGCATTGGGATCGTTGAATGAACAAGATCTCCTTGAGAGAGGGAGCATCAACGAGCGTATAGGCTGTGCTCTTTATCGCGCTGCGATGCAGGCGATGACAACTGAGGATTTTGAGAAAAGGATGCGTCTAGCGGCTGAAGCCTACAGGGAAGCCTCTCTGTCCTATTCTCATTCGACAGACGAGAGAAAGAAGCCTAGGATGTTCCGTTCCGATGCTATGATCGCCTTTGCTGGGTATTGGCTTGAGGCTGCATCATCGGAAAAGAAGAAGCAGATTGACCTCTGTTGGCGATTGGCAGAGCAGGCTATGGTGGGGTTCGAGGCTTCGGGTGAGGTTTTGGAGTTTGGGAAGACCTTCAATCAGCTTGTGGATAGCGCGTTCTTTGGGTTTTTCTTGGACTGGGAATTCAAGTCGAGGGAGAAAATCATTACAAGTGCAATGGAATTCGCCGACAAGGCGGTTTCTTTTCTCTCTTCTGAGAAGGATGAGAAGGAGTTGGGGGAGGGTTACGCGAAGACGATAGTCTGCATGTGCGTTTTCGCCTACAACTTTCTCGACCCGGATGAACGGGAAAAGCAATATCAGAAAGGCTCTGATCTCTGGCGGAAAGCGAGGGAACTTGACGAGGAAGGTGCTCTGCTTGAGGTTTTGCATCCGTTCTTCGGTCCGTACATCGTCTTCGGTGTGGAAGGGACGGACGAGGCGATATCGAATTTTGAGAAAGCGTTGGAGGTCGCCAAGAGAACGGGCGATCAGTTGCTTATCGGTGCGGCATATGATTGGTTGGCGTATCATTGTGCTTGGGCGGGAAACATGACTGAAGATCCAGACTGTCAGAGAGAAATGTCAAAGACTGTCATAGTGTACGCCAAGCAGAGTAAGGAAGCCTATTCACACCTGTCTTTTCTAAGTCCGCGTGGAGATCTCGCTTGGATCGAGGAGGCATCACTTCCGCTTTCAAACTATTCAATCGAAGCCACCGAAACCGATGCCGGTAAGAGACTTGACCTATGCAAGCAGTGGATGAAGATGGCACCTGACTTACTTGCCGTGGCGGAAAGGTCGGGATATCCTGAGGCCGTCGGTTTTGTGCATGGCGCGTATAGCGTTTTTGCGTATAGGATATCAAGGGTTGAAGAAAATGTGGACGAGAAGAAGAGGCTTCTCTTTCAGGCGTTGGAACATAGAAATGAGGTCATGAAGATCACTGAGAGCATTCAACCGTTTATGTATTGGAATTTAGGAATAAGCCGTAGTGCACTTGCGGGGATAAGGAGTGAGCTCGCATCGCTGGAGGTTGATGCTGAAGCAAAGAAGAATCTGCTTCGGCAGGCCATGCTGGATCAGCAGGCGAGCTTGGACCTGATGGGGAAAGATCTTGCCTTCTATAGAAGCAAGGGGGAATCCCACGCGCTCTCTGTACGTTTGGCAGATCAGCTTGTTGGTTATGGCACCATAGTCTCTTGTCTTTTTGAAATTACGAAGAATCGGCAGGATTTGGAGAAGGCTTTCTCTGCGTATGAGCAGGCTGCCGTGGAGTTTCGGAAAATCGGTTTTGCGGGTCGTGCGGCTGAATGTTACTGGAGGGAGGCAAGAATCTATGATGACATGGGCGAGTACCTGAAGTCGGCTGAGGAATTTAGACGTGCAGCGAAACATTACGAGGACGGTGTCCGAATGACTCCGCAGTTGAAGGAATTGTACGGGGAACATTCGCTCTACATGCAGGCTTGGAGCGAGCTTGAGGAGGCTAGACACTGTCATGCTAGGCAGGAATACGATTGCGCCGTGGAGCATTTCGAGAAGGCGGCTGGGTTCCACAAGAACTCTAAGCGGTGGAGTTTCCTTGCGCCCAACTATTTGGCTTGGGTTCACGTTGAACGCGCGGAGGACGCCAGCCGTAAGGAGCAGGCTGATGTGGCGGAGAAGCTTTTCAGCGAAGCTGCAAGCTTGTTTCTAGAAGCGAAAGAATCCATAGGGTCACATCTGAACTCGATCGAGAACGTGGATGAAAGACAGATGGCGGCTGAACTTGTAAAATCTACTGATTGGCGGCACAGGTACTGCTTGGCTAGGGTGGATGTTGAGGCGGCGAGAATATTGGACAAGCAGGGGGATCACTATGCGAGTGCGGAGAAATACGGGTCTGCCGCAGACAGTTTCGATAAGGTGGGTGAAGCACTCAAAATAGAGGAGGAGCGCAGGGAACTGACGTTTCTGGGTTACTTGTCTCGTGCATGGCAGAAGATGATGCTTGCTGAGGCTGAAGCATCGCCTGCTCTGCTTGTTGAAGCGTCCGACTTTTTCGAGAAAGCCAAGGATTTTGGTTCGAGTGAGAAAACGAAATCGTTGGTGTTGGGTCATAGCCGCTTCTGCAGGGCACTTGAGGCTGGGATGAGGTTTGTGGATATGGGTGACGAATCGATGCATTCCAAGGCGAAGAAGTTTTTGGAGAGTGCTGCAAGCTACTATGTCAAGGCTGGTTTTCAGGAGGCGTCTGAGTATGCCAAAGCGACTGAGTTGTTGTTTGATGCACATTTGCATGTGGATTCTGCCAAGGTTGAGCGTGATCCTGAGAGAAAAGCTAGGTTGTACATGATGGCGGAGAAGGTGCTGCAGACTTCGGCGGGCTCGTTTATGAAGGCTCAGCATCCTGAGAAGAGGGAGCAGGTGTTGAGGATGTTGGAGAAGGTGAGGGAGGAACGCGAGTTGGCGGTGTCGTTGACTGAAGTGTTGCATGCGCCTTCGATTATCTCAGCGACGACGGCTGTGAACCCTCCTGTGCCCACTTCTGAAGAAGCCGTTGGATTGGAACGGTTTTCTCATGCTGACGTGCAGGCTGATGTTATACCTAGTCAACGCGAGTTGGGCGTGAACGAGGATTTGTCCGTGGAGATTGAGCTTGTGAACGCGGGCAAAGGTTCGGCGAGTCTGGTGAAGATTTCGGAGGTTGTCCCCGAAGGTTTCAGGCTGATGGAAAGACCGGAAAAATACAGGATTGAGGACAGCTATGTCGACATGAAGGGCAAACGGCTTGGTCCTCTCAAGACGGATCAGGTGAAGCTCGTTTTGAAAGCTCTAAGTCAGGGCATGTTCCAGCTGAAGCCGAGAGTGCTGTATCTTGATGAAGATGGAAAATACAGAACGTGCAACGTTGAGCCTGTTGCGATAACTGTTAAAGAACTCGGGATACGGGGTTGGCTTAAAGGTCCGAGCAGGTCCAAGTGAAAGGCTCACGGCTTTGCTGAGTGAATGTCGGCGCGGAAAGTATGTTGTCTGAAGTTTAGTGGATCTGGTTGTTATATATCTCTTCGACAAGCTCGGCTATGGCTGGGGCAGCCGTCAATCCGGGTGATTCTATGCCTATGAGGTTGATGAAGCCCGATAGACCTTTGTCGGCTTCGTGTCTGATGACGAAGTCTTTGAAGCCGTCGTTTGGTCCTTGGAGTTTGGGTCTGACTCCAGCGGAATCGGCTGTCAGTTCGCGGTTCTGGATGAGGGGGAGAAACCTGACGACATCTTGTCTGAACTCGTCTTCGCTTGAGGTTACTTCATAGTCAATTTTGCCTACGTAGTAGGCGTTTGGCCCTAGTCTGATGCTTCCAGACATATCAGGAGTGAGGTGGATTCCTAAGCCGCCGCCTTTTGGAAGGGGATAAACCGGCGTCTTGACTGGTGGTGGTCCTTTCACTCTGAAGTAGTCTCCCTTGCAAAGGTGTAGCCTGTAGCTGAGCCTGTCTATATCCAAACCTGCCATCTGGGCTATCTTGTCTGAGTGCAGTCCTGCACAGTTGATTATGGTTTTAGCGTTAGCGGTGAATTTTTCGCCGACACTTGTGCCGCTCAGCTCATAGCCGACCTTTGTCTTCTTTGTCGTTGTGACTTCTGTTTTCAATGCGAGGATGGCGCTGTTTTTCACGAGTTTTGCGTGGTAGTGGTTCATCAACTCGTCTGGTTCAAGAATTCCTGTGGAAGGCGACGATAATGCCTTTTCGACTTCTATGTTGGGTTCGAGTTTCTCTGCTTCTTCCCCATCGAGAAACTGCAGTTCCGGCACTCCGTTGTCCTGTCCCTGCTTCATCAAATGCTCTAGTTCTCTAATTTCTTCTTCGTTCATGGCGACTGTGAGTTTTCCGAGTTTCTTGTGTGGAATGTGGTTTTCTTCGCATATGTCGTAGAGCATGGGGTTTCCTTTGACGCAGAGTTTGGCTTTGAGTGACCCGTGTGGGTAATGTATGCCTGAGTGGATCACGCCGCTGTTGTGGCTGCTGGTCTCTTGACCGAATCTTTCGTTCTTTTCGAAAAGATAGACGCCTTCGTTATGTTCAGAGATTTTTGCAGTCACAGCCAAGCCGACTACTCCGGCACCTATTACGGCGATGTTTATGGTTTCCATCTGTTTTCTTCACCGACGGGTCTGTGGATTCGAGTTAGATTGGATCACATATTAGGGTTTTTCCGATATTTTGCCAGCGCAGTATCTATTTATGGGCATTTGCTCATGTATTCGCGAATGGGAGACAATCCGCCACTTCGTTGGCCACACTATTTGGCAGAAGGCACAGGACCAAGAAAACCAGATGCTTGTAACCGACCAAAACCCACAGATGCAGAGAAAATCGGTTTACACACCTAGAACTGCAGGTTCCCGTCTAGTCTTCTGTCCAAAGACCTGACCTTGACTTGGATAGTACATGTTTTTCCCTTCCATTCTTGTTATACTCACAGTGGCCCAAGTAGGTGTCAAGCAGTTGTCCTGCCGTAGTTAAGACAGACTCTTGCCACGTCGCGCATGTTTACTTTTCCATTCTGGTCAAGATCTGCAAAAAAGCTCCAGTTGCTGCTGTCTGAGAATGCGCCGAATGCCTTGCATATGAGGTGCAGATCTCCGTCATCAACCGTTCCGTCGCCGTTCAAGTCGCCAAGCAGCCTCAATCGTAACAAGCCGCCGTCCAGAGCATTGTTGGAACTGTCTGTCTCACCGGGCACAGTGTCTGCAACCGCTTTGAGGACAAAACTATTGCCAGCTGTGAAATTCGCTGTGTTCCACACAAAAGACAGCGTCTCCGTGCTGTTTTGAAGCAAATCAACTACGATTTGTCTAGCGATTTCCGTTTCATTGCAGTACAGCGTCACAACGAAAGTCTCAGCGTATTCGCCGAGATTGGCCACGGTCACATTTATTGTCAGATTCCATCCTTCGCA
>Ga0153916_10004850_pt1 | contig 10207 bp, 5 predicted proteins | sample Opewatmetagenome_FD_109642 | JGI IMG/M metagenome (GOLD analysis project Ga0153916, IMG submission 109642) | Freshwater wetland microbial communities from Ohio, USA - Open water 3 Core 3 Depth 4 metaG | ecosystem: Environmental > Aquatic > Freshwater > Wetlands | place: USA: Ohio, Lake Erie, Old...
ACTTCCGCGGATTCCGCCGAGGGAGGATGCGATGAGAACCAGAGAGCTCCCGGCAAAGAGGAAGGGGCGCCGCAGACCGCCCCCGGCTGACGTCAGGAGTGCCAGGCCAACCACCATCCACCCGACGGCGATGGTCATCGTTCGCTGGAAGCTTGCTGCTTCGGTGGCGACAGCCGTTGCATCGACCGCAAGCGCGCGGAAGCAATCGTTGAGTTCCGCCGAGAGGAGAATCACGAGGAGGATAATCCACCCGTACTGGAAGAGTTCTGCCTCCCGGGGACGATCCAGGCGCTTCAGCAGGAGAGCGCATCCCGCCGCCGCGGCGATGAGGACGAGGAAGGCCAGGAGTCGGACATTCCAGACTGGCACAAATAGCGACAGCGGATCGAAGAGGATTGCCCGCGGCGCGAAGAGCAGTTTCAGGCATGCCAGGGCGAAAAGGGCCTCAGCGGTGATCGCCAGAGGACGTGAGGTGAGGTGCCGGGCGAGGAACAGGATCACGAGCGCCTCGACCGCCCACGCTTCCGCGACGGTCATCCCCTTCCATTCGTTCAGAATCGCGAGCGCAAGGAGAGTGAATGCTGCAATGAAGTAGTGCACGGAAGTGAGACGTTGACCGGGCTTCCCCCGCAGAACCGCGAGCGCGCTCAGGGCATAGAGCAACGCGAACAGAAGCAATGCCTCGGTCATCATGCTCCCGTCGGTCCGGGCAGCAGGGAAAAAGAGAGCCCAGTACGCCAGGACGCCGTTCATCCACGCGATGAGCCTGCGCTGGGGAGAGGGGGAGGAACGGAAGACCAGTGTGAGGTCCAGGGCGTGGAACAGGAGCCAGAAAAGGCCGACAAAAAGAAGTGTGGTTGTGAGAAGGGAGTTTTCATAATACTCGGCGAACCAGGAGAAGTACACAGCATAGGTTCCGGCGACGGTCAGGGGCTCGAGCATGGACCAGGCCTGCTTCTTCTGCAGAACGATCAGGACGCCGGCATCGAGAAGGAGGAGGTACGTGAAGAGCCCGACCTGGTTGCTCTCGCCCGTGCTCAGAAGAAACGGAGTGAGGAAACCGCCAAGCCAGCCGATGAACGAAACAGCAGCAGAGTCGTAGCGGAACGCCAGCGTGAACGCCAGTGCGGTTACGACCGCCATGAGCACGAACGCCGCGAGCTGGGGAAGAAGGTGGTAGAAATTGAAACTGGCATAGACGGAGAGATAGAGTATGGCCAGTCCGGCGCCAACCAGTCCCTGTGCGAACACGGGGAATCCCTTCTTCACCGCCCGCTCGGCAAGCACCAAGGCGGCTGCCCCGACTGCGGCCCCGATCAGGACGCGGAATGTTTCGGTGATCCAGTTGTTGTCAAATGCGTACTTCAGGAAGAACCCGACTCCGATGAAGAGCGCGAGGGCGCCGATCCGATTCAGGAGTTTCCCGCCGATCAGGGCTTCCCATTCCTCCTTCGAACGCGATGGGGGGAGCGGGACCGGTGGAGAGACCGGAGGTAATGGCTGAGCATCCCTGGCCGGCGCTACAATGGCTGGCAGTTCCTGGGGCGGTGACACCTGCGCCGGAGCTGGCCTGGCGACGGGGGGCGGCTGGAGGTGCGGTGCCGCGACAGGTGTTTTCTGTCGTTCGGATTCCTCAACGCGGGCCTGGAGTGCACTGACGCGCGCGGAGAGCTTCTCAACACGGATGATGAGTGCAACGAGCAGGACAAGAACACCGAGCAGGAACAGGGCGGAGAACATGCGACCTCCTGACGGGTGACGGTGGACCCCCTTGCCGGGACTGCCGCGGGTTGGCGATGTCTGAAAGAAAGAACGGCGAGCGGTGGGGGAGTTCCCCCCCCGTGGCTATTCGAATTTGAATTCCTTGACGCTGCCGTAGATCGGGATGTAAATCTCCCCCTGGTGCGGATTCGTCGTTGTTACGAAGACTCCCTCGGCGAGAAATGGCACGGCCTTCTTCGGCGTGAATTCCGCGACAATCTCTCCTTCGCTGCCGGGAGCGAGAGGCGAACCGGGGAGCTTCAGGACGAACCCCTCGAGGGTCGTCCGAAAAGAACGAAGCAGGAGGGGGGCGGCTCCGTGGTTGTTCACTTTCAGAACCAACCGGGACGTCCGTCCCACTTCGCCGTCCTTGATCCAGAATTGTTGCGGAGTGAGAAGGACTTCATCGATGACCTCAGCGCTGAATTCCACCACAAGATCCGGCGTGTCGGCGGCGTCGGAGTTGATCATGACGGTCTTGTGAACGGGCCCTGAGAAATTCTTGGAATTAAAGGAGATGCGGAGAGTTCCCTGTGTGCCGGGGGGGATATCCCTGGTGGAGATCATCGTTCCGGTGCACCCGCACGAGGCCTCGACCCGGCGCACATGCAAAGTGTCGCTTCCGGTGTTCTTCAGCGACAGCGTCCGTTCCACGAGTTCTCCCCGGGGGATCTTCCCGAGAGAAACCTTCGTCCCTTCCGGGATTTCGATCCTGGCCTGGCTGTCGGCGCGTGAGAGCGCACAGATTCCCAGCAGGAGAACGGTCGCAACCGGTCTCATCATACCCAACCCTTTCTGAGGAAGGAAACCATGACTTCGATCCTCTATTCCTCCAGCATCTCGCGGATTGAGGGTCCCAGATTGAAGAGGTAGACCCCACTGTCGCGCGTTCCCATTGCAAGCATCCCTGATCGCGCATTCCAGTACATACTGAGGACGTCGTGCCGGGGGCCGTTCTGCACGACCTGCACCCACGCCGTGCCCCCTGTGGCGGAATAGTAAAGGTCCCGGCCGTTCACAAGTGCGACGACGCTGGCCGGATGAAGGCGGTCGACCGCAACCATCAACCGATCTCCCGTGTTCCAGGGCGGGGCGTACTTGCTCCATTCCAGTCCCTTGTTGATGGAGCGGAAGCATTCCCCGCTGGGGGCCCAGGCAAAGTACGTAAGACCTTCGGCGTCGTCGATCGAGACTGCGAGGATGCTGTCGGAAGTCAGCCCGTAGCGGGCTGCCTCCCAGCTCAGGCCGCCGTCGTTCGTCACCAGCACTCCCTGCGACTCCGTCGCAGCGTGAATGATCCCCGCGTTTCTTGGGGTGAATGTCAGACTCCGGAATGAGACTTTATTGCCGACCGGTTTCGACTGGAACCAGCTGTTGCCGCGGTCCGTCGAAACGAATGCTCCCAGGAGTCCTGACGCTATCATCCGTGTCTTGATGGAGGGGTGTGTATCCATGAAGCGGGGAGACATCCGGACGTTTCTTGCGACGGGAGCCCACTCCGCCCCGCCGTTGACCGATCTGAACGCTTCGCCGGTGCTGGTGGCGAACATGATCGATGGATTGTCGATATCGAAGGCGACGGATGTGATGTCGCCCCCCGAAAGGCCGCTGGTGGCCGCTTCCCAGGTCCGGCGATCCGCATCATACCGCAGCAGCGCTCTCCCGCAGGCGGCATAGAGGATCTTTCCTTCCGGGTCGCCCGTGACGAATGTGACGGTTGCCCCGCCGAGGTTTGCGTCGGCATGGGTCCAGGTTCCTCCCAGATCAGTGCTTGTCACCACTCCGACCCCCGCCCCGTATGCAAACAGGCGTGTCTCGCCGCCGCTGGTGCCGAGCGCAAGCGAGGCCGGCAGCTGAGGGGACCCCGGTGGCATTGCGGTCCAGCTGCTCCCGAAGTCATTCGACCGGATGATTCCACTTTCCGTCCCGGCGAAGAGGAGGTCGGGATGGCTGGGGTCCACAGCGAGGCTCAGGACCCGCCATGCCTCATCATTGCGTTTCGTGATGCTCCAGGTTTCGCCCCCGTTCGTGGTCCGGGCTAGCGTCCCGGCGTCCGTTGCATAGACCATGGTGCCGCTGGTCTTTGGATGCAGAACCACATGCGTGATGGCAAACCCGAGAGGGGTGATCTCCCTCGTGAGCCGCTCCCACGTGGTTCCTGCGTCCGTGGATCGGACAATCCCGACTCCCCAGAGGGCAGCGACGACAATATCAGGCTTTGACCTGTCGACCTTCAGGTCCAAAACCTCTGCGGTGGCGAGGAGTGAATCACCGGAGCCGGAGCAAGGCAGCCACGTCGTTCCACGATCGGTGGATTTGAAGATCCCGCGGGTGCGCGTTCCCAGGTAGAGGGTTGAGTTCTTCCAGGGATCGATGGAGACGGTGTGACACGGAAGTGATTCTCCCCCGCCCGGGGAGAGAAGAGACCAGGTCCTTCCGCGATCGCGTGACGTGTACAGACCCGATTCCGTTGCGCCGTACAGAAGATCGCCGTTGTCGGGATCCTGAACAAGCTGGTATACCGTCGTCCATGACCGGATTGTGGAGAGGCGTTTCCAATTCAACCCATCATCACCGGAAATGTAGAGATCGCCGTTCAGGAGGGCGGCAAAGATCTGGCCTGGGACCTTCTCGTCAACAAGGATGGTTGCGACATTCTGGGCCTGGGGGCCTCCCGAGTGAACCCATTCGAGGAGAGACACCCCGGAACCGGCGCAACTCGAGAACAAAAAACAGGAGATGAAGCCGGGCAAGAGTCTCGACATCTGCTTCATGGGGGATCGGATCTGAGCCTCCTTTGTGGCGCTACACCTGGTCCGGGGTGAAGACTTCGGTGACTTCGCCGTGAAAAAGGGCAGAAACCTCCGAGGCGAAGCGGAGGAGTCCCTTTGCGACATTCTTCCCTTCCTTCGAAGCCATTGCCGCATCGAGGGCGTTCCTGTCGGGGAAATAGAGTTCAGCCATCAGGTGGAACTTCGACTCGCCGAACGGTGCGCCGGTCACCGTCGTCACTTCAAGGCGGACGAGCCCCGGAATCTGACGGAGAAGCGGCACCACGGAGGAAGTGAAGACATCCTCGAATTCCTTCTCTTCTTCGGGGGGCTTGAAGAGCGCAACAAGTTGCACCATTGACGTTGCGTCCGCATGTGATGACCCGTAACCCTTTGAGAAGAATATATTTAGCCCTTTCGCTAAATGCAAGGATTGGACATCAGGCTCATTTTTCTTACCATTTCTCATGGCTGGCATGGATTTTCCCCAGGGATTCTTTTCCGATGCCCGGCGTGCCTCCCGCCAGATCAACGCAGTGCACCAGGCGTTCATCACCTCCGGCAGTCGTTTCCCTCTCACGCGCTTTTCCGAAACGCTGGACCAGCTGCTCCGCACATCGCCGGACCCCGATCTTTCACTGACAACGTTCACCCGTTTCGCAGAGGCGAGCTTCTCCCGATCAACGCTCTTCAACGACCTCCTCACCTACCCTGTCATTGCAGAGGTTTTCGGCAAGCTGGCGGGATCTTCCCCCTACCTTGGGGATATTCTGGTGCGTGAGCCAGGGCTTTTCCACTGGTTGACGACAGCAAACGGGCTGACTGCCCCGGTCAGGCGGGAGGATCTCCGGACGGAAGTCGGCCAGTTGGCCGGAACGTTTCCAAAGCCGGAGCGGCGACTGGAGGCGCTGAAGCGCCTCCATCGGAGGGAGTTTCTCCGGATAGGGGCCCGCGATGTCCTCGGCATCGACACATTGACCTCGACCACGGAGCAACTTTCCATTCTTGCGGATGCGATTGTCGATGACGTCCTCCGTCTGAGCATGGTGCAGTGCGAGGCAAAGGTCGGGGAGCCGCCGCGCGTACCGTATGCGGTCATTGGGCTGGGGAAGCTTGGAGGAGGGGAGCTCAATTATAGCTCCGACATTGATCTGCTGTGCGTCTACGACGGAGCAATGGATTCGGAGGCCGCACTCAGCTATTACCATCGCCTGACCGAACAGCTTGTGCGCAATCTCTCCACGGCGACGAGCGAAGGCCACCTCTACCGGGTAGACATGCGGCTGCGGCCGGAAAGCGGGGCGGGTCCGCTTGCGCGTTCCGTCACCGGCATGCTTCTCTATTATGAATCACGCGGCGAGCTCTGGGAACGGCAGATGCTCATCAAGGCGCGGCCGGTTGCCGGGGACCTCAACCTCGGCGGGTCGTTTCTCCGCAGCCTTCAGCCGTTCATCTATCCACGGACGTTCATCGGGCATCCTGCCGACTCCGTGGCGCGCATCAAAGCCAGGATCGAAAGTTCCCTGGGCTCCGAGGAAAACATCAAGCTGATGCCCGGAGGGATCCGCGACATCGAGTTTGCCGTCCAGACCCTGCAGCTCATCAACGGCGGACTCCGTCCTTCGGTCCGGGAGGGGAACACGCTCCGTGCGATCGCTCGGCTGCGCAACGAAGGGCTCCTGCAGGATGATGAGGCAGAGGTGCTGGTATCCGGATACGAGTTCCTTCGGCGGCTCGAACACCGGTTGCAGGTTTCCATGAACACGCAGACGCATGCTCTCCCCGCGGACGACCGCCAGCTTCTCGCGATCGCGCGCGGAATGGGTGTTGGGTCGGGCCGCGAGCTCCGGGGTCGGATTGCACGGGTCATGGGAGATGTCCGCTCGGTCTACAACAAGGTCCTCATCATTCCTGCCGGGGAGACGCGGGAAGGGATCGCCGCGCTTCTGGAAGGAGGAAGCGAGGTCTCGCTGGAGAAGGCCCTGGAATCTTCCGGGTTCCGGGATACAAGGAAGGCGCTCCGGCATCTGCAACAGCTCACCCGCGGCAGTTCGCTCACCGGCGTCCAGGAATTCGACGCGAGAACCCGCGATGCTTTCCGGGCGGCGGCCCCTCCGCTCTTCCGTGAGATTGCCGCGACCCCGGACCCCGACACGACGCTTCTGGGGCTTGCCACTGTCCTCTCGTCCTCCCGCCAGCCCGGGCAGTACTATGCGCTCCTTGCTTCGAAGGGATTTCGGAAACTGCTCCTCGACATCTGCAGCGCCGGTCCCCGGTTCGCGCGGGGTCTGGCCTCTGATCCGCTGTTCCTTGAGACGCTTGCCGCGAACCCCTCCGGTCTCGTGGACGACGCTGACCTTGGCGGAGTGATCAATGCCGATCTCCTGACGTTCAAGAAGTCACAGGAGCTTCGGGCAGGGGTTCGTTATCTGCTGGGCTTTTCCTCATTCCCTCAACTGACGGTCGATCTGAGCCGCCTCGCAGATGCGATCGTCGGGCGTGTTCTCTCCGAAGAGCTTCGGGCGTTGCGCGCCGGGAGGGAAACGCTTGCGGTTCTGGCGCTTGGGAAATACGGAACGCGCGAGCTTGGCTATGATGCGGATCTGGACCTTCTGTTCGTGGCGCCGGAAGCGTCGGTCGCATCCGGGAAGGCCGAGCGCGTTGCCTCCGCAGTGGTACGACGGCTGACGACGGTGGGAGAGGCGGGGCGGCTCTATGAGGTGGATGCCAGACTGCGCCCGGAGGGGCGCAATGCGCCGCTTGTGGTCACACCCGGGGCGTACGGCAGGTACCTGGCAGGGCGGGCGTCCCTGTGGGAACGCCAGTCGCTCACCCGCCTCCGACATGTGGCAGGCGCGGAAAAGGCGGGAAGTGATACGCTGCGACGCGTGCGGAGCTTCATCCTCTCTTCGCCGCTCAAGCACGGGTGGGTGGAGGAGATCGTCAGCATGCGCAGGCGGATGGAGTCGCGGACGCGCTTCCGCGGCGCTGGCCCCGTGGATATCAAACTTGGCCCGGGGGGAATGGTGGACATAGAATTCCTCGCCCAGATGGTGCAGCTCAGAATGGGGAAGCTCGCACGGCCACTCCTCGGCCGTTCCACCGAAGAGGTGCTGGCGGCGATTTCCCCCCGCTTCCTGACGGAGGAGGAGTCTGAACTGCTCGCCGCAACCTATGCGTTCTGCCGGAAGGTCGAACTTCATCTCCGCATCACCCTTGAGGAGCACGGGAGCCTTCTCCCCGACGGCCCGGGCTTGCGAACACTCGCCAGGTGCATGGGAGAAGGGGAGCATTTCGCGGCAACGGTGAAGGAGAAGATGCGGCGGACCAGAGATCTCTTCCTGACCATCAGCCGGAGGATGGCATGACCCTGACCATCCGACCCACCCGGGTCCGCTCTCTCTGCGCGATCGGTGTCGGCGCTGTATCAATGTCGGCCTATACGCTGACCCGCGCTCCCGGGCTCACGTTCATCGACAGCGGAGAACTTACCGCCTCCGCGACGCTTCTCGGAATCTGTCATCCGACCGGCTATCCGCTGTTCACCCTTCTGGGATGGATCTCCGCACACGTACCGGTCGGGTCCGAAGCGGTTGTCCGTCTGAACGTCATGGCCTCGGCGGCCTGCGCATTGGCATCGGCGTTGTTCTTCCTTCTTTTTGCGGAACTGCTTGCGTCCGGATCCGGGGGAAGAGGCGACAGCGCCCCGCAGACTCCGGCCGTCGCGCAGTGCGGAGGAGCGCTGGGGGGAGCGCTCATCCTTGCGTTCTCGGAGACGTTCTGGCTCCAGTCGGCGGCGGTGGAGGTCTATTCCCTGCATCTGTTGCTCCTGTCGTTGGTTCTTCTTGCATTCGTCCGCGCGTCCGCGCAAGGAGTGGAGTCCCGCTGGTATCTCTTCGCGTTCCTTCTCGGTCTCTCTTTCACGAACCACATGACCACAGTCCTGCTGGGGCCCGGGCTTCTCTATCTTTACTTCAGCCGGGAGGGAACCGGGCGCGAGTCCCGGAGGCGCCTGGCGCGGATGGGTCCCTTCTTTCTTCTCGGGCTCACACCCTATCTTTACCTCCCTGTCCGCTCGGCGCAAAGCCCGCTTTTCAACTGGGGAGCCCCTGCTTCCTGGGAGAGGTTCCTGTGGCACGTCGGAGGGAAACAGTTCCGCGTATGGATATTTTCCTCAACCGAGGCCGCCGGACGACAGTTCACGTACTTCCTGAGTGCGCTCCCTGCGGAATTCGCGTACGTGGGGATTCCCCTCGCCCTCGTGGGTCTGGTCCTCCTCTTCCGCAGTGACAGGAGGATATTCTGGGCGACGCTGATATTCTTCGGAACTTGCGTCGCGTACTCCATCAACTACGACATCCACGACATCGACGCCTACTTCCTGCTGGCCTACATCTGCGTGGCGTTCTGGGCGGCTGCCGGCGTGAAGGCGCTGGTTCTTTGGTCCGGGCATCTGAAGCGTTTGTCGCGCGCTGCGGGGTGGGGTGTACCGCTCCTGTGCGGGAGTGTTGTTCTCTGTGTGAATTATCCCCGTGTCGATCAGAGTGCCAACACGCTTGTGGAAGAGTACACCGCTGCGATGTTCGGTTCCCTGGAGAAGAACGCGCTGGTGATTTCGTACCAGTGGGACTTCTGGGTCTCGGCGTCGTATTACGTTCAGTACGTGCGTGGCGAGCGGACGGACGTCGCGGTTGTTGACAAGGAGCTCCTGCGCCGCTCCTGGTACCTCGACGAGCTTCAGGTGCGCTACCCGGGGCTTCTCGATCGTTCCCGGCGCGAGGTGGAGGGGTTCCGCAGGGAGCTGTACAAGTTCGAGCATGATCTTCCCTACAATCCGGCCCTCATCCAGGGGAAGTTTGAGGAGATGATCCGGAGCTTCATCCGGGAGCAAATCGGGGAAAGGCCGGTATACGTCACTCCGGAGATTGAGGCGGAATTCACGCGGGAGTGGGAGAGGGTTCCGGAGGGGCTTGCCAGCCGGCTCTTTTCCGACACTCTTTTCCATCCCTCACCCTCCCCACCGTGGCATGCCCCGGCGCGCCTGCCGACGGGCAAACTGGGGGAGACAACGATGCGTCTTTACGCGGACGCGCTCGTTCATCGGGCGCAATACTATTATATGAAGAGGGGTTACTCGGAAGAGGTCAACCAGACCTTGAGGCAGGCGCTCCTATTTGACCCCTCTCATCAGGGTGCCCGCCGACTTCTCTCCGCTTTCACCAAGTAGCCCAGGTGGGGGGCTGCCAGGCTCCCCTCCTCCGCGTGTGGTATGGCAAGTAGCCTGATTTTTCCCCCGTTCTGTGGACGGAGTGAGGTGGGGGGGATGCGATATTCCGGTCGGGAATCGTCAAACGCGGCCCGATTTTGTTGACTCTCACGTATAAATTATTATCTTAATATGCTCGACTCTTCATCTTTTCCCCACTGCACATGGTCAGTGTTATCGCGGTCGCCGGTACACGGCGATGCGCCGGGGGGATGGTATTGCTCTGCTGGCGTAGCTCAATTGGTAGAGCAGCTGATTTGTAATCAGCAGGTTGCGGGTTCGAGTCCCATCGCCAGCTCCAAGAGGTGAGGGGACGTTCCCCTGCGTGCATCCGTCGTTGTTGGAGGGGCACAGACGGGCAGGTAGCGAAGCGGTCAAACGCAACAGACTGTAAATCTGTCGGTCTCGA
>Ga0153916_10004851_pt1 | contig 10206 bp, 13 predicted proteins | sample Opewatmetagenome_FD_109642 | JGI IMG/M metagenome (GOLD analysis project Ga0153916, IMG submission 109642) | Freshwater wetland microbial communities from Ohio, USA - Open water 3 Core 3 Depth 4 metaG | ecosystem: Environmental > Aquatic > Freshwater > Wetlands | place: USA: Ohio, Lake Erie...
CGGCGGGAGCGCCTCAGATGAGCTTCCAGTCCTTCAGGACTTCCTCGAGGTTCGGGTGGCCGATCTCGTCGAGCTCATACCGCACATGGACGATGGGTTTGTTCGCCTTGAGCACGCGGCTCAGGTCGATGGGGGTTCCGCTCAGGACGATGTCGCAGGGGGTCGCGTCGATTGTCTCCTCGAGTTCCTTGATCTGCTTCTCGCCGTAGCCCATCGCGGGCAGGACCTTGCGGGAGTTCGCGTACTTCTTGTACGTCTCCTTGATCGAGCCGACCGCGTACGGGACGGCGCTCACGATCTCGGCGGCTCCGAAGCGCTGCGCGGCGATGTAGGCGGCACCGTACTCCATGCCGCCGTGGGTGAGCGTGGGCCCGTCCTCGATCGTCAGGACCTTCTTGCCGCGGATCTGCACCCCGTCGTCCGGGGTGATCGGCGACGCGGCCTCCACGATCACCGCATCGGGGTTCAGCGTGCGGACGTTCTGCTTGACGATTTCGATGTTCTCCGGCTTCGCTGTGTCCACCTTGTTGATGATCACGACGTCCGCCATGCGGATGTTCGTCTCGCCGGGGTAGTAGCTCATCTCGTGGCCGGGGCGATGCGGGTCGGCCACGACGAGGAGCAGGTCGGGCTTGTAGAACGAGGTGTCGTTGTTGCCGCCATCCCAGAGGACGATGTCCGCTTCCTTCTCCGCTTGACGGAGGATGGCCTCGTAGTCCACCCCCGCGTAGACGACGGTCCCCTTGTCGATGTGGGGCTCGTACTCCTCTCGTTCCTCGATCGTGCATTCCTCCTTGTCCAGGTACGCGTAGGTCGCGAACCGCTGGACGGCCTGCTTCGCCAGGTCGCCATAGGGCATCGGGTGGCGCACGACGACCACCTTCTTGCCGTGGTCGCGGAGGATCTGGGCGACCCGCCGGGTGGTCTGGCTCTTCCCGCTCCCGGTCCGGACCGCGCAGATGGCCACCACGGGGACCTTGGATTTGATCATCGTCGATTCGACGTTGATCAGCATGAAGTCCGCGCCGTTCGCGTTGGACAGGGCCGCCCGGTGGCCGATGTACGGATAGTCGACGTCGCTGTAGGCGAACACGACGAGGTTGGCGCCGAATTTCTTGATGAGTTGGGGCAGCTCGTCCTCGGGCATGATCGGGATCCCGTCCGGGTACATCTTCCCGGCGAGGACGGCCGGATACTTGCGCCCCGCGATCCCCGGGATCTGCGTGGCCGTGAAGCAGACCACGCGGTACTCTGGGTTGTTCCGGAAGTACGTGTTGAAATTGTGGAAGTCCCGCCCCGCGGCTCCGAGGATGATGACTTTCTTCGGCTCGCCCATGGGGGCGGGCAAGCCCCGGGGGATATAATCCCTTTTGGACGAAGACTATAGACCTCTCCTCGTCTCCCTCTTTGTACGAGTTCGGGGAGCCGCCTCGGGCGGGGTGCCTTCCAGGAATCCGCGGGCCCGCCGGAAGATGCCGTCGAACATCTCCTCCGTGAGCAGGCCGGTCTGCGTGTTGCGCTGGCTTGGATGGTAGGACGCGAGGAGCGTGACCGGTCCGAGGTCCGCGACACGCCCGTGGCCGAACGATGGCCTAGGCCTGGGGACCTCTCGACCGGCGGCTCGCCACGCGCGCAGGAAGTGATCCATCGCGACCTGGCCCAGGACGACGACCACCTTGAGTCCCCTCAGCAACTCGATTTCCGCCTCGAGGTACGGTCGGCACCGGGCGAACTCGATCGGAGAAGGGCGGTTCCCCGGTGGGGCGCATCGCACGGCGGCTGCGACGTACGCGTCGGTCAGCCGAAGGCCGTCGTCGACCGAGACGGAGGTCGGCTGGTTCGCGAAGCCGGCCCGGTGAAGGGCGCGGTACAGCCAGTCGCCGCTCCGATCCCCGGTGAAGACCCGGCCCGTCCGATTCCCGCCGTGGGCCGCCGGCGCGAGCCCGACGATTAGCATCCGGGCCGCCGGGTCGCCGAAGCCCGGGACGGGCCGGCCCCAGTAGGTCCAGTCACGGAACCGGGCCACCTTCTCGCGTGCAACCTGCTCGCGGTACCGGACGAGGCGGGGACACTTCCGGCACGCGATGATGTGGTCCTTCAGCGTCCCGAGGTCGCGCGCGTGGGCGCCGTGCACGCGCCAGCGACGCGTCCCGACGTCATAATCATTGCCGCGTGTGCAGGGGGATGCGAAGGGTCAAACCGCGGGACCTCCCTCCAGGTTCCATGGCCGCGAAGACCCGCGAGGTGCGGTTCCGCCGTCTCGTGGACCTTTCTCAGGAGATCTCGCCGGACACCCCGATGTTTCCCGCCTATCCTGCGCCCGCGTTCACGCCGTGGACCACGCGCGAGGTCCACGGATTCCTCGCCGAGACCCTGTTCTTGGTGAGCCACACGGGCACCCACGTGGACGCGCCGTTCCACTTCGAGCCGACCGGGAAGAAGGTCGACGAACTCCCGCTCGACCAGTTCCTCGCTCCCGGACACGTCTTGGACCTTCCCGGCCCGGCCCCCCGCGCGTCGGTGGAAGCCCCTGACCTCCGGACGGCCCGAAAGGCGGCGGGGCGTTCCGTCCATCCGGGAGACGCGGTGCTCATCCGAACGGGATGGGAGCGGACCCGGGGCACGCCGGGCTATCTCCACGAGAACCCGGGACTCGGAAGGGCGGCCGCGAAAGAGCTCGTGGACTGGGGTGTCTCCCTCGTGGGGATTGACTCCCCCAACCTCGACGCGGCCGGAGCGGTCGACTACCCGGCCCACCACACGCTCCTGGGTGCGGGCATCCCGGTCGTGGAGAACGTCGCCAACCTGGCCGAGCTGGGGACCGGGCCGTTCACCCTCGTGGCGTTCCCGCTCCGCCTCCGTGGGACGACCGGATCGCCCATCCGGCTCGTCGCCCTGGTGGAGTGATCCTCGCCCGAGCGGTCCGACGCGCTCCCCTGGGAAACCTTAGTATGGGGCCGGGTGTTTCCCGCGGACAATGCCGGAGTACCGCATCCCGAGCGACGAGCGCGTGAAGGAGTCGCTCACCCGGGTGTTCGCGACCCGGCACGAAGTGAACAGCCAGCACCGGCTGAAGCAGCTCGTCGAGAAAGACCTGAAGGCCGAAGAACGCTTCCGCGTCGGGGAGCCGCGGCTGCGTCAGATCGCGATCGACTCGGGCCTCGTCGACCTGGAGATCCATTGCCGCGAGACGGATCAGCGGAAGAGCCTGTACAAGTGCCCGGTCTGCGGCGAGCGCCTCCAGCGCGTGCGCAACATGACCGTCTACGGGGGAACGGTCACCCTGGGCTACCGCTGTGAGCGGTGCAAGTACTGGACGGGGCTCAAGCGCCGCATCCCGATCCGCTACGTGTTCACGAGGCGCCCCTGATGCAGGTCGTCTACCGCGGAGGTATTCTCCTCCAGGATGGCCTCTGCCACATCATCCTCGACCCGGCCCGGAAGACCCCCGGGTCCGTCGTGAGCCACGGCCACATGGACCACCTGACGTCGGGCGGCGTGATGACGCCGGAGACCCTCGAGGTCCTCCGGGTGCGCCGCGGGTCCGGAACGGGGACCGAGCTTCCCTACGAGAAGGAGATCGAGCTCAACGGGTTCCGCGTCACGCTGAAAGATGCCGGCCATGTCTTTGGCTCCGCGATGGTGCGGGCGGACGACCTCCTCTACACGGGGGACTTCAACCCGGAGGGCGGCGCCACCTGCGGCAAGGCGGTCCCCGAGAAGGTCCACAGCCTCGTCGTCGACGCGACGTACGGGAAGCCTGGGCTGAGCTTCCCGGACAAGAGCCTGGTCGAGGCGGACCTGCTCAACTGGCTCGAGATGGAGCTGGCCGAAGGCCCCGTGGCCCTCGGCGGCTACGTGTTCGGAAAGAGCCAGGAGCTCATCGCCCTGGTGAACCGCCTCAAGGTCGAGGTCGCGGTCGCAGATGGCATCGCCGACCTCGCGGACATCTACGTGCGGCACGGCGTGAAGCTGCACTACCGCAGGATCTCGAGCCTCGCGGAATCGGAACGGCGGGATCCGCGGGTCTACATCCTGCCGCCGGGCTGGCTCCGACCCCCGCTCGACGAGAGCGTTTCGTGGCTCGGCGGGCTGCGCCTCCGGTCCGCGTACGTCTCCGGGTGGGCCGCCTTCTTCGACTTCACGCGCCGGTACGGGCTCGACGCGCAGTTCCCCCTGAGCGATCACGCGGACTTCGATGACCTGATGGCCTTCATCGAGGCCTGCGAGCCGCGGGTCGTCTACCCGGTCTTCAGCCACGCCACCGACCTGGCCCGCGCGGTGGAGCGCAAGCTGCGCATCAAGGCGGTGCCCCTCCTGGAGAAGTGATTCGGTGCAGAGCGCAGAGGAAGGCAACCGGGTGATGGTGAAGCTCTCCGACGGCGAGGAACTGTTCGCGAGCCTGGAAGCCGCGGCCCGGAAGCACCGGATCGAGAGTGGCGCGGTGCTCTGGGGCATCGGGATGCTTCAGGATTTCGAGATCGGATTCTTCTCCCCGACCGGGTACGAGAAGAAGGCCTACGCGGACCGCCACGAGCTCATCGCGCTCCACGGCAGCATCGCGATGCGCGCGGAGCCGAAGTTCCACCTTCACGTCGCGGTGGCGGGGCGGGATCACGGGGTCGTCGGCGGCCATCTGTTTCGGGCCAAGGCCTGCGTCGTCAACGAGATCGGCCTCGAGCGGTTCCAGGACATCCGCTTGAACCGCAAGGCCAATCCGAGGACGACGCTGAACGAGCTCGAGATCGAATGAGCGCGGCGGGACGCCCCTTCATGGAATCGTGGGACGCCCCGGAGACGGGAGATCAGGGTGCCGCAAGGCGACCAGGTAGACCGCCAGCGCAACGAGGGCCATGGCCGCCGCTAGTTCGAACGTCAGCGCATAGCTCACCGCAGCCACGAACCCACCGAGGATCGGCCCGACGATCGAGGAGAGGCTCGTCACGCTGTTGAACCATCCTCCCGCGGTCCCCGTCTCCACATTCTCCTCGGTGATGAACTTCAGCGATCCCACATAGAGGGTCGCCCACGCGAAGCCGAGAACAATCTGGATGGCGAGCATCGACCAGAAGTCCCATGAGACCAGGAAGAGCGCGAAGGTGGCGAAGGAGCCTAAGAGGCCGACGACGATCAGGGTGCGGCTCCCATAGCGGTCGATCCGCTGCATCACCACGAACTGGACGAACGGGTTGAAGGCGTTGATGACCCCGATCTCGAGGAGGTCGAGGTGGAGGACCTCGGCGAGGTAGATCGGAAAGATGCCCAAGATCATGTTGGCACCCGTGTGGCGGATGAACATCATTGCGTAGACCGGGACGTTCCGTCGAAGGACCTTCCTGGGGAAGAGGGGCACGCGGATCCCGCCGGCAGCCTCCGCCGGAGCGGCGGTGGCCAGGAAGAAGGCGAGGAACCAGGCAGCGGAGGCGAGGGCGAACACCTGCCAGTACACGCCCGGATCGATTTGCGCGGCGACTCCCGCGAGCGCGTTGCCGAGGGCCCACCCCAGCGATCCCCATGAGGAGAACTTGCCCATCAGGGAATCCGCGCTCTTCGCATAGGCCAGGAGGGCCGCGGGGTACATGCCCACGCAGAAGCCCAGGAGCGTGCGGCTGGCGACGAGGAGCCATGGGTTCACCGCGAACGGTTGGAGCAGACACGTCACCGCGGAGAGGAGCAGGCCCGCCCGCAGGATCCGCCGCACTCCCCGAACGTCCGCCGCGCGTCCGAGGAAGATCGAAGCGAAGACGATGGCCGTGTTGTACGCCGCGACGATGAAGCCGACTTCCTCGAGCGAGGCGCCGTATTGGACGGCGTAGAGGGGGATGAACAGTCCCGCCGCGGAGGCCGCCGCATTGGTCAGGAAGTTGATGTGGCGGGGGCGGGGCCGCACGGGGTCACGACGCGATGGAGCGGAGGGGCGGCTCACCAGCCGAGGCGCTCGAGTTCACGATCCTTCTTGGTCGCCTTGCGGAACGCGCGGTAGTGTTCCCGGCACAGGTGGACCCGGCGGAAGTCCGCGGTCAGGGTCTTTCCCGCGAGGATCTCCTTCGCCTTGTCCAGGGCCACGGACCGCACGGCATCCTGTCCGCACCCGGACACCCCGCAGACCTCCTTCTTGGCGGGCATCGCTCGGGCGATGACGCCTCGCGTATAAGAAATTCGCCGCTCACTCGGGGCGGCGTCGGAACATGACGGCCGCGGAGACGGCGACGAGGAACACGGCTGCAACGATGGCCATCTGGGTGGGCCCGTCGAGGCCGGGCGGCGGGAGCGCGACGCTCTCGACCTCCAAGCTCGCCGAGCTCAGGTCGGGCACGTACACGACGAGCACGGTGGCGTTCATGGAGAGCCGCGCGTACGTCGCGTGATCCGTCGACCCCGGAAGTGCAAAGAGGGACGCGAGCGGATCGGCGGCCTCCGGGATCTCGACCCCGTTGGCCATCACGTTCAGGCGATGCTGGGAGTCCGCCGGCATCGTGTCCGGGTCGAACGCGAGGAGCACGAGGCCGTCTTGGGGCCCGGCCGTCTGGAGTTTGAGGACGGCCCGGTTGAACTGGACCTCATTGCTTTCCAACACGAGGTCGTCATGGTACCTTGCCGAGTTCTCCAGCCAGCCCCCACTGGACACCGCGACGAGAGCGAACTCGGCCGCCAGCCGACCCGAGCCGAACGCATCGAGGAGAGCGGTGCGTTGCATCGCGTGCTCGCTGGACCCGGGCACGGCCCGCAGGGCGAGGTAGTCGTTGGCCGCGAGGGAGGCGGTCACCGTCGTTCCATTGAGGGCCAGGCCCCCTCGACCGACGATCAGCCGGCCGTTGTTGCCCCCGCTCGTGAAGGCGAGACTCGCGGCCGGCCAGGAGTCGGACCGGGAAACTTGGAGGTCCGTCGTGGCCGCGGGGAATGTCAAGATCACGCTGCGCGGCAGACTCAGGGTGCGGATTTCCAGGAGGGCCGTCGGCTCGTCGTGCGCGATGATCGTCGTGTCGTTGTCGGCCGTGATGAAGGTCGCACCGGCGACGACCGGCGGCGCGTTCGGCGCGAAGCCTGCTACGGAGATGGAATCGACGAGGATGGACGTCTGGCTCCCGTTGACCAGGAAGTACGCGGCGATCGGGCCGCTCCCGTCAAGGTAGTCGAACTGGACGAACGGGCCGGACGCCACGTTGCCATCCCAGGAGAACGGTGCGAACAGCCCGCTCGCCAGGCCCCGCTGGAACGCCTCTGCCATGGGCACGTTGGTGTCTTGCGACCGGACCGTCGCCGGGTCTGGCGCGGCAGTCCAGCCCAGCATCGAGGCCATCGGACTGTGCACGGTGGCGACCATCACGCCCACGGGGAGCAGCGTCAGCGCGAGCAGGGCGGACGTCGCCCGATGGAGACGACGGCGCGGGTCCCCGCCCTTTCTCATCGGTTCCTTACCGTCCCACCGCCGCTAAATGCGTTTTGGTGCGCGTTCCGGAGGTGTTAGGACGATGTTCGAACCAGGTCTGCGCCTCCTTGCGAAGTCCGTTCACCTCATCTTCGACGGCTGTACGGAAAGACCTTTTAGCCCACGTGACTATTGCTCGGAGGTAATGGGACCTCTCGACGCGTTTGTCCGGGTAGCTTTCGTTGGCTTCGCGGCGATCCTGGCGGCGGTGTCCCTCAAGTCCTACGCGCGTCACCGAGAGAGGCGGTTCCTCCTTCTGAGCGCGGCCTTCGGGCTGTTCCTTGTGGAGGGCGCGTGGCTCGTCGTGGAGATGGCGCTGTCTTGGTCCTCGTCCGTCGGGACGGAGTGGGTCACGCTGAACCTCGCCGTCCTCGTCTCCCTGTATTTAGCCCTGCTGAGGTGACAACATGTCAGGAGGTCTTGAGTTGGAGAGTCGCCGCCGCATTTACGATTACCTTCTCGCGAACCCGGGTGTGCACCTGCGCCGGATCGGCCAGGCCCTCGGGATGTCGACGGGCATGCTGTCCTACCATCTCATGTACCTCGAGCGGGAGGGGATGCTGAAGTCCGAGACGGATGGCCACCGGAAGCGATACTTCATCGCCCGCGCCTTCATGGAGGCGCAGAGGCGGATCCTCGGAGTCCTGCGGCAGGGCGTGCCCCGCAAGATCGTGGTCGAGATCCTCCTGCACGGAGAGCGGACCTTCGCCGAGCTCCGTGAGGCAACCGGCGTGTCGAAGTCGACTCTCTCCTACCATCTCCAGCACATGATGGAGCGGGACCTCCTCATCCGCTATCGGAGGGAAAGGGAGAGCGTCTTCGCGATTAAAGACATGAACGAGGTGTCGAACCTCCTCGTGTCGAACCGGCAGAGCTTCCACGACGACGCGGTCGATCGGTTCGCCGACCTCTGGACACGGCTCCAGCAGTGAGCGCCCGCGGGCTCAGCCGTTCTTCATGTACTCCCGCAAGAGGCAGGTCGCGTACGCTCCGCGGGTGAGCTCGACCGACACTTCCAGCCTTCCCTCCGCCACGCGTGCATCGATCGACCGAATCGGCGCGAGGATCTCCCGTCGCGTCCCCCGCGAGGAGATGCGCGGGATCTCGGGGATGATGAAATCCTCCGGCCGCACCCCCTCCGCGGCGACGACGGCCCTCTCGATTTCCCCCATCTCGCCGTCGGCGAAGGCCGTCTCGGACCCGTAGAGGACCGCGCTCACCCAGGCCTTCCCCGCCCGGCACCGCTCCGCGACCCGCTCCCGGTTGTCCGCAGTGACCTCGATCGCCCGCTCCCGGTCCGGGCGACCGCGTCGGTCCGCGGGCAGGACGAGGTCCCCCTCGATAGGTTCGTGGACTGGGAGGCCGCGCCGCATGCGCTCGCTCAAGATGAGGTTGTAGAGGAACGACTGGTACGCATGGACGAACATGATCAGCAGGTTCAGCGGGAGGACCTGGAGCGCGCCGACCGCGTCGTCCGGATGGACCGCCAGATGACTCAGGATCGCCTTCTCAAACGTGTAGGCACGCGGATAATTGTGAAGCGCCTCCTTCACGTCGCCGCTCTCGGCGAGCGCGGAGCGGACCTCGAACGACTCCGCGTCCTCCCCCTCGATCGGGTTCGCGACGTAGGTCTCGACCGCCTTCCTGAATTCTCCCCGTGCGATCTGCCGGCCGACCTGGTGGGTCACGGGCCGGACGGAGCCGAACCGCTGGACGCCGAAGAAGTTGGGGAATCCCCGGAACGCCTCGAGCTGGCGGGTCGTCTCGGCGACGACCCGGGTCGCCTCGTCCGAGGGCAGCTGCAGGTCGCGGACGATGATCCGGAATCCGTTGCCCACGAGGTCGCCGATCTCGAGCGGCCGCGAGGACGTGTACGCCTCGAGGACGTCGACATCCTTGAGGCGCAAATCCCGCACCGCCTCGGGCAGGACGCGCTCGAAGGAGAACAGCTGGGTCGTCCACGCGCGTTTGTCCTTCGTTCCCGCGAAGCCGATGCGCCGTCGAGAGATGTGGAGGCTCCGGGCGAGCTGCCGGACGAGCCGGTTCGTCTCCCACTCGCGGACGCGCAGCCGAGCGATCGTGTACGCGCCGTCCGGGTCCGGGACGCGGTCTTCCGACACCTCTTCGACAACGAAGTCCTCCGCGGTGGCTTTGAGGACCCCACCCACACCGGGCGTGGTGGTCAGGAAGCCGTCGATCCCGAGGTCCCGCTCCATACGCCTACGCGATCTCCTTCTCCAGGAGTTTCTTCGCGCCTGCGTAGTCGTCCGCAAGACCCTTCGCCGCGCGCTTGAGGGCCGCCTCGGGCGCCCCCTTCTTCGTACGGATCGTGAGCACGGGCTTGTCGAGCTGCGGGTGACCGCTGTAGTAGAGGGCGTCCGCCACGTCGCCATCCTTGAGGAGCGCGGTGATCAGAGGCTGAATGAGCGTCTCGTCAGGGTTCGTGACCTCGACCCGGAGGGAGTCCTTCTGTTTCTCTAGGAGGCGCAGCTGCATCGACGGTGGCTCAGGGGGAGCCGCCATTTAAGGCTTTGCGGGCCCCGGCGCCTCCACGGCCCTCGGAGCGGTCGCAGGCCGCGCAGGTCCAGGTGACCGCCGGCGCACAAGGGGGTCCGCCACATCTCCATCGCCATGAGATCCTGTCTCACGTCCGCTCCGCGACGGCCTCCCTGGCTCGGAACCTAATATCGAAGAGCCCATTCGTGGTGGCGATGACCCCTCCGGAAGGCTCGGAGGCGGGTTCGTTCGAGCAGGACGCGCCCGCGCTGCTCGAAGAG
>Ga0153916_10004852_pt1 | contig 10206 bp, 10 predicted proteins | sample Opewatmetagenome_FD_109642 | JGI IMG/M metagenome (GOLD analysis project Ga0153916, IMG submission 109642) | Freshwater wetland microbial communities from Ohio, USA - Open water 3 Core 3 Depth 4 metaG | ecosystem: Environmental > Aquatic > Freshwater > Wetlands | place: USA: Ohio, Lake Erie...
AGCCGACCATATCTTGCTGCCTGTCGAACAGGCTACCCAGAATCAGTCCTACAGCCACAGAGAAAATCCCACTGCCAATAATAAATAACACAATCATATCCCAATGGAGCACATCCATCCAGGAGATGAAGAAAATTATAATGGCACTCACCAGGATGTAGAACAACCCTGCCAGGGCTTTCCCAACCACCACTTGAGCGATGCTCGCGGGTGAGACCAGCAAGGCCTGAATTGTCTTTGTTTCTTTCTCCTCTACAAGCAGAGATGGCACTGAGAATATACCCATCGTCAAGATCAATACAATCGTATTTATTGTCGCCAGGCTGAGATAGAGCACGCCGTCGGTGGGAGGGTAGAGCAGGTTGCCTTCAAGATGAATATTAACTGGTTTGCCCAACGAATCAGCCAGCAATACTTCGAGCTTTGTCTGAAGACCAGAAACCTGGTGACGTTTTCCCCAGCACACGTACCCTTGAAATTCAGCGCGATCATCACTTGCACCCGACTGTTCATAATCTGCAGGGATAATCAAACCTATCTCGGGATAGATTGCGCCGCACAAGAAAGACCTCATTTCTTCTGCTGAGTGTAGCTCCTGGATTGAGAGGCCGGGATTATCTTTTATCTCCGCTATCGAAGACGCGTCACCCAAATTGTAAACTGGTAACACTTGTTGGTTTTCTTCGAAGATATAGGGTAAGATCTTCGGCATAAGCAGCATGACGGACAATAGAGCGATCATTGAGATAATCACTCGAATTTTTAGCCCATCGATGATATCCTTAGAAGCAATCGCCCAGATGATGTTCAGCTTATCACCCACGGTCTGTTTCGTTATATTTACCATGATAGACTTTTCCCTATATGAACTCAGGCAAGTCTCTTTTAGCGGTCAGAACGGCGTAGTATCCAGATAACCAGCCCGAAGACAATCACGATGCTAATACTGGCAACAGCCAGGTTAGACAGGATCTGTTCAGCTGTAGCACCTGTGGAGCACCCGAAGCGGAACAGGCTGGCTAAAGCTGAAGTCGGAGCCCAGGTGAACATCACGCGGATACCTGCTTTCAGGTTTGGTGAAGTATAAAAGAGGGGAGGGATCATAAAGAAGAGAATCAACACAAGCATCCAGAATCCAAGTTGCTTCATGGATTTGATAAAACTCCCAACCAATAACCCTATCCCAATGGCCAGGAGAGCATATCCCATCCAGGCAGCCAGTGCCAGGAACCAATTTACGATATATGCTGAGAAGAGCGCTAATGCCAGGCCACCGATGATCAGAATATAGAAAAATCCTGCCAAGGCTTTCCCAAGGACAATTTGCCCATGAGTGGCTGGTGAAGTAAATAACGCCTCGATCGTCTTCGTCTGTCTTTCTTCAAGCATCAGGTGTGGGACTAATAGCAACGACATGGAGAAGACAAAATAAACCATCAGGTAGGTTATGCTTGTGTGCCGACCACCTGCGCTTGCCTTAGGGATGATAATATGATCGCCTATAACCACCTGAACTGGATGCTCGACGATCTCAGTTAATGCCTGACTATACTTCACTTCAAGCTCAGTCACTTCACGCCGGTCTACCCAGAATATGTACCCGTCCAGTACTGGCGTACCACCAGAAGCCAATATCTGGTCGAGATCTGCGGGGAGCACCAAACCCAGGTGTTGATTTGCCATTTTTTGTTCCATATCCTGGAGTGATGCTGCCTGTCGGAAAGAGTACTCATAACCATCGGCTAGTTTCTCTTGTTCAATAGCCAGGGCGGTATGGCCCTCATCATAGACAACTACTGTCACCTCTTTATCAAATGGGCGTATATCGTTGAGCCAGTAGAAAAATACCACCATTAAAAGGATGACGATTATATTAACACGTGAGCTATTGTTTTTCAAAGCATCCAGGATGTCTTTAGTACCGATGATCCAGATATTATACAGGCTGTCCAAGAGGGTTTTCATAGGGCCTCACTATCTCTGCGTAAATCGCTCCCCGTAAGCTGGATGAAGACATCTTCCAGGGTCGTCCCGTTGTCTTGTCTGTATTCAGCTTTAAGGCGTTCAGGGGTATCCAGGGCAGCGATTTTCCCCTGGTCTATGAACGCTACCCGCTGGCATAGCTGGTCTGCTTCTTCTATGTAATGAGTAGTCAGGAAGATCGTCATTCCTGCTATGGCCAGGTCAGAGACTAGTTTTCGGATATCACGGGCGATATGCGCGTCTAAACCGCGCGTCGGTTCGTCAAGAAAGAGAATCTGTGGCTGGTGAAGCAGACCCCTCGCAATCAGCAAGCGCTGTTTCATGCCATTCGAGTATTTCATGACCCTATCACTGGCTCGTTCGGTCAACCCGACCTGGGCAAGCACTTCATCAGCGCGGGATTTCCCGATCCGGTAGAGACGAGCGTAGAAAATCAGGTTCTCGCGGGCTGACATGCGCTCATACAGGTTCTGGCTATCGAATACCACCCCGATTTTGGGTTTAAGCATCTGGCGCTCACGAACAATATCGTAACCGGCAACTTTCGCTGTCCCCGAGGTCGGCAGCAATTGTCCGGTCAACATGCGGATGGTGGTGGTCTTCCCGGCACCATTTGGACCAAGGAAACCGAAGATTTCCCCGGGTTCGACATTGAAGCTGATCCCGTCTACCGCACAGAGACCATCATACTTACGGGTTAAATTATATACTTCGATAGCTTTCTTCACACGACCCTTCTTTCTTGTTTCTGCCTAGAGTATATAAAAAAGAAATACGCCATGCAACAAAAAGTTGGCAGACGGCGTATTGGGGTGGTAAATGGCTTATATGAGGGGGTGAATTACTTGGCAGAAGGCTATATTATAGGCGTGCAAATACCCAATCGAGCAATATTCAATACTCCAATAATTCCCGGAGCTCATGTTCAGCGGATTTGGAGAGGGGGATCTTTGTTCCAGAAGCATCCTTTAACCGCAGGCTGAAGCTATCACGCGTATAAGGGATGACTTCTTTGATTTGCTGCAGGTTGACCAGGTAGGCGCGGTGGGCGCGGAAGAAGCCGCTGCGCGACAGGCGTCTTTCAAGCTCAGCCAGCGTAAATTGGGTCGGCAAACGTTCACTCATGGTTTGAAGGTAGGTCCGATCCCCTTGAGCGAAGACATACAGAATTTCCGCCGGAGCGATCAGGATGATCTTATCCTGGGCGCGTGCCGGGATCATGAATGGTCGGTTGTGGATCTGCTCCTGCTGAGGGTTATACGCCTCGACAATCCGGCCCTGGTCCAGGCGATAGATGTAATCGCATAATTTATCCAACCCGGTGATGTCATTGGCAAATACCAAGGCAGCCACACCTATTTCGGCCTGCTTTCGCAAGACCTGGCTGATCAGATCAATCGAAGCCTGCTCACAGCCTGCAAACGGTCGCGCCAGTAACATCACCTGAGGGTTATTGAGGATTGCCCGCCCCAACGCCAGCCGTCGTGAGAGACCTGGGGAAAGCTTTTCGGCGATGGTCCCCGCCCGATCCGCTAAGCCGACCTGTTCCAAGATTTCATAAGGGCGGTCCTTAGGCAGACGATATAACCGGCAATAAAACTTTAGATTTTCGAGTGCTGATAACCGTTTGTAGTGAGCATCTTCCATAAAAAGCACGCCCACATGCTGACTGAATGCCTGCCGATCGCGATAGGGGTTCAAACCCGCCACCATTACACTACCATTGGTTGGTCGAATCTTTCCCACAACTAGCTGGAAAAGAACATCTTCACCGCAGCCAACCGGTCCGGTTATGCCTGCGATCTCCCCACTTTTGACTTGCAGTGAAGGGATATCAAGCACGGTGACTTGATCATGCACCTTTTGCAAGTCTGTCAGAACGATCATGCGGTAATTATAGCATTCCCCTCGGTAAGTTAATTTGCGCTATGGGTCGATTTGATCTACGTACGAAGGTAAAAAATTGTTGGTTTACCCTAAAGTACTTTTTTAAGTGATATAATTTTTACCACTCAATTTAATGAAATATTAATCTAGAAGTAACTATCAGATTTGTTAGGTGTTGTATTTCTACACAAGTAGCTTCCGCCTATTCTGCAATGAAATACGAACCTGATACTTGTTCATCCTATATTTTTAATTCACCGGTTGGCGCTTGGATTGGTGCGCAACCGCACATCTTAAGAAATGCCTGTGAACGGCAAGCATGCTCACGGGCATTTTTATTTGCTAATAACAGATACTACCAGGATTATTGGTCAGCAGGTTTATCCGATTCAGAGGTGCTTCCTTTAACCCGGACGCGTTCCAGGGTTTGCTGGGCCCGACGGGCGTATAAGGAGCCTGGCCAGGTGTCAATGGCAGCATTGAACTCGACGGTTGCCAATGAATTATTATTGCTGCGCAGATATGCCACTCCGAGATTAAAATGCGCAGCAGCTTCGTACTTTACTCCCAGGGAGCCCTGATTATTCGGATTGAGGATATCCTTGAACAAAGTGATTGATGCGTCAAGTTTATTTTCCATCAAGAACATCGTTGCCTGGTTTACCATGATGATCAGCTTACTGGTTTGGTCTGGCCATAAATGAGAAGCGAAATCATATATCCGATCAGCCTGAGCATGTCTACCGCGCTTGGCGAAATAATTCGCCAGGTCCACCAGCAGACGCACGCGCAAAGTAATCAGGTACAGGAGCAGCAGGAAAATAGTCGGATGGATCTGCACCGGCGTCAGCACAACCAGTATGACTGCTATAGCTGTGATGCTTACCGACTCAACCGCAAACCGAACAGAAAGCCCTTCGCGGCGCAGAAGTGCCATTCCGCCGAAGATAACAATGTATAGCAACCCTATCAACCCAATCATTATGTGCAGGCTCATGTTTTCCTCTAATCAATACAGTGAAGTTATGTTGGATAGTATCTCAGCTTTAAGGGCCTGTCAATGATGCAATTGGATCAAGCAAAGGAGGTGCCCTATCACAGAAAAGTCAATCCATCCCACGTCTGTCTGATTATCGAAACGTTTCGAAAATCCAACAATTGGAGGAATAGATGAACTCTCTTTTTGCTCTCTTAATTGGAGTGGTTGTTATCGGCGTAGGGTATTTCGTATATGCCCGGTCAATCAATGCGAATATCATTCAGCCGGATGCCAAAAAAGCTACACCGGCCAAGATGTTCATGGATGGTGTTGATTTTACCCCCGCCAACCGCAATGTCTTGTTTGGTTACCAGTTCAAATCCATCGCCGCCCTCGGACCAATCCTTGGTCCAATCATTGCGGTGCAATGGGGCTGGTTGCCAGCCTTGCTATGGATTGTCCTGGGGACATTCTTCATTGGTTGGGTGCAGGACTTCTCCAGCATCATGATCGGTGTGCGGGAGGAAGGCCAATCCTTTGGAGCCCTCAGCTACCGGCTCATCTCACCCCGCTCGCGCATGATCTTGCTTATCTTCATTTACTTCTACTTGTGGCTGATCATGGGCTCGTTTGGTGTTCAAGTTGGCTATAACTTGTTCACTAGTCCAACCGTTCCGCTGGGTGTAATCATCGTGATCCTGGTTGGTATCTTGGCAGGTCAGATGACCTACAAATGGAAGCAGGATATCATCCTAACCTCGGTCATCACCGTGGTGCTTTCATTTGTAGGAATTTGGCTGAGCACACTCCAACCTGTCCAGAATTTCTTCAATGCCATTTATGGTGTCACGGTGGATGCAGCAGGTAAAACCTCTGCTAGCCCCACATTGTTCCTGACCGTTACACAGGCTAAATTATTTGGAAGCCTGTTGATGGTGGTAATCTGTTATTTTGGTGCCGTGCTCCCTATCTGGCGCTGGGCTCAGCCGATCAACTACGTAGCCTTCTGGATTGTCACTATCGGTATCCTTGTAGGTGTCATCGGCCTGCTGATCTGGCACCCAGGCATGGGAGACTTCCCGGCATTTACCACCTTCAACGTGGCCGGTTTAGGACCTCTCTGGCCAATCCTATTCGTGACCATCGCATGTGGGGCCATCTCCGGCTGGCATAGCCTGGTCTCTTCCTCAGGGACGGCACGCCAGATTGAGAAGGAAACCGATGCCCTGTACGTGGGCGGTGGCTCCATGTTCTTTGAGATGTTCTTCGCCGTGGTCGCCTTCCTGACCGCCACAGTGGCTTTCGGCAGCTTCCAGGGATACAAAGATGCCGGCGGTGGTGCTGGGGCAGCCGCAGTATTCAAAGCGGGATTAGCTGCATTCATGAACCATGTAGGAGTCCCGGTGAAATTTGGGCAGGCCTATGGTGGAGTGTTCCTTACCTTGATGGCACTTACCATCATGTACCTGGTGGTGCGCTTCATGCGCGCCGCTTCTTCCGAAGCCCTGGGTGACAAAATGCCTGCCATGAAGAACGTGCACGTCGGCTCAGTCATCGCCTTGATCTTCACACTGGCATTGATCTGGCTGGTGCCCTTCCTGCAGATCTGGGTGATGTTCGGCGCTGCTAACCAGTTAATGGCCTCCCTGGCACTGTTGCTGGTCACCTTGTGGTTGAAGAACAAGGGCAAGAATTACCAGTGGACTTTCTGGCCCTTCGTCTTCATGTTCATCACCACCATAGGTGCGCTGCTGTATAAGGCATATGAAGCTTTCTTCATCAACCTGCCGAAGACGGCTGATCCAGTGGCCAATAAGATCGCCAATGTGGGTCAATTTACCACTGCCCAGGTGATCATTGGCGTCGTGGCATTGGTGTTGGTGGTGACGGCACTCTTCCTGGCCTGGGACGCAATGAAGGCGTTCCGCCAGCCGGTTGCCAAACCTGCTGAAGTTAAGGCCTAGAGTGATCGACTATCATGTGCGACGTGCTAATATGGCACGTCGCACATCTTCTGTCGTACATAGATGAAACCAATAAATATCGAAGTGTTCTTCCCCATTCCAGAAGGATGGGGGATGTGTACATCTTGTGAGTTAATGATATCCCAGGCCAACCTCGGGCAGGCGCCTCAGGAACGCGGATTGGATGAATACCCTGCTGAATTCCAGGAGGAGTTCAGGAAGTTTTCATCTATCCTGATCACCTTATCTGAGCATTACGCGGATAAAGTGCAAATTCGAATATGGGATCCGCGCTCGCTCCAGGGAATGGTGAAATCCATCCGTTATGGGGTAAGGCGGTATCCGACATTCATCGTAAATGGGCGTAATAAATTCGCCGGATGGGATACAAGCCCATTAGAGCAATATATCCAATCCAACGTGGAAATTAGCAATTCTGCAATATAATTACCCCATCACAAAAAACCAATGCTGAATATCCAAACAGTGCGCGACCGCTCGATTTACATCATCAAAACGGCGTTTAAAACGCTGGGTGAGATGATCTACGGTGCTACCATCTATGAGATGGTGAGGGATTTAAATAAACAGAGGTCTCATATTGAGCATTTATTTATCCTGATTGTATTTGGAGAATTTCTCGGCATCCCCATCCTTCCCCCCTATTACACCTTGCGCCTCCTGCCCTACGTGGTGCCCAATATCACGGGTTGGAAGCGGTCCATGTTGCGTGAACGCGACCTGACTGAATTGTGTGATCAAGAGATCACTTGAAAAGCATAGATGAGCTTAATCAAGGCTACCTACCTTGTCTTTACTAATTTATGAAGGAGAATAGCATGAGTGACGAAGAGAAGAAACCTGGATTTTTCGATAATGTAAAAAGTGTTCTTTATGGCATGGCCGGGCATGATATGGCCCGTTATGCCCTCAAAACACGTGGCAGCATGGAACACTTGTTCATCCTGATTACGATGGGTGACTTGCTCGGCATACCCATCCTTCCACCATATTATAGTTTGCGTCTCCTCCCCTACGTAGTGCCCCAAATTAGCACCTGGAAAAGGCGCATGCTGCGTGAGCGAGACCTGACCGACGCGCTGGCATAGGAGCATATCATGTCACTGGCTGAAATCTTCGAAAAAAATCCCAACCGGCGCTATATCATGTTTGGCGGGAAAGGTGGCCTGGGCAAAACCACCTTCAGCGCTGCGGCCGCATATTGGCTGGCCAAGAAAGGCTTCAAGGTGCTGGTTTTCTCGGTGGATCCTCAAGCTAGCCTGTCTGATATCTTCGAGCGTGACATTTTCGGCAAGGGGCCGGTTGAGATCATGCCCAATCTGTTCGCTCAGGAGATTGACGCAGACCAACGCATACGCGAATATCAGGGCGAGATCCGCCAAAAAATCCTAGATATGTACGGACTTGACCAGGTGCCGGAGGAGATTGAGAACTACATCCAGGCAGCTGCTGCTGAACCGGCTATGGAGGAAAGCGCCATCTTCGATAAGGTGGTGGATATCGTGGTCAGCGGGGATTACGACTATTACATCTATGACCTGGTGCCACTGGGCCATGCCCTGTATTACCTGAGTATGGCCTCGGTCTACGACCAGTGGATCGACAAGATCACCGGACTGCGTGAAGAAATGGCTGAGTATGGGCAGGTGGCATCCGTGATGAAGCGCGAGAAAGAGACCGAGGAAGATAAAATCCTCAAGGAGCTTCAGTACATCAAGCACCGCATCAATGCTTCCTCCAGCATCCTGACAGACAAAGAAAAGACTGCCTTCTATTTCGTGGTCATACCAGAAGAGATGATCATCTTGGATACCAAGAAAGCCGCTGGTCTATTCGCCAAATATGACGTACCCCTCGCAGGGTATATCGTCAACCGGGTCATCCCTGAAGAATTAGCCTTCAAAAATATCCCCGACTATCTGCGCAATCGCATGGAAATGCAGAAGAAATACCTAGCAGAGATCAAGCAAGTATTTGGTAATGAGGTTTTGACCAATGTACCTGAATTTGAGCGCGATATCACCGGGTTACCCATGATCGAGCGCGTTGCAGATGCTTTGTTTGGATCGGATAAGTGAGATATGGCACCCATTGAAATCCCCATGAAAAATTATATGTCCGAGAATTCCAGCCTGAAATACCTCTTCTTCGGTGGTAAAGGCGGGGTGGGTAAAACCGTTTTAGCCGGTACTGCCGGGATATTCGCAGCTACAGGGCAGGGTAAACGCACATTGCTGGCTTCCACCAATCCCGTCCACTCATTGAGCAGCCTGCTTGGTCAGGACGTATTCGGCAAACAGACACCCGTCACAGGCGTCCCCAACCTATGGGCGTATGAAATTGATACCAAGGACACCATCGAAAAATCAAAGAAGGAGATACAGGAGAAGATCGAATGGTTCTTGAAGTTCGCCGATATCAAGACCAAGGCAGATGAATTCGTTGAATCGGCCACCATGAACCCATCCTTCGAAGAGTCGGCTATGTTCGAGAACATGATCGATCTTATGTTCGACAATGAATATGACGCATATGTTTTCGATACTGCTCCAACTGCCAATGCCCGCCGCTTGTTGGGCATGTCGAGCGTGTATTCCATGTGGGTCAATAAGATGGTGCAAAGCCGCGAGGAAGCCACCAGCCTGAAGGACTTGCTTTCCTATAGCAAGAAGAAAAAGGAAAAAGATCCTCTGATGGACTACCTGCTTCATATGCGTTCACGCATGGCGCACGCCAAAGAGCTGCTGACCGACAAAGCCCTGACCTCGTTCTTCTTCATCACCTTGCCTGAGGCACTACCGATTGCAGTGATCACCCGCTTCATAGAGTGGTTCCACGATTTCAATATCCCGGTAGGTGGGGTGGTGGTAAACATGGTCATCGACAAGAGCAGTGTCAAGGCTGATTCTCCTGATTTTGTGAGAAACCGTGTGGCCATGCAGGATGCCTACATGGTGAAGATCGACCAGGAGTTTGGCAACCGCGTGCGTGCCGTCTTACCCTTACTCGAAACTGAGGTGCGGGGTGTGGATATGCTCAAACGCATGGTTGCCCTGCTGTATAGCTAGGCTTCATTCAAGGACACACTGCTTACGATTCGTTGTGGCATTCTCCAGCCACAACGAATTTTTTAGGGAGATGCAGTTACTGTCCATAATCAGGAGGCATCAATGAATCTAAATACGGGTCAATGGGTGGTGATCATCATTGCCGGGGTATTGATCCTCGGCTACATCCTGGGTTATTACTATAACCGCCAACAAGCGGAGAAGATTTTCTCTTGGCTGAAGCAGGGGTTATCCACCCTGGGAGAAGTCACCATGGGAGAGAAATTACCCGGGATGGCTACGGGTGGGCGGCTGGAAGTAAATC
>Ga0153916_10004853_pt1 | contig 10204 bp, 8 predicted proteins | sample Opewatmetagenome_FD_109642 | JGI IMG/M metagenome (GOLD analysis project Ga0153916, IMG submission 109642) | Freshwater wetland microbial communities from Ohio, USA - Open water 3 Core 3 Depth 4 metaG | ecosystem: Environmental > Aquatic > Freshwater > Wetlands | place: USA: Ohio, Lake Erie, Old...
CCAGAGGCAACGGTCACGAAAGACGACCCCGGTCGGCCCGCCGCGCTGCCGTCGGCCAGGCGATCGAGGCCGGAGCCGGGGCCACGGACGTCCTGGAACCTCTCTCAGACGGGCTGGAGCACCTTGTGCTCAACGAGCGCGATGAAGTTGTCGCGGGACTGGTTGAGCATCCGCTGGACCTGCCGCTCGATGAAGAGCTTGTCGGCAAAGGCGCCGACGAGGCCGAGCGGGACCTCATAGTCGATCACGCAGTCGATGTCCGTCCCGGTGTCCGCTGGGGTGAAGTTCACCGTCCAGTTCTCATGGCCACCCGTCAGCGGACCCGAGACGAAGGCCATCAGGCGCGGCCGCTCGATGGCGGTGACCTTACCCTCGATGTCTTCCACCCGGCCGAGGAACTTGTTCTTGCCCGCGAAGCGGTCACCGATCGCCGCGAGCGGGGCGCTTGGCGTCATCTCGACGACCGAGACGTTCCACTCTGCCCACCGGGTGACGTCGACGGCGTAGTCGAACACCTGCTCGATCGGCGCCTCGACCTTTGCGTGCATCTTGACCTGACCCATGGTGCAGCCTCCCGGCTGTCGGCGGGTCGGTCTCGCCAGTGGCTCGGCGCGGTCCCGGCGGCCAGAGTGTGGGCCGCGCGTCAGAGCCCCCCGTGTCGCCGTTGAGGTTGCCGCACGCCTTCCCCCGTTGCCAAGAGGCAACGGTCACGAAGTGGCCTCGGCCGGCCCGTGTCGAGCTTCCCCGCGCCGACCACGGGCAGGATCGTCGAGATTGCCCAGCCCGCCGGAGCGGAGGTACCTGTCGGCAGGATTCTTGCAGTGATCGAGAGTGACGGAACACGATCCATCGCTGGCTGACCGACGACTTCGTCTTGTGGGGGCACCAAGCGGCCCTGTTGCGCTGGCTGCTTCGGCAACTTCCATCTTCTTACGTGGGTCGTGCTTAGACGGGCAGGGTCGTCGCTCGTGTTTGGATCTATCTTGCAGGACCCAACGTGTCCGTGACCTTGGATGACGGAACGACGCAGCGTTCGCAATTCCACGATTACTCGGTGCGCGGCAAAGTTGCACTGGTGACGAAGCCGGCCATCTCACGGCGTACCGACATCGTGAGCGATTGGCCTGGTTCACGATCGCCGTCTTCGTCGGTGCAGGCGTGCTGACCGCGCTCCTCGACGAGCTCGCCTGGTGCGACTGGTACACCTTCCTCTTCCTCGGTCTCCTGCCACTCCTGGGCCTGCTGCTTTCGGCACGGAGCTTCATCGGATGGCGAGCCCGTAGTCCTGGAGCCGTTGAGCTATAGCTCGTCGCTCGGCTAGAATGTGGCCCGCTCCCGAGCGGGAGTAACTCAGCTGGCAGAGTGTCTGCTTCCCAAGCAGAGACTCGCCTCCGGAGGGCTAGCCCTCCGATTTGCCCGAACCACCGTCTTTTGGCCTCGGACTAGACGCGATATTCGTTGACACGTCAACGAATATCGATCCTGGGGCACTCAAGAACGTGTCAGGCCCACGTGTTCGCGTGGCCTAGTTCACGCACCGGCAAAAGCGTCCCTCTACCTCGGCTTGGCCCGAGCGGGGTCGTGTCTGGCCAGCGATGTACCGCTCGCGCCGTGTGTCTCTGACACGAACCAGTCGAGCACATCGGTCAGCTGTCGAAGTTTCGCGGGCGCGGCGAACGGCGCGAGGAATGCCGCCGGGTACTTTTCGGGTGCTGTTGGTGCCGAGCCGGTCGTCCACCTGATGCCGTTGATCGCGGTGATCTTCTCGAGAAGCTCCCGCCGCCGCTCCACCGAGTCAAACGGCGCCTTGTATGCGCCGAACTGCCATCCCAGGGTTCCCGGGACCCAGATCGTGGCGACCCGTGGCTCGCCCGGAAGCGGCACGAAGAGCGTCGCCGTGCCCCATTCGCTTCCACGGCCGAACCGGATGCCGAGCCGCCGATCCGCAGCCCATTGAAGTAGCGATCGGGCGGCCTCGGCCGCGCCCGGCTCACCCTTCTCCTCGATCGCGGCAATGATCCGGTCGGCATCCCACTGAACGCTGGGACGTGAGCTCGCTTGTTTGACCAGCGGCTCCAGCGAACCAGCCACGATCTGGGGGACGAGCGTCGTGACTCCGTCCGAGGCCTTGAACTGAGGAACCTCGAGCGCCAAGAAGCGGCTGTCGCCCAGCTGGTCGTTGAGGTACTCGATGATTCGCCGGAGCTCTGCTGGGATCTCGTCGGCCACGATGAACCCGCGAACTCGCCCTCGGGCGAGGTTCTCGCCGACGGCAGCCCAGTACTCGTCGGCGGACATCGCAACCCCGAGTGCCTGCTGCAGCGAGACCTCCGGTTCCCCATCTCGCCCGAGAATCATCTGCTCATACGCCGACCGAAGTTCGTCGGCGGAGGTGCTCGCCCGTAGGTTGGCGACGTACTCGAGGAGCTGGCCCACGACCTCTCGCCGGAGCTGCGTGTTGGTGCTCCGTTTGACCTCCACGATCGTTGGTACCGCCTCGTCGTCGACGAACAGATGGTCGGCCGACCATTGCTGCCCCGAAGCCCCGCGAACGAGCGCCTCGCGCTTGATAAGGATCCAACGCCGGCTCGACGCCTCGCCGCTCGCGGCTCCGCCGAGCAGCCGCGCGTCGGTGGCGAGGAGCCGCTGGAGGACGTCTTCGGCGTCGTAGAGCGATCGCTCCATGGCCACGAGCTGATCGCCATTCACGAGGTAGACAACGCCACGCACTCGCTCTCCCCAGCTCAAGTGATCTGACGTCATCCTACCGAGCCGGAGCTGGAGGCCTCGCGCCGACATCCAGCGGCCGAGCGGGATGAGCCAAGTAACCATGGTACGGCTCGGTCTGGGACCGATGGCTTCTTGTCGCGGCCGCGCAGCCCGACATCATCAAGAGCCCGGTACCCCACGTGTCGATGGAACCCACGCCAGGAATGTTTCGCCCCAGCAACACGTTATTGCCCTTCACGGCGTTACGGCTCGGCCAAACTGAGGTCCCGAGCGCCGCGGGTGTCGTCGCCGTCGGCGTGGGCATCGTCGTCCTGGTGGGCTGGCTCCTCCAGGTCGAAGTTCTCAAGTCGATCGCGCCCGGCTTGGTGACCGTGAAGTTCAACACCGCGCTGGCATTCGTGCTTCTGGGGATCGGCGTGTTTTTCAGTGCACGAGCTCGCGAAGGCTACGATCGACGCGTCGCGAGCTTGTCGCTCTCGGGCGCCCTCGTCCTCGTCGCATTGGTCGGCAGCCAGTACCTGACGGGGCGAGACCTGGGGATCGATCAGTGGCTGTTCCACGAAACGCCCGGGCAGGTCGGTACGATCCAGCCGAACCGGATGTCGCCCCTGGCGGTCATCTGTTTCCTGCTCGTCGGAAGCGGAGCCATGCTGGCGACGCTCCGTCGCGCCGATCGGGCCGCACCTGTGCTGCTGCTCAGTGCGCTGCTCCTGGCCGCCCTCAATGTGCTCGACTTCGTGTTCGATGCCACGGCACCGACCCTGCTTGCCGGACAGACCCACATGGCCCTGGCCACCTCGATCACGATGCTTGTAGTAAGCGTCGGGGCCATGGGATTGCTGCCCGCCGGCAGCTTGCTCGAACCGTTGGTCGGGCCATCGGCCTCGGCGCGGCTCGCTCGGCAGCTGATGGTGGCCTCGCTCGTGGTCCCGGGCCTGCTCGTCTGGCTGCGGCTGCAGGGCGAGGTGCTCGGGCTCTACGGGGCGCGCTTTGGCGTCTCGCTCATGGCCCTCGGAACGTTCGTGCTGATGGCGTTCGTCATCCTGCGCAGCTCTCGCGCGAGCCAGCGGATCGAGACGTCGCGGCAGGCAGCCCTCGAGGAACGGGACCGCTTCTTCGACGTCTCGATCGACATGCTGGCGACGGCCAGCTCGAGCGGCCAGTTCATCCGCTTGAACCCCGCCTGGACTGACGTCCTTGGCTACGAGCTCGACGAGCTCACCTCGCGCCCATTCGTCGACTTCGTGCACCCCGACGATATAGCGGCGACCAACCGCGAGGTCGTGCGCCAGATCGGGGAGGGCAATGCGGTTCTGAATTTCCAGAACCGCTATCGACACCGCGATGGCTCGTATCGCTGGCTAGAGTGGACATCGTCGCCGTCGGCCGATGGCCAGTTGCTCTATGCCGTCGCCAGAGACGTCACCGCGCGCAAGCTCGAAGAGGAACGCCTGCGCGCCCCAGAAATCGCACGCGCTCTGCGCCTCGCTGAGGCGCGGGAGCGGATTGAGTCGACAATCGAGGCAGGGGCCTTCGGGCCGGTCTATCAACCGATTGTCGATCTATCCACCGGGACGGCGATCGGCTACGAAGCGTTGACGCGCTTCGCCGATGGCACTCGGCCCGATCAGATGTTCGCGACGGCGCTGGAATGCGGCCTCGGCATCAAGCTTGAGACGGCGACGCTCGCGGTGGCGATCGATGGCGCGCGGAGCCTGCCAACGCGGTCCTTCCTCAGCCTCAATGTGTCACCTGGGCTGCTCGCCGACGTCGAGACGATGGCCCGGACGCTCGGGCTGCGCGCCCGGCCAATCGTGCTCGAGGTCACCGAGCACGAGACGATCGAAGCGTACGCACCCTTGCGCGAAGCCGTTCTCCGGCTCGGTCCCGATGTCCGGCTGGCGGTCGACGACACCGGCGCCGGTGTCGCCAACTTCAATCACCTCGTCGAGCTCAAGCCGCAGTTCGTCAAGATCGACGTGGGGCTCGTCCGGGGCGTGGACGAGGACCTCAGCCGCCAGGCTGTCGTCGCTGGGATCCTGCATTTTGCGTCGGCGGTCGATTGCCAAGTAATCGCCGAGGGCATCGAGTCCGAGGCCGAACTCGCCAGCCTGGTGGCGCTTGGCGTGACCCTCGGCCAGGGCTACCTCCTGGGTCGACCCGCTCCAGCCAAGACCTGGATCCAAGAAGGGCGCCGGGTCGTCATGCCGCCCATGAGAAACCGCCAGCGCTCTGCGGGCTGAGCGCATCTTGCCCAGGCGTTCAGCTCGAGGCTGGAGCGCCAGACGCCCGAAACGGGCGAGCTCGAGCGGGCGGAGCAGGGGGTCCAGCGGTGGCGGCCGCCGCCCTCGCGGACCGATCCTCTTGAGCCCTCAGCCACTCTCGCGTTCGATCGTGCTATCGCTCTGTCAGCTGGGAGACGAACTCGTCTGCCGACCGCTCTCGGCCGTAGGCAGCGACGTGGCGCCGTTATCAGCAGACCGCGTAGACCGGGCGGGCATCGACAGCCTCCCAGTTCCCCCGTACGTTTCGGCGAGCGTTCAGTAGAACGCACGATCGATATGAAACGGCGGTACCCAAATGGACCCGAGTCCCTCACTCCTGACCAATCCCACTCCCAGGGGGCGAGGAGCCCGCTCGTCCCACGCGGACCGTGCGTGGCTCGAGCCGATCGCCACGACCGTGTCGCGCGCAACCGCCAGCATCGCTCCGCAGCTTCGCTCGCTCGCGGTTCCGATCGATAGCATCGAGCTTCATCCCCGCAACCCGCGGCGAGGCGATGTCGCTGCCGTTACCGACAGCCTGCGTAGGTTCGGGCAGAGGAAGCCCATCGTCGTGCAGGCCAGCACACGCTATGTCGTCGCCGGCAATCACCTCCTCCAGGCGGCCCGAGCACTGCACTGGACTGAGGTTGCGGCCAACGTCCAAGACATGGACGACGCCGAAGCCACCGCGTTTATGCTCGCCGATAATCGGACGTCCGATCTCGGTGGCTACGACGATGCCCTGCTGGCCGCAATCCTCGCCGAGCAGGCGGCGACCGACAATCTGGCGGCGACCGGCTACTCCACCGACGACGTCGCGACCCTCCTTCGGGCCGCCGGCCTCGACATGCCCCGGCGAGATCCAGACTCCGCCCCGGATCGCCCGACTCCAGCCGATTGCTACGTCAAGCCCGGCGAAATGTGGGCCCTTGGACGGAGCCGGCTGCTCGTCGGCGACGCGACCGCGGCGGCCGATGTCGAGCGTCTGACCGGCGGCGCCAAGGTCGATCTCATCTGGACAGATCCGCCCTTCGGCACGTCCTATGTTGGCAAGACCGCCGCCCGGCTGCGGATCGCCAACGACAACCTGGGGCCCGACGGTACGCGCGAGTTGGCCACCGCGGCCCTCCGTCTCGCGCCGCTGCGCGCGGGTGGCAGCTTCTATCTGGCCGTCCCGACCGGAGCGCTCGGTCTCGAGTTCCTGTTGGCTCTCCGGGCGGCGGAGCTGACCCTCCATCAGACCCTCGCGTGGGTCAAGGACCGCTTTGTTCTGGGACATTCCGACTATCACCTGCGCCACGAAGGGCTGCTGTACGGCTGGAAAGACGGCGCCGCCCACTACTTCGTGGCCGACCGAACGCAGGACTCCGTCTGGGAAATCCCCAGGCCATCGCGCAGCGAGGTTCATCCCACGATGAAGCCGGTCGAGTTGGTCGAGCGGGCGATTCGTAACTCGTCGAAGCCGGGCGAGATCGTGTACGACATGTTCGTTGGCTCTGGCACCACGTTGATTGCGGCCGAGACGTCCGAGCGGACCTGTCTCGCGATGGAGATCGATCCGACCTACGCCCAGGTGGCCATCGAGCGCTGGCAGGACTTCGCCGGCCAGGCGGCGGAGCGACTCGCATGAGCCGGACACGCTCGACGGTGCGCCCAGGTCCCGCCGCCGTCAACGCCTCGTCGGTCTACGCCGACCCGCTTGCTCCACGCCGACGTGGCCGCCGACCGGCGGCCGAGCTCGCCGCGATCCGCGGCCGGGTCGAGCTGCTCATGCTTCAGGGCGTCCGTGGCCCGGCCATCCACCGCGCCCTCACCGGGCCCGAGAGCCCGAACCCACTCGCGGTCTCCGAGCGCCAGGTCCGCGCCCATATGGCCGCCGTGGAACGCTCGTGGGTCGAGCGGGCGGACCGCGAGACAACCGAAACGGAGCGAGCCAAGGCGGTCGCCATGGTCGAGGAAACGATGCGGGTCGCCCTACAGCGCTCGACCATGCACGCCGGCTCCAACATGGGCGTCGGCTATCTCAATGTCCACGTGAAGCTGCTCGAGCGGTGGGCGAAGTTGCGCGGCCTCGACGCGCCGCAGCGTCAGGAGCTGACTGGCCGTGATGGTGCGCCTCTGCAGCTCCAGCCGGTCCCAATGGCCGACCATCCCGCCGAGCACCTCGACCCGCGAGCCGAGGCAGCGATCCTGCATCAGCTCGCCCGCGACCTCGAAGCGGAGGCCGACGACGGCGAGGCCGAACCTGCGCAGGCGCACGCGTGACCAGCCCGGTCCGCGAGATCCTCCGTCAACGCGCCGCCACCAATGACGCGGCGTTCGCCCAGTACATGACTGGTCTCGACTTCCCGGAGCACCTCCGGGCGGCCGAACGCTTCGCCAATCGCAACGGTTCGGCCCTGATCCTGATGCCTCGTGGCCATGCCAAGACCGAGCTCTTCGTCAAGCGCATCGCCCGCCTGGTCGGGGTGACGAAGGGCCGCGTGCGCCTGGGGATCATGACGGCCGTCCTCGAAGACGCCGAGGCGCGCTCCGGGGCGATCCGGGCGTTGGTCGAAAGCGAGTGGTTCGCCGAGGTCTTTCCCTGGGCCCGCGAAGGCGTCAGGGGCACCGACTGGACCGACACCCATTGGTCGATCAAGGGGACAGAGGCGCTCCACGGCAAGGACTACACCTGCCGGGCGATGGGCCTGCTCTCGGTCCGAGCCGGTCCTCGCCTGGATATCCTGCTGGCCGACGACATGGTCGGCCTCCAGGAGAACGCGACCGAGGCGATGCGCCGAAAGGCGTCCCACACCTACTGGTCAGTCGTCGACCCGATGGTCGTGCCCCATAGCCCGGCCCTGGCCCAGGCGATGGCCGAAAATCCGCTGGTGCGGTTTCCGGTCGGCGCCGACGGCACCGTGTCTGGGCTGCGCTGGTTTCTAGGGACCCGCTGGCACGAGGCCGACCTGTACGCCGAACTCATGAAGAAGGGCTGGCCGGCCCTGGTGCGCCAGGCGACGCAGCCCGACGGGACCTCGCTCTGGCCGGGCTACTGGACCACCGACAAGTTGGCCAAGAAGCGGCTCGACCTGGGCACCCCGATCTACAACCTGCAGTACCAGAACGATCCGTCGGGCATGGGTGGCAACATCTTCAAGCGCGACTGGTTCCAGTACGTCGATCGCGTGCCCGACGGCGCCCGGCGCCTCGGCATGGACCTCAACGCCTCGGCCAAGGAACGGAGCGACTACACGGCCGCTGTCGAGTGGGTCGAGGACAGCGACCACAACCTGTACCTGGTCGGGGCCTTCCGCAAGCAACTCGACGAGGGGCATCGCGGGTGGCTCACCGGGGTCTACCCGGAGACACACCCCGAGGCTGGCAAGCCGGACAGCGCCCAGCAGGATGGACCACGTCTGCTGTGGCCGACCGAGGCCCTGCCACCCGGCTGGGTGGGACAGTACAACTCGCTCCCGTCCGCTCGGCCGCTGTCTTCGCTCAACATCGAATCGACCATCTTCCAGTCGACCTTCACCCGTGAAGTGCTGGGCAAGACCCGGCTCCCCGCGATCGCCGTGTTCCCGGACAAGGACAAGGTGGTCCGCTCGCGGACCCTGGCCGCCCGATATGAGGGCAAGAAGGTGTTCCACCTTCGGGACGCGCCGGGCATTGATGAGTTCGAGATGGAAGCCGTCGGCTTCCCTAATGGCGAGCACGACGACCTCGTCGACGCCGCTGTCTACGGCGCGGACCTCAACGCCTCGAGCGAGTTCTACTACACCAGCGGGCGGCGCTTTTGACGACCCGGCGACGGACCCCGGCCTCATGCCGCTGCGACTGGACGGCGTGCGCGCGACGAGCTATCACTCCGCCAATGGGCGTTCGAGTCCCGTTCGTCCAATGACCTTCGCGGTCTGCACCGGCTCCGGCCAGCTCGTCGAACGGATCGGGGCGCTCCCATTGGCGGATGCCCGCTGCCCGTTCTGCGGCGCCCGTCTCCGCCAGCCGACGGCCGCCGAGTGGCCGCGCCCACACCTACGCCTCGTCGGCACCCGATCGGGGCGACGGACGAGCGGGCCCGAGCGTCGTCTGACGGCCGGCGCTACCGTCGGCCGACGCCGCAAGCGCGTCGATCAGCTGGCTGACCAGCCTCCGTTGCGCGGGCGATAGACGGGCCAGTCGCTGATCGCCCGATCCCGCGACGCCGAGCGCGGCCAGGTCTTCTGCCAGCCGAGCTGGCTCGATCGCCCACAGCTCATCGAGCCACTCGACCAGCGGGATGCCCGTTGCCTCTGACGCCGCCACGAGATCGGCCGGGGTCGGGCGAGCACGTGGTAGGCGGGTCGGGTCGAGAAGCGCGGCGACGTAACCCGGATCGCGACCGAAGGCCGCGCTGAGGCCGCGCATCGAGCGCCCGGAGCGGCCCAGCATGGCCCGCAGGCGGGTCCGGAACTCGTCGTCCGAAAGTCGGCTCATGTGATCCTGATGGTTGCTTTCAGCCTCATATCGACGTAATATAGCGTCATGATGCGCGAGCCGAGCGAGTCGGTCAAGACACCTGCCCCGCGGATCGCCGTCGATCGGTCGACACGCCCAGGCGGCATCCGGGCGAAGCTCTGGCAGGCCGTCCAGGCCGGGCTCGATGGGTCGGTCACTCCCCTCTCCGATCGAGCGCTCGAGCCACTGATCGCCGAGTACACCGCGACCTTCGGCTCGACCTGGCGACCGGTCACCAAGCGGAAGCACCGCGATGACTTCGCCCCGTTCACCGGCTGGCTCCGAGCCCATGACCGGCCGGTCACGACCGCCTCGCTCGACTTTCCCACCCTCGTCGCCTACGTGGACGAGCTGCGGACTCGGCCGAAGGTCAACGGCGTGTGGCGCGGCGGTCCGGGCGCGCTCGGCCGCTCCCTGCGAGCCGGGCCGATCCAGACGTTGTCGGCCAACAGCGTGAATGCCTATATGCGACCGCTGCGCTCGCTCGCGATCTGGTTGGTCGACGAGGGCATCCTCTCGATCAACCCCTTCCGCCGGTCGCGCCGCCGAGCCGCTCTCAATCCGCTCCTGCCGTCGGAGGAGACCCCGACCAAGAGCGCCACCATCGGCGACCTGCGGGCGCTCGAAGCCGGATGCGCCGGCGAGCGCCCGATCGATCTGCGCGACCAGGCGATCATCGCGGTCCTGATGACCACGGCCGCGCGCAACTCGAGCGTCCGGCTCCTGCG
>Ga0153916_10004854_pt1 | contig 10204 bp, 7 predicted proteins | sample Opewatmetagenome_FD_109642 | JGI IMG/M metagenome (GOLD analysis project Ga0153916, IMG submission 109642) | Freshwater wetland microbial communities from Ohio, USA - Open water 3 Core 3 Depth 4 metaG | ecosystem: Environmental > Aquatic > Freshwater > Wetlands | place: USA: Ohio, Lake Erie, Old...
GCGACGGCGGCGAGCGTGTTGCGCCTCGACGACTGCAGCACGGGGATAATCGCGCGATTGATGCGCGCGGTGCCGAGAAGTCCCCAGCGAAGGAGAGACATGGTGAGCCCAACTTACCCGAAGATGTCCGGGCGCGTCACGAGCCCGGCTGCCTTGCTGGGCTATGCTGTCGCCGATGTCCCGAGCCCATCTGTCGGCCGCCGTGCTCCTTGCCTGGTGCGCATGCCTGCAGCTGTTCGTCTTTGTTCCAGACGGTTTTTTCACGGGCGATCAGGGCACGAAGCTGCTGCAGACGAGAGCGACACTTCTCCACGGGCCGCTCCATCCATGGATTGACGCGCTCTCGCGCGACGTCGATCCCGGATGGCGGCATCTGGATCCGCTTCTGCTGGTGCGCGCCGATAACGGGCGTCTCGTCGGGTTGTTTCCGTGGGCGCTTCCGACGGTGACGGCGCCGTTCTATCGCCAGCTCGGACTCTACGGCCTGTATGTGGTTCCCGCCCTCGCGATGGCGATAGCATTCGGTGCGGCGGTCCGGCTGGGGCGTGCGCTCGGCACGTCCGGACTGATCAGCGGCTGGTGCGCGGTCGCCGCGACGCCGCTGTTGTTCTACGGCGCTGAATTCTGGGAGCATGCGCCTGCCGCGGCGCTGACGACCGTCGCCACGGGACTGGCAATCCCGAGTGGCAGCCGCACGCTGCGGCGGTACGCCATAGCCGGCAGCGTGCTCGCGGCCGCCGCGCTGTTCAGACCAGAAGCCGCGGTGATGGCTCCCGCGATCGTTGCCGGCGTCGCCGCGGCCGGCGGCGTCCGGGCCGCCTGGCGGCCGGGCGTTGCGCTCGCTTCAGGGTTCGTCATCGTGACGCTGTTGGCGATTCCGGTGAACATCGCTGTGTACGGCGCGGCCGTGCCGCCACATGTCAGCTCGAACCTCGCGATCGGATGGGCTCACTACATGGCGACGCGCCGGGCAATCGTCGGCGCGCTGCTCCTGCCCGCCTGGGGCGGCCCGCTGTTCGTCGTGGCGGCGATCGCCGCCCTGGTGTCGTCAGTGTGGCTATCCGATTCGACGCGGGTCCGTTCGTACGTTCGCTGGTCGCTTGTCGGGATCTTCCTGTTCCTCGGGTTTGTCGCTCCAGCCATACGTTGGGCCTTTGGACAGGTCTCGCCGCTGATCGCATTCAACCCGGCCAGCATCGCGCACACCTGGCCGTTTGCCATCGTCCTTCTGTACCCCCTCCCCGTAAAGCGATCGTCTCCAGCCTGGTCGGTCGTGCGGTACCTGCTGGTCGTGATCGGTGTGTTCGTGCTTCTCGTGTTCGCCGTTGCGCCTCACGAGGGCGGTGCGCAGTGGGGCGCACGTTTTCTGCTGCCCGCGGCGCCACTCGCTGCGGTGCTCGCGTCGCTGGCCCTTACGCGGACGGATGCTGCGGCCGCGCCGGCACGCCTTCGGGCCGAGGCCGCCGTTCTCCTGGTCATCTCGTTGGCCGTCCAGGGCGTTGGGCTCGCCGTGCTCGCGCGACATAAGGCTGCGCACGCGCGGATTGCCGCAGTCGTCGAGGCCCGCACGCGGCCGGGAGATACCGTGGTCAGCGACCTGTACTGGGTCCCGGAACTGCTGGCGCGCCTTTATGAGTCCCGTCGGGTTCTCTACGCACCTACGGCGCCCGATCTGGATACAATCGCGACGCACGTGGCAGACGTCGGCCTCCGCCGGGTCGTGTACGTCACCAGCACAGAGGAGTCTGAGAGAGCCGCGCCGGGCGCCATCGCACCCGCAGCGGGCATCCGGTTTATCGCCGGCGAGCGGGTCGAGATCGGCGTACGCGGCCTGAATCTCATCGTGTACGAGCGTGATGCCGAGCCGCCCGCGCGATCCGAGCCTCCACACTGATCGCGGCGTCGAGCATCTGTGCGATCTGCATGGACGTCCGACACGCGCGGGCTGCACCATACGCGGCGCGGTCCGGGAAACCTGCGTCCGCGGGAATCTCGTGTATCGTGTTGACGCCCGGAGCGTCGACGCGCCCGCCGCCGGAGCGCTCCTCACACGAGTCTATTGATGCCCACCTCGCACTTCCTGGATCTCGCATCGTCACGCCTTTCGGGAGAGGTGCTCGCCGCCAATGACGAGTTCTTCGCGCCCAAGGACAATCTCCTCAACCCTGCCGCCCCGATCTTCATTGCTGACAAGCACACGGATCGCGGCAGGTGGATGGACGGGTGGGAGACGCGCCGCCGCCGCACACCGGGACACGACTCGTGCATCGTGAGGCTTGGCGTGCCAGGCGTGATCCGCTCCGTCGTCGTGGACACCGCGTTCTTCCGGGGTAACTTCCCGTCGCACTGCTGGCTGGATGCCTGCGGCCTTCCGGAGGGCGCCACGGCGACGGACGAGCACGTCGAGTGGCACCCGATCGTCGCGCGATCCGAGCTGGGCGGGGACATGCAGAACACGTTCGCGGTGCCGGACGCCCGTCGGTTCACGCACGTGCGCCTCAACATCTTCCCGGACGGTGGCGTTGCGCGGCTGCGCGTGCTTGGAGAGCCGCTTCCCGACTGGACGCGCGTGCTCGCGGCCGGCGAGATCGATTTGGCGAGCCGTGTTCTCGGTGGACATGTCGTCGACACGAGCGACCGTTTTTTCGGCGAGCCGCAGAACATGCTGATGCCGTATCCCGCCACCATGGGCGACGGCTGGGAGACGAAGCGGCGTCGCGGCCCCGGGCACGACTGGGCGGTCGTGCGGCTTGCGGCTGAGGCCCTCATCACGCGCGTCGAAGTGGCGACGACCCACTTCGAGGGGAACTGTCCGGAAAGCTGTGCGCTTGAGGCCGCGGTTCTCGCGGAGAACGGCGGCGTGTCGGCCGACGTGGCCACGCACGTGGGGGCCCACTGGGCGGAGGTGATGCCGCGGACGCTGCTCCAGCCGGATCAGGAGCACGTACTCGCCCTTCAGCGCCCCGCGGCGATCACGGCGACACACGTGCGTCTGAATATTTTTCCTGACGGAGGCGTCAGCCGCTTCCGCGTGTTCGGGAGGCTCACGGCGCGTGCCCGGGTGTCTGCCGTGCTGCGCCTGTTGAATGCGGCCGACGGCCCCGACCTGCGGGCGCGGCTCGGGGACATCTGCGGCGCGCCGGGGTGGATCGATCGCATGGCTGCGGCGAGGCCGTACGCGAGCGCTGCCGCCGCACTCGCGGCATCCGACGCCGCGTCGCGCGCGGTGCCGCAGACGGAGCCGCGCGTCGCCGCGAGCGAGCAGCAGCGCCTCACCCGTGCGCGGCTGGAGCAGCTGCTGGGGTGATGATGGCCACGCGCGGCGCTCGAACCTCTTACTTGATTCGCACGATCCCGTCGCTGACGACGGGGAACCGCTCGAACACCGCGGGGTCATGCCCCGGCACGATCAGGCGGCGGTCTGACGCGAGGGTCAGGATCCGCTCCTGCGCCTTCAGGTTGCTCGCCGCGTCGAGCGTCTGCGCGATCGGTGCGTGCTTCTCGATGTTCTCGTACAGGTAGATGTTGTCGGACGCGAAGACCGCGGTGCCGCCGGCGACGGGCGCCGACACGTACTGCGACGCCCACGTGTGCTTGCCGCCGATGTAGCAGCGGAGGCCCGGGATGATCTCCTGGTCGTCCCCTTCCACGAATCGCAACCGACCCTGCATGTTGATCTTGAGGAGCGCCTGCATGTCCTCCTCATCGATCCCGCCGTGGGTGTTGCGCGCCTGCCAGGCGTCGCCGGTGTAGTAGCGATACTCTTCGCGCTGAATCCAGACCGTCGCCTTTGGAAATAGATCGGCGCCATCCACGTGGTCCCAGTGCGCGTGCGAGATGATGATGTCCGTGATCTCCTCGGGCTTCACGCCCGCGGCTTCAACGGCGACGGCAGGCGTGCGGAAATCGCGCACCTTCCACTGGTCCACGAACTTCTGGCGATAGAACCCCGAATCGACGAGCACCTGCCGCCCGTTGGACCCGCGCAGTAGCCACACCATGACAGGGATGTCGATGCGCCGCGTCCGATCGGCGCCGGCGACGAGGCCGGACACCGGAAACGCGGGCAGAATACCGAAGCGAACCGCGAACGCTTCGTAGGTTGGCCCCTGCGCGCGGGGCACGGCCGTCAGGACCGCGAGCGCGAGGCCCACGACGATAAGCAGCAGCGTGCGACGTCGGGTGGTCAGCGTGTCAGTCATGCGCTCCTCCAGCAGTTCTGGCCGAGCAGTATAGCCGGTGCGCTCGCAGCGCACGTCTTTAGACCTGCGCGCGGCAGAGTACAATCAGGCACTTCCATGAGCACGCAGATCGGCCACTCGGCCCGCCGCAAGGAAGGGCGTGCCAAAGTCACCGGGCAGGCGTTGTACGTGGACGATGTGACCCCTGTGGGAGTGCTGCACGGCGTGACCGTACGCAGCACGGTTCCCCACGGGCGCATCACGGGCATTCGCTTCGATCCCTCCATCGACTGGTCGGAGTTCACTATCGTCACCGCCGCGGACATTCCGGGCGTCAATCGCGTGACATTGATCGTGGACGATCAGCCGTACCTCGCGTCCGACGAAATTAGGCACCCGGAAGAGCCGATCGTGCTCATCGCGCACGCGGATCGCGCCCGCGCCGAACAGGCACGGCGCGGCGTCACGATCGACGTCGAGCCGCTGCCCGCAGTGTTCGACATGAACGCGTCGCAGCAGGTCTTCAAGCGCTATGAGGTCCGCAAGGGAGACGTGGACGCGGCGCTCGCGGATCCGGCGGCGGTCGTCGTCGAGGGGGAGTACGAAACCGGGGCGCAGGAGCAGCTGTATATCGAGCCGAACGGCATGCTGGCCGTGGCCGATGCGAAGCATGGGGTCACGGTCTGGGGCTCGATGCAGTGTCCCTACTACATCCACGCCGCGCTGGCCGCGCTGTTCGGGCTGCCGGTCTCGAAAATCCGCGTCGTCCAGATGGAAACCGGCGGCGGGTTCGGCGGCAAGGAAGAGTACCCGTCGATCATCGCCGGCCACGCGGCGCTGCTCGCGTGGAAGGCCGGCCGTCCCGTCAAGATGATGTACGGCCGGACGGAGGACATGGCGTGCACGACCAAGCGCCATCCTTCGCGCACGCGGCATCGCACCGCCGTCACGCGCGACGGACGGCTCCTGGCGATGGACATCGACTTCGCGATTGACGGGGGCGCGTACTGCACGCTGTCACCCGTCGTGCTGTCGCGCGGCACGATCCACGCGGCAGGGCCGTATGCGTGCCCGAACGTGCGCGTGCGCGGGCGCGCCATGGCCACGAACGTGCCGCCGAACGGCGCCTTCCGCGGCTTCGGCGCGCCGCAGAGCATCTTCGCGCTCGAGCGGCACATGGACCGCGTCGCCGGAGCGGTGGGTCTCGCGCCCGATGAGTTCCGCCGGCGCAATTTCATCCGGACCGGCGACACTCTCGCGGTCGGCCAGACCATCAAGGAACCCGTGAACATGCAGGCGCTGCTCGACCGCGCGCTGACGCTGGCGGGTTATCGCGAGAAGCGCGAGCGGTTCCAGCGCGAGAACCAGCGCGGGCCGCTCCGCAAGGGCATCGGCTTCGCCACGTTCATGCACGGCGCGGGCTTTACCGGCTCCGGCGAAGTGCACCTCGCCTCCCTGGCGACCGTCGAGGGGACGATTGACGGCGTCGTCCGCGTCCTCGCCTCCAGCACCGAGATCGGGCAGGGCACGAACACGATTTTTTCGCAGATCGCCGCCGAGACGCTGGGCATCGAGTGCGACGACATCGAAGTCGTCCGGCCCGACACGGCCGAAGTGCCGAACAGCGGCCCCACCGTCGCCTCGCGCACCTGCATGGTCGTCGGCAAGCTCGTGGAGTCCGCCGCCGCCGGCATCAAGCACGCGCTGCTCGACGCCGGCTATCTCCGGGCCGTCTATTCGCGCGCCGAGTTCCTGGCCGGATGCCGCCGTTACGTGGAGTCGTTCGGGCCGCTGCGCGCCACGAGCCAATACGAGCCGCCGGCCGATCTCGCCTGGGATGATGAGAAGTACTTCGGCGATGCGTACGGCACGTATGCGTGGGCGGCGTACGTGGCGGAAGTGACGGTCGATCTCACGACGTGGGAAACTCGCGTGGACGATTTCGTGGCCGTGCAGGAAGTGGGCCGGGTCATCAATCCGATTCTGGCGACAGGACAGATCGAAGGCGGCGTCGCGCAGGGCATCGGCTGGGCGATCTACGAGGACGTCGTCTGGCGCGAAGGGCGGATGGCGAACGCGCAGATGACGAACTACATCATGCCCTCGTCGATGGACCTGCCGCCCATCCGGGTCTATTTCGAGGAAGTGCCGTACCCGAACGGTCCGGGCGGCGCGAAGGGCATCGGCGAGCTGCCGATAGACGGGGCGGCCCCCGCGATCTTCAACGCCGTCGCGCATGCCACGGGCGTTCAGCCGACCCGGTTGCCGCTGACCCCCGAGCGCCTGATGGCGTTGATGGAGCCGGCGCGTGTCTGAGCGCGTCACCACCCGAATCGCGTGCACGGTGAACGGCCGACGCGTGAGCTTCGACGCGCATCCGATGGCGCGGCTGCTCGACGTGCTGCGTGCCGAGCTCCAGCTCACGGGGACCAAGGAAGGCTGCGGCGAAGGGGAGTGCGGCGCCTGCGCCGTCATTCTCGACGGCGAGCTCGTGAACAGCTGCCTGACGCCCGCGATTCACGCACGGGGCGCCTCGATCACGACCATCGAGGGTGTCTCGGCAGACGAGGATCTGCACGCCGTCCAGGAGTCATTCCTCGCGTGCGGCGGCGCGCAGTGCGGCATCTGCACGCCGGGCATGGTGCTGGCGGCGATGGAACTGCTCTCGAAGACGCCGGACCCGACCGAGGCGGACATTCGCGCGGGCCTGTCCGGCAACCTGTGCCGCTGCACCGGCTACAGGAGGATCTTCGAGGCGGTGCTCGACGCGTGCAAGAGCCTGCCCGCGGTGCCCAGGCCATGAACCCCGTCTTGTCCTCGATCGATCTGATCGCGCCCGCGTCGCTCGACGAGGCGCTGCGGGAGCTCGCGGCGGATCCAGCGCTGCGGCCGTTTGCCGGCGGGACGGATCTGATGGTGCAGCTCGAGGCGGGCGCTCTGCACGCCGGGCGTTACGTGAGCTTGTGGGGATTCCGGGAACTGCGAGGCATCCACGAGGAGCAGGAGGGCGTCACGATCGGCGCCCTCACGACGTACTCGGACGTGCGGAAATCCAGGTTGATCGCGGAGCGGTATCCGCTGCTCGGCCGCGCGGCGTCCGAGACCGGCGGGGTGGCGACGCAGAACCGCGGGACCATCGGCGGCAACATCGCCAACGCGTCACCAGCGGCCGATACGCCCCCGGCGCTGATCGTGTACGACGCGGAGCTGGAGCTCCGCTCGGCCGCCGGATCCCGTCGCGTGCCGTACGTCTCGTTTCACCGTGGCTACAAGCAGATGGACCTGAAGCCGGGCGAGATCATTGCCGCGATCCATCTTCCCTCGCGCCAGACCGATCCAGCTCGCGACTACTACCGCAAGGTCGGCCCGCGGCGCGCGCAGGCCATCTCCAAGGTCTGCTTCGCGGGCGCGGCTCACCTCGATGGCCCGCGCGTCCGGGACATCCGCATCGCGCTCGGGGCCGTTGCGCCGACGGTCGTTCGCGCGATGGGTGCCGAGGCGGCGGTGCGCGGCGGCCGCGTTGACGAGAGCATCATCGCCGCGGCCAGGACCGCGCTGCTCGCCGACATCAGTCCGATCGACGACTTCCGCTCGACCGCGGAATATCGCAGCCGTGTCGCGGCCAACCTGCTGCGGGAGTTCCTCACCGCTCTAGCGCGTTCCTGAGCATCAGGTCGCCTGGGCCGCCAACAGGGCGGCGCCGGCCAGAATGGCGGCCGTGGTTGAGCGCATCGCGGAATCCTACAACGCTATGATGGACGGATGGCGCAGCCCATCGATCCGAGGGTGACCATCGGCCACGTCCACCTGAAGGTTGCGGACCTCGAACGCGCGGTGGCCTTCTACTCCGGCGTACTCGGCTTCGAAGTCACGCAGCGCTGGCAGAAGTCGGCCGCATTCCTTAGCGCGGGCGGCTATCACCACCACATCGGCCTGAACATCTGGGAGAGCCGAGACGGTGCAGCGCCCCCGCCCGGCACCACCGGGCTCTATCACTTCGCCATCCGCTATCCGGACCGCGCGAGCCTCGGCGACGCGCTCAGACGTCTCGTGGATGCCAGGATTCCGCTCGAAGGCGCCGCGGATCACGGTGTCAGCGAAGCGCTCTATCTGCGAGACCCGGACGGCAACGGCATCGAACTGTATTGGGACCGGCCGCAGGAGACGTGGCCACGGCTTGCCGACGGCTCCGTCGTCATGGGCACGGAGCCGCTCGACGTCCAGGCGCTCCTGGCGGACGCGCGCACGCCCGCGATCGTGTCGGAGGAATCGCCGGCACCCGGCGCTCCCGCAACGCCGCGCGCGGAATCCCTGTCCGACGGGTCACGCGATCGGCTTCGGACCCTCAGGCAACTGCTGATCGCGCTGCACAAGGCCCTGCTCGACGATGCGACGGCGGCGTACGAGATGGATCGGGGACGGGTGGGATCCGCAGGAAACCTGCTGCAGCTGGTCATCCACGATCCCTGGTTCGCGTGGCTCCGCCAGATTTCCGAGCTCATCGTCAGGATCGACGAAGCCGCCAGCGTGGACGGCGCGGCAACCGAGGCAGACGCGCGGACGCTCGTTGACCAGGTCGATAGCCTGCTGGTCCCGTCGGAGCACGGCGACGCGTTCGCCTGCAGGTATTTCGAAGCACTCCAGCGCCAGCCCGGTGTCGTGCTGGCGCATGCCGCCGTCAGGCGCGCGTTGAAGGGCTCCGCGTAACGTGGGATAGAATCGCGCGCCATGCGACGCACCGTCCTCGCCGCCCTTTTGTTCCTGGCGGCGCTGGACGTCGCGATGTGTGGCGCGCGCGTTGTGTCGGTGATCCAGAGCGGCCACGTCATCGGGTGGCCCGGCGAGGGCTCCAGCCTGTACGCGATCTGGCGGATTCGCCACGGATACCCGCTTTACGAGTGGCCGACACGTCCGTTCTTCTCGCTGACCCTCTACAATTTTCTCTTCTACGAAGTGTACGCAGGAGGACTCACGGTCCTGCGGGTGCCGGATGCCGCCACGCCGGTCGTCGCCAGGCTGATCACGATGGCATTTGCCGCGATCGGCGCTGTCGCGCAGTATGGGATTGCCTCCGTGCACGTCCGTGCGTGTGGGCGCCATCCTCCGAGGCTCCTTTTCGGCTCGATCGCTGTCATCACCTGGTTCGGCTGGGCGGTGCCAGGTTGGTGGACACTGCTCGTGCGTCCCGATATGGCCGCGCTAGCATGTTCCACGCTCGCGGTCTGGGTGGCCGTGGCCGTGTTTGCGGGCAAACGGTCGGAATGGCTGGCGATTGCGGGAGTGGCGTTGTTCGCTGGATGGGCATTCAAGCAGTCGCAGGTGGCGTTCTGCGCGGGGCTGGCCGCATATGTACTTGCATGGCGTCGCTCGCCACGCGAACTGTTTCTGCTGCTCGCGCCCGTCGTGCTGGGCATCGCGGCGACTCTGGTGCTGGGAGGGCCGGCGTACCGATACAGCATTCTCGATGTGCCGAGGCTGAATGCCTATCAGCCGAGCCTGATGCTTCCTGTATTTCGGATCGTCCGGATTACCCATCTCCTTCAATGGATCGCCATCTCCCTCGTGGTCGTGATGGGTCTGCGCCGCCGGCCGCGCGACGAGGGGCCCGCCCTGGTGCCGGTGTTGCTGTTGACGGCGAGCAGCCTGGTGTGGGCGATCCTGATGCTCCCGAAGGAGGGGTCGTACGTCAACCACCTCCTGGATCTCACCGTGGCCGCAGGCCTGCTGACGTCGCTGCTTCTCTGGTCACCTGAGCGGGTCGCGAATGTCCCGTCGCGTCCGATGTTCACGATTGCTCTCATTGCGCTCGCCGCCATGCTCGTCAGGCCGATCTCAACTCTTCGTGGCGGATCGGACCTGCGCGTGGCATCGGAGGACGAGCTGGTCCGGCGGCACAGACTGGTGGAGCGGATGGCGTGGTTGCCACCGCCAGTGCTGGTGGATGACGAAACACTGGCGCTGCCATGGTTCGCCACGCGGAATCGGTATCCGACGGTGCTGTTGGATCACCTCTTCTTCGACGC
>Ga0153916_10004855_pt1 | contig 10203 bp, 11 predicted proteins | sample Opewatmetagenome_FD_109642 | JGI IMG/M metagenome (GOLD analysis project Ga0153916, IMG submission 109642) | Freshwater wetland microbial communities from Ohio, USA - Open water 3 Core 3 Depth 4 metaG | ecosystem: Environmental > Aquatic > Freshwater > Wetlands | place: USA: Ohio, Lake Erie...
ACGGTCCGATGTAGCACGGGCCCGTGAGGGTGACGCCCTCCTCGAGCACCGCGCTGGAGTCCAGGATCACGGGCCCCTCGCTCGCGATGCCCGCACGCCGCAGCGTCTTCCCTTCGCGGCGCACGACTTCCATGGACGCCTTCCACAGGTCGTGGGGCCGCCCGATGTCCATCCACACGCCCTCGATCTTCTGCCCGTACAGCACGAGCCCCTTGGACAGGAGCTTGGGGAAGAGGTCCTTCGCGAAGTCGAACTTCTCCTCCGCGGGGATGAAGTCCAGGATGTCGGGCTCGCACACGTAGATGCCCGCGTTCGCGAGCTTGGAGAACGCCTCCTCCTTGGACGGCTTCTCCTTGAACTTCTGGATGCGGCCCTTGGAGTCGATCCCGACGATGCCGTACTGGGTCGGGTCCTCCACCTCGGTCAGGGCGATGGTCACGATGCCGCCCTTCCGCTTGTGGAAGTCGTACAGGGCACGGAAGTCCACATCGGCCAGGATGTCGCCCATGGCGACGACGAAGGTGTCGTCGATGAAGTTGGCCACGCGGCGCACGGCGCCCGCGGTGCCGGCCGGCTTGGCCTCGAAGCTGTACAGGATGGACGCGTTGTAGTCCACGCCGTCCCCGATGCTCTTGATCAGCGTGTCGCTCAGGTACGCGGTCGTCGTGATGATCTCCTGGAACCCGGAGGCCACGAGGGACCGGATCACGTACTCAATGCACGGTCGACCCGCGACGGGCATGAGCGGTTTCGGCCGCTTGTACGTCAGGGGCTTGAGACGCGTGCCCTCCCCGCCCGCCAGGACGACCGCCTTCATCGTCAGATCTCCACGCGGCCCTTGGACAGGAGGGCCTTCACGGCCTGGTCCGCGGCCTCCTCGAGCCTCTTCTCGTCGTACAGGGCGCGGCGGACGGAGCGGTTCTGGTTCCGGAGGGCGTCGCGGGCCTCCCGCTGCTCCTCGCGCTGGGCTCCGCGTATGGAGAGGACCCTGTCGCGCATCTCGACCACCTTGGCGTGGACCTCGTCCGCCTTCGTGCGCGCCTCCAGGTAGGCCTCGTGCTTCGCGTTCCCTTCGACGATGAGGGCGGAGATCGCCTGGACGAGCTCGAGGGTCTCCTGGTGCACGGCCTGCGCCCGGTCGCTGAGCTCGGACGCGATCTTGTGCTCCGCGTCCGCTTTGGCGAACAGGTCCGTGATCGTCCCGTCGAGGTCCTTGATCTCGTGGGTGACCTTGTCCTGCTCGTCCTTGAGGACCTGGAGCTCCTTGACTCGCTTCACGTGCTCCTTGATCTCGTCAATCAGATCGTTCTCCTCCGCGAGGGTGAGGGACGCGGTCTGCTGCTTGAGCTCCATGGCCTGCGTCTGCCGCTTCAGGGTCCGGAGCTCCTCCGAGGCGGAGGCGCCGGTCCGGGATCGCAGCTTGCGCTTGAGCTCGATGAGGGCCTTCGCCTTCCCCTGGAACTCGTCGCGCTTCGCGCGGTGCGCGCGGGCCTCCGCGGCCAGCGCGCCGCGGCGGTCCTTGATCTCCCGCAACGTCGCGGAGAGCTCGCGCTTCTTGTCGTGGACCATGTCCCGCTCCTGGCGGGCGAGCTGGGCCTCCTGGTTCAGGGCGTCCCGCTTCTCGAGCAGGGACTCGAGCTTGATCTCGGCCTGCTGCAACTCAGAAAAGGTCTTCTTACGGACCATGGGGCCCCCCGGGGAAGCGAGAGAGCGCTATTTGGGGTAGGACCATTAAGCTTTCGCCCGTGTAATGGCCTCCGCGACCTGTTCGATGTCCTCGGGCCGCAGCTCCTCGACCCTCCGCCCCCGGAAGGGGAGCTCGGCGAGCGCGGCCTCCAGGGCCTCCGGGGATTCCGCGAAGGAGGGCCAGGCGAGGCGCAGGCCGTTCTCCACGGTCTTGCGGCGGTGCTCGAACAGCGCGGCGACCACGGCGTCGAACCGGTCCGGGTCGGCGATGGGGAAGGGACTGGGCCGCGGTTCGAGGCGCACGAGCGCCGAGTTCACCTTGGGCTGCGGCCGGAAGGCGTTCCGGGGCACCCGCTCGAGGATCGTGCAGGCCGCGCGGACATGGACGCCCACGCTCAGCCGCGAGTAGTCCTCCGTGCCGGGCGCAGCGACCATGCGTTTCGCGAACTCCCACTGGTACATGAGGACCGCGCGGTCGAAGGGGGTCGCCAGGAGACGGAACGTGAGCGGGGACGAGATCTGGTACGGGAGGTTGGAGACCATGACGTCGAAGTCAGGCCACCCGACCTTGAGCGCATCTCCGTGGATGATTTCGGCGCCGGGGACGGCCCGGCGGAGGTACTCCGCGAAACGGCGGTCGGACTCGATCGCGACGACTCGCTTCACGTGATGGACGAGCTCCCGGGTGAGCACGCCGAGGCCCGGTCCGATCTCCAGGACTACGTCCGCGGCATGGAGGTCCGCGTAGCCGAGGGCTCGATGGGCAACGCGGGTGTCGACGAGGAAGTGCTGGCCCCGGGACTTGCTCGGCCGGACGCCGAGTTCCTGGAGAACGTCGCGCGGGTCTTCCGTTGCCACGGAGGAGGGACGGACCCCGTCCGATTTAGCCTCTTCCCCGCGACACGCTTTTACCGCCGACGGGCCATGCCCGCCCGTGGGCTTCCCCTGGGCCGCCCTCCCGTTCCAGGCGGTGGAGGGCAGCCTCCAGTGCCTCGCCGTCGCGTTGATCATCGGGGTCCTGGTCCTCGTCCTCGCGATCCTCATGGCCTACCAACGGTACGTGGCGAAGAAGCGGCCCGTGCAGCACCTCTGCAGCTACTGCGGCCGCTTGGTCACCGCGGTGAGCGACTGCCACCACGCACCCGTGCGGGAGGAGTTCCTCCACGGCGTATGCCAGGAGTGCAAGAAGGACTGCCGCCTCGTCTGCTCGACGTGCAAGCGGCCGGTCTGAGCGGAGTAGTTTCGCGGACCCCCACCCGGAGAGAAGATATCCCTGCGCGATATACCTCTACTTAGAGGTACAAACCGTGGAGATTGGCTGCGGCGCCCGGATCCGCGACTTCGACGGGCGGCGGTACTGGTACTTCTGGCACTACGAGCGGGAGGGCGGACGCTCCGTGCGGAAGGAGGACTACGTGGGCCGGGTGGAGTCCGAACGGTCCCGGGCCGACCTCCTCCGGAGCATAGCCGCCTACCACCGCCGTGCCGAGGCGGAGTTCGCGAGGCGCCGGATCCTCGTCGAGCGGGCGATTTCCACCACGCTGCATACCTCCACTTAGAGGTATGGGACGCCGGGCCTTGTCGGGGAACCGCAGCCTCCGAGCGAAGTTTTATCTGCGCATGTCGTGTGGGCGGGCCCGTGTCCCTCTCCGAACGGCCCTGCGGCTCCCTGATCCAGGGAACGCTCCCGGTGGGCTGCGCGCAGTGCACGGAGGGGGCCAAGATGGTCCTGTTCGTCACCGGCCTCTGCTCCTTCCATTGCTTCTACTGTCCCGTCTCGGACGAGAAGATGTACCAGGACGTCGTCTTCGCGGACGAGAAGCGCGTGGAATCCGATGCCGACGTGCTCGAGGAGGCGCGGGCCATCCGGGCGAAGGGCGCGGGGATCACGGGCGGCGATCCCCTCGAAGCCGTGGACCGTACCGCCCATTACATCCGCCTACTGAAGAAGGAATTCGGCCCGTCGTTCCACACGCACCTGTACACGATGACCACGGACCCGGAGAAGATCCGCAGGCTCGCGGAGGCAGGCCTGGACGAGATCCGCTTCCACGTGCCCCCGGGCCTCTGGTCCCACCCGCAGGCCCTCGGCTTCCCCGCCGCCGTCCGGCTGGCCAAGGAACTCGGCATGACGGTCGGCCTGGAGGTCCCGCTGATCCCGGAGAGGGAGGCGGACCTCGTCACGCTCATCCACTGGGCGGAATCCGAGGGCCTCGCCTTCGTCAACTTGGACGAGATGGAATACAGCGACGCGAACTTCGCGCGCATGAAGGTGCGCGGGTACGAGGTCAAGCACGAGCTTGCCTACGGGGTGAAAGGCGCGGATCAGGTCGCCTTGCGGCTGCTCGAGAAACCCTGGAAGACCACGGTCCACTACTGCACGAGCGGCTACAAGGACGCGTGGCAGCTCCGCACCCGGATCAAGCGCCGCGCAGAGAACGTGGCGCGTCCGTGGGACGTCATCACGGAGGATGGCACCCTCGTGAAGGGCGTCATCGAGGGCGACGGGCTGGACGATCTCCTGCGCGACCTCGCGAAGCGGCACCGCGTCCCGAGGAAGCTCATGGCCCTCGACGCCGCGAGGCGGCGGATCGAGATCGCCCCGTGGATCCTCGAGGAGATCGCGCCTGAGCTGGGCCGTCCCTCGTTCGTGGTGGAGGAGTATCCGACGGCGGACGGGCTCGAGGTGGAGCGGGTCCGGCTTCCCTGACCCGCTCGGGGATCCCGCGGACCACGCGCGTGAGGGCGTCCACGCGCACCTCGATCCGTTCCCTGTCGTCCGAGCGGCACGCCACGCGGGCCGTGGGGACGATGATCACGCGCACGCTGCCCAGGGAGGCAACGGCATGCGGCTCGAAGCGCTCCAAGGCCTCGGCCAGGCGTCGGTCGCGCTCGGCCTCGATCGCCCGCACGACGTCCTCGGCACCCGAGGGGGCGGCCTCGCGGACCTCGGCGATCGTTCCGTCGAAGTACCGGAAGATCCGACGGACTTCCTCCTCCAGCGCGACCAGGGACGCCTTCTGGAACCGCTCCGTTTCGGAGCGCATACGCTCCTGCAGGACGTCCCCGGCGCGTCGATACGCAGGTCCGAAATCCGGGACGAACCCCGGGAGGCTCGCGGGCACCAGTCCCTCCTCCGGGAGCGGCCACGGGAACGTCCAGGCCTCGCGGCCGTCCAGGGTGGCGGCGATCGGGTGGAACGCTTCCCTCTTCTCATCCGAAGTCAGTGCGGTCCGGAACGTAAGGAGGGCGAGGGGCTCCTCCTTGCACTCCATGACATCGAACGGTCCGCCCCGAGCGAGACCCGGGGTGGCCCGCAGGATCGGCAGCATCCAATCGTCCGCCGCGGTCGGGAGGCGTCCCGCGTCCCACCGGCCCCTCCGCATGGCCAGGGCCAGGAGCTTCTCGAGCAGGTAGCTTCCGGGTGCCGCAAGCTCCGCGTCGAACTCCCCGATCCGCTCCGCGTCGAACGTGAGGCAGGCCTGCGCGGGCAGGTCCAGACCGGTCTGCACCGCCTCCGGGACGGTCACCCAGAGAAACGTCCCATCGTCGCGGACCTCCGCTCCGACGTCCTCCAGGAGGGCGATCGTGAAGTCCCGGAGGAACTCGGCCTCCGTCATGCCGGGGCCTCCTCGTTCACGCCCTGGAGCAGGGTCTCGTTGAGCTCCTTGACCGTCTCGTACCGTGCGCGGGCCTTCAGGAGGGACTCTCCGAGCCGCCCGAGCGCCGCGCGGCGCGCCTCGGCTTCTTTGAGCGTCCAGATGTCCATGAGGAGGTCCTCGAACGAGCGGCGCGCGTCCAGGTCTCCCAGGATCAGGTCGAGCTCGCCCACGACGAGCTCGAACATGTGGATCTTGCGGTCGAGCAGCTCGATCAGGTACTCCTCCACGGTGTCCTCGGCCCAGAGGTTGACCACGTGGACCTCCTTCTCCTGCCCCAGGCGGTGCACGCGGCCGATGCGCTGCTCGATCCGCAGCGGGTTCCACGGGAGATCGTAGTTCACCAGGGTCCGCGCGAACTGCAGGTTGCGCCCCTCGCCGCCCGCCTCCGTGCTCAGGAAGATCCGGCGGTCCCCGCGGAACGCGCGGACCGCGTCGTCCTTGGCCCGGGGGGAGAGGCCGCCGTGGTACGCGGCCACGCTGTATCCGTCCGTCTCCAGGACGCCTCGAAGGTACTCGAGCGTCCGGAGGTACTGCGTGAAGATGAGGACCTTCTCGTCCGTCGAATGGAGGAAGGAGCGGAGGTGGGACGCCTTCACGTTGTCCCGGATGGCCTGCGCTTCGGCCCGCAGTCCGGCGAGTCGCGCCTGCTCCTCGAACCCGAACAGCGGGCTGTGCTCCATCTTGGCCAGGGTCTGCGCCGTGGCGAACGTGCTGCTCCCGATCTCCCGCTGGAGCACGATGAGCGTGAGCCGCGCAGGGAGGGGCAGCCGTCCCGACGTGACACCCCACGCGTCGCGGACGAACTCCGACACGTGGTCGTACAGGCGGCGCTCCTCGGGAGTCAGGCGGACGGGCAGGGAGTGCACGCGCCGCGGAGGGAGGGTGAAGGAGATCCCGCGGCGGTTCCGGACCATGACGTCCCGCAGGCGCCCGCGCAACTCCGTGACCCGCGCGGGGACGCGGTGGTCCAACGTGGCCACGTAGCGCGCCAGATACTCGTCGTACGTGTGGAGCTGCCCGGGCTTGAGGAGGCTGACCAGGTTGAACAGCTCGTCCAAGTCGTTCTGAATCGGCGTCGCGGTCAGGAGGAGCATGTACTTCTTGTGGAGCCCCGCGACGAACCGCCAGTTGCGGCTCGCGCTGTTCTTCAGGCGGTGGGCCTCGTCCACGATGACCAGGTCCCACCGCACCTGCCGCGCCCGGGTGCTGTGGGGTTCGCGCTTCGCGGTATCGAGGGACGCGAGGAGGAGCGGATGCGCGTCCCAGTCCTTCGCGGACCCGAGGATCTCGAAGTCCAGGGAGAACTTCTCCCGCATCTCCTCCTGCCACTGCGTGCGCAACGCGGGCGGCGTGAGGATGAGGACCCTCCGGGCGAGCCCGCGGATCGCATACTCCTTGAGGACGATCCCCGCCTCCACGGTCTTTCCGAGGCCGACCTCGTCCGCGAGGAGCGCGCGGCCCCGCATCTCCCGGAGCACGCGGAGCGCGGTGCGCTCCTGGTGCTCGTACCGCGTCACGCCGCGGAGGGACGACCAGCTCAGGAGGCGGTCGAACCCCTGGACGAGGGAGAGACGATGGGCCTCGCCGTTGAGCCGCCAGGCACGGGGGCCGTCGCTGGGTCCCTGACCGAAAGCGGCCAGGACGGCTCGATCCGCATCGTCGAAGACGAGGGGTAGCGGGGACATCCTCGAGGGCGCCGCTTCGCTCACCGGGATGGACATGGGATGGGGGTCCCTTCGCCTGCCACCGCAGGCGAGCGCGGATGCCCGCGGGTCCACATAACCCTTGTGCAGTGCGCGGTCCGGAGGCGCCTAGCCTGAGTAGAAGACGCGGAAGGACTCCGGGGACGGCCAATGCACCCGCACGAGGCGTTGCGCGCGGAGTTGGTCGAGGGCCGCCATCAGCTCGTCGTACGCGACACCGAGCCTCCGCAGGAGCTCATCCCGCGTGATGCCCACATTCCCTCGGAGGGACACGATGGCGACGATGCGGTCCGCAAGGGGAAGCCCTGCGCTCGTTTCGGCGCCTGAGGCGGCCATCGACATGGGATGGTCGTTCGGCAGCGGGTTTATGAAGACGATGGTACGGCTTTCGAAGGGCGACACGGGCTCTGCCCTACATGTCCATCTCCGGGATCTCTCGGGGGGTCGCGCCCCGGTTCACCCGGCTCCTCCGGCCGCGGAGCATGGAGGGCACGATGGCGATCGTGTTGAGGATCCCCATCCAGAAGTACGTGCTCTTCAGAGAGTCCGCGAACAGGACTTTGTCCGCAGGCGTGATGGTGACCGGGTTGATCGAGGCGATGATCTGGGACACGATTCCGTACGGAATCGTGAACGTCATGATCAGGATCGCCAGATTGAGACTGATCACGAACCCCATGTTGAAGAACGTGGCCCGGAAGGCGGAGGCGATGCCGCGTCGCGCCGACGGGACGGAGCCCATGATCGAACTCATGTTCGGCGATGCGAAGATTCCGAGTCCCCCGCCGAAGATGACCATGTACACGATGAGCTGGACGATCTGCTGGGTGCGCGGCGTATTCACGTCCAGCGTGGCGAACAGGAACAGGGACAGGCTCACGAGCGCCAGGCCGCCCGTCGTGAAGGGCATATGGCCGTACTTGTCGGAGAGCTTTCCGCTCAGAGGACCGAGGATTACGGTGACGATGTCCAGGGGTAGGATGATGAGCCCGGCGCTCAAGGGATCCATGCCGAGGACGAGCTGGAAGTAGAGACTCAACAGCAGAAGGACTGCACCGAAGGCGATCGCGTTCAGGAGCTGGGCGACGACGCCTCCCGAGAACTCACGGATTCGGAGGAGCTTGAGGTCGAGGAGCGGATACTTGTTCCGCAGCTCAATGAACACGAACGCGACCAGGAAGACGACCGCGAGGACGGCCAGGGCCGTGACCGTCAGATCCTCCCCGATCCCGTAGGCGGCGAGGGTGAGCGCGAGCAGGGTCGCCGAGATGAAGACCGTGAAGGTGGCGAAACCGGCCCAGTCGATGGGGGCTCCCTTCTCGAGCTTCGCGATTTCTCGGAGCTTGCGCTGCGCCCAGACCGTGCCGAAGATCCCGATGGGCACGTTGATGTAGAACAGCGCGCGCCAGTCCACGAAGACCGTGAGGATGATCCCGCTCAGGGTGAGTCCGGCCATCGCCCCCATGCGGAAGGCGACCTGGTTGATGCCGAGGAAATACCCGAGCTCGCGTTCGGGCGTTGCGTCCACGATCATCGCCGCGCTGTTCATGAACAGGATCGCCGAGCCGAGGCCCTGGATGAACCGGAAGATAATCACCTGGGTCGGGTCGAGGGCAATGCTCGTCAGGAGGGACCCCACGGTGAAGACGCCGAACCCGCTCGCGTACATTTTCACCCGCCCGACCACGTCGGAGACGCGGCCGATCAGGAGGAGCGCCACCGTGCTCCCGAGGACGTAGGCCTGCGTGATCCAGATCGCCTGCTCCGCGTCCGCGTGAATGCCGGCGGCCACCTGAGGAAGGCCGATGATCACAATCCGCGAGTCAATCCCCGCCATGATCACACCGACCGTCGTGACCATGAGGACCGTCCACTTGTACTGGATGGGAACACCTCGGGACATCCGGCGAAGGGAGAGGGGCGCCCGGCTTCGCGGTGCGGCGGACGAATCTTCTGGGGTATCTAAGCTTTCGGTCGTCCGGTGCGAACCGAAGATCTGCCGCGCTCCGTGCGGGCGAGCCGCGGCGCCGGGTGCGGGACGTCACCGCGCAATCGGTTCCGTCGCGACCGCGGTCCCCGTGGCGCTCACGAAGACGATGGAGCCCCCCTGGCCCACGAACTCGTAGTCCAGGGAGACGCCGACCACCGCGTTGGCCCCCGCCGACGCCGCACGCTGGCACATCTCCGTGAGGGCGGTGTAGCGGGCCTGCTGGAGCGGACCCTCCCATCCCGACACACGGCCGCCGGTGAAGTCCCGCAGGCTCGCGGTGATGTCCTGCTCAAACCCGGTCCCGAGGATGGCCTCGCCGGCCACGATGCCGATGTACCGGACGATGCGCTGCCCCTCGAGCGTGGGCGTCGTGACGGCTAGGACGGGAGGCGGAACGGCCATGCCCCGGATGACGGCCCGCGGGAGGTTAAGGGTTGCGCCCGCTCGTCGCTAGGCCACGCTGACGCTCTGGATGGGGTGATGCCGCGCAATCAAGTCCCGCGACACGCGGAGGTTGCGCCCTTCCTTCCCGATGGCCCGGCCCTTCTTGCTCGCGTCCACGGTGACCGTGGCGTGGGTGATGTCTCCGCGCTGCTCGATGGCCACGCCTTTGACGTCGTAGTTGCGGAAGACGTTGGCCACGAACTTCTCGGGCTCGTCGGAGAACTCGACGACGTGGATGTCCTTGTTGAACAGCCGCTTCAACTTGGCGACGTTCTCGCCCTTCTTGCCGATCGCCTTGCCAATGTCGCCCTCCTTGACGACGAAGATGAGGCGGTCCTGGGCGTCCACGCAGTCGACGACCGTGGTGCGGGTGAGGTCCTGGAAGAGCGCGACTTACTTGATCGTCTGCTCGTCAAACGTGACTTCCGCCATGCGGCACCTAGGCGCTCAGGATGTTCGACTCCCCAGGGGCCACGACGGCCAAGGCGGCGACGGAGAACGGGACGCCGCACGACGCGCCGAGCTCGGCGTTCGTGCCGGGGAAGGCGAACGTCTTCACCTCTCCGAGGCCTTTCAGCGCGTCCGGAGGACAGTTCGAGGCCACGACGATCATCTTGGCCGCTTTCGTCTTGACCGCGTGACGGACCTCTTTCAGGCCGAACCGCACGTCGCCCGTGTCCGTCGCCAGGCGGAGGGCCCGCGGGACGTCGATCATCGC
>Ga0153916_10004856_pt1 | contig 10201 bp, 11 predicted proteins | sample Opewatmetagenome_FD_109642 | JGI IMG/M metagenome (GOLD analysis project Ga0153916, IMG submission 109642) | Freshwater wetland microbial communities from Ohio, USA - Open water 3 Core 3 Depth 4 metaG | ecosystem: Environmental > Aquatic > Freshwater > Wetlands | place: USA: Ohio, Lake Erie...
GATCGCATAAGCGATCAGGAATGGTTCGATCACCATCTTGTACAGACGCGAGACCGCGCTCGGGGCGTCGTTCGTGTGAAGGGTCGAGAACGTCAGGTGCCCCGTGTTCGCCAGCTTGATGGCGATTTCCGCAGACTCCTTGTCGCGCATCTCGCCGACAAGCACGATATCCGGGTCGTGACGAAGGATCCCGCGGATGGCCTTGTTGAAGTCCATTTTCGGACCAATGCGGAGCTGGCGCGCCCCCTTGATGATATATTCCACGGGGTCTTCCACCGTGAGCACGTTCACGCTCGGGTCAATCACCTGCTGCAGCGCCGCCACGAGCGTGGTGCTCTTGCCGCATCCGGTGGGACCGGTGAGGATAATGATCCCCTGCGGCTTCTCGATCGCCTTCGTGAAGAACTCCATCGTGGGCCCCTGAAGACCGAGCTTGGCCAGGTCGGTGATGACCTTCCGGTCGTCGAGAACACGGATCACGATACTTTCAAACTTGTGGCGCAACTCTATGCCCACGATCGGCATGATCGAGACGCGGAAACGGATCATGACGTCATCGATCAGGCGCTGGATGAAGCCGTCCTGGGAAGCCTCGCGCTCGAACCGGTCGACGTTCTTCGAGCGGTCCTTGACGACCGCGGCCACCGCCTCCGGCATCGTCTTCTCCTGGATGTGCCAGAGCTTCAGGTTCCCATCGATCCGGAACCAGAACTCCGATCGGTTCCCTTCTTTGGGAATGATGTGGATATCGCTCGCCCCCTGGCGGACCGCCTCAACCAGGGCCCCCTCCACGAGGTTGACCAGCGCGCTCTTGCTGATCTCTGCTTCGAGGGCGTCCTCGTCGACCGCCCCTTCTTCTTCCTCGTCCTTGACCTGCAGGCCATCCGCATCCAGGAGCTTCAGAAACTCGTTCTGCGGGGGGACGACCTGTTCGAGGAGATTGCCGAGGTCTTTCAGCCGGCAGTAGCCGACCTCGTATTTCTTGCCGAAGTGGCGGGCGATGAGCGGGATGCGCCGGTCGGTGGGATCCGCCGCGACGATGATCAGCTTGTCGGGCTGCTTCTCATCGTACTTGAGCGGAACCATCTTGGTCTGGATCAGCATCTCCCGCAGGTTGGGGGGAAGGGCGTCCACGAAGCGCCGGATGAAATCGACGCGGATTTTGTCGATCTGCTCGTCCTGGAGATAGATCTCCCGGAACGCGTAGAGGTCGGCAACTTCCCTGAAGACCGCATCGTGATCGGCACCGAAATCGTTGACCAGAATCTGCCCGAGGTTCCGCCGGTTCTTCCTGTCCTCACCGTCTTTGACCTTGAGGGACTTCTCCAGCGTTTCGTAATCGATTACCCCCTTCTTCAGGAGGGCGAAACCGATCTTGTCTGTGATGTCAATATGCGCCATGCGTCACGCTTCTCAGAGGTTGGGGGATACGTCTGAGATCAGCTGACCGGCCGTTCGATCGTCTGGACAACCGCCTGACTGATCGCCGGGTTCTTCGGCTTGATCGTCGCGGTTTCAGACGAGACAATCGTCAACGCCGTCAGCACCACCATGATGACCATCGCGATCCAGAGCTGAATGAAATCGATCGCGTTCTTCATCTTGTAGGTGGTCTCTTTTTCATAATATTCTGCAAGTTGATACGCAGTATGCTTCACTGTTCCGGTCTCTGCGCCGGAATGGAATCGGGAAATCGCTGTGCGGGTGAAAACACCCGTCGCCTCGAAGGCCTCGGTGATGCCCGCCCCTTTCTGCACCATCATGGGGATGGCGATGGTCTTGACCTGGTGCTCCAGGTACTTGTTCCCGCAGGCCTCCGCCGCCATCCGGATGACGTCGATGTTCTCGCCCGCGCCGCTGTACAGGGCGTGGAAGACGCGGCAGAAAATCTCGATGCTCGTCTTGTGGAGCAAGGGCCCGATGACCGGGATGTTCCAGACGAACCTGTCCATGATGAACCGCCCCTTCTCCGTCGTGAAGAACCGGATCGCGAGAACGGTCGGCACGACGATCAGGAGCGTGATGATCAGAATGTGATCAACCAGGAAATCGCTCAGCGCCAGCGTCGCCTTCGTCATCGGGGGAAGGTCGATCTTGAATTTCACGAAAAGCTTGGCTGTCGCGGGGAAGATGTACCCGACGTAATAGACGACGGCGCCGAACAGAACGACCAGCGTCACGACGGGTGTGATGAGCGCGCTGCGCAGATTCTTCTTGAACTCGGCCTGCCGCTCCAGGAACTTCGCCGTGCTCTCGTACACCTCGGCCATGTTACCACTCTTGGAAGCCAGGCCGAGCATGTGCGCGGTGAACCGCCCGAGAACGGCCTCATGCTTCAGGAAGGCCTTCTCGCTGTCCCGCCCCTGCTTCAGCTCCGCGTTGATGTCCTTGATGGTCTCGCGCAACGACCGGTTCTCGATGTCGTTGGCGAGGAGCTGCATGATTTCGTTGAAGGGGAGCTTCTGCTTGATCAGGTCCGCACTGACGCGGACAAACGTCACAATCTCTGTGGACGGAGGCTTAGCCTTGAAATCGAACAGCCGGCGCTGCACATAGATCACCCGGAAGCCCATCCGCTGGAGCGCTTCGCGAACCTCCGCCTTGGAATAGGCCTTCTGCTCTCCCGTGATCGGTTTGTCCGTGCCGCGCTGGACCTTGTAGATCCAGGTCGACCGGGCGATAACACGGAGGAGCTTGAAATTGCGCTGCTGGGCCATCTGCGCGGCCCGCTTCTTCGCCACACGCGGCGACTCTGCCTCCAGCACCCCCTGCACGGGTTTCCCCGCCGGGGTCACACCCTCAATCCGAAACTCAGGCATCCGACAGCTCCTTCTGTTGACCGCTCAACCTACAGACACGAAAGGGAAACCTCCCCTGCCCCACACCTGCGCGATCAGTACCGGATCCCCCATCCAGTACGCCGCCACAAGTCGACAAGGGGAGGCACCCCTGAGTCCTCCCGACCACTCGAGGGAACGCTCAGTTCACCTCTTCGACTTCCGTCCGGAAGCCATACACTCGTATCGAAACCTTCACCGGCAGCGCATTATCGTACCCGGGCTGTGTCCCTGTCCCCTCGATGACGATCAGGGAATCTGTCACCGTGCCCGTGACGGTGAAGATACCGTTGTCGTTCTGCAACGCTTTGATCGCTGTCCGGAGATCGAATCCGACAAAGGAACCCCCGCCGCCCCCCTGCGACATCGGTTTCTTCCGATACATCTGCGCAATGCTCGACGCATGGACGAGATCATTGGCAACTGCATCCCGGTTCGTTGCAGAGGCATGGTCGTTGAAGAGCGAAATCCCGACGACGACCGCGATGCCGATGACAACCATACCGAGAATGATCAAAAGCAGCTGCTGGGATCCCACGTGACACCTTCCGCATTACATCGTGATGAACGACGCGAAGAGTCCCGGCCATCGCGGCCGGGACTCTTCACCGTCAGGAGGCGATCAGTTGATGACCGTCGTGAGTTGGCGCGTGGCACGGACTTCCATCGAGACCTGCACCGGGTTGCTCCCGTCGTTCCCGATTTCCGTCCCCTCACCGACAAGCGTCACCAGGGAGTCGGTCGGCGTGCCGTCGATCCTGTATGTGCCGTTGGCATTCTGCCAGCTACCGGCCCCTGTCGGGACGTTCACCAGCTTGGAGATGCCGTTCGTCGACAGGCCTGCGAAACTGTTCTGCCCACCGCCCAAAGAGGTTGGCCGGCGATAGAACTGCTGCGCGCGGGCTGCCAGGTTGACCAGGTCGTTCACCACCGCGTCACGGTTCGCGGACACGGCGTTGTCCTGGAACATCGTGATCCCTACCGCGACCGCGATACCGACCACGATCACGCCAAGGATGATGAGCAAGAGCTGCTGCTGACCCATGAATGTACTCCTTTAGAAATGTGAGTGATGTGAATAGGGTACACCAAACAAACGCTTTGTTCCCCCTCGGGGGGTAGTTCCTACAAGGCTTGTGCCACTGTGAGGGCCTACCGAGTCTCCCCAAAAAGGTCCCATTTCCCATGCTCGGTGCCACGCGGGGTGTAATTTCGACCTCTGCCGTGTCAATTCTTCCCTCCCTGCATACAAACGCACCCGGCAGGGCGCGAGGGAACGTGAAAATCGAAGGCGCGGACACGAATGCCCGCTGGGGGGACGCGCGGGACGCTCCTACGTCTGCTGTTCCCTGGACTGCTTCAACGTCCCAATGAACGTCATGAGCTGTTCGACCGGTGTGGTCTTGCTGAAGAAGAAATCGAGTGCGACCTCGACGACAGGATTCCTCGTCTGCTCGTCCTCATACCCGGACATGAAGATGTATGGAACATCACTGGAGTCCGTGAAATCCCGCACATAGCTGTGGAAGCGAACTCCGTTCAGCGTCGGCATGAAGACATCGGAGATGATCAGGTCCACCCGCTGGCTCTCCAGAACTTCACGGGCCAGCTTTCCGTCTTCCGCCGTCAGCACTTCATGCCCCCGCGAGCGCAATGCGTCCCCCATGACATTCAGGAAGCCCTTCTCGTCATCAACCAGGAGGATTCTCATATGCGTCTGTCGGCTCCTTCCAGAAGCAGTGTGATCTCACATGACTGCACGAGTGGGCACTGTAGGGCTCGAACCTACGACCAACAGATTATGAGTCTGCTGCTCTGACCAGCTGAGCTAAGGGCCCGAACCGGCACCATCCTGCGGAAAACGCGGACGACATGCCTCTGATGCCGGGTGCCAGCAGACCGTCCCACACACTGGTGACGGTCAGCCGGGCCGGTCGCTGTTCTTCACCGCATCGCAAAAAAGATACAAAATCGCAAAATCGTCGGCAAGTGCTTTGAGTCACAATTTCTTGGCCCAAAGAAGGGTATCTGTGACATGAAGCGAGGGGGCGGAAGGCAGCCACGCAAGAGACCTTGCACTCCTCCGCGGGGTTTTGTACGTTGCGACGTCCCGGCAGCCGGCATCGCCAGAAAGACCAGCCCCCCCCGTATCGTCGACAAATGGGTCCCGTCATGCCTTCATACAGGTCATCGAGAGTCCCGGCCGTAATGATGCTCGCGCTCGGGATGGTCCTCCTGGCAGCAGCTCCCGAAGCTCTCGCCCAGAAGCGACCCGCCACGCTGAAGGACTTCCTCCTGCAGTACAAGGGAAAAGAAGTCCAGATCATGGACCGGACCGGCGGCACCGAGCAGTTCGTCGCGGGAGACCCCACAAAGACCTATGTCCTCACACTCATCGATGTGCAGGAAGACTACCTGATCGTGTCCCGCAACACCAGCAGCGACAAGAGAGTCTTCGTCTATCCTATGTCCGTTATTCGCAGGATCATCTTCGCGTACGACTGGAAACCGTACCAGATGATTCTGCTGGAACTCTACTGAACCGCCTTCTTGATTGTTCAGAGGACATTCCGTACCTTTGAATACGGACAACGTCCTGCCCCCCTACTTCAGCGGTTCGCACCAGGCGTACCCCCCGTTGTTTCACGGCGTCCGCTTCTTCCGTTACGGAGGCACTCATGGCAAAAGGGAAATATATCCTCCACCATTGCGGCCATTGCGATCGCGTGACCAAGATGGAAGTGATCGGGTCCTCGGAATCGCAACCCGAACGGACGTGGTATCGTTGCACCCGCTGCCGCCATGCTTCGCTCATCAATCTTGAGGAACTGCGCAAGACCCAGGAAGAGTCGAAAAAGAAGGTGACACGGGAAGACGCCGCCGAATACTCGCCGGCCAACACCTACGCCGTGGGCCAGTCTATCTTCCACAGCGAGTGGGACGACGTCGGCAAGATTGTGTCCAAGGAGAAAACCTCCCGGGGCGAAAGCGCAATTGTTGTGGCATTCGAGAAACTGGGAGAACGCAGGCTCCTGGAAAACGTCCCACCGGAAGTTGCGAATAACCACGAATGAACTGGCAAAGGAGGTGAGAAGACTTGGTCGGTATCGTCGTTTCCGAAGGCGAGCCCATTGACCGCGCCATCAAGCGCTTCAAGAAGAAGTATGAGCGCTCTGGCGTGCTGAAGGAATTCAAGAAGCGCGCCTACTTCACCAAGCCGTCGGTCAAGAAGCGAATGAAGAAAGTCAAAGCCGTGCGCCGCGCACAGCGGACCATGGCCGAGCAAGCCTGAAACAGAGAAGACCCGCCACACGGCGGGTCTTCTGTTCTGCGGAGATTCTGGCGTTACCATTGCCGACGTGACCGCAGCCACTCCTTCGCCTTCGCATGCCCGAGGTCTGCCGCCCGCCTGAACTGGATGGCGGCCGAGTCTTCCATTCCCCAGCCGGAGTAAATGATGCCCATGCTTGCGTAGGTGTCCGGACTGTTCGGATTGATCTCCGCCGCTTTGCGGAAGATCGCCAACGCCGAGGCCGTATCACCCCTGGCGTAGGTGGCAACACCGAGATTGTGGCAGGCATCCGAGAAATCGGGATCCCTGCGGAGTGCCTCTCGATACTGCTGGATGGCACGGTCATATTCGCCGAGCGCGTAGAGCGAGTTCCCGAGATTCGAATATGCCTCCACGAAATTGGTGTCGAGAAGCACCGCCTTCTGAAAGAACTCCGCCGCCTTCCCCTGATCCCCCTTCATCTGGTACGCCAACCCCATGTACTCATACGCCCCGTAATAACGATCGTTGATCGCAAGCGCCCGCTCCAGGAAAACAATCCCCTCGTCCGGCCGGCCAGCGGTTGTCAGCGCATTGCCAAGGTACGTGTTCGCCATGATCGACCGCGGGTTCTGCTCCACGGCGGAGGTGAAGAGCGACACGGTGTCCTTCCAGGTCGGGACCTGACGGCAGGTCAGCACGGCAAGTCCGGCAGTCACGAGAAGAAGCACGCCGGCAGCGACATTCCGCACCCCCTGAAGCCTCTCCCAGACCCAGGCAACGAACCCCCCCGCTAACGCCGCCACCGCAACCGCCGGAAGATAAGAATACCGATCGGCCCAGGGCTGGATCCCGGCCGTCCCGCGGCCGAGGATCGTCGGCAGAAGGAAGAGCGTGTAGAACCCCCACACGAACAGGGGAATCCGAACGCCGCGCCAAGCAGCAATGGCAACAAGGTCCGCCGCAATGACAAACGCCAGGAGCCCGAGCAGGTGCATGACGGTCCCGGGCAGAGAATAGGGCGGGGTCAGACCGAGCGGGAGAACCGTCTTTGCAGCATAGAAGGCCCACGTGTAAAAAGGCGTCAACACCTCTTCCAGGACGGTCCGCTCCATGAGCTGCGGGTGAGGGAGGATCGCGCTGATCGCAAGAAGAGAACCTGCCCCCACAAGCGCGCTCCCGGCAAAGAGCGGGATCTTCTCGACCAGAACCCTCCTCCAGACGTCCCTGCTGCGTGGGAAATCAAAGAGAAGCAGATCAGAGAGCAGATACAGGACAGGAATCATGGAGGCCACGCTCTTGGCGAACATAGCGCAGAGGGCCGCGACCACCGACGCGAGATACCACCGGATGGCCGGCTTCGTCCCGTAACTCACCCGGTAGAGCAGATAGCTGAGAAAACTGAGGAGCGCAAAGAACGTCATCAGGAGGTCTTTCCGGTCGGAGACCCACGCAACCGACTCCACCCGGAGCGGATGGAGCGAGAAGAACGCCGAGGCGAAAAGCGCCCCGAGAACGACAGCCGGCGTCAGGTTTTCCGAGAGAAACCGGAGCGGGCGCTCATGCCCCTCCCCGGGACGGGTGCGGAGAACCAGCACGACTGCGGCAGTGAGAACAAAGACCAAGGCTGCGTTCAGAAGATGGAGCAGATAACTCGTCAGGTGGTGCCCGAACGGATCGGTCCCCCAGACGTCGAAGTCGATTGCATGGGAGAGGTGCGCGAGCGGTGTGTAGGAGCGGAAATATGTCCGCACGAACATCTTTCCGATCGTTTCAGGCGTCAGGGGGTAGATCAGAGGGTTCTGCAGAACATACGTGTCGTCGTCATACTGGAGGAACTGATGCGTGAGCACACCGTGGAAGACGGCTGCAGCCGCCAGCACCAGCGCCAGGAGCGCGACCCAGAACAGCCGGACGAAGGATGCCGAGACCCCGTCGGCCTCAGCCATGACGGGTTTTTCTTGTGAGATCATTCGCGGTTGCGCAGAAAATGGTGACGCTCCCCGCGGACCGTCCCACCGTGGCCAGCGAGGAGCGCCAGAGGGGCGTCGCCTCAGGCACGCCCTGTCTTTTGGCCCCACATGCCAGTCGCCTGATCTTCAACGCGAGGGGAGCTCCAGCACCACCCCCTCCCAGGTCTGGCCGAAGGGAATCAGCTCTGCTGGGCTTCCTGGGAGGCTTCGTCCTTTGCCTTCCCCTTGATTTCCTGAATTTCCTTGCGGATTTCCTGGGCCTTCCGCTTCAGCTCGTTCATATGCTTGCGGACGCGTGTCCCCGCCGATTTGTTCCCCTTCTCGTAGAACTTGACAAAATCCTTCTCGAATGTGTTCAGCAGGTCACGAAGTTCCTGGAGCCGGTTCATTTGGTTCCTCCTCGCTGTGAATGTGATGATTGCATAATCCTCAGACTCTTACTTCTCGCTCTGCAGGTCGGCCCCCGAAGCGGCCTCTTGAATCGGAACGAGATTGAAGAATTCCTCCCCTTTTTGGGGAATCTCTCCCGACCCCATCACCAGGAGCTTGTCGCGCCGATATCCCTGCCGCCCCCTTCGCTGTTGATCACCGCCCGGAAGAACTTTGAATTCAGCCTTCCCCGATTTGATCGATGCGCTTCCCCCTTAGATTTCTATTCTTAACCGATTCTGTTCAGCAGTGATGTTAAAAGAGAGGGCTAAGTGAAGCTGGCAGAATGTAACCCAAAACGAACCAAAAACGCAAGGAAATTTTGCAGATTTTTCGATATTTCGGATGCGCATCCTCTCGGCAGTTCGATGACAAGGAAAAATCTCTATAGATTGCTTGACTTCAATGGTTCTTGTCTTTATTTTTATTTAGACCAATTCTAAATAAACAAGGCGCAATGAACCTCGAGGCCGCACACGAGACGCTCAGCAAGTTCCTGAAGTCAAAGGGAAAACTTCGGTCGACACCGGAGCGCTTCGCCATACTCGATGCCGTGCTCCAGACACAGGGGCATTTTGATGCCGAGGGACTCTACTACCGCCTGATTTCGTCAGGAACGAGGATTTCCAAAGCCACCGTGTACAACACGCTTGAACTCCTTCAGAGTGCGGGCCTGGTTTCGAAGTACCGCTTCACCGAGAACAGCTTTCGCTATGAGAAATCCTTCGGGCGCCCTCAGCACCACCACCTCGTCTGTCTCGAGTGCGGCGACATCATAGAATTCGTGAGCGATCGACTGGAGCGGATCCAGGCTGAGGTCTGCGACGAGAAGAAATTCCAGATGCAGAGCTCCACGCTCCAGATCTTCGGGGTTTGTGCCCGGTGCGCGAAAGATCGACCATGACACCAGCAGCTACCGTACCACTATCAGAAGCTCCGCTCGGGAGGCGTGTTCGCATCCACCGGCTCTCCGCCAGTCCCGAGGTTTCACGTCGCCTGCGCGAGCTCGGCCTATGCGAGCACGCAATCGTTTCGTGTCTTCTCAAGGGGCACGGGAACATCATCTGCGCAGTGCAGAACACCCGCATCGGCATCGACAGGGGACTGGCCAGGACAATCGTCGTCTCGGCGGCGGAATAGGGAGCCGGCAATGCGAGAGTCTTCCTCCACGCCGGCCGCCACCATCGCACTGGTGGGCAACCCGAATTCAGGCAAGACCACCGTTTTCAACGCGCTGACCGGCCTCAGGCACAGGATCGGCAACTACCCTGGCGTCACGGTCGAGCGACGAGAGGGGAGGTTGCTCCTTGACGACCAGAGAGCCTGGGCCATCCTGGATCTCCCAGGCACTTACAGCCTCCTTGCCAACTCTCCTGACGAGCGGATCACGACCGAGATCCTCCTCGGCCAGACCCCTCACACGCCCCGCCCGGCAATGACGATCTGCGTCGTCGACGCACGTGCCCTTGAACGAAGCCTCTACCTCGTCAGCCAGCTCATCGACCAGCAACTCCCGCTTCTCCTTGCCCTGAACATGATGGATAATGCCAGGCGCGAGGGGATCCGGATCAATGCCCGGTCCCTGTCGCACGAACTCGGCATCCCTGTCATTCCAATGGTCGCATCTCGTGGCGAGGGGATCCGGGAATTGCGGCAGGCGCTCCGGAACGGTCCTCCCCCGACGCTTCCCC
>Ga0153916_10004857_pt1 | contig 10201 bp, 7 predicted proteins | sample Opewatmetagenome_FD_109642 | JGI IMG/M metagenome (GOLD analysis project Ga0153916, IMG submission 109642) | Freshwater wetland microbial communities from Ohio, USA - Open water 3 Core 3 Depth 4 metaG | ecosystem: Environmental > Aquatic > Freshwater > Wetlands | place: USA: Ohio, Lake Erie, Old...
CGCGCACCTGCGCGAAGGACACGAGCAGCACGAACGCCAGCACGCCGAGCAGCGCGCCGTCGCTCCCCGGCCAGTCGACGCCCGCGCCCTCCGCGCCCCAGAAGATGCCGAACGTCGTCAGCAGCACGCCGACGGTGAACTTCATGGTGTTCTCGGGCACGCGGCTGAGCGGCGCGCGTACCGCCACGCCAGCGCCGCCGACGATGACGAAGGCGGCCGCCGCGCCCAGCGCCGCCAGCGGGATGCTGCCCTGGGTGCCGCCGAAGGTGAGGACGATGAACGCCACCTCGAGCCCCTCGAGGAACACGCCCTTGTAGGCGAGCGTAAAGGAGTACCAGTCGAGCGCGCCGTGCGTGCGCGCCACGAGCGCCGCCTCCTCCGCCTCCCGGCGGAAGATCTCGTCCTCGTCGTGGAGCGCCTTGTAGCCGCTTGCGCGCAGGACCGCCTTGCGCAGCCACTGCACGCCGAACACCAGCAGCAGCGTGCCGACGACGAGCCGCAGCGCGTCGATGGGCACGAGCGTGAGCGCCGGCCCGAACGCCGCGACCACCACGGCCAGCGAGATCAAGGCCGCGACCACGCCGCCAAGCGCCGACCGCCAGCCGCGCGTCAGCCCGACCGCGAGCACGATCGTGAGGGCCTCCACCATCTCGACGCCGCTCGCCAGGAACGACGCGGCAACGAGGAACAGGTCACGCATCAAGGGGGTACGCTCCCGGCATGCTCGATGCCGTCTGACGTTTACGTGAGTGTTCGACCTCCCGAGTCTACCAGACATCCCGAGGCGGCAGTTCTGTCGGGCGGCGTGCTCCGCGATTCGGCCATCGCGGCGTCCCGGCGTCCGTGGCCTGCCGGCGCGGGAGGGCGCACAATGTGGTCGTCGGGCCACCGAATGGTGGTGCTGCGCCGGCGCCGGAGTGCCCATGATCGAAGCCGAAGCCGAGGCCACGAAGCCGGCCGCCGCGGGCGTGTCACGTAACGTGTGGGTGCTCGGCGTGGTCAGCCTGTTCGCCGACATCAGCAGCGAGATGGTGTACCCCATCGTGCCGCTGTTCCTGCGCGACACGCTGGGGGCGCCCGTCGTCGCGGTGGGCGTGATCGAGGGCGTGGCGGAGAGCACGGCGAGCCTGCTGAAGTTCGTCTTCGGCTGGTTCTCCGACCGGCTGCAGCGGCGGGTGCCGTTCACGGTCGGCGGCTACGGCGTCGCCGCGCTGGCGAAGCCGCTGCTGGCGGCGGCGTACCACTGGCCGTTCGTGCTGTTCGTGCGCTTCCTCGACCGGTCGGGCAAGGGGATCCGCACGGCGCCGCGCGACGCGCTGATCGCCGACTCCACGGACGAAGCGTCGCGGGGGCGGGCGTTCGGGCTGCACCGTTCGATGGATACGTCCGGCGCGATCGCGGGGCCGCTGCTGACGCTGCTGCTGCTGGCCTGGTTCGGCGAGCACCACTACCGGCCCGTCTTTCTCGTCGCCGGCATCCCCGGCGCAGTCTCGGTGGTGCTGCTGCTGGCGGTGCGCGACATCAAGCACCGGCCGCGCGAGGGGCCGCTGCCGCCGCTGCTCTCGCTGCGCGGCTACGACCGCCGATTCCTGATCTTCACGGGCGTGACGCTGCTGTTCGCGCTGGGAAACTCCAGCGACGCGTTCCTCGTCCTGCGGTCGAAGAACCTGGGCCTCGGCGCAACGGCGGTGGTCTTCGCGTACGTGCTCTACAACATCTCGTACGCGGGGCTGTCGATGCCGGCCGGCATCCACTCCGACCGGATCGGTCGGAAGCCGGTGCTGGTCGCGGGCCTGCTGATCTTCGCACTGGTCTACGCGGGCTTCGCGGCGGCGCGCGACGCCTGGGCCGTGTGGCCGCTGTTCGTCGTGTACGGGGCGTACATCGCGTTCACGGAGGGCATCGGCAAGGCGTACGTGTCGGACCTGGTGCCGTCGGAGCGGCGCGGCACGGCGATGGGGCTGTACAACGCGAGCACGGGCGTGATGCTGCTGCTGTCGAGCGTGATCGGCGGCGCGCTGTGGGACCTCGTCGGCCCGGCGGCTACGTTCACGTTCGGAGCATCGACGGCGGCGCTGGCGGCGGTGGCGCTGCTCGCGCTCCCGGACGGTGGCGGGAAGGAACACGGCGCCGGGTAGCGGATCTGCCCGTGCGGTGACTCGCTGTTGGTGGCGACGGCGTCGTTACGCCGGCGCATGCCGCGGCGGTTCCGGGTTGCCGGGCCTCGCGGCAGCGGTGGAGCACTATAGGCCGACACCGCCGCACGTAGTTACCCTGGGCCTATTTCGATCGTCCTCCGACTCCAGCGCGTGGCGACGCGATGCATACGGCGCTCTCGCGGTCCGCGCGGGCGGGCGAGCGGTTTCTCCGGCGGCGGGGCGCGGAAGAAGCGCGCTTTGCCAACTTCGACGAGGCCAAGGTACGTGACCACCATCACCGCCAGGATCGCCAGGAAGCCGACAGGCAGCGCGGTGAACCCCAGCACGTCCGCCAGCGGCGAGAAGGGGAGCACGGCGCCAATGGCGACGCAGGCGAGGCTGGTGATCGCGAGCGGCAGGCTCGGCCGGCTATGGAAGAACGGCACACGACGCGTGCGGATGACAAAGATGACGAGCGTCTGCGTGGCTAACGACTCGACAAACCAGGCCGAGTGGAAGAGCGTATCACCGGCGTTGAAGACCCAGATCATGACGCCGAATGTGAGGAAGTCGTACAGCGAGCTGATCGGCCCGAAGAAGAGCATGAAGCGTCGGATGAAGCCGGCGTCCCAGTGCGCGGGGCGCTGCAGCAGCTCCTCGTCCACGTGGTCGGAGGGGATCGTCATCTCGCTCACGTCGTAGAGCAGGTTGTTGAGGAGGATCTGCGGTGGCAGCATCGGCAGGAACGAGAGCAGCAGCGATGCCCCCGCCGCGCTGAACATGTTGCCGAAGTTGGACGACGTCCCCATCAGCACGTACTTGATGGTGTTGGAGAAGATGCGCCGGCCCTCGACGACGCCATCGGCCAGGATGTCCAGATCCTTGGCCAGCAGCACGATGTCGGCGGCATCCTTCGCGACATCAGTCGCCGACTCCACCGAGATGCCGACGTCGGCGTCGTGCAGCGCCACAGCGTCGTTGACGCCGTCTCCCAGGAAGGCGACGTCCGCGCCGAGCCGCCGCTGGGCGCGGATGATCCGCGACTTCTGCTCGGGTGTGACGCGCGCGAAGATGGTCGTCGTTGGCAGTGCTGCTGCGAGCACGTCGTCGCCCATCGTCTCGATGGCGCCGCCCGTCATAGTGCCGGCAACGGCGATGCCCAGATCGCGGCAGACTTTGGTGGCGACGCGGTCATTGTCGCCGGTGACGATCTTCACCTCGATGCCGAGCCGCCTCAACCGTTCCAGCGACTCCCCGGCATCTGCCTTCGGCCGGTCTTCGAAGACCAGGAGGCCAGCCAGGGTGAGGTCTCGCTCGTCGCCCGGTCCGATCATCGAAAGATCCTGCGCGTCCTTCGCCGCTACCGCGACGACCCGGCTGCCGGCGTTGAACTGAGCTTCGAGCAGCGCGTGCGCCCCGGGGGGCACGGCTTGACACCGCGAGAGCACAGACTCCGGTGCGCCCTTCGTGATCATGGTGCGGCGCCCGGCGTCGTCCTCCACGAGCACCGACATCAGCCGGCGCTCGTAGTCGAAGGGCACTTCCGCCAGTCGTTCGACGCGCGCGACCTCGGTGCCAAGTCGCTCATTGGCTTCCCACAGCGCCCGGTCGAGCGGATTGCCCCCCACGGCGACGCCGGCCTCGATCACCGCCGCGCTGCACTGGAGCCCGAGCCGCAGCACATTCTCCGATGGCATGCCGTCCAGGCCCAGTGCGGCCCGGTACGTGATGCGCCCTTCGGTGAGCGTGCCGGTCTTGTCGGTGAAGAGGATCTGGATGTTGCCCAGGTCCTCGATGCTGACCAGCCGCTTGACAACGACGGACTTGCGGGCGAGGCGACGCGCACCCGTCGACAGGCTGACCGTCACAATCGCTGGCAGGAGCTGCGGCGTCAGGCCGACGGCAATCGCCAGCGCAAACAGCGCGGACTCGAGGACCGGCCGCTGCAGCGCGGCGTTAATCACGAAGATGGAGATGGTGAGGACAGCGGTCACCTGCACGAGGAGGACGGAGAAGTCGCGCAGGCCGAGCTGGAAGGCCGTCTGCGGCGGCCGCGTGCCCAGCCGCATCGCAATGGCGCCGAACGCGGTATCGCCCCCGGTGCGGACTACGACGCCGCGCCCGGTGCCAGCGTGGACGACGGTGCCCATGAACGCGCACGAAGGCAACGCCAGTGGTGACTCCGCCGCAGCAACGAGTGCGATCTGCTTCTCGGCCGGCGTTGCTTCGCCCGTCAGGACCGCCTCGTCGCACTCGAGCCCATTCGCCTCGATCAAGCGCAGGTCCGCCGGCACGACGTCGCCGACGTCGAGGCGCAGGAGGTCGCCCGGCACCAGCTCGGTAACGTCCACCGGCACCGCGCGGCCGTCGCGCAGCGTCACTGCGACATGGCGGATGCGGGAGTGGAGCGCCTCGACCGCACGCTCCGCGCGGTACTCGTTCAGGAAGCCCAGTCCGACGCTCAGCGTCATGATGGCGAAGATGATGAGCGCGTCGGTCCGCTCGCCGACGCCGAACGACGTGGCAGCGGCGGCGACGAGCAAGATGAGCAGCGGGCTGCGGACCTGGCGCAGGAGCACGTCGAAGGCCCGCGCGCCGTGGCTTCGAATGGCGTTGGGACCAACCTCACGCAACCGGGCGAGCGCGGCTTCGGTACTCAAGCCGTGATTGGAACTCGCGAGCCGGGCCAGCACCGCGGCGTCGTCAAGCCGAGCCGCATCGGCGAGCGAGAGGCGCTCCCAGGCCCGAGGCTCGGTCGCGATTGCCATCGTCCTCCGCACCACCGCGGTCGCGGCTGGCTCTCTTAGCCTTCCGGTCGGCGGGACTCCGGCGCAAGGTGCGTTCGGCTCGAAAGCATGTCCGCGACGAAATGGCCCCGGCGTCGGAAGTCGCCGCGGTCCAGACGACCAGCCTCAGGACCGAAATCCTAGCCGAGGGCGTCCTTGATCTTGCCCATCAATCCGCGGTCGTCCTGCGGCTTGACCTGACTGTCGAGCGACGCGGCGAGCTGCTTGAGCAGTTCCTTCTGCTCCTTCGAGAGGTGCTTGGGCGTCACGACGTTGGCGCGCACGATCATGTCGCCGCGGCCACCGCCGCGCAGGTGCGGCACGCCCTTACCGCGCACGACGAACATTTCACCGGTCTGCGTGCCCGCCGGGATGTGCAGCTCGTGCGGCTCGCCGTCGATCGTCGGTACGGGCACCTCGTCGCCGAGGGCGACCTGCGCAAAGTTGAGGTCGAGCTCGAGCAGGAGGTCGTCCTCGTCGCGGCGGAAGACCTCGTGCGGCCTGACGTTGATCTGCAGGTAGAGGTTGCCGCGCGGGCCGCCGTGGCTGCCGATCTCGCCCTCGGCGCTCAGGCGCATCTGCGAGCCGTTGTCGACGCCGGCGGGGATCTTCACCGAGAGCTTGCGCCTGCGCTTCTCGCGGCCGGCGCCGCGGCAGTGCTTGCACGGGTTCGCGACGATGCGGCCCTCGCCGCGGCAGCGGTCGCACATCGCGACGTTGACGAACTGGCCGAAGATGCTCTGCTGGACGCGTCGCACCTCGCCGGAGCCGTTGCACTGCGGGCAGCGCTCGGGCTCCGTGCCGGGCTCGGCGCGCAGGCCGTTGCAGACGGAGCAAATCTCCGCCGTCTGCACGTCGATCTCCTTGTCGACGCCGAAGACCGCCTCCTCGAAGCTGATGGTGATGCTGCGCCGGACGTCGGCGCCGCGCATCGGGCCGCGTTGCGTGCGCGACTGGGCGCCGCCGAAGAACGCATCGAAGATGTCGCCGAGGCCGCCGAAGCCGAAGCCGTCGAAGCCGCGCGCGAAGCCCTCGGGCCCGCCCTGCGCGGCCGCGTGGCCGAAGCGGTCGTACATCGCCCGCCGCTCCGGGTCGGAGAGCACCTCGTAGGCCTCGTTGATCTCCTTGAAGCGCGCCTCAGCACCCGCCTCCTGGTTGCGGTCCGGGTGGTACTGCATGGCCAGGCGACGGAACGCCTTCTTCAGCTCTTCGGGGGTGGCGCCGCGGCCCACCCCGAGGACGTCGTAGTAGTCTTGTTTCTGGTTCGTTGTCATCGCTACCGGGTCTGAATCCGCGAACGCGGCCGTAATGGCCGCGTACCTCACGCACCATTGTAGCGAGCGGCGGCTGCCTGACGCGATGCGGGACGGCCCGTACGCCGCCCCGCGCTCCAATGTCCGCCAGAATCCCGTCGGCCTACTTGATGCTGTACGTCACCGAGACCGTGACCGTCACATCCTGGGTGCCGGGCTCGATCGGCGTGGACACACCGGGACCTGTGGCCGGGGCTGCGACGCCACGTTCGAACGGGATCGGTGTCACGACGGCGCTCTCGGAGATGGTGATCGGGTTGCCGAGCTGGACGCCGGCCTCCTTCGCCAGCGTGTCCGCCCGCGAGCGCGCGTCGGCCATGGCGGCCTTGCGCGCCTGGGCCTTCAGGTCGTCCGGGTTGTCGATCGTGAAGCTGATCCCCTGGACCTGCGCGTCGTTGCCGCCGGCGGTGACGGCGTCATCGACGACCTTGCTCGTGTCGTCGATCTTCCGGACCTTCGCGGAGACGATGTTGGTCACGCGGAAGCCCCGCAGTGTCTGCCGGTTGTTGGAGTAGTCGTACTCCGGCGTGATGCTGAGCTGCTGCGTCTGGATGTCCTTGTCGTCGACGCCGTTGGCCTTCATCGACTTGATCATAGCGTCCATCGACGCGGCGGCCTGCGAACGGGCGTCGGCGACGGTAGGGGCGAGTTTCGACACGCCGAGCTGGATGCTCGCGACGTCCGGCTTGCCGGTCGCCTTGCCCTCGCCGGCGACGGTGATCCCCGTCTGCTGCTGGCCCGGCGGCTGCACCTGCGTCACGGTGTCGCCGCACGCGAACGCCGTGGCGGCCACGATAGCGATCGCGATCGCCACTGCCGCCAGCCGAATTCGTCTCTTCATCCCGATCCTCCTCGTTTGATCATCCGTGAGCCGACCGTGACGGCGGCCGCGCCGATACCGACGGCAGCAACGAGCGCCTCCGCGATCCTCAGGGCCAGGCGGCCGGCGCTGATGCCTCCCTCTTGATTCGACTGCCTCTCGTTCTGCGATAACAGTGCCGTAGTTCCCGTCGGTGACTCCCTGGCCGGGCCGTTCTCGGCGGCGCTGCTTCCCGGCGGCGTCGCCGAGACCGGCGCCGCGCGGCTGTCCGTCGCCGCGCCGGACTCTGGCGACTGGACGGGAACGCCCTTGGAGTTGCCGGCGGGCGGCGCATATGGCGCCGCCGCGGCGGCGGTGCCGGGCGCCGGGACGGCGCCCTGTGTGTCCGGCGCCTTCGCCGACTGCGCGCTGAAGCGCGCGGCACCCGTGCCACCGCCGCCCGACGAGTAGATATCGGCGGCGACGGCGATCGCGAAGACGAGCGCGGCGGCGGCGCTGAGGGCGGGCGCGAAGCGCATGAACGTGGACGCGGGAGCGGCGGGGCGTGCCGCCTCGATCGCCGACCTCGACAGGCGAAACGAGCGGGCAGGCTCGGCCAGCGGCATGCCGCACAGCCGAGCACGGACGTCGCGCAGCCCGTCGAGCCGCGTGCGGCAATCCGCGCACACCGCGAGGTGCGCCTGGAGCTCGGCTGCGGCGCTAGCGGCGAGCCGGCCGTCGAGGTGCTCGGAGAGCGCGTCGATGTCAGGCTGATGACGGCGGAGGACGAAATCTAACAGCCTCTTCACACATTCCACCCGGTCCGCGCCGTATCTTCATACGGTTGCACGTTGATGACGCTATGCATCTTTGATTTGTTCCCCACCCGGCGCCAGCACGCGGCGCAGCTTCTCCCGCCCGCGGGCGATCCGCGATTTGACGGTGCCGATCGACGTCCGCATCGCTTCGGCGATCTCCTCGTAGGCGAAGCCCTGCAGGTCGCACATGACGACGGCCAGGCGCTGGTCCTCCGGAAGGCGGAGCAGCGCGGCCTGGACACGTTCCTCCTCCTCGCGCCGCAGCGCCTCGGTCTCGGGGCCCGCCGCCGGGTCGGCGACGTCAGGCGGGTCGTCCGAGCCCGGCGCGGGTGCGTCGAGCGATGTCACCGGGCGGCGGGCGCGGCGGCGCAGCTCGTCGGTGCAGGCATTCGCGGCGATGCGCATGAGCCAGGCGCGGAAGCTGGCGCCTTTGAATTCGCCCATGTGGCGGAAGGCGGAGAGAAATGCATCCTGCGTCGCATCTTCCGCGGCCGTCGCGCTGCCGAGCATACGGAGACAGAGGTTGTACGCGGGGCGCTGGTGCAGCTCGACGAGGCCGTTGAAGGCGTCGAGGTCGCCGCGGCGCGCGTCGCGGAGCAGCGCCTCTTCATTGGGTGGGGCCGTGCCCTCGGGCGAAGGATGGACCATCAACGGGCCAGATTCTAACAGAGCGACGCGGCGGGCATGGAGCCGCATGCTAGAATAGGATGCTTATGTCCTACGATCCCGCCAGCCCGGACAGCACGCCCGGGCTCCCCGGCACCGACAGCCCCGACGAACTCGCGCTTCCCGCCAACGGGACGGACGGGCGAGAGCACGCTGTCCCCAGCCGCATCGCCCCCGCGGAGGCGGCCGCATTCGCACCGCTCGCGCCGTCCGCGTCGCACGACGGGGCGCCGGACATGGCGTTGCCGCCGCCGTCCTACGACTATACCGACCCGGCGGAGCGCTACGCAGACGTGCCGGCGTCGCTCGAGCTGGCGTACACGAACGCCGACCTGGGGTTGAGCCCAACGGCGTTCGAGCGCGCGTATCCGTATGAGTCCGTCGGGAAGCCGCGCCGCAGCGCCGGCGATCGCCTGCGCCGCGTCGCGCGCGAGCTGGCCGAGACGGTCATCCTGGCGCTGCTGATCTTCTTCGCTGTGAAGGCGGTGGTGCAGAACTTCCGCGTCGAGGGAGCGAGCATGGAGCCGTCGCTGGCGACCAACCAGTACCTGCTCGTGAACAAGGCGATCTACTTCCGCGTCAACATGGACCGCATCCACAAGTTCCTGCCGTTCATCCCGGGCGACAACGGGCAACCTCGGCACCTGTTCCGCGCGCCGCGCCGCGGCGACGTGATCGTGTTCCGCTTCCCGCTCGACCCGAGCAGGGATTTCATTAAGCGAGTCATCGGCGTGCCAGGCGATACGGTCGAGGTGAAGGACGAGAAGGTCTACATCAACGGCAGCCCGCTGAAAGAGGACTACATCAACGCAACACCGAACTACACCTACGGCCCGAAGACCGTGCCCGCGGGGATGTATTTCGTGCTCGGCGATAACCGGCGCTTCAGCTACGACTCGCACTCGTGGACGTGCCCGCAGCAGCAGCAGTGCGACTTCGTGCCGGAGGAGAACATCATCGGCCAGGCATGGTTCTCGTACTGGCCGCTGAACACGCTCGGCTTCGTGAACAACAAGGTGATCAGGCCGCTCGCGCCGTGAGCGGATAGCGTCCATCGTCGGTGTGTCAAATCGAGAGGGCGGTCGTCGTGACCGCCCTTTCTGTCAGCGCCGTCGTACTCCGCGAGACGCTACTTCGAGGCCACGAAGGCGGCGTACAGCGGCTGTTCGAGGTCCAGCTCGCGCACGTCGCGCAGTCCGGCTTCCGCCGCCATCTCCTCGATCTCCGCACGCGTGAAGAAGCCGACGGCGTGGCCGCCCTTCGCGACCGCCTGCGGGATCTCGTAGAAGAGGTCGATGTGCGAGAGCACGGCGTTGTAGGCGCCGGCGCAGTCCTCGATGCTGTCGGGCCCGCGGATCTCTGTGACGAGCAGCGTGCCGTCTTCCTTGAGCGCGCGGCGGGCGTTTGCCAGCACCGTGCGCGCGTCGTCCATCTCATGCAGGGAGATCTGGGCGTAGATGAAGTCGAACGCGTCCTTGCTCGTCAGGTCCTCGCCGCGCATCTCCTCCGCGTGGACGTGCTCGCTGAGCCCGGCATCCTCGATGCGCGCGCGAGCGAGCGCGATCGACGTCGGGTCGGAGTCGACGCCGGTGACGGTGCAGCGGGGGAACGTGCGGGCCAGCGAGACGAGCCCGGCGCCGGCGCCGCAGCCCAGCTCGAGGATCGTGCCGCCGGCGTTGAG
>Ga0153916_10004858_pt1 | contig 10199 bp, 9 predicted proteins | sample Opewatmetagenome_FD_109642 | JGI IMG/M metagenome (GOLD analysis project Ga0153916, IMG submission 109642) | Freshwater wetland microbial communities from Ohio, USA - Open water 3 Core 3 Depth 4 metaG | ecosystem: Environmental > Aquatic > Freshwater > Wetlands | place: USA: Ohio, Lake Erie, Old...
ATGGGCTTGAAGCGTCCCAATTGGATCGCTGCATGCCTGTACCCCTTTTTCCTTCCGCCAGCACGACGGATGTCGCGGCTTCTGGTTGAGCTGGACAGGAACATTGCACAAAAAGGATTTACTCCTTCGGTAAATCAATTCTTGGGAAACTTCGTCAGTCACCTGGAGCTCACGGGCACAGAAAACATCCCGCGGCAGGGGCCGTTGATGGTGATCTGTAATCATCCGGCAGCCTACGATGTGGTCATCCTGGCAGCTGCCATCCAACGCGAAGACCTCAAGATCATCGCCTCAGACATTGCCCTCGTCCAAATGCTGCCAAATATCGCTGACCATTGCATTCCGGTTCCATATCATATCCCGTCACGCTTACAGACGGTCAGATCTGCAATTAAGCATTTGAATAATGGCGGAGCGATATTCCTTTTCCCGCGTGGTAATGTGGAGCCAGACCCGGCCGTTTCACCTGGCGCCGAGCAGAGTTTCTACGGGTGGTCTCCAAGCATTGAGCTATTTTTGCGCAGTGTACCAAAAGCAATTTCGGTTGCGGCTATTGCTAGTGGGGTTTTATCTGGGAAATGGTTCAAGAATCCATTGATCAAGATTTGGAAAAAGTACGAGCAGCAGCAAAAAGTTGCTGAAGTCTTCCAGATTGCGTCTGAGCTCCTTACCGGGAGGGAACCAAGTGCCACTCCCCTGGTCAGTTTCTCACAGCCTCTAACTATGGACGATTTAGGTGGAATAACAGCGCCTAAAGGTGCATTATTGGCAAGTTTGATCACACAGGAGCGGGGTTTATTGGCCAATCACCAGCAGTTTTGAAATCACGGGCGCATCTCATACTCGTCTTTTAATGCAAAGACATTTTCTGCCCAAACACGCCCGAACCTCTCCAAATCCACGGCAGATCGGCGTATCATGCGAAGGCAAAATTCCATCTGCCGGGAGTTAGTGCTGGACTGGCTGTAGAGCTTAAGTGCAAATCCCGATAGATCGCGCACCATAAAGTCGAAAATCTGATCCACAAGGTTCTCATCAATAGAGTAGATCCCGGCATTCTCCAGGATCAGCTGCCCATAGACTACCTGGGTGAAAGCTTCACCCAAGGTTAGCAAGAAATCTGTATCTTGCGCCTGCTCAGGGCTGGGTGGCGCTTGTAAGAGCATATCTTTAAACACCGCTACCTGATCTAAAAATAAGCCAACATTAGGCAAGGCATGCTTTTCAAAGGCTGGCGAATAGTCGTGAAATTGGACCTTGCTCAGACCCTTAGCTGGCCCTTGGTGGAAGAGGAAGTCATCGTTATGAGGTGTATCCTGGCGTGATACTTCGGGATTGATTTTATGGTTGAAGAAGTAATTAGCCATGAATTTCACAATAAGGGCGATATTGACATGCACCGTCCCTTCCAGCTTTGGGAGAGCGCGGATGTCCCGGGCGGCCATCTCAAAATACATGTCTTTCTCAAAGCCTTTAGCCGCGATAACGTCCCATAGCAGGTTGATTACCTGCTCACCCTGGGTGGTGACTTTCATCTTTACCACCGGGTTATAAAGTAGATAGCGCCTGTCCTCAGGTGTGGCTATGCGCATATAATCGGCTGCCCGCAGAGTGAACAGCTTCATCGCTACCAGCCTGGCGTATGCTTCTGTGAACATCTTTTGGACGTGGGGGAAATCGGTGACCGCCATTCCGTATAACCGGCGATAGGCAGCATGGTGAATTGCCTCGTAAAACGCATGGGTGCAAATACCGATCGATCCCCATCCCAGGTTGAACTTTCCGATGTTGACCGTGTTGAGTGCTGCATCCCAGGCCTCCTGACCTTTGGAGAGGATCTCTGCCTCCGTAACCGGGTAATCCTTGAGCGTAAAGTTGGCTACATAGGATTGGCTGTTTGTCACATTACCAACAAGGTCATAGCCCTTATTGCGATAATCCGCCACGAAAAATACGTAATCACCGCCTGGATGTAGCTTCCCAAAAGTCGAGACCATCGGGGCAATATTTCCATTGCCGATGTAATATTTCTCGCCATTAGCTCGGTAGGTCCCATCCGGTTGTGATGTAAGGCTCATCTCTGTGGAATAAATGTCAGCACCATGCTGGCGTTCGGATAGACCGAACGCGAACACCTCACCAGCGTCCAATAACTGGGCAGCTTTTCGCTTTAAGGCCTCATTCTCGCTTTGCCAGATCGGTCCAAGACCCAGGATTGACACCTGCCAGGTGTACCAGTACCCCAATCCATAAAAAGCCAGGATTTCGTTGAACTCACAATTTCGCCACGTATCCCAGCGGCAATCTGGACCGCCATATCCAGCCGGGGTAAGCAACGTGGCAAAGATCTTCTCTTGCTTCTGAAAATCCAGGAAGTCGGAATACCAGGTACAATCCCGATCATCGGCTTTGAGCTTTCGCTTTCCCTTGTGCTCAAAGAATTGGATGGTTTTTTGCATAAGCTTAGCCGAGCATTCATCAGGGTAATACCGGAGCAGCTTATTTGGATTCAGTAATAGAGAGTCCACCATGATTTCCTCCTTTTGTAAACGGGAATGATAGTTAAATGTTATCCCAGGCAGGTGAATTGTCAATGCCCTGGCCGGTCTCTTTTAGCTTATCAGAACAACGCGGCTAAATCTATCTCTTTTCCTATGAGTCGATAAACTACCGGATGTGAAGATGGTATGATTATGTTATGACGACTGCGACAGCCTATGCCCACCCGAACATCGCATTAATCAAGTATTGGGGAGATCTCGACCCTACACTTCACATCCCTGCCAATGGTTCGATCTCGATGAACCTGGCAGGGATGTTCACACGTACCTGTGCGAGCTTTGAGCCTGGTTTAGAAGAGGACCGGTTCACACTGAATGATAAGCCGGCACCAATCCCATCGTCCCGGCGAGTGAGTAAATTATTGGACCGGGTGCGCCAGATGGCAGGGATTCGCACTCACGCGTTGGTGGAGAGTCAGAACAACTTCCCAACCGGGGTCGGGATCGCCTCTTCCGCTTCAGGTTTTGCAGCCTTGAGTCTGGCAGCCGCATATGCAGCAGGTCTGGAACTGGATGAAAAAGATCTTTCCCGCCTGGCGCGTACGGGCTCGGGCTCAGCTTGCCGGTCCATCCCGGCAGGATTTGTGGAGTGGCAATCAGGTGGAAGTGATGAGGAATCCTATGCGTTTTCTATTGCTGCTCCGGAACATTGGGATCTGGTGGATTGTATCGCCCTGGTAAGCATAGCTGAAAAACAAGTCAGCTCGAGTGAGGGTCATTCTGTGGCGAACACGAGTATCTTCCAAGAAGCTCGTATTACAGACGCACCACGCCGACTGGATATCTGTCGCACAGCCATCCAGAAGCGGGATTTTAAGGCATTGGCAGAGGTGGTTGAACTCGATAGCAACCTGATGCATGCAGTAATGATCACTTCTGACCCGCCTTTGTTGTATTGGAAACCTGAAACCGTTAGTGTCGTTCAGGAGGTCATATCCATGCGCAAGAGTGGCTTGGCTGTGTGCTACACCATAGATGCAGGTCCAAATGTGCATGTACTGTGCTCGAGTGAAGTAGCTGGCGCAGTATCTGGCATGTTAAAAGAATTACCCCAAGTTTCCAAAGTATTGGAATGTAATCCCGGTGGCCCTGCATGGATCGAAAAAAGCGCACTCCATGGAAATAATAGGGATTGAGAAGCGTTCACCAGCCTTTACCCTTAGAGTTCTGTTAGAATAGATCGGAAAAGTTCGCTTTTGACTGGATACAACCATCAGGAAGGGATATAATTCTCCGGTTAATAAAATCCAAATATGGTGATTTTTGAAAATATTGATCACCCAAGGTAAAGAATGACCATTCAGTTAATTATCGAATTTGTGTTTGTCTTAGGGGCGCTAATCTTCGTGCACGAATTCGGCCATTTAATTGCCTGCAAGCTTCTAGGTATTGAGGTCGAAGAGTTCGGATTCGGTTATCCTCCGCGAGCATTGAAACTTTTTGAGCTTGGAGGGACTAAATTCACCCTGAACTGGATCCCCTTTGGTGGTTTTGTCCGCCCGAAAGGTCAGGATGATCCCTCCATCAGTGGTGGTTTGGCGGCTGCTTCCCCCTGGAAGCGTATCGCGGTCTTAATGGCTGGACCTATCATGAATCTGCTGACTGCTCTGGTTTTGTTTTTCACTATCTACAGCGTGATTGGATACCTGCCTGTCCGTAACCGTGTGGAGCTGGTACAGATTGTCCCGAATTCACCGGCTGCACAGGCAGACTTGCAGGTTGGTGATGTACTGGTGAGTGTGGGCGGGGTGAATATCCGCTCACTTGACACCGTCAGAAATGAGATTTACGCCAATCTCGGTAAACCACTGGATTTTGTTTACGAGAGGCATGGCAGCACGCAAACTGTCACCATTACCCCTTTGAGTAATCCCGGCAGTTCGGGGGCAGTGGGGATCGGTATGAGTTACCCGATGAAGCCATACACGGTTTTGGGAGCTATCCCTGAAAGTGCTCAATCTCTATACGATTACGTCAAGGAATTGTTCAGCCTGCTTGGCAGGATCATTCGCGGCCAATCGACCGCTTCTGAAGGGCGCCTGATGGGCATAAAGGGTATGTTTGACCTGTATGCCTCGGTACGGGAGAGTGCAGGCACACCGGGAGTCCCAGTTGCAGTGAACGTTATGGTGTTCATCGCCAGCATCAGTATTTCGTTAGGTGTAATGAACCTGCTACCCATCCCAGCCCTAGACGGTGGCCGCATCGCATTTGCCCTGCCAGAAATCGTCATCCACCGGCGCATCCCGCCCAAATATGAAGTATGGGTGAATTTCATCAGCTTTGCCCTGTTGATCTTGTTAATGATCTTCATCAACCTGCAGGACTTCATTCACCCAATTACCACACCTGTTCCATGATTTTTTATGTCAATGCCTCAGTCAATACCGTTTACAAAATTACTTGATGCCTTGTTGGATGAATCCACGCCGTTTCATCCCCGCTACCTACACCGCTTATCAGACCTGGATCCTGCAGATGCTTCATTGCTCACAGAAACTTGGCCTAAAGTTTCGCTACGGCGTCGCGAAGCGTTATTGGAGGACTTGGAAGAGCACCACTTGGCAGATGATCTGCTGTGGTTCGAGGAAGTAGGCCGACTGGCTCTAAAAGATAAAAATCCCAGCGTACGCACGCGGGCGATCAATATCTTGCGTGAATACGAGTTGGTCGATTTGATGCCCACTTTCATTGACATGGCAGAGCATGACCCGGATGAAGGAGTACGCGCAGGTGCAACAGCGGCACTTGGTACTTATGTATATATGGGTGAAGTGGAGGATATCTCTACTGCCAGGCTGAAGCGGGTGGAGGAATGCTTGCTGAACCTGGTCTCTGGTTCCGATATTGCCCTGGTGAGGCGGAGGGCATTGGAAGCCCTGGGTTATTCTTCTCGTAAAGAAGTCGTGAGTCTCATCAATGATGCTTATGCTTCACATGATGTTGCTTGGCTCTCTACAGCACTTTTCGCCATAGGTCGCTCAGCCAACTCGCACTGGAATCCCCACGTTCTAAAGATGCTCACGCATGCGCACCCGAGCATACGCGCCGAGGCTGCAAGTACGGCTGGTGAGCTTGAAATGGCGGAAGCTGTGCCCACCTTGCTGGAATTATTAGAAGACTCCGACTTGGATGTGCGCATGGCATCCATCTGGGCGCTCTCCCAGGTGGGAGGTAAGGGAGTACGGGAAGCTCTCGAGTCACAGCTGCAAACCACGGATGACGATGAAGAGGCTGATCAGATTGAAAGGGCACTCGAAAACCTCGACTTTACCGAAGAGATGAGGGATCTGGCTTTGTTAGAAATACCCGATAATGGTGATGGAGCTGGTGATGCCTCAGATGATGACGACGACAATGAAGAATATGTCTCTGAGGATGAAGAGGATTGAGCGAGTTATTTGCTCTATTCTTTAATAACCTATTCCCCATTTTATTGGCAGCCGTTATCGGTTTTGCTTTGGCAAAGTGGCTAAAGATCAACCCCCGACCACTTTCTCAAGTTATATTCTACGTTTTCAGCCCTGTGTTGGTATTCAAGCTGATTACTAACAGCCAGCTAAACAATCAAGACATCCTGCGCACATTAGCTATTGCTATCCTGGTCATATCCTCCATAGGATTGCTTACCTGGCTGGTCGGAAAGATTTTGCACTTCGACCGACGTACCCTGGCTGCCGTGTTAATCACTGCCATGTTCATGAACGCAGGTAATTATGGCTTGCCATTAACCAGTTTCGCCTTTGGTGATCAGGCATTGGCTTTCGCCAGCATATTCTTCGTAATCAATGCCGTGTCTACCAACACCATCGGCATCGTGATCGCCTCCTCTGGCTCGATGAGTGTGCGCAAAGCCATCACAGGCTTATTTAAATTCCCGGCCATATACGCCCTTGCCTTATCCATCCTGTTCCTACAGTTTAAATGGCAATTACCGCTTGGCCTGGATCGAACGGTGACGCTCATGAGTAATGCCGCCATCCCATGCATGTTGGTATTGCTTGGGATGCAGTTGGTGAACATCCATTTCGAAGGGCACGCTGCTCCGCTCATCCTCACCAGTAGTATGCGCTTGCTCATCGCTCCTGCCCTCGCCTATGGAATGAGCAGGTTATTTAGCATGAGTGGTCCTGCTCAGCAGGCAGTGGTACTCGAAGCTGCCATGCCGGTAGCTGTGATGACCACGATCCTGGCAACTGAATTCGAGGCTGAGCCCAGCTTTGTGACCACGGCAGTACTTATCACCACCCTGCTTAGTCCACTGACATTAACCCCACTTTTGGCGCTCCTGGGGGCATGAAAGCTAAACCGGGCCTTGTGGAAATAGGTTGTTCATAATGCTATGTTATTCTCACCGTAATGGAGATGCTCTTTCCAAAAATTAAGTGAGGCAATCGCAATGGCTGATGACCTTAAAAGTCGATTACATGCTACCGTGGGGGGACGCGTACAGGGGGTCTATTTCCGTGCTTTTGTGACCGAACAAGCTGAGAGCCTGGATCTGCTCGGGTGGGTACGTAACCGTTGGGATGGCTCAGTGGAGGTGACTGCAGAAGGATCGCGTCAAAACCTGGAGATACTTTTACAGGCTTTACGTGAAGGGCCTCCGACGGCAAGGGTGGAAAATGTGGAATATGAGTGGTTGGGATACACGGGTGAATTCAGTGGCTTTGGGGTGAGATCGACGGTTTAGGCACGGCTCAGGTTTGGCTAAACCCGAGTCCACGTTCTTTCAACGAAATAAAACGTCCACTACCCACGATGATATGGTCGAGGAGCTTAACGTCCAACAATTCACCCGCTTGTAAGATCGCACGAGTGATGGCTACATCGTCGGGGCTGGGGGTGGGATCACCCGAGGGATGGTTATGGATCACGATCAGATTGCTGGCATTACGCCGGATGGCAGCTTTGAAAATTTCCGCCACGCGCACCTGGGATGAATTGACTGAACCTCGGTAAATTGTCTCGACATGCTGCACCCGGTTGCGGGTGTCCAGGAGTAAAACTCGCAATTCTTCCTGTTCCAGGACGCTCATCTCATACTGCACCAACTCGGCGGCGTCTGCGGGGTTGTGGATGGTGGGGCGTTCTTCGGGTGCCTCCAATACTAGGCGGCGTCCCAGTTCTATCGCGGCTTTGATTTGAGCAGCCTTGGCCAGCTTGACCCCTTTTTGATCGCGTAACTCATCCAGGGAAGCCCGGTGAATACCTGAGATGCCTCCGAAGGTCTGCAACAACCGCTGACCTACCTGAACAGCTGTCTCACCCACCATTCCCACCCGCAGCAGGATTGCTAATAATTCTGCCGTGGTCAGCGATTGTGGCCCAAGCCTGGCCAGTCGTTCCCTGGGGCGTTCTTGCTCTTCTAAATCCTTGATCGTATAGAGATTTGCTTCTGCACGGCTCATTTTCGATGACTCCTTTACATCCTACAACCAGCATTTACCAATGATTTATTTTTGAGTGCTCAATGCTATAATGAGACCCAGGAGCACGACATGCCCCTCGATCCGCAAACCGCAAGCAATATTATCATGGGAGCAGCAGCCCTTGGAGCTGCTTTCATGGCGGCATTTTGGCTAAGCCTGATCATCTGGACATTTCGCGACAGCCGTTCAAGGGCGCGTGATCCATTATTACCTATCCTGGCAGCGCTGATCGTTGCACTGCTCTTCTTGCCTGGCATCGTCATTTATCTAATTTTACGCCCAGCACGTACATTAGAGGAAGAATACCAGCATACTTTGGAGGAAGAGGCGTTATTACAGTCCATTGAGGACCTCCCGATATGCCCGGGATGTGGGCGACGTACCAAAGATACCTGGATAGTTTGCCCAAACTGCCATACCAGGTTGAAGAAATCCTGCCCACAATGTCGCAAGCTGATGGAGCTCTCCTGGAACCTGTGCCCATATTGCGGTACAGCCTCGCCGGGGAAGCGTAAGGAAAACCAGATACTTGACGATATGATCCGTTCACCTACAGATGTAGGGGAACCTGCACCAGAAAAACTGGAATCCCTCGATAAGCCTAAGTAGTGCACAATAAAATTTTACGGCGCACTTCATTGCGCCGTCGTGATCTTTTTATCGCCTCAAGGCTGACCAGCCCGCATACCTGGCAGTCTCACCCAACTCCTCTTCGATGCGCATGAGTTGATTATATTTAGCGACCCGGTCTGAGCGCGCTGGGGCGCCGGTCTTTATCTGACCCATGTTTAGAGCGACTGCCAGATCAGCGATCGTGGTGTCTTCTGTCTCTCCCGAGCGGTGCGAAGTGACTGCCCGCCACCCGGCCCGATGGCAGGTCTCGACAGCTTCGATCGTTTCAGTGAGCGTGCCAATCTGGTTCAGCTTGACCAGCAATGCATTGGCGGCTTTATCTCTTATTGCCTGGCGGACACGCTCGGGGTTGGTCACCAGGAGATCATCCCCAACGATCTGGATGCGCTCACCAAGCTCACGTGTGAGCAGCTTCCAGCCTTCCCAGTCATCCTGAGCCAGCCCATCTTCGATCGATACAATCGGATACTGGTCTACCCACGACTTCCAGAATGCCACCATTTGCTCGCTGGAAAGTTTTTTACCTTCCTTACGCAGGTTATATTGGCGCGTGCTCTCATCAAATAATTCGGATGCTGCCGGATCCAGTGCAATTGCCACCTGCTCACCGGCTTTATATCCGGCCTTCTCGATCGCGCTCAGGATGACTTCCACAGCCTCATTGTTGGCTTTAAGAGCTGGTGCATAACCGCCTTCATCGCCCACCAGGGTGGTATAACCACGTTCCTTGAGCACAGCTTTCAGGTTGTGGTAGATCTCAGCCCCCCAGCGTAAGCCCTCAGCAAAGCTTGGGGCGCCTAATGGCATGACCATGAATTCCTGGGCGTCGGTAGACTGCCAGCCAGTATGTGCCCCACCGTTAAGGATGTTCATCATTGGCACCGGCAGTACATGGGCATATACGCCGCCAAGATAGCGGTATAACGGCGTTCCAAGCGAGCTGGCTGCCGCCTTGGCAACTGCCAGGCTGGTGCCCAACATGGCATTTGCCCCCAGCTTTGATTTATTGGGAGTGCCGTCCAATTCAATCAAGACGGTGTCGATCATTTTTTGCTCCGTGGCATCCCAGCCGCTCAGCTCTTCAGCAATGGAATTATTGACATTATCCACTGCTTTCATCACGCCCTTACCGAGGTATCGCGTCTTATCACCATCGCGTAGCTCGAGGGCTTCATGCACCCCGGTGGATGCTCCCGAGGGTACGGCTGCCCTGCCAAGCGACCCATCCAGCAAAATCACCTCGACTTCAACTGTCGGATTGCCACGTGAATCAAGAATCTCACGCCCTAGCACTGACTCGATTAATGTATCCATGATTTACCTCAATTCCTGTGTAGGTTTAAATCCCTCTCTAGGGAAATAAGATATATTGCGAATGACCGCCAATATTTTACTGCAACCACGCAATTTTACCATTTTGGAAATTAATTTGCTCCTGCCCTTTGCTTAACCGCACGCAGAAATGCCACGAACAACGGATGAGGACGGTTCGGACGGGATAGGAACTCGGGGTGGAATTGAGTACCCAGCATAAAGGGATGATCTGTCAGCTCGGCAATCTCCACCAGACGCC